>WLWI01000898.1_pt1 | contig 26219 bp, 18 predicted proteins | sample 6701501 | NCBI WGS metagenome assembly WLWI01 (sample SAMN12718690, study PRJNA515312) | sponge metagenome | isolation source: marine sponge | host: Mycale hentscheli | place: New Zealand: South Island, Marlborough, Capsize Point | collected 2014-11-01 | reverse complement strand
TATGTATGCACATGTGTATGATTTGTGTGAGCACTTGTGTGTGTGTGTGTTGTGTGTGTGTGTGTGTATGTGCACATGTGCGTGTGTATGTATGTGCACATGTGTGTGTATGTGCACATGTGTGTGTGAGTAGATAATGAAGGTTGCTAACAAGGAACACTTTCCTGAAGAGTTGAAGTGGGTGAAGTTTTCTGATATGACTTGGACTCACGACAATCTCGGATTCTTCTATGTGGTAAGGGGTTGATATTGCCACAGTCGGCACAGTTCTAGCCGGGAAGGAGTAGATTACTGGTAGCTAGATTACTGGTTGCTACTGGTTGCTAGATTATATATGGTACATATATGTGTGTTGTGAAGAGATATCCAGAAACTGAGACCAAGTCTGATGGTACTGAGACCACACAGTTGTTGAGTCACCAGGTATATGCTGTATATGTAGTTTGCGTATGAAGTCATGTGACATGCATGTGATGTTATGTCAGGTGTATTATCACAGAGTAGGAACTAGTCAGAGTGAAGACGTTTTGTGTTATGAAGATCAGGAGCACAAGGACTGGCTGTTGTGTGTTTCATAAGTTGTGTGTGTTCAGTAATTAGGTTTTAAACATTTCTTTCTGTGTGTGTTAATGTAGCAGCACTAAAGTGAGTGATTGTGGTCGCTATGTCATTCTGGACATCATTAAAGGGGCGGAGCCTCGGTCCAAGATATATTACTGTGACCTAAATAAAGTTGGCAATGAAATAAAGGGTGAGAAATTTTGTTGTTGTGGTTTATTTGTTTTGTTTTGTTTTTGTTTTTATCCTAGAATTTGCTTTGTTTCATTTTATTTTTAACATTTATTTTTGCTTTTTGGGGTGTTTGAAACAATATGTTTGTCTAGGTCCTATAAGTACAATACTTTATACATCAACTATTTTCTTGCAGAACAAGTAGATACCACAATGACAGTCATGCAGGCTTTCAATGCAGGCATTCTCGATTTATTATAAAACATTTATACATTATTTGCTGGAAATACAGCTGTGATTTGATTTGAATATAATGAATGGACTGTCGTGGGGCTAGAATTAATTTTTATTGTTGTAGGCATCCTTCCCATGGAGAAATTGATAGACAACTTTGACTCTTCCTGGGTTGTAAGTGAACTGACCGTGTGTCTATATGGCATAGTTTGTTTACTGTATGCACTATCTCCAGTTTATCTGCAATGACAAGACTATGTTTACATTTCTGACGAATTGTGAAGCACCCCGATACCGTATGGTGAAAATTGACATAACCTCACCAGTAAAGGTCAGCGATTACATCAATGGATTTTTATTTAATTCAGCGAGCGAGCGAAGCGAGCGAAGCTGACTATCAGTCGTGTTCAATTGAGATTTCAGATATATATAGGTATGTATGCGTACGTCAACAATTTCGCCCGCGCTTCTAATTACGTAAGTTAGGTAAAGCGTTCACAGTTCCAGTATTTTTCAATTAACGAGCACGGAGAATCCTGCTGCACTGCCATAAGCAACTTTGTTTCAACCAAAAAGTTTATAGCTACTCTCTTCTTGAAACAATTGTGAAGTCTTTGTCAAGCTGCGCTTCTTTGCCACTGCTTTCGAAGTTTATTCAGGTAATTCTGTTATTGTTAACTCTTCATGCCTAATCATTGCTATTATTTAGCGATTTCCTTCACAAATCATCTTTACCTATACTCATATATTTACTCGCTCGCCATGCATTTGCGCTATTCGAGCGCACCACTAGTACATTTTCAATGGGACACGGTGTGCAGTGATACCATCGGTGGGCGTGGTAGGATGTTACGTGATGTCATCATGCAAATCCCCTATTGTGGTTTGCCATACGAGTTGACTCATGAATAAAATATTTTTGGGGGTGTGTCTAAGTGCCCCGTTTTCAATGGGATTGAAACACCCTTGAATTCTTGGTTAGCTAGCCAGCAACACCAGATGTGTGGTGCTTCTAAACTGATTCATGTGTAGTGTACATAGCTATGATGTTCCTTACAAAATGATTTTGAGGAAAATGACAAAAACAGGAGTCAGGTCTATTTTGGCCAAAATTGTTATTGATGTGTCAGTTTCTACTAATCCTTTTATAACTTAAGATCAATAGCAGATACAGAAAGCATGTTCTATTCTAATGCCATTATTGTATTCTTTCTCTGTCTCTGTTCTCTTTCTTGTCTTAGATATGTGGCCAGTTAAGATGAGATGAAACTCTCTAACTACCATTCATTCCAAACAAAATTACACAAATTCCAATGAACTGTTCAGTGGAAACTGGGAGTCACCCATCTATGTATCTTCTCAATTAGTCTCACTGAGGTAAGTTATATGGAGGAGTGTGTAACAGTTGATACAGCTCATTAGGCTAGCTTATAGTTTAAATTCTAACCATACAAGTAGAATCTTCCAGCTGCTAGATGATTGGAGTTGGACCACAAGCTCTGTGTATTATCTCTTTACCACAAGCTTTCTCTAGGGAAATATCCAGCTTATAGCATTCTCTCTCTATTTTGTGTACTGTATGATTTTTCTCTTAATTTTTCATTGTTTAATGTCTCAGAAAGATCTCAAGTCGTCTCCTATTGATTTATTACAGCTTCTGAAGTGGGTGGAGTCTAGTCATCCTAGTCTCATTCATTTATTGGACAAGTTACTGATGATTTGGCATCTAGACACGTGGTTTCAGAACTTACAGAATAACTCTGTAAAGAACACCTCAAATTATATGAAGCTGCTCAGTGGGAGCCAGACTTGTGATCATCCAGCCAAGGAACTATCAAGAACACTTAACTTTGGGAACAGCAACTTCATACAGCCTCTGATATGTCAGAAACAGAACTCTCTACCAAGGAAATCAGGAAAGTCCACCTGCCTTTGCTTTGTATATCTGATTGGTCAGCTCTCATCAAGCTCAGAGAAACTCTAACAAGAGCTTAAGCGTCATTTATGATGAAACAACCTTATTTGAAAATGGCCTTGTGTCCATGAGGTCCCCCTTGCAATAGCAGTGAATCAGAGGGGGGCAATCACCTGTCAATTGTTTAGGTACAGGTGATTGTCCATGTCTATCAGGCACACAGTGTATGATTATGGCATGCTGATGAGCTCTAAAAAGAGCGAAACAATCACATTGTTATGTGGTTGTGTTGTGTGCAGTGTTGAGTGATGTTCATTTAACATAGATTGTGTTTGAAATGTATTTACCACAACTAGTCTGAAGGGATAGAGATATTAAATAAAAGAGCTGGACTTTGTTAAAAATTGTATTGATCAAGTTAATAAGAACATTACATTTTGCAATGTCTTCAGTGTGAAAAAGTTATATAACCACACTGCCACAATACTATGTTTTTAGCTAAAGGTATGCATAATCTGGTAAAAGAAACATTCAGGGCCTAACTCTTCAAAACTTCTTTCACCTTAGCTAGTGTCTGACAACCATTACTAATCATATGATCACTATTGCATACAAATAGTGGTTAAGTTTTGGCTGTTAAAATGTTTGTCCTCTGTTATTAATAGTTTCTCTGTCTCTTCTTTCTTGCCTTAGATGTTCTGTTACAATGATAATCTAGTTTCTCTCCTACCTCTACACAAGATATCAATCATTTCACCAAAGGCTACACAAATTCCATTAACAGAACAGTGGGAGCTAGAAACCACATTAGGTAAGAGTGATAGATATAGTCAAAGTGTTAAAATTATTGACCTGTGTTCAATTCAGCGTCTTATAATAGTTAAATGCAATGCTAGCAGATTGACATACATATAGCATATGCATGATTCTCAGACTTTGATAATTCACCTCATGTTCCTCTGTGGAAGCAACTGCTACTGAGGGAATTATAAACTCTAACCACATCCTTTCTGCTAATAAGAGACCTTAGGAAACCTGGCTCATGTATATCTTATCTTCTTGTTACCCTTTTATTTTGAGTTCACTCAATTCTGTGAGACTGGTATACCTAGTAAGTTTTTAAAGTAAGATTTTTTCCTCTCATTCCTTGACTATAATAGCTGCTAGGGATCAGTGGCTGATACAGAATGTATTCTCCGTTATCATCAAACATTACTCCACATATGCAGGATCCACAGTTTGTAATGATGTTCAGAAGTCATATAGATCTGAAGGGAGTACCTCAAATATTGAGGTGAGGTTTTGTTCACTAGATATAAGCAACTATGTATATACATAGAGTTTGGTGTGTGTTTGAAATGTCTCCATCACAGAGATACAGTTTGATCTTTTACCACATACTGAGCTGGAGGATGTAATTTTGAAGTGGTTAGGTGCCAGTCTGGGATTTTTCCTTAACAGACCACACCCACTCTTTTGATTGATATTCTTCCATTAATTCAGCTAAATTTTCTGATGTCCATGAATTTATAGATGAAATTTAATACTTTTTTTCTGGTTCTAATAGAGGAAATAATGCTGCATCAGAATTAGGAGATCTAGCTAATCAAATTATTTTCTATTAGCATAATTGCTGCATACCATATTTCCTTGAATAGACAGACCCACATGGTTAATTGACCCATTGAATCAATGTTTATAACTCCTAGAAAATTGAATAAAACTTCATTTTTGTTGTGGTAAAGCAACAGCAATGGGTACAATAATTTATGAAGCTATTTTTTGTTGGTCCTTAATCCCAAAATAATCATCTCCATTTACTAAGCCATTAGAACTAGTTTATATTTGCATAGTATTTGATGCAAGCAATTTAAGCATGAAGTCTTGTTACCTAAAAGCTAAGATCCAAAAATATTTCAATACACTTGCAAAAGCACAGAATCAAAGTTCATAGAGTACAGCATATTCTCTGAAGGTACACATAGTGGTCAACCACACAGTCATCTATCAGCTACAAGACTAGAACTGGAACCAAACTTACCTATAAAAGAGTTGTATCAGCTTACATATGAATTATCTTACCTCAATGAGATTAATTGAGAGAAGATGTGTGATTCTTATCTTGTGTAGTAGTAAGTAGAGAAGCTAATACTTCCACTCTTCTCTCAATGTAACAGATCATCTAAGACAAGAAAGGAGAGACAGAGAAATAGTAATAATGGAGGACATACAATATCTGAAAATATAAAGGGCATATCAAGTATTTATGCTTCACAATAATGCTGGCAGAATCAAACCAGTTAGTCAAATTTGTACACACTGGACAATAATAGTGGTAATAGCCAGTCACATACTACTTACTTTGTGATTAGAGAATTTAAAAAAATCTCTTTGTCAATCATTCTGTTTTGATTACTGTATAGTACTATTATTTAGCCTGGAATCAATTTTAGTTATTTTCTCCTTGTTAATTTCACTAAAATTAATTCCACGTAAATTATAGCATTATAATACTGTCATATTGTTTTTTTTTTAATGTGCTAAATTTAATTCCACATTCACCAACAAATTGAAGAAATCGCCAAATGCTATTCCAGCCAAATTGAAGTACTGTATGCCACAAATCATTTTACAATGTCTTAGTAAAAATATATGCTACATCACATTACACACTCCTACACATACCTAACATTCTTACCTCAGTCAGACTAATTGAGAAGACATGTGGCACCTGGTTTGAGCAATTTCATGGAATATTTGTAGATTTTGAGAGAACTGATCCTTAGTGAGTGTGTTTGTCCCACTTCTATCATCTTAAAAGTCAACAAAAAATTAAAGACAATTGTGGAGGACATTGAATAAGGCATATGTGACATTCATATGGACACTGGCATACTTCTCAATACACTATCAGTGTTTTAAATATTTCAGAGTCTGGCAGGAACAAGTCAAGCTGCATGCAGTGGGACACTACCTAAACCACAATACCAGCCTGTGATCATAATTGCCACAGCCCACAAGTGGGAAATACCAAGTTATCAACAACTATTCACTGCAATCTGCAAATATTCAGTGCAATCTGCAACAACTACATATTTAGGGAGAACTGGCACAAATAGATACTTGCAGCAGAAGGCCAAACACATAGCCTAGTGCACTTGATAATTATAGCTGACATATAAGTTTAGTCTACAAGAGCTGATGCTTCATATCACTAACTTTAATTGATCACTCCTTAATATTTCAAAGTATAGTTCACTGAATTCAATGGCTTAGTAAATGGAGATGATTACTTTGGGATTAAGGACCAACAAAAAATAGCTTCATAAATTATTGTACCCATTGCTGTTGCTTTACCACAACAAAAATGAAGTTTTATTCAATTTTCTAGGAGTAATAAACATTGATTCACAATGGGTCAATTAGCCATGTTGGTCTGTATATTCAAAGAAATATGGTATGCAGCAGTTATGCTAATAGAAAATAATTTGATAGCTAGATCTCCTAATTCTGATGTAGCCAGTCCTCTATTAGAACCAGAAATAAAGTATTGAATTTCATCTATAAATTCATGCACATCAGATTAAATTTAGCTGAATTAATGGAAGAATATCAATCAAAAGAGTGGGTGTGGTCTGAGAGGAAAAAATCTTCCTTTAAAAACTTACTAAGTATACCAGTCTCACAGAATTGAGTAAAACTCAAAAGCAAGAAGATAAGACATACATGTGCCAGGTTTCCTAAGGTCTCTTATTAGCAGAAAGGATGTGGTTAGAGATTATAAGTCCCTCAGTAGCAGTTACTTCCACAGAGGAACATGAGGTGAATATCAAAGTCTGAGATACATGCATATGCTATATGTATGTCAATCTGCTAGCATTTCATTTAACTATTATAAGACGCTGAATCGAACACAGGTCAATAATTTTAACACTTTGACTAGCAAAAATGTCATACAGTAAGTACCCCATGCTTTGAATCAATCACAAATTTTATCTTGAATTACTCTGTCCTTATTTAAGTTGGTACAGGTTCTCATTGTAGATTTTTATGCCTAGAAATCCAAGTGTTTCCTCAGCAAAATGTCCAAGAAGGATCACTAGAGTCAACTCACTTCATAAGCTGAAAAAATACCCTCTATATTTCATAGTGATAGGAGACTTTATTGATTTATTCTGTGTGGGTTAAATTAATGCAAGGAGATATTTTAGGCACTAAAGAAAGAGAAAGAGAACACAAGAGAAAATGGGATAAGAGGGAAAGATAGAGGAGGGATGTGGTAAATGGTGATCACATTGAGTCAACCACAGTTGTCAGCAGCTGGCGGACCCCACACACATGGAGTTGTATCAAATTAATTTTACACTATACTTTTCTCTATCTGTTCTGTTTATGGAATTTGTGTAGCCTTTGGTGAAATGATTGTTATCTTGTGTAGAGGTAGGAGAGAAACTAGATTATCATTGTAACAGAACATCTAAGACAAGAAAGAAGAGACAGAGAAAATATTAATAACAGAGGAGAAACATTTTAACAGACAAAACTGAACCACTATTTGTATGCAATAGTGATCATATGATTAGCAATGGTTGTCATACACACTAGCTAACGTGAAAGAAGTTTTGAATAGTTAGGCCCTGAATGTTTCTTTTACCAGATCACGCCTTTAGCTAAAACTACAGTATTGTGGCAGTGTGGTTAAATAATTTTGTCACACTGAAGACATTGCAAAATGTAATGTTCTTATTAACTTGATCAATACAATTTTTAAATTATTTTTGACAAAGTCCAGATAGATCAAACTAATATCTCAATCCCTTCAGACTAGTTATGGTATATACATTTCAAACACAATCTATGTTAAATGAACATCACTCAACACTGCACACAACACAACCATAACAATGTGATTGTTTCGCTCTTTTTAGAGCTCATCAGCATGCCATAATCATACACTGTGTGCCTGATAGACATGGACAATCACCTGTACCTAAACAATTGACAGGTGATTGCCCCCCTCTGATTCACTGCTATTGCAAAGGGGACCTCATGGACACAAGGCCATTTTCAAATAAGGTTGTTTCATCATAAATGACGCTTAAGCTCTTGTTAGAGTTTCTCTGAGCTTGATGAGAGCTGACCAATCAGATATGCAGAACAAAGGTAGGTAGACATTTCCTGATTTCCTTGGTAGAGATTACGCTTCTAAGGCTGTATGAAGTTGCTGTTCCCAAAGTTAAAAGTGTTTGTGATAGCTAGTGCTAGTGGTATGTTTATGAATGTTGACATGATGACACTACATAGGTTTATTGCTTCAATAAAGATAAGACTCCTCCCACTTCAGAGGCTGTGTTGAATACTTGACATCATGATAATACATATGTATGTCACTCTGGATGCTTGTGATTGTCTTCTTGATATAAACTTGATTGAGTTTGCCTCTGAATAAGAATTTCAAGGAACCTGAATGAGGAACAAAAGGTAGTCCCTACACATAAAAAATAAGTGATATTATAAATTTATTGTATTCCAGTATTCCTACCATATAGTCACACACTAGGTATCATGCTTTCCAAAGCTAAAATAATGTTAACAAGTGATGACACTTACCTATCTCATTGTCCCACTTATGTGGCTTTTTATCAAATGCATAAGAAAAACTCCTTATTGTAGAGATTCATGTCTTCATGCAATTCTTTTTTAATATTTCACAAAGAGTTGTTAGGCTTTCTGTGTTTCTTCTCTAGTGACATATCCAATGAATGCAGCCATGGCACTGAATCGACAGGTATTAATTTCACTATTTCCTGACTAGACTCCACCCACTTCAGAGGCTTTACTGAATACACAATGCCACACTAGTGAATGCCTTGTTTCTCAATCGATTACATTTACTTCTGGAATGCTATAATCCGTGATGAGATTCTTAGTTCTTCTCCAAGTCCATGAGCAAGAAAGACTATAGGAACATTAAACGTGAGAAATAGATAAGAAAAGAAAAGAAAACAAGATTATAAAGTAAACTAAGGGAGAACATTTTAAAATATTGATGCTATTTCTGTCATATTCATAGTTGTGAAGCTTCATGTAAAATGTGAGATGCTAGAATTAGTTATCTTAGCTAGATCAAGAAATGTGTGATCTACAAAATACCTACAATAATTTCCCAAGATAATAGTGGTACTGTCCATTGCAATGATCTAGCAGCTGGAAGAGTCTATGACTGCCTGTATGGATTGCAATTCACTGGCTATCTATGCTAGACTAATGGAGTTGTATCAGATAGTGTTACAACATCTTTCTATAATCACTCTAACACATTAAATGTGGCTTCTAGCTGCACCAGTGCATTTGGTCAATTGGTGTAGTATTTTGTGAAATACTTTAATATTGTGTAGAAGTAGGACAGTAGCTATTAGTCCCACTCTTTTCTTCATAGGACAGGGAGATAGATAGTAATGACATTTAATCCCTCCAGACTTATACGTTGAGTTGCACGTGCAAACATGGCTGATCACACCACCCCTTCATTAGCAACCTATAATAGTTATTTATGCAATTTTCCATGGCACTCAACTGTTCGAAAATTTCACTTCTCCAAAAACTCCTTTAAATATCACAGTATAGTAAAAACAAATTTTTTGGTTTTTTAGAGATTTGGAAGGGGTGTCTAATTTTTCGCTTCTGCTAAAACTTGACTAATTCTTCTTCCTCATCCCTCTCCACATCCACCTACACTTTTATAAAACTCATCAAATACACACACACATACGTACAATATGCACACACACACACGCAAACTAACGGACAAAACAAATGCACACAACTACATACAACATTCCTACAAGAATCTATATTTACATTGCTAATGCATATCTGTTTTATTACAACATTTTGTAAGTAAAAAACTTAAAATAACAAACAACAAAAAATGACAACAATATCCCAATAAAGCTGATGTTGCATAAATAAATTACTGTGTCGACCAGTCCCACCAGAAAATAGCCAAAACCCAAGCCTCCGGGCATTTACTCTAACTGGCTTTCACTGCGGAGGCTGGAATTCTTGTGACTCCTATGTACGTACTCTTGACCCAACAATTCAAAATTCTAAACAAACAGAAATAAACAAAACGTAAGAAGCACTTTAAAAAAAATTGAATTTGTGATCGGTGAGCGTAACTTCTAGTCTAAGAGAGATGGGGAAGTATTGCAAGAGAAGTATAACAGAAGTCCTTCAGTAACTACCATGGAAAGGGCATAAAATGGATAATTGAAAGCACAATTCTGTATAGCTGGAAGGGAAATTAATGAATTGGGAGAAAAAGAACTGTAAAATGCTGACTCAGCAAAAATATCTGCAGAGATATGTATACAAATACAAAGTTCCTGACACACATTGAATTGTATTATTTAGAATCATTTTCAATTAATTAATAGCATTTGTATACCTTAGCTTAATAAGTCACAGAGCTGCGGAGACTAGGTCAGACTTAATTGCTTACATAGCGTATCACGCAGGATGTGAGCACTGTGTACTTACACACCTATTGAATATTGATATTCTTAAAGCAGCACGATATCAAGATTTACTGCATAACCAGAAACTAAACACTATGATCAACAATATCAACAACCTTTGCCTCATCAGTATATTTAAGTGCCTAATAATGAATAATGATATCATGTTCCTCTGTGGTGGCAATTGCTACTGAGGGACTTTTAGTTTATCTTTAACCACATCCTTCTCTACTAATAAATAACATTTGTACACCTCAGCTTTAATGTATATTTTATCTCCTTGCAGTTATTCCTACATACTCTTTCCCTTTTTATCTTGGAATTTTGCTCAATTCTGTGAGACTGGTATACTTAGTAAGTTTTTAAGTAAGATTTTTTCCTCTTATTCCTAGACTATAATAGCTGCTTGGGATCAATGGCAGATACAAAAGGCATGCTCCACTCTGTTGATCAAACATTACTCCACATTATGCAGGATTACAATTTGTAATGATGTTCAGAGGCCATATAAATCTGAAGGGAGTGCCTCATATTATAGAGGTATATTGTAGAGGTGAGGTTTTGTTAAGCATACATAGATTTTCTCATATGTGTTTGAAATTCTCTGAATTTTTACCACATACATAGCTGAGATGCTAGTCTGAGATATTTCCATAGCAGACCACACCTAGTTTAGGTTACACCCACTCTATTGATTCTTTCGTTGACTTTCTTCTGGCTCTATCTAATAAGGTTACATCAGAATTAGGAGATCTAGCTAATCCAATTTATTTCCACAAGCAAAACTGCTGCTTGTATAACTCTGAGAAGACACATCTCAATGTAACTATCTCCATTTACTAGCTAAGCCATTGAATTCAGTGAACTACTTTAAAATTGAAAATATTAAGGAGTGATCAATGAAAGTTAATGATATTAGCATTAATGATGTATCAGTTCTTGTTGACTCTACTACCAGGTTAGCTGTAATTATCAAGGAAGGGCTAAGAAAAACCGGGAGAATTCCATAAACTGAGAGGGATCCGGGAATGGCTAAGAAAAGCGGGAGAATCCCAGCAAAACTGGGATGGTTGGCAACTATGTGAAGGAGCTTACCAAGATAGCTGGCAATCTGGCTAGGATGGGAGCAAAGGTCACAGAAGTTGGTAATTTGCCCATATTATCTAATCAACTACAGGCAGTTTCTTTCCCCGCGGAATTGGCCAAACACACCGTAAGCTATACACGTGTAGTATTGTTCCTCACGATATTCCTGAGGAAACGGACGAAACGTGTATAGGTAAAGTTCCAGACCCCTTTCCCTGCGTAGCGGTTGGGTAAAGGGTCTGGCTCTATTTCACAAAATGGATGTAAATTATAATTATGCTAGTGTTGATACAACTGCATTAGGCACTACATAGAAAATTCCAGTTATAGAAATAGAATTTTCCAGCTGCTAGACAAATGTAGTTGACCACTGTGTAATTTACCTTCTTATTACAACTTTTTTGAAGAATATTCTGCTATTGCAAATGCAATAGGAAAAAAATCATTTCGATCTTAGCAAAAAGCATTGAAGGTCATGTGACTTTATGAAAATATTTGTATATATAAAGTAATACTATGCAAATACAGACAATTTATTTGGTATAGCTAAATGCTATGCTATGCATAGCTGAAGCTAATAAACTTACAATTATAATGTCAATTCTGGTCTGTGTGAACCTCAAATGGAGTCTGGTAATTTTATCTAACAAGCTTCAGGTAGACATTTTATCAAACATGTAAGTAATTTTGTGTAAAGGTGTTTTTTTTTTGTATGAGTCACAGCCATATTCAGAAATAGCTACAAGACTATAATAGTAGCTATCTATTCAGTCCTGCTTATTGTATGATTTCATGTATTTTTGTTGTTAGTATTCTTATCGAGGTCACCTAGACATTGATTTACTCAGAGAATAAAAATATTTATCAAGTTGCTATCACTAATATTGAAGTGGGTGGAGTCTAGTCATTCTGGTCTTATTAATTTATTATTGGACATGTGGCTGAAGAAACACTTGGCTGCTAGTCACAGAACTGTACAGGAACATAATCAAGAACTGCATTAACTCAAGATGTTTTACTTGGCCAAGTAGAGGATCAATGAGAGGATCATCTCCATTGCAGTTACATCAACTGACAAGGTAAACAATATTATTGTGTTTGATTCAGCTTCTAATATCCACTATGCAGTGCTGGCAGATTTTGGCATATTCCTGTTCTTTTTTTTTGTCCTTTTTTTTTGCACAGCCACAAACTAAAGGGAACTTCTTCTGCCCTGGTGGGTGGTTACTATATCTTCTTTACCATATAACCTCAGGCATTGATAATTCACAACCTCATATTCCTTTGAGGTACCAACTGCTACTGATGAGGCTTAGATTTATCTCTAACCTCATATTCCTCTGAGGTTGAGGCTTAGATTTATCTCTAACCTCATATTCCTCTGAGGTACCAACTCCTACTGATGAGGCTTAGATTTATCTCTAACCTCATATTCCTCTGAGGTACCAACTCCTACTGATGAGGCTTAGATTTATCTCTAACCTCATATTCCTCTGAGGTACCAACTCCTACTGATGAGGCTTTAGATTTATCTCTAACCTCATATTCCTCTGAGAGGTCAAACTTGCACCTTTGCACCCTCAACAATAAAACAATTGTCATGGCTAACTTACTCAGCAATACAGACCTCAAATTACGTGTCAAACTTGATATGGAAATGATAGCCTATTCGCCAGACTTCCTATAAAAGAGAGGCATAGCTGCTTCATCCTCATTCAACAACTCTCTCCATAGCATTGAAAAGGTCAAACGACCCAACCGAAGAGAAGAAAATGAGCGCTCCTCGTGTTCCGGAACAGCTGTCTCACCAGACCACAATCAGTGGAAAATTCAATGGGAAATCCTTCGAGCTAAAGGGAAGTGGACAAGGACATCCTTATGAAGGAAAGCTGCAGTCACGTCTCGAGTCCACGAAGGGACCTCTCCACTTCCCGATGCATGTTTTGGACATAGTGGCTATCTTTGGATATCCTACTTACAGCTGCTATCGTGAGGGAACAACTGAGCTGTTCAAGATCTCAGATGGCTATGAGTATGAGCGTCACATCAAATTTGAAAATGGTGGATATATGGATACTTTACACAAGATCACCCGCAGTGATGCCGGCCTTTCTGGAGACTTTCGTGTCCTCAAGGGAGAATGCCAAAACATGCCAGAACTGGAAGCTATTGAGCCCATTGTGGAAACCTTCATCCCTGCTGGCCCTGGCAAGATCAAGAGCAAGTGTGTACTGGCGTGGAGGAAAGTGGGTGGAGGCTACTTCATGGCTGACTGTGAAAGTGAATACCGACTTAAGCACAGCAAGGAACTTCCAGCTCTGCAGTTCCGTTCTGTGAGCTTCCAGACTTCACACACCCAGGAAGTTCTAGACCAAAGGGAGAATCTAGATGTCTTTCGCTCTTATCCCAGGACTTCCTAAAGAGACTATAAATTGGAGAAGAAATGAGTTTGCCCAAAACTGAAATTGAACATGAATAAATTAGTTAGCAAATGTATATTTCTGTTGTATGCTGCTAATAGAGTGCATCATTTATACAAGAAATCAGAATGGGATAGTAGCTACTTGGATTAATTAGAGATACATGTAAATGCCAACTAATTAGCCATTACTGGGTGTCTTATGCTGGGCACAGAGTTAGTGGCAGGAACCCACCACAAGCTACACAACAGAACATTGAACTTTGTCTTATCAATAGAAGTCAATAGATAGCATGAGCATAGTATTATATTATGGTCAAGAGTATTTGTGTAGGCTAGGATTACTTAATCTGATTGTAGGCTAGCTTCTTTCTAGAACTTTATGTTCCATGTGGCATATGCATGACAGTAATCTATAGGTTGCTGGATTATGAGGCAGGCTCAGTGGCCATCAAAAGCCCTTATACTTGGCCATGTGCTGTCAGTTCACTCTACATTGTAACTGTCATGTGTAAGAACATCTAGGCAGACTCTGTGGTAGCAGCAGCTAGGATAGTTCATTAATTAAGTACACATGCAGTTCATTGCAAAAGATTATTAACACCTAAGGTGTAAACTCTATAATTTTAGTACCAAGATTTAATTAATAGTTACTAAAGATGTCCAGAAGATAATTCTCCAAGTATTCCCTCAATGTCTATTAGGTTCTTCTATTCTCAAAAAGTACAGTGAAACAATTGACCAAAATTATATACAGAGAAACACAATCAAACTAACATTACCAATACTACTACTACCAGTGTTATTATTAGTAGTACAGTAGGATTTACTTATAGCCAAACAATATTAGTTAGCAGAGGAAAAAGCCAGATTTATTTTAGTAAAAAGTATACTTTATAAAACAGTACAAGAATCAATCAAGTTCTTAGGAGCAAAGGTCCAACATCAGACAACAAGGTCACAGAGTTTTGCACATTAGCATACACCTCAAGGTGAGTCCACCCATGACATGACTGTCCTCTCTTATTGACCTGTACCCCATTGCCTGGTAGAAGGGCTCAGCATTTAATGTTGACTTCACTCTCATATTGGTGTAGCCATCAACTTTGGCTTTGTTCTCCAAGTGACACAGCAGAGCTTTCCCCACACCCTTCCTGGAATACTTGGGAAATACATACAGCCCACAAACCTCGCCTGTGTCTTCTGAGTAATGATCAATGTTTCCAAAGGCCATGACCTGGTCATTCAATACACTCACAGCAATAGCTCCCTTGTGGATCAGTGATTGGTACTTCTCTAGTTTTTGCCTGCCAGCCCACTGCTGGATCTCATCTTGTCTGTAGTGAGTGCTGCACAGTTCTCGGATGGCGCTAGTGTGAATATCGTAGATGGACTTGGTGTCCGCCTCGCAGGCGAGACGAATCTCTTGTTTCACGGACATGTCATGGAGCCAGCGAGGTAACAATGTGGAACTTGTGGCTCAATGGGGTCACACGTTGATGACGACTCTTTACCACAGAGAGCTGCCTAATAACCGTAGCTAGATGAAAATATAGAATGAATTATGTTCTATACAATTCAGTCAAGTAAATGTAGTTTCATACGTTGGTAGGTACCGCCAGCAACAGAAAAATCAATATCGACCGTACAATAAGCATAAGTTTCTCCGAAGTGGCTGGGTTTCATTCTGTATTTGCTGCTCCACTGGTGCTGATACGTGCTGTCTATATGGCGCTTTTGCTTTTTCGTGACGAAACTGCTTGGAAGGCTACTGTCACTGGTAGAACCAAGTAGAGACTGCGATGAAAACGACGGAGACACGACTACATCAACGCTATCTGCACGTGTGGCTCATATACTTTATCTGCCGATACCGGGATCAAGGACCTATTTGAGGGATATTCCCAGTAAGAGCGGGATGGTTGGCAGCTATGACAAGCAAATGTAGTTACTAAGACTATGTCTTCTGCCATGCACTTCATTGTAGAGCTAAGAATCCTCAAATCACTATAATTGTGCAAGAAAGGTCTGATTAGAACTCCATCACATGACAATCTTGCTGGGATCAACATCGAGAGTAAAATCTTCATAACTTTTGAACCATAATTATTTATACCAAAGTTTAGGTAACATTGGAAAGTGCTTAAAAATCACTTTCAGATGATCTATAAATGATGTATTTTCATCTTGAATTTTTTTTGCATGTGGGAACCTGAAAAAGTTAAAAAGTCCTCCACATGATTTTTTCTAAGTGTGAAAATAGCATCAAAAGGTTCCAGCACTTGTTAGGCGCCTATCACAGTTTGTTTGTCTGATTTTTTTCTTTCTTTCCTGAGATATGACTTTTTGAACATCCTAAAAGTCAGCAAAATTGAACCAGTCATCTTTTATAATGGAATATCTTTTTCTGTAAAGGAGTATCTATCTGTAACAAGTTCTTACAGAGCTTAGAATGTGGATTCTAGCTAGCTAATGATTACAAATTGTTGGATAAAAATGAAAGCTTGAATTGTTTTTAATTTTAGAAGCAAGTTTCCAGTTCATTTCAAGCACTATTATGAGATATAGGCCCTCAAAGTAATAAGTGCCATTTTGCTGTTGACTATGCCCACTAAACAATGGCAGCGCTATTTTCTTGGCCGAACATCGGTTAAACAAAGAAATTCAAAATGTTAAGCGTACGTTGTCATTCCTAACAATGTATTCACCTAAAATCGTAAGTATATAAGCCACACCCCATTGCCACATCCCTTTTATGATGAATTTATGTTACTTACACATACAATCAAATTAGAAAAATGAATTATTAATGAGCATAGCTATATATATAAATAACCATATCTCTGTCCACACTTTTTTTTCAGCCCTTCAAAAACACATATAGGAACACATATACACAAATGACCAAATTCTTTGAAACTAATAAAAGAAGTTAATTTCTATTAGACATTGCCCCCAATGCTTATGTTGTAAGCATTTCATGGATGATGGTATACTTGCCCTAAAAAAACAACAATTCTTGAAGTCAGTTTAGGGAAGCATAACAAGGAGGAGGATGAGTCTATGGATAGCGAATTACTATAGCAACCACTTTATATTGATGAATCAGAAGAGGCCAAAAAATATACTTGGTGTCCTGACTGGCAAGGTTAGAGTTATCAACTAACATGTAAAGAAGTCAGCTTCCCACATGTTTGAATCTCCCAGATGAAACTTAGGCATCAGGTCGGCATTCGTACATTTTTTACATAAAAATTAAAAAGACTACTTTGTTCTTTTAAAAGGTGGTCTATCTGTATATGTTGCTTGTGAACTGTCTTTATAAATACAATACATGTACTTGCAAATTTTTTTTGTATATATAATACTTGCAAATTGTCTTTGTAAATACAATACATTTTGGTAGTATGTTTTTGGCATAGAAAAGTATTGGATATCAGTACCATTTTTCCTATATCTAGTATAAAGCAATGGCAGAGTTGACAATTATGGCATGGGTATTTGTTGTGCTAACTTAACCCAAAAGCAACTAACCTTAGGTCTGTAATAACTTTCGGTAATAATTGCAGTCATGTTTTATCTACTTCTGTGAGCAATGGCAGTGTTGATCACTCAATGGAAGTATACCAAAAGGTCAGTAATAAAGACAGCCAGATTATAGAAAAATGTTTTCTACTAATCTTTTATTGTGCATTGCAGTTATTGCCTGTCTGGGTATATAGCTACAGTCGCAAATATGCTTCACTTTACAATGATGAACTGTTGGTGCAGCTACTGTAAATAGCTTATGGAATGATGGGAGGGAGAATGGAACATTGTTTAAAAAAAAAAACTCCAGTCGTGGTGAGCAATTTACCATGAAGTGCGATTGCTGTGCAAATGATAAAAAAGTGGAAATAATCTCATCCTGTTCTTTCCCACGAGCTCCAGTTAGTTGCAGATTGCCTATTTATTACCAAGAGTGAACTGTATGCAAGTGCAACTGACGTTAATCTTACTGGTACTATTAGAGCACTATATGGAACCCAAAAGGAGCTTGTTCTGGTAAAGTAAGTGCTGTCGGACTGTGATGCTTGTGATGCTCTTTTCATGGAAAAGCTTCATCCTTGAATAGAAAATTAAGTTGAAGCAGTACTTTACTGCATTCTCATTCCATAAATGATCATGCCACTAAAATCTGTGTCACTCATAAATACAGCTCATCTGAACACTTGCAAATTGCACTGCAAGAAAAGAAGGATAGAAGAATTTAACAAACAAACTAAACTTTGGAAGCCAACCAAAAAGTTATTACATGACAGCTGGCACAACTATAAACAGCTATACTTTTTCTTCAAACTTTGTTAATATTGTTTGAAGAAGACAAGCTTTCACCATTTGACAATTCTTTTTAATTGGCTAGGGAAAAACCTAAGGGAAGATTATATTGAGCAGAGATGTTGTGTAAACGGCCAATATTAAAGCCTCTTCAGAATGGCATGGATGGGACTGGAATTATTAGAGCAGTTGAACTTAATCAGGGGAAGTTTGTGGGCAAACAGTTTCCTCCTAATGTAAGGCTCTTTTCCGCCCAACTTGTTGAAACTATACTATTGAGAAATATGTGCTTGAAGTACGGAGACAAAATGGGTACTCAGTATAATGTCTCCCAATACTAGGGTATCCAAAGAAATACCTAAGAATTGCCATCAAATATACCAGCAAACATATTGGATGAATGAGAAGTCTCAGCTGAAAGTGCACAGCTCCTGGTGAATCCAGAAGAGCTGGATTAAGAGAATGCAAAACATTGAAATGTCCAAATAAACCTGATTTATGTAGAAAAAGTGTTTCCACCATCCTGAGGTCTGAGTGCCCAAGCCCCAGTGCATGTTAATCCCACGGACAGCAGGTCAAGGCAGTAATTGGTTTTTGGAAAGGGTTTTTTTGATAAGTGGTGCAGGGGTTGTCCAGGCCTGCCAGAGACCTGGAGATGAAGTAGCAACCAGCCCCAATGCCTAACTATTTAACTCTCAGAAATTTGATACTCTTGCATGCATGTCCCCTCTCTCTTTGATTGAACTGAGCATGCTCTGTTGGTCTGCTCTTGTTTGTGACCTCATATTGCTCTCTAACTTGCTCAATATTTTCTGATTCATGTCAATTGGTTCTTGTGAGTTGTATCATTATTGTCTTGTTGTGGCCTTGGCCTAAGTGATTAGCTATATTCTTTCTGTTTAACCTGGTTGTACTGTGGTGATGTGAACGACTGAGGTACTGAGAAAGTCATTAGGTTACATCAGCTAGAAGCCTGGGAACTGTCTGCTGGACTTACAACCCAGCAGTCCCAATCTGAACAGGAGCAATGATAAACAAAAACACCGGTCAAGAATTTTGACCCCAGTCACAGCCATATTAAGAGATAAAAGTGTATTATTCTTTAAATTATCAGGATTCCAATTAAGCCAGTATGACTGTCCTTATACAATAACACATTTGACCAAATCAAGAAAATATTGCCTATCTAGTAAGTTTAAGGCTAGTAAATTTTCAAAACTTAGATGGTAGTATTGCAGACTTACTGAAATTTTTTTATGGAAATGAAACCTATAGAAATGTCATTGAAAGGGAGATTCAAGAGCACAGTGGGAAAGGAGTGTGCTTCATCTTAGATGGTTTAGGTGAATATCCCTTAGACAGGAAAAAGTCTCTAGTAATTAATCAATTGATCAATAAGAAATGCTTACCTTTTTTCCTCACGCTCTGTGGCTACTAAAGATCTGAAAGAGTGCTGTACTAAGCATATTGAGGTGATCGGATTCTCCAAGAAACAAATACAAGCATATATTGAGACTTATCCTTTAGTTTGATTCTGGTGGAGATAGATCTGTTATGGTAGCAAAACTAAAAACTTATTTAAGTCAGCATCCTAATGTCCAGCACATGTGTTACCTTCCAGTTCATGCAGCTATGATATGTTTCTTGTTCAGTTACTTTGAAGGCAACATTCCACACACAGAAACACAAATCTATGAGAAGTTTGTCATAGCTACTTTACTGAGACACAAGACACGTGGAGGAGGTGAGCATCAACTGAAATCCTTGAAAGAATTATGCGAGGAAGAGAAAGAAGTATTTGGTTCCATATGTAAACTAGCATTTGTTATGATCCTCAACTCTCAGCAGGTCATTAGCAAGAGTGAGATTCAGGTGTCCATCTCTAGCAGTAGTGTTCTTGAACTATTAACTGTGGAGTGTACCAACAGAGATTACAGTAGTGAGACTTTATATACCTTTCAGCATTTGACATTGCAAGAGTATCTAGCAGCTTATCATATTTCTGAACATAATGAGACTTACTTGAATACATTTACTCATTTAGCTGCTAAGGATAAGAAACTAAAGAATGTGTGGAAATTTTTCAGTGGCCTTACAAAATTTAACAAAAGCAAAGTGATATTCAGTACATCAGTTAAGGAAAGATTGTGATCTAGTTCACAAGTGTCATTGTGCATTGAGTCTCAACAGTTAGAGCTGTGTGACTATTTCATGGATGGGTTAGGTGATATAGGGCTTGAAAGTATAATTATTAGCCCATCAGACTTTATGGTTCTTGGGTACATCATAACTAATGTATCTCAACCTATTTCAGCAATTAGATTGAATAATTGAGCTGGGATTCTGATGCAGCTCTGGCTTTGTCTTCAATGGGAAGAAATGATTCTATTAGTGATTTAGAATCCATTAGCAATGGTGATAGTGATGATCAGTTTATAGCTTTGAGTAATTTGTTATTTCAATTACCTAACTTACAGGATCTTTATTTGGAGACATCATTAACTAGGTATCAAGTAGAATGTCTTACTAGAGATCTTATTCTTCCACAGCTTAAAATCTTAAGAATTCATATTCTTACTTGCTTCGGTTAAGCAGACTGACTAAATTTTCGCTGAACTTGCTGCACTGACAGGTCCCTACTTCTTAGTCTTTCTACCAGCTACAGTTGGGTATCTAGTAGTGAGAATATCAAAGCCAATGATGGCCCCAACATTTAAAATAGCATTATTTTTTTCATTCATAGAAGGTAGGCATTTGGTAAACAGTGAATATTAAAACATTAACATAGTCAAACCAAAAAACTATATTTTATCAACAACCATATCGTTTTGTTGTGTTTGTTTTTTCTAATATCGCTCCTTCCATGCTAAAAAAAATCGTTCTACTGAACAAAATTGAAAACTTATTTTTTCTGGTGCCTACTGTACATTATTTTAGCACAGGAAGAAACAGCACATTCTCTGATTATGTGTTTTGAATACAGAACCGGTCAAATGTTTTAGGTCACCATAATAATATATGTTATTTGCAAAACATTTGCATAAAACTTCAATAAATTAAGTGTTAGAAACAAAGTAGAGCAATAATACGATAAAACTATATAAAAGGAATAACTTAGCATGTTTGAATAATTAAATGAACAATACAACATTATAATTCAAGTCAGTATTTAGTATGTCCTCCTCGAGCTGCTACGTTGGGGTATTAAGTCAACTACATTTTTTGTGACATCACTTTCCAGATTCTTCCAGCAATTAAATATAGATTCCTTCAATTTTTCAAGATTTTTACAAGGTTATTCTCTAATCTCTTTTTTATTGCATCCCATAAATGCTCTATTGGGTTTAAATCAGGGCTCTGAGATGGCCAAGAGCTCAAATTAATATTTTTTCGCTCAAACCATGCTTTTGTACTGCGAGCAGTGTGGCATGATGCCCCATCTTGCTGAAATGAAATTATTGCCACACAGTTTAATCCCATCATTTTTAAGATCACGACAAATAAGCCGTATATATGCTTTTGCATCTAGACGACCATTAACAACTTTTAGTGAACCAACACCTTTAGCTGACATACAACCCCCAGACTTGAATTTTCCCTCCACCATGATTCACAGTAGGACTAATGCAGTCTTGGTTATATCTCTCACCTTTCCTTCTTCGTACCCAGAAGGTATCAGCTCAAATATAGACTCATCATAAAATAGTACACAACCCCATTGTTAAGCCTATTTTTTCTGTGAGTGGCAGTGAGAAGAGGCTTCTTTGCTGCAATACAACCTCTTCAACCAGACTTTTGAAGTCTTCTTCTTACTGTCCTTGGTGAGATAGATGTACCTGTAGCATCCTCAAACTCTCTCTTCAAATTTCTTGATGTTGCTCTCCTATTGTTAAGTGACAGCCTAGTTAGTACTCTATTTTCCCTAGGAGTTGTAGATAGTGGACGACCAGATCTTGGCCTCTTAATATTTCTTGGACCCCACAAAGGCTTATTTTCAGCTTTTTAGCTATAGCCCGACCAGAATAGTTCTCCTTACTCAAGGTAACTACAGAAGCCGTTTTTCAATTGACAGATTATTCTTTTTAGCCATCCAACATAATTCAAATAAGTTACAGCACCTACCAGCTGCTTCACTATATCTAATTGGAGCTCACTGCACATATGTAGTAGAACTGCAAAGTAAATCACTGAGCATACCTTAAAATTCCTTAGCAACTAGACATTAAACCAGCATCACAAAATTACATGGATACTAATGCTGATTTTTGTCTGATTTTAATGGTGACCTAAAACTTTTGACCGGTACTGTATCATGTTGTTATTTGTGTTTGTGTGCACATATATACGCATTGTATTAGTTGTATGTTTATGTGTTTGTTTATTTGTCAATTTCTCAGCATTTTTTACTATTTCATTTATTAAAATAATAATTATTGTATTGTATTTAATCATTGTGTGAGAAATATGTTTGTGTGTTAGCATGACATAGAGTTGCTGTTGATATCATGTGTTTGCATTTCTGTAAATTTATAGTGATTAAAATTGTATGTTTGTATGTTTGTTTACATGGTTATAATTATTTTATTAGCATTTTATATGTATTTATTAATTTAAATTTTATATATTTAAAATTGTGCAGAATGTTTAGAAAGTATGCATTGTTGATATAGGAATAAATTTGTTTGTGTATTTTTTATAAGATATTAGTAGTCTTATATAAGTTTGTTTGTGTGTTTGCATGTTAAAGCCCATTTAAATAGCACTTAGTGCTGTTTGTTTGTTTGCTTGTTTGTATATCAATTTTATTATATATTTATTTATTTGTATTTAGAGAGATCTCCATCCTCCAGTCTCACTTCACTGGGAGCACTGCCATACATGGAGTAAGTATGTCCGGCCTACACAATGTGCAGTACTACAGAATAAAGTCATAGTTATGCATCATAATTATCTCACATTTCACATCTCTACTGACCTTCACTCATGGACTACTACTCGTGTACCATATCAATACTCATCCCTAACTACCTACCAGTCTAAGTTTGTATTGGTTGGTGGACGTCATCCCTCCACTTATGAACCCACTAACTCTCTGTTGACTAGTACTACTGGTCTAGACTGGAAGCCATCGCTACGTGCCATGCCTACTAGTCGCTCCTTGGCATCATCAGTTAGTGGAGGATCACCGGAGGTCCTGGTCGTGACTGGTGGGAGTGGCTCACATGGCGAGTACTTGGACGTAGTGGAAGTTCTACTCAACGACCATTGGACGACTGCAGACTCACTTCCTTCTTCATGCTTGAACATGCGATCAACATTACATGAAGGCAACTTCTACTTCACAGGAGGAGGTGGCAAGGAGAATATACTATTTATATGCAGTTTAGAGTCTCTTATAGCATCTGCTAGTAATGGCAGGACAAGAAGACAAACAATGGACAGTAACCACACTTACTGACATCTTTGCTATCATCTCCTATGTATCGAATCTAATCGGCATTGATAGACATTCTACCATTAGAAGTTACTCCAACAAGACAGAGAAGTGGATTGAGACTACTAGTGAGGGAGATAGACCAGAACAGAAGGATAATGATGGATGGATAGCTACTGCAGTCTTGTCTACTGGACAGTTGCTGGTTGCTAATAGAGATGGACTATACAAAGAAACTCTGTCAGGTTAGTGTAAGTAAATAGCAGTAGAAAGCCATCTTGCCTTCAGTGATATTGGCTTCTCTTTAGAATGTCCCATTTATAGATTATATGGGAAACTAAAGTTAGGTACTAAAACTTATACTATAATAAAACTAGAATATTATTATTTATTATTAAGTTAATTAAGTTAAAACTAAATATTTATTATATTAATTATGGTATTATAATAAGAAAGGTAATTGATTGTCTTTGCCAAATTTGCAAGCAGCTGCTTCTACTGGCAGCTGCTTCTACTGGCTTAGCTCCAGGCTATTATAAAACCAGCTGCCCCTACCCTGTATTGCACTAGCCCTCTAATGGTACTTGAGCAGTGTGTGGGTTACTTGTTTTGACACTGTAATACCTATAATTAGTATTTCATTTGCAATATTTTATAATTCATATTTTATTTTATATTCAATAGTTCTCAAGTATGAAGATGCATACAAACACTTCATTGTTTCCAAAGAAGTGTTGGAGCTTCTGTCTTTAAAGTTTATGTCCCTTGGTCCTCCAAGACAAGGCAAGAGTACAACTCTCAGGAGAATTAAAAAAAAGATCATAGATCTTCTGTCAGCAAAAGAAGACAAGCAGATTCATGGCAGCACAGGTGCAGTACAGTGTTGCTCCAATATGCTAGTCCAAGGCAAGTCTGATCCAACTACAGCAGGAAGAACCACAAACTGGACCATTGTGAAGAATCTCACAGAGGAAGCATCTCTACTCTTTCACACTCTCAAAGATAGTTTTCAGATTGAATCCACTTCTGAGGCTACAGCTGATTCCCATAGAAGTAGTGACACCAGGGCAGAGGTCAGTCAGGCTAGCAGTACAGGGCAGTCTCACCCTGTGGAAGAGCCATCCCAACCTTCATTATTACAGAAGATGATGGCAAGATTGCAAACTTTTACCAGAAATAAGCAACCCAGGCATAAGGGAATCACTCCACTCTCAACAGCACATGACCAACCAGCTGATCAGGCAGTATCATCACCAGATTATTCTGAATTAGCTGCCGTATCCGAGACAGTGTCCAAGCAACCACACTTTGCAGAAAATGTGAAGCACTCTTTTAAAGCTTTTTTGAGGATGGAGGACACCGGAGGTCAGCCGGAGCTGATGGACATGCTACCAGCACTCACCATAGGACCTGGACTCTACTTGCTGTTTTTAGCTACAAGTTCCAACTAGATGAGGAGTATCGGGTCTTTTATCAGAGAGCTTCAGGAGAGACAACTGCACCAGAGAAATCTGAGTTTACTCTGCAAGAAATGCTTTTGCGTACTCTGGCCAGTATATCTTGTTTCAGTTCCTCCACCCATCTTCAACCTCTACCAGGACCAGACAACTCAGCCATTGGTGAGATACTGGAGTCCTCCAAGTCAGTAGTGTATATAGTGAGCACACACAAAGACAAGGTTTCTGAGGAAGTCATCGCTACAGTCGACTCACAGCTTCAAAAAGTTATTCGAGACACTGACTCCTACAAAAAAGGCATAGTTCAGTTCTGCTCAAAAGACAAGCTTGTTGTTTCTTTAGACAACATGGGAGGCAGAGTAGAAGAGATCGATCTCTTGCATCAGCTACTGGAGAATGCCATGGAGAAACACTTTATAAAGCTGAAAAGTCCAGCTGTGTGGCTTCTGTTCAGCTTGTGTCTCTGCATGAGAGAAGTGAGGACAGCCAGCCTGGAGACATGCTTGGCCTTGTCCCATGCCTTCAATATGACACCCTACGAGACCAAAGCAGCTCTGTGGTTTCTTCACCACCATGCCGGTGTTCTGATGTACTTCCCCAGTGTTCCTGGTTTGGAGGACCTGGTCATCATAGACATCCAGGTAGTGTATGACAGTATCACTGGTGTCATTCTCAAAGCCATGAGCTTTGATAGCATAGGTCAGGCCACATCCGAGAGATTCAGGCAGACAGGTCGATTCTCTATGACAGATTTGAAGACAGCTACAGCTGACATTTCAGGAGATCTGATTCCACCAGAGCAACTGGTAGCTTTGCTTGCATATCTTCACTTGATAGCTGAGATTGCATCAGTCGAATCTTCTGATACTAACTCAGATTTAGAAGAAGAGAAAGAATACATCATGCCTTGCGTGTTAGAAAACACTAGTGCAAAAGAACTTGACCAATTCCACAAAGAATCTTGTAGCTCAAGTCTTATGGAGCCTCTCTTGATATACTTCAGTAGTGGGTTTACTCCTATGGGACTCTTTCCTGCTGCAATGGCATGTCTCGTATCCAACAAGTCCTTCACTTTCATTGGAGAAGGAGTCAAGAAAAACATGGT
>WLWI01000896.1_pt1 | contig 26290 bp, 12 predicted proteins | sample 6701501 | NCBI WGS metagenome assembly WLWI01 (sample SAMN12718690, study PRJNA515312) | sponge metagenome | isolation source: marine sponge | host: Mycale hentscheli | place: New Zealand: South Island, Marlborough, Capsize Point | collected 2014-11-01 | reverse complement strand
CGCAACAACATGTGTCGTACTCCTTGTGGTTCTCTTCCCTACAAGGCTCCAGAATTTGTGTTCGGAGTGGAAGAGGATTACGATGCAATGAAAGCTGATTCATGGAGTATGTAAGTTGTAGATACACGTATTACTAGTACAGTGGTAAACTTATCTGTCTTCTCCTCTTTAGGGGAACTATCCTGTATGCTACAGTTGAGGGACGTTTCCCATTTGGAGACGAAGTTCAAGCGGACAATAATGAATGGTCCGACTACTATAACCTTGAGTTGAGTGACACACACTCAGAAGGTAAGAATACTTTGAACTAGACCTCAACATAATTTAAAACTAGAATATTTTCAATAATATAGAGTTTCAAGATTTGGTGAGATCTCTTCTGACTGTAGACGTTGCTGCACGACCACTCGTAGCAGACATTACTACTCACAAGTGGATGACTTATTCCACTATTCGTCCATCTTGGAATGGACCACCTGGTGGAAAACACACCATACAAAATAGCCTGCCAAAATATCTGCACAAGATAAAACGCACAAACGAGTGCATTGCTAATACCAACTTGCCCAGCACAATGTCAATACCTTGTGCCCATCTCACTATACACAGCAAACCTGTTCCTGTGGCTCCCTCCAGAAGAGAAGCTGCTAGTTCAGCTGAGACTGATGCAATGATGCATAACAGTGAGACTAACTTCCAGGTCGTCTCCAATCAAATGGATATCACACCTGACACTGCTGTCTCCAATCAAATGGGCATCACATGTGACACTGCTGTCTCCAATCAAATGGACATCACACCTGACACTGCTGTCTCCAATCAAATGGACATCACACGCGACACTGCTGTCTCCAATCAAATGGACATCACACCTGACACTGCTGTCTCCAATCAAATGGACATCACACCTGACACTGCTGTCTCCAATCAAATGGATGTCACACCTGACACTGCTGTCTCCAATCAAATGGACATCACACGTGACACTGCTGTCTCCAATCAAATGGATGTCACACCTGACATTGCTGTCTCCAATCAAATGGATGTCACACCTGACACTGCCATCTCCAATCTAATGGACGTCACACCTGACATTGCTGTCTACAATCAAATGGATGTCACACCTGACATTGCTGTCTCCAATCAAATGGACGTCACACCTGACATTGCTGTCTACAATCAAATGGATGTCACACCTGACACTGCTGTCTCCAATCAAATGGACATCACACCTGACATTGCTGTCTCCAATCAAATGGACGTCATACCTGACATTGCTGTCTCCAATCAAATGGACATCACACCTGACACTGCTGTCTCCAATCAAATGGATGTCACACCTGACACTGCAGTCTCCAATCGAATGGATGTCACACCTGAAACTGCTGTCTCCAATCAAATAGAAGTCACACCTGACACTGCTGTCTCCAATCAAATGGATGTCACACCTGACACTGCTGTCTCCAATCAAATGGATGTCACACCTGACACTGCTGTCTCCAATCAAATGGATGTCACACCTGACACCGCTGTCTCCAATCAAATGGACATTACACCTGATACTGCTGTCTCCAATCAAATGGATGTCACACCTGACACTGCTGTCTCCAATCAAATGGACATTACACCTGATACTGCTGTTTTAATGGAACAAATCAGCATTGTACCTGATACCACTCTTGCCGCCATGGGAATACAGGTGACTGCTCCTCTAGAAACTGTTAGCAGTCCAGAACCCACCACCAATATGAGTGCGAGCAAACAACCTAGCAGCAAGCAAACAGCTACAAAATCTCGGGTGACTAGAAGAACTCGGCGCATTGTGTCAAGCATCAGAACTGCTGGTCGTAGACTAGCTGCTTATATAAGGAGACTAAGACGGAGACATTAAAGTCTATTATAATCTGGACATAGTATATTTCTTACAATTATCATTGTGCAATATTTTATTAAAGGCAAAAAGAAGTGTTTTCGTAAATAATATTTAGTACTATGACATTCATAATGGGTTATGTCAAATTTTATGTCTTATCTTTTTCCTTCAATCAAAACAGAAGAGAGTAAAGCGCAGATAGTTATGAATTTGAATGGTGCACAAAAAAAAATAGCCACAACTGAAGTTATAATAGAGTGAAGTTTAGTCTTTGTTTTCTTTACTTGCCATGGGGATTGTCAATTTTTCTCCCACAAGCAGTTGCACCGACATTTTTAAAAACCACAAATCCAAAGGAAGTAGGTGGTAATTGTAGAGTGTTGCTGGCATTCTTTTGAAGAGGTTCTATCTCAGGTAGTGTGAAGTCATTTACCAATTCCAGAATCTTCCCATTTAACAAAACAGACCTAACATAATATAAAAACAACAACTAAAACACTTCCACATTAATATACATATATACTTAATTTTAGCATTTATACAAAGCAGACTGTTTATTTTCAATGTTGTGTTATCGTATGCAACAACAATAACAACAACAACAACTACTACTACTCCTACTTTTATTAGTATTAATATTACTACTAGTCTCGCACTGCTGACCCCTTTCCCTTTTATTTACCGCTCGCACTGGGGAGGGAAAGAGGGTCTCGTAGAAGCTTGTACATCGTTTTGTGCTAAAGGAATGCAATTATAACGTAACTGGGCTTTGCGGTCATCAAATATCACACTCGCAAGAAATTATTACAGGGATTCCTAGGGTTTAAGGTGGTTTTGAGGTACTGCTTTTGCTGTGGAAAATCTGTTACTATGCTCTTATTTTCCACATTCTTCAACTTATCACGAGACTTATCATATATGGGAGGAAGCAGTGAGTAGCATAGTGACTTGCCATAGCCAGTAGATAAAGAAACAGAGACATCTTGATTCTGTAAAAATGCAAGAATTGCTTCTTCTTGTTTGCTACGAAGTATGCATCCATGTTCCAACGCAACCGCATGCACTAAAGTTTTATAATCCATCTCCACCAAAAAAGTATTCGAAGTGATGATAACGCAGTTTTTATACGCGTATTTAATTCTACGTCACGGAAAGCCACACCTCTACATAAGCAATACACGGAAAGTATGGTTCCCCATGAATCCAGGGGAATGACACAAAACGATGTACAAGCTTCCACCAGACCCTCTTTCCCTCCCTTGCGCGAGCGGATAATAAAAGGGAAAGGGGTTGGCAGCGCGAGACATTATTACGACTATTACTATGACCATAGCTGCTTACTTGCTTTGCAGTCCAACTTCTGGATCTGGCTGTAACCAGTACATATCTCTATTGCTATGCACGAGCTTCTTGTTTTTTATTGACACTACACTCGTACAATTACTGAGGTTGATAATGAGAAAAACAATGTCCCCAGGCTTGTAAAGTTTGTTTCCAGAATTAGCACAGTGAGCATAAACTCTCACTTTTCGCAAACGTCTCTTAGCATGATCAACATGGAGTACTATCTGTCCCACCAATTTTTTGTGGATATATGATAACCAATAATCCTACAATATTAACAGGTAATTTGTTAATACTTCCCTAGAGTTCATTATATCACACTTTTCTGATCATCACTTGCCCATTGGTGTGTAGTTATTAAAATTTAATTGAATCACATACATAGGACAAATAGATAACTGACCGGTAAAGGATATTTTTCTCCATTTAATAAGCCGTAGTTTCCCCCATAAAATGTCTGCCTAAATATTTTGGAGTGTTGGTGAATTGTAGCATGACCAAGTTTATCTAACCACCTACAACAATTGACACAAATCACAATGATCTGCTGCATATTCACATTCCTAAAAAATAAGTACATTTAACTTGTAAACCTGTTATAGTATGAGTCCAACTACAATCTAATTAATAGTTTCAATAATTTTAGACATATCCTAGTTATTCTAAAAATAATGCAAAAAAGACATGGTAAGTAATAATGTTGAAGTATTGTAGTAGTCTATGAAAGTCATCATAGTTGTGGCAAGACCACATGTGACAGTATTAAATGCCTTTTCTCAAATTTATTTTTCATTTGAGCCATAGTGAAAGTCCACATTTATCATTCGTTTACTATAAATGGTTACTTCATTATATTTTTTCTACATAAAAGCAGCGTAGAAATGCATAGCTATATATGAGGTGGTGCAACTAACAACATTTACTCACTAGTATTGAGAGGGGAGGAGAGAGACTCACACGATCTAATCATGCTTTTTGCACCAACTACACTTATTATAGTGTCAGTAATGTAAGATGCAATATCTTGTAATTCACCATATACAATTCAATATTTCTACCTAAACTTCTCTTCATTTTTTTTTTCTTTTTTTTTTTTTTCTTTTTTTTTTTTCTTTTTTTTTTCTTTTCTACATATCAAATTGTATATTGGACTACAGGAGTTTGATTGACCAATCCATTCTTTTCACAGCATTGTACAGGACATATTGATAGCAAGCTGAAGGTTAAGTCACAAGTCAGTATGCATTCTATTATGGCAACCTCATATCCTGTGATGGGCCTGACCCTTTCATAGTGGTGATAATATTACATGTATATAGTCTTACATAAAGCCTGCAATATAGGTGTCAGATAGTCCTAGGTTGCCTCCATTGTAAGTGCTAGAAGTTTCTGAACACCAGACCTCAGAAGCTGGTTGGTACTTGTGAGTGGCTGAGAAGGCACTGTTAGCCACATCTGCATATTTGTCTAACAGACTTGGACGAATAAAATCTCTTTTGTTAGCTGTGTGACTGTTAAGATAATAGCTGTGTACACAAGTGATTATTTTATATACTTAGTTATGGTGGCAGGAAAATGACTTACTGATGGTAAGTGGATGCCTTAAGAATTCCCTGTTCTATGTGCCTTAAGAATCTAGAAAATACAGAGTTAAAAACTTTTTAAAATAATTACTCTGTTGTAAATGTATTGTTCTAACAAAATGTCATGTAACCATATTAAATTCTGTGCTTGTGTTATCAGGGAAAACAATGTTTCCTTACTCATGATAGAAACTGTTGGATGAAGTGGTGTCAGGACCGACTATCGAATGTTTTGGATATCCAAATCTGGAAAGTAGAACATCGAGGTGTTTAAAGTGTCGAGCTAAAACTAATGGATTGGTTTTGTCTGGTTCTGTAATCATATTATAACAGATATAGCTAATAAATCATGTTATATTGTATTTTCCTATTTTCCCTTATCTTGTATTTAGAGGGGGGAATAAAAAAAAATAGGTAGTTAAGTGTGTTGGTAATTATTTACTGGAACAAATTATTTGATAAATCTAAGAATGAATATTATATTTATTCACATTGAATAGTGCCTATTTTATGAGCAATAAATACTTAACATTTCCAAGAGACCATGCTGCTATGCTGTAATTGCTGTCTTTTGAATATTTAATGAGTGTTTCTGCATTGCTGCTATCCCATTCTCCAGTGGTCCAGTTCCTTATGAGATTCTTATTCAGTCCAAATACCAGATCCCACCCAGCTTGACCAATGAATCTGTGCAGGACATCCCAGTCATGTCTATTTATTGTAAAATTCCCATACCATGGATGGGCTGGCTTTTCATTCTTTGTATCTTGTAAGGAAAAGATGGCATAGTCTTGAGAAGTACCTCCCACTCTTAAAGTTGCAGGAGATAGTCCTCTAGCCAAAGTAACTATTCTTGGTTGACTGAGATTGATTCCCTGCCAGTGATTGCGCATGGCATTGCTATCTAGGGTTACTGATAGGAATCTTTCATTAACTTTGAAAATGCTGGCTTTGAGATTCACTTGAATTTTTATGTGGCAGTTCACTGGTGCACACAGATGGACTGGTGGCTGTATACAATTAGTTAGAGCAAGTTTAGAAACACTTACAAGTAACTAATGTTGAGCAACTTCTGGGGATACCTTGCCAAACCCAATATTGCAAACGTACTTGATTAACTGATGAATTAAGAGTCTCGTTGACTGAAGTTGATTCAGATTTCAAATATCTTAACGTATTCGTGTCTATGATTCCTGTAATTCCTCCACAGCAGATTCGATAGAGGAAAAACGACAACAGTTGATTTACTCGTGAATACATCATAGTTACCACGATTTGAACGTCTTTTACTACTCCCGCTTTTGTTCGTTTGAATGCGGCGCTGCTCGGTGACTCCCGGAAAGCAGCTCGTGCTGTCTATATTTTAGTTTTTTGTTGTTGTTTTATTTAAATTTTTTTTTTTTTTTTTTTGGTTGTAATTGTTGGATAGCTTACTGGCCATCCATTTTTCCACGACCCCAAAAATAATACGATAATTATAATACGCTTATCAAATTCGAGCATGGTCGGGAGCTTAGGATACCACCTTTATCTAACTGGAAAAGGGATGATACAATACTGTAGTTCTGCGGCCACACCCGCTCTAGTTTGTGTACAGCTGTATAACTTGAGTTTCAGCGTTATCTGATGTTGTTTATTGTTTTTCCGTGGCTATTCGACTATGGCTCTGAACTTCTTCCTTCTCGTCGTTTTGTTACTTTGGTTTCAACTAGCCAGTTGTAATCTGGACGCGTGTGATTACGTTCATCCGCAGTATTATATTTCTAAAGCGGGAGAAGATAGCCCAGCGTGCTATGAAAAGGCTACCCATCTCACGCATCCTTGTGCAAACTTGTCCTACTTACTAGCATACAGCAGAGATTGCTCCTACTTGACCATATTCATTTTAGATGAAGAAACTCAACTCAATGGAATTTTGCATCTTGAGTCAAACATTATAAAAATGTCTTTAATTGGAAATGCCTCTGATGAAAAGCAAGTAACAATCAACTGTGAGCCGAATAGTGGTCTTTACTTCAGTAATACTCACTCCATTCTGCTGAAGAATCTAAGATTTAGTGGGTGCTACTTTAACGTGTCCGAATATGCTTCAGGTTATCCTAGTGTTCTTCTATCATCTATTGTGCTGCATAATACGTATGACACCTCAATACTGCAGTGTATGTTTGAGTCCACAATGGGGTCTGCTGTGCTCCTGGATGATGCACGAGGGTATACTACTATCAACGGATCAACTTTCAAAGGAAATTTAACTGCCTCCAAATTTCGTAGTGGTGGAGTTGTCATAAAGTTTAGTAGCTACTATTTCAATACCAGTAAAGTAGTAATTGGTAATAGTACCTTTAATTCCTGTCTGAATATGATTCCGAATAAGTTTGACGGTGCCGGAGGTGCAATTCAGGTCATTCTGACTACATTAAGTCGATCCATTTTGATTGAAATTGAGGATTGTCATTTTAATGAAAATTATGCTCAGTCAGGTGGAGCAGTGGGTGTATTCTTCCTCTCTCAAAACTCAAGCAACTTAGTTTCTGTTACGAGGTCCCATTTTAATTCCAATTATGCTAAAAATCAAGGGGGCGCAGTATTATTTTCTTCTGACAAACATTTCCTTTCTTTCAGCAGTAAGGCTACAAGCGTTTTGGAAGTCAATATTACTTCCTGTGATTTTGTGAACAACACTGCAATGTTTGGTGGAGGTCTCGGTGGGTTTATAGTACCATGCTCTCGATGTAACAATTCCCTAATCATCAACCTGATATCCACGACATGGATTGACAATCATGCTACAACGTCAGGCTTTGCTGTGGGAGTGTCTGGTCCAAGCAACTGGAGCAATGATTTCAAAACCATCAAAATTGTGGTGCTCATCACTGGACATTCAATTTTCAGTGGAAATGGAAATATTAAACATGAAGGAATGGGAGCTGTGTCTGTTAAATTTGCTGAACTTGGTTTTCTGGATGGAACAACAATCTTCATTCAAAATGAAGGCTCTGCTATAGTTGCTTTATCTTTGTCTAAGATTTTTTTTCAAGCCCATGTAGAATTTACCAATAACACTGGTGTGCGTGGTGGAGCTATGTATATGATGGACAAGTCTGAAATGTTCTTTGATAATTCTAGTATAGTTCTTTTTGAAGGTAACGAAGCATATATCATGGGAGGTGCCATATATACAGATTTTTCTAAAGCTCCCCACTGTGCTATTGTATTCTGGAAGTATACATCAAGACCTAATGTCACGTTTAGGAATAATAAAGCACGTGGAATGGATCAATCTATTTATATTGCAGATGCGAAATCCTGTATCAATTGGGATAACATTTTACAAAATACGTTTCAGTACTTTCCTAGTATATCCAATCAGTTAATGTATCATATGGACAGTGCTACATTTGACATTGTATCTGTATCTGGAAATGAAACATCCACAGTGTCACTAGGTGAACACTTCCATTTAAAACCAACTACAATGTGGGATACATACAACAGAACTTCAATTGGTGGGACTGCGTATATTGTAGAGAATAGTGATAACCACCATGCTTTAAAATTAATTGGACCAAGTACTGTCAGTATTGATAATTTTACACATGAAATAGAATTCTACATCGCAGGAAGTGAAATCATTTTAAATGATTCAAAACCTTTTGGTATAAATATTTTCTTCCCTAGAGAATCTACATATAGAGATGGGTTCACTAACAAGAACCTTACTGTAGTTCCTTGTTACTTGGGCTATGAACAGAAGGATGGCGTATGTAAATGTGTTCCCTCAAAATCATATGATGTCAAGTGTCATTCTGCTACCAAGACATTCTGTGTAAAATTCTACTCCTGGTATTCAACTAAAGTTAGCAAAGCTTACCCTTGTCCACTCAGCAATTGTAACTATACATTTGGATGCCCAAAAAAGGAGTGCAACAATTCCTACGGCTTCTGTGCCATTCAGAACACTAATGATGTTTGTAAGGACGGTCGGGAGGATGTTCTTTGCTCACTTTGTTCAAAAGATTACTCATTCAGTTTTGAAGCCAGCAAATGTGTCAGGTCTTCATCCTGTAAAGTTTGGCACACCTGCCTGCTGATGTTGACTTTGGTGGGTTATTGGGTAGTTATATCTGTGGCAGCTTTGGTGGTGCTTTCCCGCAACCTCAGTGTGGGTTCGGGGTTTATGTATGGTGTTGTTTACTACTTCAGTGTTATAACCTTGTATGTCAGAAATAACCAGCACTTCACAGAGATGTGGTTTCAAATCTTGATGAACATCTGCACAGCATTAACCCAACTTGACCCCTTGTTCCTTGGGGACATTAAGTGGTGTTTTGTGCAAAGTTGGAGAAATCCCCTTAGCCATCAGTTGCTACGGTATGTTACACTGTTCTTTATTGTTGGTTTGATTCTTTTCGTTGTATTTGTATCAAGACATTGTCGTTTACCCCAGAGAATATCATTTGCAGAGAACTCTCCCATTCATGCTATATGCATGCTTGTGCTGTTCTCTTACACTTCCTTGTCTTGCACTAGTTTTAGATTGCTGATTCCTATCTTCTTGGAAGATGAATGGAAAGTGAAATATGCTCCTTCTTACAAATACTTTCATGACCACAATCATATTCCTTATGTACTTGTTGCACTAGTTGTTGAAGTCTTCTTATCTCTTCCTATATGCTTCTTCTTTTTGCTTGCCCCTAGAATATCGAGGAGGATCAATTTAGTAAAATATAAACTGAAGCCTATTTTAGATGAGTTCCATGCTTGCTTTCGCCCAGAGTGTCGCTGGTTTGCAGGGTTTTATTTCTTAGCCCGACAAATGGTCTACTTGGTAGATGGGCTGTTTACCTATCAATTTCCTGAACGCAATAGTGTGCTGACAACTCTGAATGCTGGAATACTGATTGTGCATGCTACCTTCCAACCATATTCCAACGTGTGGCTGAACAGATTGGACACACTATTTTTACTGGATATTTTACTATTGTCACTCACCTTAAATTCTGAATCGACTACTCTTGGATCATTGTATAATATGGAAGTGTATTTTCATAAAAAGATACTACCATATTTTTTGGTTTTACTACCAATGTGTTACTTATTTGGTATACTAGTTTTGATGTTTGTTGACAAGAAATGGGCTCTTTTCAAAATCATTCCGTGTTTTACCAAGCTTAAAGCTGCTGTTGTGAACAAGAACAGCAGAGAAGATGTAGCCAATAATGTATCCACGGAAGCTTTGCTGCGAGTGGACAGCTCATCCTATGAAGACGACAAGTTACGAGAGGAACTGTTGGAAGATGACCCCATCAGCATTAGGCGATATGGAATGAATTATGGAGCAGTTGGTGCAAGTCGTATTTCCACAAGTAGTGTAAGATTGCAGAAGCCTCCCAGGACATTGTAATTGTCTGACTTTTGGATCGTAAATGAATTTATCATTTGTTTTTGGGTTACAACTCATATTTGTGTTAATCTCGTTAACTGCAGAAGCAGGTGTAATTGTTATTTTCATTATACTCAATTTTTCTTGTAGCTTCTACCTCTGATGTAGCTAATCCTATAGCTAGGTAGCTACAACTAGCTAGTACACACATTTTACTATACCTTGTCAGGGGTGATGGAAATGGCTTCAATGTGGGAGGTCACCATGTACGATTAGCAAATTTACTCTTCAAGACCCTGCTTATTTTTCATGAAAAAACAACAACAACTTTCTATGAGCTAGCTAAGTTAAAATAAAATTTTAAATTCATAGTGAAAATTAGAAGACAAAGTAGATGATGTAAATATGTTTAAAATAGCTAAATTAAATAGCTCGTTACAAAAACTTTTCTTCCATTCCTTATTTTATAAATTTCTTATTAAATAGAATTCATAGAGTGCCCAAAAAATTATGGGGGGCTTCAGCCCCCGGAGCCCCCCTCAGCTCCTACGACACTGGTACAGTTTGGACGGCGTGAATAATCGGGGGAAATCGTTTACACCGACGTAAAACTGTTGCGTACATCCGTCGCGCAAAATAACGGTGGTGGCGGTATTACTGAGGGAAAACCGTTAAGTTACGCGCGCGTCATCTTTACGCGAGGCGATGAGGTGGTTAGGTGTGCTCACCGAAAGAAGCATTATGGGGTCTGTGCTTGTCTGGACCTCTAACTCCTTCATTTGTAAATTGATAATAGTTTTTTCAATGATTCTACTGTGTAGCGACAGTCTTGAAACTTCCAAGAAGTGCTTACAGCGTAAGGGTGTCTATGTATCAGCGGGAAAAGGAGCTGAAAATGGGAATTGCGAAGCAGATCATCCCTGTACCCTCCCTACTGCGTTGGATAAGATCCATAAGTGTGCTACTATTACTATTGTGGATAACCCATTCATATTATCTGATGAAGTAACACTAACATCTACTAACTCAGATATCACTATAACTGGAGGTGCAGAAGGTGTTGTTGTTCAGTGTCAAGGATATGCTGGCATTGTAAATTATGGCTGTGCCAACTGTAGTTTAAATAACCTCCACTTTATTGGTTGTCAGGTCAATGTCTCATCCTTCTTGAATACGAAAGCTCCAGGCCTCAAACTCAACTTAGCATCCCATCTGTCTTCCATACTTGTTTTTGAATCAATCAATTTTGAAATTTCTAATTGTATTTTTTATTCGTGTCTTGATTCAGCAATTCTTCTTGTTGGTGCTAATGGAACAACTACTATAGAGAATTCGACGTTCGTTGGCAATAGGACGTGTTTGACTGGACAGAATTCACGAAGTGGTGGCATTGTTATGAGACACACCCCTAAACACGCCTACGACAGCATAGTAAGAGTAATATCATGCAATTTTGATGGCAATATAAATATTAGCCCTGATTTTTCTGATTCTAATTGTCATGACACTAACAATGGTGGAGCAATTGATATCGTTATTTCTTCCAGTGAAATTCAAGTATTCATCTTAATTACAGAAAGTAAATTCGTTAACAACTCCGCATGTGGCGGTGGGGCACTTCAATTATTATTTTATGGTAAAAACCTTAACTTGAGTACATCTATTGTCAATTCACTGTTTGATAATAATTTTGGATTCTACAAGGGTGGAGCTGTAGTCTTCAGTTTCTATGCATTTCATATTGGTTATGAAAATAACAAATTTTCAGGAAAGCTCAGAAGTTATGGCAAATTCTTGATACAATCATGTGAATTCCGTGAAAATTTAGCCAGTTGGAGTGGGGCTCTTGCTGCTTACAGTGTGCCATGTGACCGGTGTGAAAATAATATAGATATTGAAATTACTGACACAGAATGGATTAACAATGTTGCAAATCAGTCAGGGTTTGCCATTGGTTTGAGCGGAGTATTTGATCCACAGAGAAGATATAATATCACTGCATACTTCACTGGAAACTGCACCTTGTACAGAAATCACTTAGGAGGTGATGATTACAGTTCAATTGGTGCCATATCGGTTGAGACTGCTATCGTTAGGTTCGGAGGTGATGGTGTCACCATATTTGACTCTAATTTTGGAACAGCTCTACTACTTAGAAGTTCATCTTCAGCCATTTTTGAAGGCAGAGTGGTATTTAGTAACAATAGTGGAGTATTAGGTGGTGCCATTCTAGTGCAGAGTGAGTCTCACATACTCATAAAAGCCTATAGTGACATTACTTTCACGAACAATTATGCCCTTGTGTATGGTGGAGCATTGTACTCCAATGTAAACAATGCACACAGTTGTGTCATTGAGTTTGATTCAGAACTTTTCCCCAATAATACTGAAGTTACCTTTATAAACAACACATCACCAGGTTTACAACAGGCTGTTTTCATTCAAACATCAAAGCCCTGTAAAGAATGTAAAGTGACTGTATTAGATCTATTCAAGTTTATTCCCCACGATCACTTTCAGATAGTGTTTCCGCCAGACGAAGTCACACTTGACGTATTACCACAACCTTCACAAGGAAATGTACCAGAAATTATCCTTGGTGAGCCGTTTTATTTGGACCCTGTTTCAATAAGTGATATTTTCAACACTTCTTCAACCGGTGTTGGGTTCATGTATTATGATCAGCTAGGAAGCCATGAAAAGATTCTTGCTATTCATGGACCAAAAACTATCAACTTTGATTCATTCACTAAAAATATCAAATTCTCAGTGGTTGGCCCAGACGTGACCAGTGCAATCAATATAAGCATATATTTTTTCTTTCCGAAACAATCTTCTTATCACGTTGGGATCAATACAGTTAAAATCAGCGTAGTCCCATGTCGAAGTGGCTATGTGTATTCTGACCAACTTCAAAAATGTGTATGTGTTGGCTCACAGGAAATCCGCTGCCTCCAAGACAGTAGTCAACTTTGTTTGAAGTACCACTACTGGTATTCGGACCAGTCAAAGCTGGCATACCCTTGTCCTAGGACATACTGTCAGTACATGCACCAGCAATGCCCTCCAAACACCAAAAACTGTTTAAATTCTACCGACTACTGTATTATAGAAAAATCTAGTGATGTATGCTGGGATGGCAGAGCTGGCACTCTGTGCTCAGAATGCAAGGAGCATTTGTCCTACACACTTGGGGCCTATAAATGTGCTGATACCAAGACCACATGTAACTCAAAAAACACATTTTTGCTGACAATGTTGGTTATTTTGTACTGGACTCTGTACGCAGCTGTCCTTCTTGCAATATTGTCCCTACAATTAAGCGTGGGTTCAGGTTTTATGTATGGCCTCGTGTACTACTTCAGTGTGGTTACTATCTACACAAGTGGAAGTGCTTTATTTGGTGATCCGTGGGTTTTTTTTGTGGTCATAATATGTGAGGCTCTCACTCAACTCAATTGCTTCACCCTGATAGCACAGATGCTTCCTTACTGCTTTTCTAGTAGTTGGACTACTCCTTTACCACATATGTTATTCCAGTATGCAGGACCAATATTTCTGATTGCATTGATGCTTTTGGCTGTTTTGGTTTCTCGATTTTGCCGCCTTCCGAAAAAACTGCGTTTAAGCCAATCTTCGCCGATCCATGCTATTTGCTTGCTCATTCTTTTCTGTTATACCTCAATTTCAAGCACTAACTTTAAGCTTCTCCTTCCAATTAATGTTGATAACCAGTGGAGAGTCCAAATTGCTCCAAGTGTTGGATATTTTTCTCCAACTCATGCCCCTTATGCTCTGGTTGCAATTGTTGTCGAGTTGACTATTTCTTTACCCATATGTTTCTTGCTGCTTTTTGCTCCTTTCATCTCCAAGCATGTTGATTTGGTAAAGTACAAATTGAAGCCTATTGTGGATGAGTTTCATGCATGCTACCGTACTGATTGCCGCTGGTTTGCTGGGTTTTATTTCTTAGTGAGACAACTGGTGTACCTCATCAATGGTCTTTTTTCAGAGACAGAGCCACAAGAAAATACTTTGCTGGTACTTCTCAATGTACTTATATGGACCATCCATACCACATTTCAACCGTACCGAAAGAAGTGGCTAAATGTGCTTGACACGATATTACTGACGGATTTGGTTCTTATCTCGTCTTCCGTGGCTGGCCAGTCTGTGGACTTAAAGAAGCCTATAAATATATTCATTCATCAGAACGTGTTGCCATATGTGCTGATACTGGTCCCACTGTGCTATCTTTGTGGTGCTGTGGTATTTATAATAGGGCAAAAGCTTGGAATCGGTCGATGTTTGACGAAACTGTGGGACAAATATCATTGGAGGAAGCATTCTACAGAGACTGTCACCACAAGTACTGAAATCAATGCCAAAGCCAAATGGGATGATTCCTACTACAGAGATAATGGCATCAGGGAGCCCCTTCTTGATGAAAGCTTTCAACCAGATAGTCTCAGGTCTTCTTCTAAGAGCATTCATTACGATAGTGTTGAGGATAGTGACAGGAATCAAACCCAGTCTGCAAAGAATAGTACTTCCAGCAGCGTACGGGTCTCTCAAATGAACAGCTTTCCACCACAGCAAGCATAGCGAACCCAGTATCAGGAACATAATGTATAGACTATGAATATTCTGTATATATCATATGATGAATGAATATTATTATTGTACATGTTTTGTGGCAAAGTGCTAATAAATGTAAATTATATTCATTGGTAATAAATTACGTTAACTATTTATGATGGAGCAAAGGTCACTCTGCTTATTTTGAGCTATGGTCAAGACTTAGTGTTTGTTATTAATAGCGGGAGTGTGTCCAGACTAAGCAATGTAAGTGTGAGATCATGTAGTTAGTTACTATATCATTGTCGTCCACTCATTCTATTAGTCTTGTTTATAGTAGCCTATGGCTATTATCTTCCTAATTAGTTCACAACAAATTATTATCTACTAGCTATTAGTGGCTTTGCTTTGCTAGTTTCTTGCCTACACCGTTAGATAATGAATCTGGCAAGTCTGGCTTTTAATTCAATAGACTGAGATACTGGATAATCACACCAATTTCTATATTTTTCTCCACTGTTATAGAGATGATGATCTTTATTTGTTTTGTTTGTTTCTCTGTAGAAAATGAAGCGTGACCTTGCAGTGTTCTACCTATGTATTCTAATAAACTGTATTAGCATTATACCAAGTATTAATGGTGACTATTGTAATAGTTCAAACATGAAGAGAATAGTTGTGGATTCTTCAAACACGTCACTGGAGGATATTTTGGATGGCGAAATTGATTTAAACTGTTCCATTGTTGAGATACAGTCCTGGCTAAATCTGACCAGAAATATAATCATATCCTCAGTGAGCACAATGACCATCACAAGTGAGAGAGGAGAAGAAAGTGAAATTGGCATTTACTGCGATGAAAACTCTGGAATGACTTTTCAAAACTGTCACAACATCAGCTTGCAGCAGTTGTCCTTTATTGGGTGTGGAGTGGAACATAATCTAACCGAAAATGGCTTTGACAATTCAGATTCTGCGGCCATTGGAGTGTATTTCCAGTCAGGGTCAACAATAACTTTGAGCAAATGCACTTTTAAAGAAAGTCCTGGGGCAGCCGTAGTGATGAATGACGTGGATGATACAGTCACAGTTGTTTATTCCACCTTCTCAGACAACATTCCCTATCAAAACTCCACAATTGGAGGAGGTTTGATCTTTCACAGTACTAATTTGAGTGGCATGAATGGCTTCAGTTGTCTGATTGAAAGCTGCACTTTTCAGAACAATCAGCAATCGGCAGCCTCAGCCTCCTTTGGCGGTGGTTTTACTGCATTACTTGGCGGAGATATCCCACAAGCTCGTATTACTATTACAGGGACTACGTTTGCCAACAATGGAGCTAAGCGAGGTGGCGGTTTTCATGTGGCTAATTTTGCTGGAAGCTTGAACTTGACGATTACATCATGTCTCTTGGACTCAAACGAGGCAGAGGGATATGGAGGTGGGGCTTGGATATCATCTGGAGCCAACTCGTCCAGTACAGCCATCTGGATATCTGGAGTGTGTTTTAACAAAAATTCAGCCCGTAGAGGAGGAGGTCTGGCTATCCAATCAGTTGCTGAGCTAGCAAGTCCTGTCATCTTACATGTCGCAAATTCAAACTGGACTGTCAACCTTGCCATAAGAAGTGGGAGTGGCATACACTTGGAAGCTCCCAATATGAACAACAATGCCACAAACAGTACCAAATACAATTTGTACGGTACATTTTCAAACTGTCACTTCATACAGAACGACTTTAAAGCTTTTCGTGACGTTGGCGCTGTGTTTGCACAATCTGCGAGAGTCGACTTCAGCTGGTGCGAGTTCAATGACAACAAAGGAACGCCCCTGTACCTACAGCACAGTTCTTATGCATGCTTGTCTGGAAATATGTCATTTGTGAGTAATGTTGGTATTACAGCTGCCGCAATTTACATGGGTTCCAACTCCATCATGGCTCTAGAAGCAGGTGTTGTTGCAGTTTTCTCTTTCAATCATGCTCTGTTAGCAAGCAGTGGCACTATTTTTGCGGAACAGAGTATACCTCTCACAAGCCGTCCAAACTGTGTGTTTGAAAATCTTGAGAGTTTGTCTTCATCAGATAAATATCGTGTAGCCTTTGTTTTAAACAAAGTTGATGAAAATTACAGGTCCATCTTTATTACTGATGCAACAGCCTGCTTTGAAGATGGAAGAAACCTTTTATTCGATAATAATGTATTTTCTTATCTTCCAAATGAGCCCAACCAGGTGGCCAGCCTGGGTCAAAATGTCAGCATTGAAGGAACTAAGAGCATTGTAATGCCAGGCGAAACTTTCCAAATAGTCGCTAAAGTGTATGACGCATTTGGTAATCCTAGTTCTGTGTCAGGATACATATTGCTTCTAGTGGACCAGACTCATTATTATTGCTTATTGTGTAATTCAAAATCACTATATGAGCTTGTGGGTCCAACTTATATCACTATGGACAGTTACACTCAAAATAACAGCCTTTTCTATGTAAGGGGTCCTCCTGAAGATAAACTAACAACTCGTTTGGTGACATTTCTATTCGATAACAATGGAGATACTGTCTTGGACACTCCGAGGAGCTTCACAATAAATATATCAAATTGCCTACCTGGTTTTTTATACAATAAAAGTGAACAAATTTGCAAGTGCAATAGTGGGAATACTGCCAGTGACAATCTATTGTGCCATTCTCACGACTATAGCTGCATCAGAATAGGTTATTGGCATGGAGTGAACAGCCATCAAAACAGTTCAGTCACGATCCCTTGTCCAGGATTTTTATGCCAATACAATAATTATCTAGGATGTAACAATATGGACAAATGTCCATTTTCACCAGGGTATTGCCGGCTGCATAACTTGACAGAGCAGTGCAGTAGTGGTCGTGAAGATATTCTCTGCTCCTATTGTCAGAAGGGCTATGCCTTCACCTTTGGTGCAGTACAGTGTGTGCCAATCTCGACTTGCACTGGAGTCCATACCAGTGTGCTATTATTAGGTATATTTCTGTACTGGTTATTGTCCATTGCGACCATATTCATGGTCCTGACTTTAAACTTGAGCATAGGTTCTGGTTTTATGTATGGAATAGTGTATTACTTCAGCGTCATCAGTTTATACACAGACAATTCTATTAATGACACTTTTCTATCCACTCTTGTGCACATGTGCACTGCATTTACTCAAATGAACCCTCGAGTGCTTGGGCATGTCAAGCTGTGTTTTGCAGAGAGTTGGAACCGAAATCTTCATCACCATATTTTTGATTATGTCACTCCAATCTTCATTATTAGCTTCATAACTCTTCTGATGATCTTATCCCGTCTCTGTAGCCGATGGCCGAAACGTATCTCTTTTGCAGAGAACTCGCCTATACATGCCATCTGCATCCTCATCCTCTTCTCCTCCAGTTCTCTGGCCTTCACTAGTTTTGAAATTCTAAAACCTCTTTCCATCTACAATGACACGAGAGTTTTTATTGAACCAAACTACCATACTTTGGTGAAGACCATATTCCTTATGCCATTTTTGGTGTCATCGTGGAATGCTTCATCTCTCTTCCCATCTGCATCTTGCTTCTGTTTGCACCTCTCATATCCAAAAGAATAGACTTGGTCAAGTGGAAGTTGAAGCCTATTTTGGACGAGTTTCAGGCGTGCTATCGCTCTGGGTGTCGCTGGTTCGCTGGGTATTACTTCTTAGCTAGGCAGTTAGTCTATCTAGCAAATGCCTTCAACCGCACTCAATCTTTGCCTCAGGACAACATTGTTCTACATTATCTGAATGCAGTCATTTTGCTAGTGCACGTGTCCTTCCAACCATATGCCAGCAAGTTGCTCAATGCTCTGGATGCTTTCCTTTTGGCTGACATCCTCATGATTTCGTTTCCACAGACAGTTTCTACCATTTTGAATGATCATACTCTGCATCAAGTTTCTATGTATGCTTTAATTTTGCTCCCTTCTCTTTACCTACTGGGGATTTTATTTGGACTTATAACAAGACGTTTCTACACATGTGTATCAGTACTATGCATTACTAGAATCCCCACCAGATCCTTGGTTAATGAGGATGCATTAGAGCGCTCATCTAAGCCTACATACAGCACCATTGCCATACACGACCAAGCAGAGAGCACCTCTAGCAATGAAAGCTTTGAACCCGTCAGGAGCTCAGCTCTTGAAGATTCTTTTTATGCTGATGACGGAGAGCGAGAACCTCTCTTGGCCAAGTCTCATGAGTCTTATAGAGACACAGTTACCTCAATGAGGCTCTCAAGTATGGCCAAACTTCCTCGGTTTCTAACCAACTCCAGGAGGTACACTAACTCTCATTCTGCTTCTATCAAGAATAGTTACAGTTAATTCCATTTTTATTTATTATTTCTGGTTCCACAGTTCATCATAAAAATGTATCTAAGTTGGCTTGAATATTTCTTATTTGAACAACTACAACAAAAAAAATCCATACTGCTTGTATGCATATTAGGCTGGACATGCTTGGGCTAAGTTAGAAAATCAGTCTCATATGATCTCCACCATTGATCAAAATCAATTAACTTAAACAAATCCTCAGGGGCAACCACATGCTTAGGCAGTTCTCACTTCAAACCCTCGATAACTTACATGTCAAATTCAAACAGGAATGCATAATATACACAAGGTTCAAGATCAGCAGCATATGTTACTAGTTGCTTCTTTCCTTTTAGCGATCACTCTCCAATAGCATTGTTGAGATCACTGCCAAGTACAGCATATAAATGTAATGCTGGAGCAACTGGCACTGTTCAAGTAACAAACAAATTATGGTAACAAGAGAAGTCAATTCGTGTAAAAATTTATCTATAGCTAATTCTCAATTCTTTTAGTTAGTTACCTCTTATTCTAAACACTATTCCAGAATAATTGATCAGGCCTACACGTAGCATTTTTCCCCAACACAATACTGTATTCTAGCCTAAAACAAACCTGATTCAAACTTCTGACTAGCTGGGGTTAAAAACTAAGGGGTAGGAGAAATAAAATAGCTAGGTCACATGACTCTCAGGTAAAACTGAAGGCTGTGCAATAAATGTGGAGACTGGGCTGTGTGTGTGTGTGTGTGTGTTGAGATGAGAGGCAGGTTAGACACATTGCACTTAGAGGTCACACGGCCATCATAATAGTCCTGTTTATTTTACGATATTTTTCACATAGCTAGTTAAGCTCATTGAAAGGCTAGAAATAGGCACAATATTAACTCAGAATGAGAAAGATTATGAAACCATGGTAACCACTAAGTGAGTTGTCATTATCAGCTTTCATTCTGTTTGTATGCAACATTTACATAATGGACTTCCAAAAGCAGTTCCTCAAAGTTATTACTCTTTGTTTAGATATTTTACTATTGTCATCAATATGGAGAGTCAGAGTGTGATATTTCACGGAGCAGGCTAATTTATTTTCATGAGCCAGAGGCATGAAGCCTGAGAGTGAAATATCTTGCCATAACACTCTGACAAGTGTAATAAGTGGCTTATTCCACACTAGATATCTTCACTACTGTAGTTAGCTAGAGGAAGGGTAACTCACAGGTAAAGTTGGTTGTAGGGGCTACCCACACCCCAGCTGATATTTTAGCAGCTGCTCTAACCCTGTTGAGCAGGGTACACCAGAGGAAGGTAGCTGTAAAACTGAAAATTGAAAAGTTTGGCCGGTTGCTATAACTACAGGGTTGCTATAACTACAGGGGTAATGAGCTTGCTCAGTATAGAGTAATGTCAGTGAGTTATTTCATGGGTCATGTACCTAAAAAATATCATTGTGAAGATATCTAGGGTGGAATAAATATATATATATATAATGTAAGCTTTAACAATTCTAGGTGACAAGTGTATTTATACAAAAGGAATATAGTTGTTTGTTTACATCTTTTAGTTCTGCTATTTCTTGCTTTAGAGATTGGAGCAGGAAGTCCTATAGAGAAAAAGGTACAACTATAAAGGAGGATAGAGCTAATATTGTTTAGGGGTACCTTGTCAGATGAACTAGAAGGATTTAACTCAGGAGGACTGAACAGTGTCTGGAGTTCAGGAATCTCAACTGGAACCAATACAGCAAACCTTAGTTGTCAGTGAATTAATACTAGGGAAATAAGAGCTTACCAATATTTGATAGCTATTTATAGAAGTCAGGATCAACAACAACAACAAACAACAATAAATAAACAAGTGGCATCAACATACAACAACACACAACATACGGGATCTACTCCATGCACTTGAATGGGAAATGAAGACGACATTTTTTCACTGTCTTCTGATGAAGATTTTTGCATGTGCTTCTTGAAGACTTTCACAACTGGAGCAGGTGAGGATGGAGGGTCTTTGGAGAGATACTGCTGCAAGCCACTCTGTATCATCATCTGACTGATGGGACCTAACACACGATTCAAGATGATTGTAATCAACATTGCAAATCTGTAAGGTGTATGGTATTGGGATGGAGTAGAAATTACTAAATTATGTATAAAGCATTATTTGAGCTTAATAGGAAGTAATGTCATTGAGAGTAATTCTGGAGTTAAGCATTTTTTTGTGGCTATTTGACAGGTATATGCATCTATATGATACTATGCTTGTGTGTCAGCAATGATGATGACGGTGTGTATTCATGAATAAGTTATTAGCTGAGCCGGGTAGGCAAAGCGTTGTCATGAATTGAATGGGTAAAGAGTCATTGTGAGTTGAATGGGTAAAGTGTCATCACACTCAGTAGGAGGCGATAAAGGAAACGATGACTATTGTAGCTAAAAACATGTGATGAAAGGACAACAACATGTAGATAAAGCGTTCAAAAGGGAAGGAAACAGTTTCACAAAGTATAAGTCCATAATCACGGATAGAAGGACAGAGAGAGAAGTTAGTACATCAAGTGCCACTATGTGGTGGGAACTTGCTATGTATAATAGTAATTGTTGACAATTGAGCAGGTGAACCAGAGTTACTGTATGTTGCAGCTAGATATGACTGCAAAACTAACTTCTCCAATTAGACTGAAAGGGGTGGAAATGTATGCAATTGATACTAAAAAAATAATGATATCCATTCATGGTTAATGTGCAGTGATAATAGAACAGATGAACAACATGAGTAAAGCAACACATAACACGCACACCATTATTCAGAAAAGGGTGTGGCTACTAAATTTAAAGCATACAGTAGGAGACAAAAAAAAGTTTCGAATTCCGTTCCGTAGTACGGCCGTAAAACAGTAGTTTTTTTACCGTAGCTTTTATCGTTGTGTTCCGTACCGTTTGGACACAACGGCCAGCACCGTTTACTAAAACAGTTAAGTTTTTCCGTTGATTCACAGATATTTTCTAGCTAGAAACTCTTCCGTAGCTATATCAGCAAGCTAAGGCCTTGTATCGACCATTAAACGCTACGGGGATAGTGCAAAAAAGATCGTACAAAAATTTAACTTGCTTCAATAAAGCTGCAGACTGAAGTTCCAATGGGCAGAGCGATAACGAGGTTCGCACTTCATAGATCTTCTGTTAGCTACTGATGGACCTGCAGCAGTAAAAAAGCTAAGCCCGAGGAGGCCATCAAGAAAACGTCGATACTGTGCGGTGGTCGAACTAACAATTCTCCGCAAGATAACTTCGAATAGGACAGCTTCAAAATTTTTAACTCGAAAAGCTCCGCCTCAGGAGCCTGTAAACAAAAAATCGGAACGTTTTATTGGATAAACGATTTTTTATATTTCTTTGAGTGAGATATATGGTGAACGAGAAAGATTAAAATGGTAACGCGGTCGAACGGAATGGCCGTTTTTTAAACAAACGGCATACCGTTCCCCCCTCCCCGTTTTTTAATCGTGCGACGGTCGTTCTATGGAACGGAATTCGAAACTTATTCTGTCTTCTACTATAATGTGAGACTATTTATTTGTAAGTGTATCACAAGCACGAGATAACACATAAACACTGAACTTAATTACTGAACTTTACACTTAGCAAACACTGGTCACTGCAAATCCCCACCCACTGACCTTTCATCTTGACCTCTCTGATGGTCTGACAGCTGCTTATATCCCAGACTCTGGCCTTGTCCTCAAACTTGGAAGTGGATATCAGGACGTTGTCCCAGCAACACACGCTCAGTGCCGATACACTCTTACTGCACACAATAAATAAATATAACATCACAAGCTAAATGTTCAATGCATTCATGTACATGTATGGCACAGTCTTTTCGTTTTTAAAAAATCTGTGATCATTCAAAATGTGGTAATAGTAACACTAAAATTTCTTCAGTGCAACCATAAGAGCAATTCTTCATTGGTGGTTAGTTGGTTGAGTTGAGACTCTGACTGACAGACCAACTATATAATAATGTGTGAGGCCAACAAGTCATGTCTTGTCACAGGTCAGAGTCAAGAGAGCATTTACGGCTATAGCTTGGGGTCTGGGTTCAATTCTCCTAAACTTCCCTCACATTTTTTACTCTCATTTGACACTTTAATAAAATAGACTACATAGCAGGATGTATACCCACAATTAGGTCAAGTGTGTAATCGTGCTCTGTACGACTCAGGTGCACGCCATACAATACCAGCCTCACCTCACCTGTGCCCTTCATATTGACATTGGTCTTCAGCCATGTCAGGTCCTAGAGGCTATAAAAGAAGACATGTACACAGCACGTGCTACTATTCACCACTGACACAGACTGCTGTCACAAGTACCTTAGTGTAGAGGTTGACTCTAAATATGCTCCCATTGCTACCTCCCAGGAACAGCCACCTCTCGGCAAGGTCCACAGCCAGGCAAGTCAGGCCACACCCTAGCAGGATGGAACACAGTAATCTTCCTGAGGACATCTCATAGATCTGTTAATTTCATGTTACATGAAAACTATGTTCAAATTTCATTACAATATTATATTTATGTATAGGTTACACCACAGGTCAGTACAGGGTTTACACAGCCGTGGACAGAAAGCCCAAGGATAGTGTAAATCCTATATCGACTGAACGGAGTCGGTGCAACCAACTTACCATGGCTCTAGGTTTTAGGAAACAAAAATTTTTTTCCCAATAGGACGGTTCACTATTCATCTCCTAGGAGGTGGGTATGAAATATATTCACGAGAATTGAGCAATCTGATTGGACAGTTTGAATGTATAATGGTACAAATATATATATATATATATATTTATTTATTCAAGCTAGATATCTTCACAATGATATTTTTAGGTACATGACCCTCATGGTGTTATCTCATAGCTGTATTGCAAGCTCATTACCAGAGTAGTTATAGCAACAGGGCCTGGTGTACAAGTTTTTCTGTGTTTTTAGAGCTACCTTTACTCTAGTGGAGCCTACCCAGCCAGGTTAGAGCAGCTGCTATAATATCAGCTGGGGTTGTGGGGAGCCCCTAGTGAGTTTTCGCTAACTTGCTAACTTTTTACAAAAAAAAACTACTCCAGTGAAGATATCTAGTGTGGAATAAACCACTTATTACTCTCTTCAGAGTGATATGGCAAGATATTTCACTCTCAGGCTTTATTTTCACCTCGTGAAAATAAACTAGCCTGCTCGTGAAATATTTCACCATATCACACTCTGACTCATGTAATAAATACTATTTATATATATATATATTATATAAATAGTACTCTGATATATATATATATATATATATATATATATATATATATAGTACTTATTACATGAGTCAGAGTGTGCAGTATGGTGAAATATTTCACTGAGCAGGTTAATATATTTTCAAGAGCCAAAGGTAGTGAAAATAAAGCCTGAGAGTGAAATATCTTGCCATATCACACTGACATGTGTAAAAAGTGGTTTATTCCACACTATATCTTCACTACTAGTTAGTACTAGAGGACTGGTAACTCACAGGTAAGCAGGCTGATATTTTAGCAGCTGCTCTAACCCAGGTTGAGTAGGCTAGCAGGAGGAAGGTAGCTGTAAAAACCAAATAATCCATTTAGCCCTTCAACCATTGCCTCCACATGAAATCAGAAAGTAGCCACTTTTACAACAACAAATAGCATGCCCAAAATAAAAAAATGGTTATATTAATGCTGACATGGTATATCTTTTCTCTTTCAGTTATTGATGTTTCTGATGATCAGCTTTCAAATAATCAATGTGTATATATATATATATATTTATAGCCCTTTACCCGAGCGACCGCACTTGTCGTTAAGAACAAATTCCTGCGAAAATGCTTGATTTTCAAGAAACAAAAAGTTGATTCGCCTGGTTACTATGGCATTGAAGACCCTTTTCCAGACTTAATTTCAAAACTTCGCTGTTTTATGAATTACACTCACTATTGTTCAAGTGATTCTTACCACAATAGCAAAGTTTTCAGGGTTTTCTGGTTACTCGAAAGGTTGGTTACTTACAAACAATGGAACCCTTAGTTAATTACTCACTATTGTTCAAGTGATTCTTACCGTACTTTAGAAAAGCCTATTCTTCTTAGTAAGTGGCACACCAGAAACCCACTCCATTTTTACTCACATTTGAATGTCCATAGTAAAAATCCTGTGTACACTATGTTATATGGTTCAAGCTGAGTAATTTTCAATAGGTATCAGGATTTTCAATTTTTTAAGCAAATTCCTGGATTTTGCAGAGCCTGTCACATATATATATATATGCTTCAGCCAACTATTTCTACTGCTTAGAGTTACACCGGACATAAATTTTCTTCGAAGTTTCGAAGTTCTACATTCCAGCATTTGGTGCTGCTGCAATGTGTGGGCACCCTTTAGTGACCACAGAATCCATCAGGTAGGTAGATCTGTCAATGTCACGTAAAAACTACATATTTATTAATACAAAAACAAATAAAATAAAAAAATAAATAAAAATAAATAAATTAAAAAAATAAAAAATAAAAAACTCAAACGTTATGCACATACTGTAATAGTTCTGCCAAAGGAAACTTTTCTTTTAACAAACCTTCCCCGTCATTGGGGATTCCATTTTTTACAAAGTAGTGGGCAGCAGTCTTTGTTCTCCATTTCACTTTGCCCACCTCTAGCCATTGTTTACTGACATTCCAGCTTGGAAAAAAGCAAATTGTTTCATCTACGTGCATATTGTAGCATTCTTTACGGTCCTTGTCTGTGAGCAAGTTCTTAGGTCTATCAGAAATGTTGTGCAACCAGAGGTTCGGTTGGTAGTCTTTGTGATAGTTTTCCAGCCATTTGGCCACAAAGGTGGTATTAGGAACACAGGAGTAGAGGCCACCATTTATAAAATCCCGTTCTTGTGCAAGAACGCATTCAGACAGACTTTGTTCATGTTTCAGTCTAGTACCATTGATTATGATAACATCGAAGTCCAGTGCAGTCCCACCATATTTGTAGATGTTGGACAGTTTCACGTAGTCTGCTACATGCTGAACCCAAACCACATATTTTCCCCCAATGGTGTTTACCTTGTCGATTCTTTTTACCTCTATCTCCACATTTTTCATCTCCTGAATCTTGTCCCAGTAAGTCCCTTTAA
>WLWI01000888.1_pt1 | contig 26370 bp, 25 predicted proteins | sample 6701501 | NCBI WGS metagenome assembly WLWI01 (sample SAMN12718690, study PRJNA515312) | sponge metagenome | isolation source: marine sponge | host: Mycale hentscheli | place: New Zealand: South Island, Marlborough, Capsize Point | collected 2014-11-01 | reverse complement strand
ATCTATCTAGTTCTTGGCCTGCTTATACTATACCCACTAAATCAGCAGAACAGCCATTCAATAAATACTGCATACCAACTTGTTATTTTACTCTGGACTATGCTGCTGCTACACATGTATTGTTTTTTGTTTGTTTGTTATTTGTTATTGTTTTCCCCCCCTTCAGTTGCTAGAGGAAGCCAATAAAAAGAATGATGATTGGGAAGCAAGATTTCTACGACAGGGTCAGATGTTGGTTGCTGACTCAGCACCTCAAAGTCTTTCTCTGGAGGCGGAGATTGAGAATGTATCCAAAGACGAGGTACGAATGTTGGCAAAGTGAACCATTGTTCTCTGTTTTGGGTGCATGAATTTAATGGTGGATGGTTAATTGGTGTCCTTTCCTCTTAAATAAGGGGCACTGTGGCAGCATGTAAGATAATGTGTCCAATCAAAAGTTTAATGAAGTAGGAGGCATGCTATAACTCAATACACATTAAGTTAAATATTTTATGTAAAGACAATATTTAAAATTAAGGGAACTTTTTGTGTTTATTATTATTGTTGTTGTTATTGTTATTATTATTAAAATGAATACATATGTGTTATAGTGAGGCAGATATGTAACAATTTTTATAACAATTGTGGGTTTTAACTCAAGCATGAGACTTGGTTGAGTAATAGGATATGATTTTCAGATATGAAGCCTCTAGGCATTAATATATAACATTACTCATTTTTTGTAATAAAAATATTGATTATAAAATTGCTGTGCGCGTGTGTGATTGATAGGTAATGGAAGTTCTCAAGAAGACTGAAGAAAATAACCTGAGACTCCAAGACTATCTGGACACCCTACTCTGTAACATAATGACAAAACATCCAGAGCTACTGGAAATACACTAACCCGCACACAGTCTGACAGCTACGGTCTTATACCAGTTTTCACTTCCACTTCATCAAGGCATCTGACAGACAGACAGACAGACGGACAGACAGACAGACAGACAGACAGACATCCACAGGAACTACTCTATTTTCTGCTTCACTTTTCATTCTATTTTCTTTTCATTTTTAAATTATGCACAATTGCTATTTGTTCAGCTTTGAGTTCTGCAGGTTTTCTCAAAATGTTTACATGATTTTTTTTAATGTCACGACATTAATTTAAAGGAGTTATTATTTTCAAAAATAATTAATTTATTTGTAGGTTTAATTCTGTTGATTAGCTGTATAATTTTGGACTACACGCGTCAAGTAAACTTTTAATTTTTTACAATTTTTTATGACGTTTCGACCACGTTTGCTGGTCTTCTTCATACAAGAAAAAGCAAAAAACAAAAAAGTGAAATGAGTGACTCAGTAAAATAGGTGACTGGTTTGGCTAGGGGTGCTAAAAGGTGTTGATTGGCAGTCTAAAGGATTGGGGATAAGGAACAAAGGGAGAAAGAATAAAGGATAAAGAACTAAGGATGAAAGAAAGTGAATGGAAATGATGAAAGGATGAAGAACGAGGAGGAAGAAAGGAATGATAACTTGATAATTAAGTAAAATTAGCAGCTAATAAAACAATAACATAATGGTAATAATAATAAAATAATAATAACTGTGAGGATATAATCATACTAATGCCAATCATCTCGCAATGTCACTTGTCCAGATAAGGCTGATGGCAAGACCTTCATCTTGGTTAAAGTTTGGAATTCTCGTGATATGTATAGCCTCTTTGATCCGTCTCTTATGCCAGTTGGTTTCCTTATCTATCACTTTGCTTCCACTTTAGTCTATCCTGTGTCCTTCTTCCAGGCTGTGTTGTGCTACGGCAGACTTATTGGTGTCTAGGTTCCTGCAGTGTCTTTTGTGTTCACCTATGCGAACTTGTAGAGTCCGACCCGTTTCACCTATATATGAGCGGTTGCAGTCCAAACATGGGATTTTGTAGATCACACCAGGCAGATTGTTGTCATCTGGTTTCGGCTTCACATGGGTTAGGATCGATCTTAGTGTCTTCCCTGAACGGAATACCACATGGATGCCTTCTTTGTAACATACTCTCTTTATCTTCTCGCTGACGCCTTGCACATAGGGAATGGTCATGATTGTCTTTGTCTCCTGCTGTAGCTCTTCCTTGTTAACACTGCTCTTGTTTTTTGTACTTTGAATGATTCTGTTAACCATGGCATCTGGATACCCGTTGCTCCTGAAGACTGATCTCAGATGATTGGTCTCTTGAGCCAGGGAGGTCTGATCTTTACAAATCGCTTTGGCACGATGATTTAGAGTGTTGATGATTCCATTTTTTATATGGTGAGGGTGGTAAGAGCGATAGTTGAGATAGCGGTCTGTGTGTGTTTGCTTCCGGTATATTTCCGTTTTTATCTTGTTGGGGCCAGTGCGCTTGACTGTGATGTCTAAGAATGGTAACTGGTTGTTAGACTCGGTCTCCATGGTGAACTGGATGGTAGGACATATGGAGTTCAGGTGGTGTAGGAACTCATCCAAGGAGTCTTGGTTATGGGGCCACAGGGTAAACGTGTCGTCTACATAACGTAACCATAATGATGGTTTTTTGCTGGCTGATTCTAGGGCCCTTTCTTCAAGGTGCTCCATAAAGATGTTAGCAATAATGGGAGAGATCAACCACTCATTTCACTTTTTTGTTTTTTCTTGTACCTGAAGAAGACCAGCAAACTTGGTCGAAACGTCGTAAAAAATTAAAAGTTTACTTGACGTGTGTAGTCCAAAATTAAACAGCTAATCAACAGAATTTTATATCTGTTTGTTATGAAAAAAAAAAGTTTTCATAATCAATTTATGTAGATATCACATGTTAATTATGAGTTTATGGATTATTTTAGTGAGTATAATAGGAATATATGGCTATTTAACCACCTCTGATGAGTATTAATGTGTGCCTGTTGCTGTAGCCTACATAGTGAGCTGTGAGGTACTCAGTGTGTACAAGAGACAGTCTGACAAGAGGTACGTGTACATGGCCCAAGTCGAGTGGTCGGATGGGGTCACCTATACCGTCAGAAGGACATACGGAGACTTCTTTTCCTTCCAGACTAAGGTCAGTGGACTTGACCTCTCCATGTTTGGTGATTGTGAATGTTTGGTGTGCTAAATTGCCTCAGTTTTGGAAGTGTTGATCATGAGACTTGGGTTGAGGATGGGAAACTGCCAGGGTGTATATTAAAGAGGTGGGGAAAAAACTGTTTCTACTTTTTAATTTATTTTGTTGCAGCTGCTGGATTTGTTTCCTGAGGAAGGAGGTCAGAGGAAGAAGCATCCTCGCCTCATTCCTTACCTTCCTGGCAAAAGCTATTCCAAGTTCCTCAAGAACAAAGACGTGGCAGAGAAGAGATTACCAGAGCTGAACCGTTACTCCAGGTGACTGTGATGTAGGGATGTGAGGTTGAGGATGTAGGATGTGAGGGTGTAGGACGTGAGGATGTAGGATGTGAGGGTGTAGGATGTGAGGGTGTACGATGTGAGGGTGTAGGGTGTGAGGGTGTAGGATGTGAGGGTGTAGGATGTGAGGGTGTAGGATGTGAGGGTGTAGGATGTGAGGATGTAGGATGTGAGGATGAGTCTGTGAAGTGTGACAGCATGTGCAGGATATAGGAGGGTGGGTGGTGTATTGTGTGAGGGTGAATGTAGGATGTGAGGGTGGGTGTGTAGGATGTGAGGGTTAGTTGTGAAGGTTTGGATGGGCTATTAAAAATGGAATGTATAGATGAGAGGGAACCGGCCAAGAGTGCAGAGCATGCCAGTCAGTGAGTTAGTGGTCAATGTTGGCAGGGTGTTGGCTATTTGCAATGCTCTTGAGAGTGTGAAGTTTGGCACCAGATGAAAGTGGCTTCTTACATAGATGTATTAATTATATCACAGAGGCGGGATCATAGGTAACAGTTCACACCAAACTGATTCTTGCTGGCTTGTTCCCTCATCATTGTACACTACTTGTAAGGCAGAATTCCTATTGCTCCAGAAGTAGCATGTAGTTTGTAGTGCTGCAAAAAAAAAGATATTTATAACTTATTTTCCAATTTACTTTGTGCCTCCTTTTTGACCACGCCCTCAATGATATCGTGCTCACTTCTCCAGTCTTATTGCAACGATACATAGCTACTTTTTTTTCACTAATGCTGGTAACACCTTGAATTTCTTCAAATGATAAGCACAAAATTTATACTGTAAGTCAATTGTGCACAAATAACGTTTGCTTGGTTGCTGGAAAAAAAGTAGAGATTCTTTCAAGATATACAAGTAAAAATTGTTTTTGATGCAGCATATATACATGTATTGAAAGTTAATGAGCATGCAGCATGAACATACTGAGAGGCTGTCAGAATTGATTAGTGTGGGGTTGAGGAAAACGAAGCTAATTTTGCAATTTATCTTTCATAAATTGCAGACTATGGTAGAAAGTAGAAAAGCTTAGTCGTCTGAGGGTCACCTTGCAATTCTCTTGGTATTTTTCTCACAATTTTGCCTAAAGTAATACAGCTGTCTGGATGAATAGCGCAGACTCAATACTTACTGATTGTAAAGTCCACATTTAATTGCTTATCGTCTGATTTCCTAGCATGTAGCTTCCTTGCACCGCAGACTGTGAATGAAATAGAACACATCCTCATTTAAACCACACCCTCAAATAGTCCACGAGCTTTTTTTTTTGTTTTTGCAAGCTTGAAATTGTTAGTGGTGTGCAGCCTTGTTGAGGAAATACAGTATATCATGCTTGTGGTCATGTAATTAATATTAATATTTATATAATATAACTTTGTTGAAAATAAGACAGGGTGGTGCTAATGATAGTGGACATGTTTGTGCTAGTAGGGGACATGAGGTTAATAAAATTAATCATTGAAACAGTCACAATACTGAGGGAACTGCAAGCCTCACTCTACTAGCGTGAAATTGGGTTCTTGTTTGGGTTCTGGTTGTGTGCACCTAAGCACGTGTGCTACTCACTGGGCACGGTAGGAGTTGAGCCGGGATGGCCTATAGAGAAGTTAATTAAAGACATCGTGGCAACTTGTTATTGTGCTTTAGTCAGGCTTCTTGTGTATTATTTGTCCCCTGGACTGAGTCAGCAGACCCGAGGACAGACTACATTGAATGTATAGCACCAACAACGCAGAGCCTGAGTGATTCAGGCATTGAAGCTAGGTCCTATGTAAAGACACAAATGCCACTGCTAGACATAGCTAAGCTAAATACATATACCAATATTGCCTCCTTGTAGCAGACATAGCAGACTAATACTGAACCATACATAGCAGACTAATACTAGCAGACATAACAGACTAATACTGAATGCAAACTCGATATTTGAAAAAGCTTCTTGAATTACAGTTGTAGCAATTAAAGAAAAATTCTCGTGTTATATTTGTTCAGCCCATTACAAAGTTATGGCTTAAAACTTTTAAAATAATATTGCATAGTGGACCAAGTGACTATCTGCACATGTGCAGGGGATCTTAAATTATAGTTTAGCTTCTGTGTAATTTTTTTTTTTTTTTCAGGTGACTAGCATTACTGCAAGATAATTTTTCAGACATTACACAAACCATTTCAGTTTACTGAGGAGTGGGTGTGTAAATTCAATTGTGCAACGCTGGCTGGTAAATTGACTGGGAAAACTTTAAACACTCTCCAGTTTCGGCTAGTGCAAATTCAAGTGAATGTGTTGTTCACACACAAACCCTATGGCTTCAGAGTGACAACAATAATTTCCTCAAGAAGGAAGCAGAAATTGTAGCAGAGTGAGGGTGGGGTGGGGTGGGGGTGGAGTTGTTTGTGCATGCTTGGATGGGTGTAAGAAACTTTGTTTGTTTGGGTGTTTATAAGTGCTGATGTTTGAACCCATGAGAAAACTAATGAACCGATGTATCTTCCTACATTGGTGCTTACTATGTGACAATCTTTTTTTAGTTTTGTCTTGTGCATTATTCATTTATTTATTTATTTATTGTCCTCTCCAGAGAGTTGACTTCCCTTCCTGAGAGGTTGACTCGGAGTCAGCATATGTTGGATTTCTTCAAGCTCAGGCCCATGGACAAGGAAGATTACCCTCCTCTGCACAAAATCACCAATCTGTATGGTAAGTTAGCAATTTACTGGCACGTGTGGCCTATAACTTCATAAGCCCCAAGCTTTCTCCAATTTCATAGGATGCAATGCTTCCCTTTTATTTAGAAGCATTGGCCTGGTTTTCAGGGCTATATATATATATGTCATAGCTAGGATTCTCTTACCAATTTTATGTTCAGATTTACAAAGCTGCTCTCTATACACACATTTATTAATACGCCATGTTGGTTAGAATAAAAAAATTTCAATCAAAGGAATCGAAGGGAAAGTGAGGTGTGAAAAAAATCTCAGTTGCCCACCAGGGAATCAACTGAAAATGCTGCCCCTTCTGGAGAGTAGCTACTTATTTATTATCTTGTTTGTTGTTGTTGTTGTTGTTTTTGTTTACTTGTGGTTCATCCAAATTGATATCTAGTAACTCACTTGAAAAAATGAAGTCAGTAATCTGCAGTTTAGAGAGAAAGTTTTGTAGCTGGGTTTTATTTGTGCTTTCTTTAGTATGCCCATTAATTGCCCTGCAGAACACGTAGCAACTGAACAAACTCAAAGGTTTGCTTTAGACTACAATTAAAATGTTTCTGGCCTTCTCTATGCAATAGACTGCAATGTTTAAACTAAGGTTGATTTTGAGTCCCACTTTGGTGTAAGTTGCACTGGTTTAGTTCTGTCATGTAAAACAACATTACCCGTGGTGTCTACTCAGATCGTATCATAGTCCGTGTTGCCAAATTTACTCTCTGAAGTATAACTGTAATTGGGGACTGCGTATGAGGGGGAAAGGGCGCCTTCCCTCATTCGTAGAACAGTTCATTTGGTCTCTTGGACATCCCATGATAACATTCTTATATAATCCCCATGAAATAACTTATCCATTGCATTCATATACATAGTAGTAATGCAGGTATAGATGTGTGTTAGTATGTTTTGCGTCTCTTTTTAGATCTCCTTGATTCAGGCAAAGTTCGATCCAAAGTTTCAGACAATCAGAAAGGTTCACCTACACACTCTCCAGCTCCTCAGCACCGTCATAATCACTACAGCTCTCCTCTCCAAAGAATCATGCAGCAATCTCCTGGCAATTCAGCGGCTAATCCAGCCTCGCCCCCTTCTGGGGCCCAGGACATCTCCCCTTCCCCTCGCTCTGCCCACACTCTCCCTCCTCCGATCACTTCCGTCAACCCTCAGCAAACCGTGGAGGAGCTCGAAAACACGCCCATCATCTCCAGGAGGCCCACTTTCCCGTTTTCCCGGCAGCTTCTCAACAAAAGCGAGACCAGTGCCTTTACACTGGTTGGCCAGACCACATTAAATGGAGAAGACCTTGCATCAACGGCAACGCTGACGGCTTCTGTGATATCTATACCAGGCACAGGGACTTCCTCGATGCAGACCAATACCTCCACCTTGAAGGCATCCACAGCTACTGTAACTGATATATCTGCCCAGTCAGGTCCAAGTAGCACCTCGAACCAGTCGGGCACGCTCACCAAGGAGTCCACCCTTACCAGGTCTGCCACGACCAACTCGTCCATGGAGTCCAACCTTGACGTAGTGACTGTGCTGACATCGTCCTCAAACCAGCCTCGCACTCACTCCTGCGTGACACAGGCCACGCCCAGCAAGTGTGAAGAGGATGACGACAGTCGTATCATGATTGCCAATGTTCCAGCAGGAGTTTCTCATCCCAATGAGAATGGTGGAGAGAATATGTCATGGCTGCAAGCACAGGTGAGTCCAACTCTTCAAATATGTCATAGAAAAGTTAGCCTTTTTTATTTGTCATTACTGGTATGAGAGATAGGGGGACAGAAGATAATATGAGAGATTAGAGAAGTTGGGGGGACACAATTTGTTTATACTGAATTGTGCGTAGAAGGGGTCACCATTTTCAGGAAAAACAACAACAATCATTTTTAGCCCCCCGCCCCCACCTTTCAATCCTCTACTCTCTCCTCTCTCCTCTCTGCCCTTTGTCCTTAAAACACAATTCACGGTCCCAATTTTCTACCCCACTAGTTTCAAGATTACCCCTTAAAACTTTTCAAATATTTTAAATTGTTCTTCCCTCATTCAACTATTATTCAGTTTAAAAAAAGGGATATAAGAATTTTAGATTATAGAAGGATAATGGTGGTAGGAGATAGTGGGCATCAACACAGTAAACTCACACACACACATATAGCTACATTGCACTGGGTTAGCCAGAACTAGATAATCACTCAGTCACAATGTAATCATAACCTTCTCATGGCAGTAGAAAATAAGATGATAAGATGTACTGATAAACGAAAAAATGTCATGGGTCCATTCTGGCGCATCTTAACAAAAGCAGTTTGTTATGAAAGTTGGCGCAGTTGTTTTTATTACTCCAGGCAAAAAATAATAATGTTTTGAAAAGCAGACTCTGGTTTGACATTCACTATTAGGGATAAGATCAGATTAGCAAGTGAAAGTATTTCTATTCAACCTGTGCTTTCTGTATATTATTGGCTGTGTTAAGAGAAAGAATTCAATAATAAGGAAATGTAAGGGATATGCCCACATACATACATACATACCGTAGGGATTCGATTGGTCTGCTATGGTAGACTACTCAGTTCATACAATGGAGGAGAGTCATCTGCCATCTGAATGGGAACAATAAGTGCATTATAGAGCTCATCTGACTGGCTACTCCGGTGCATAGTGTTGAAAGAAAGTCAGTCATGCAGACTGCCTGTCTTCATTTACCACACTGTCTTTACCCAGTAGCTTTAGCTAATGTAATAGATTCTTACATTGTGAGAAAGAAGTTATATTCTGTAGTGTGTTAACATAGTGAAAATTAATGTATGAATATTATTACTGTGTTAAAACTTAGCTATTGTGAAAATAATGAATGTTTGATATTGTAAATTCTGCAATTCTGTCATGCTAGAAGTCTGACATTTTAATTTTTGCCTTCACTTTTGTTTTATGAGAGAGTACTATAATTAATATTATAAATACAGGGGTATACAGGAAATGACCAAACCATCACTTAATGTTATTTGTGTGTGATCAGACTGATGAGAACCACGGGTACATGCAGACAGACTTATCCTTCACATCCATATCTCGTGCAAGTCATTCTGCAACAGCAAGCCCTTCTCCAGTGGCGGTAAACTCCTCCAATTTTACATCCATGAACCCCGTACTAGACAGCAATGGATCAAGTGTCACGGCCATATTCTCTTCCCACATACCTCCAGCCATTTCTCCCACCCACTCCGGGATTCCTCCCGCGTCCCTTGCTGGGGGAGGAGGGGGGATGGTGGGCTACCCCCATCAGCAGCCACTCATGGTCTATGCCCCTTACTCTCCTGTGTACCTGTATGGCAACTCTCCTCTCCCTTCTCCTCTGGCTAGCCCCAAGACTTCAAGCAAGCTCCAGACAAGCGGTAGCTACATGGCTATAAACAGGTGTCCGGCAGAGACCCTCCTCAAGTGGTTGAAGAGTCTGCGTCTTCACAAGTACCACTCCATCTTCGAAAAGATGACTTATGAAGAGGTCAGGAATGATTTGATGAATAAATGGCTAAAGAAACTAATTATATAATATACTTCTTGCACGAGTCAGAGTACATAATATGGGGAGATATTTCAAAAGCATGTGTGAGTATTTTCACAAGCCAAAGGCAAGTGCAAATACAATACAATCACGAGAGTGAAACATCATCCCCACATTATACTACAAGTGTAATAAATTTGTTTATTGTACTTTGGATATTTTTCAAAATAGTGAAACAGTTGTACTTCAAATCCTAGTCATTCTGAGGTAACTCCACCACACATCTAAGAACACAGTTGTCCAGAACTATAGGCACTAGTATTCAATAGTATGGGTAATATAGAATGCTTTCATGATATGGAGATACTCAAGGAAAAATATCCATGTACAATAAATAATTTATTACACTTGTCATATGACTCTCACGCTTAATTTATTTTCATTTATTTTCACAGAGCCAAAGGCAGAGTGAAAATAAAGCCTGAGAGTGAAATATCTAGCCATATCACTCTGAAGAGTGTAATAAGTGGTTTATTCCACACTAGATATCTTCACAGGAGTATTTTTTGGTAACTCACCTGTGTAAAGTTGGCGAAACTCACTAGGGGCTCCCCACAACCCCAGCTGATATTATAGCAGCTGCTCTAACCTGGCTGGGTAGGCTCCACGAGTAAAGGTAGCAGTAAAAAACCCGAAAACTTGTACACCAGGCCCAGTTGCTTTAACTACTAACTACTCTGGTACCTATATAATGAGCTTGCTGCAATGCAGCCAGGAGATACCAAGTGACTACCTAAAAATATCATTGTGAAGGTATCTAGGGTGGAATAAATCCCCATATTGTACACCAAGTGCAATATAAGCATTACATATCCCATCATGAAGTGTTATCCAGTCTTATATCTACAGTTGACTAGATGTTAACTATGGCTTTTAATACTGTTACAACATTTAACAATCTTGACACATTTGTGTTTAGTCTGTTGTGGAATGCGATATTATCGCAATTTGCACTGATACAGTAGTTATGAAACACTAATACTAAAGAAACTTCCTAAAATGATCAGTTAAAGGCTAATGAACTGAACTGTCTTCAGGGTATTCTATGGTATTGGTATAGAGTTTCCATTGACCTCTGCCCTGGCTATGGTTATAATTGCACTCGGCGGGGGCCCAGACATTGACCCCATCATTGGGCTACAGTAGTTCACTGTCTGCTTACTGCATGTCCTTAGGTAACTCTCAATAGTCATAACAGTTTAATGTCGCAGCATACACATCAGGAATATCATTTTCTCACTGGGTAACTATGGGTATTTTTTTTTATTTTTTTTTGTAGATGTGTCAATTGTCTGTTGAGGACCTCGAGAAGCGAGGCATGACAACAGGAGCAGCCAAGAAACTATTCAAGAAACTGGAGGAATTGAGGTGAATTGTGTGTGTGTGTGTGTGTTCCTGCGAGTTCCTAGCCCGGCTCCAGGAGCTTTGCTTGCACGGCTCACAGTGCCTGCTTAGTGCACAGGCATCCTGGCTCTGCCAGGTGCGCGTGACCGCCTAGCGGCAGCAAGAGAATTTGCATTTTTGCATTTTTGTGTGTGTGTGTGTGTGCGTGTGTGTGTGTGTGTGAGAGTCCATTCATCCATGCTTGCCATGTCTATGTTCAATTAGTATTGAAGGGCGTGTTATGTGTAAAGTGAAGAAGTGTTAAAAGATTCTTGAATCAAAGCAGGTGTCAATGATAATATCCACTTGTTCCTAATTCCATTTATGCACACAGTCACAGTGCATTCCACTGCTTCCTAAGTCCTAAAGAATCCTACCATATATGGTATGGTTGTTTTAATCTTTATCATGCCACTTCTTACTTTTTAAGTTTCTTTCACCCAATTAGGAAGTATTTGGTAACTTGTCCTTCACAAGTTCAGTCCTAGCTTAATGATATTCACGTCAATTGGAAGCACTCCTTATGTATGAATAATGATTTGTGATGTTACATAGATTGGCTGTGAATCTTGTTATTACATGTCGTGCATTTATGTAGCTACACATTGAAACTATTTTAACGTATAATCACTATAGGTCATAATTGAATCCGTAGAAGAGTTTGTTGTTATAACTATTGTTTTTTTTATTACTGTTATTTGTTGTCCATTTCTGTTAGATTGAGTCACTTTGTTGGCTTCCGTGACATGCCTCTGTCTGCTAACATGGCCCGCAAGCCATCCACATGCAGTCTCCCGGCAGCTCTGCTCACAGAGCAAGGCATCACTCCATCCTCCTCTTGCGATGGATTCAGTCCCACTGGTAGCACGTGCTCCTTGGACAAGTTCGGCTTGACCAGAGGGAACAACGGGAGCAGTGGAGGAGGAGGAGGTAGTGGGCGCAGCGGGTATGCATCTAGAGGACAGGGAGCACGGCATCACCATCATCACCATCATCACAATCATCATCACAGCACTTCGAACTCTGCAGGGAGGGTAAAAGATCGCCATCACAATTATGGCGGGGAGCCAATGGTCAGTCCAATTCCGCCCTCAGTGGTTGGTGCAGGCAATGGAGAAAACGGAAGACCGGGACTTTTGCCTAAGGGAAACAGAGTTGACAGATCAGCTTCGCCAGGAATCAGAGGAGAGGGCGGAGTTTTGCATCAGCAGCAGACTGCCCTACCTGGCAGCACCTCGTCTCTGATCAAACTGTCTGACAGATCAACTGACAATCGAAGATCTGGTGGTGGGATAGCCAGTCTGATATCACCATCCAGCTCTAATGCTTCGGAGCTTTCCATAGAGAGGAGGGGCACGCCCACCTCTGTGAGTTCCCCCACTTTCAGCAGCTCCAGCTGGGCGGATTCCGTGGATGAGAATGGACCTCCTTCTGCTGGCGGGTCAAGGCCAGATTGGGCGCAGATGCCTAGCACTAACGGAGAGATGCAGCTTCACCCTGCCACAGCTGCTCTCAGACAGACTCCACCAGTGGGCAATTCAATCCTCGGCTACCCGGGAGGCATGAACATAGGGATGATCCATCTAACGTCAGACTTTGTAGGCACCTTGCACCCCCACACTGTCGTTCCTAATCACACCCCTAATTCTACCAAGAGGAGTGTTTCAATACCAGACGACAGAGGCGGAGTTTCTAAAGAGAGTGTGGTGATCCCAATGCCAGTACATCCGCCGCTTCAAGGTTCCTTGCCTCTAGCTGCTGCTGCTGCTTCGAACTGGACACCACACCATTCTCACCCTGCCCAATACAACCCCCAGGCTCATCATCACCATCAGCAGCAGCATGCCTACCAGTCTACAATGGGTGGGGCCATCCGCGGACAGCCGGCTCAGACCTTGCAGTACAGTCATGCCCAGCTCAATCACAATAACTCCAGTGCCAACGGTCTTTTGAGAACGCCAACACACACGCCCCCTCATAATCGCATGCAGGTTTTTGCACCCAGAGGTATTCCTGTGGCCAGGTCTATCATGGGAGGCGGGGGCAGTCATCCGCCTGCTGCCGCTCCTTCTCAAGTTTTGTGCTATAATTGTGGAAAGAGAGGACATGTGGGGAGTAGCTGTCCTGGAGTGACCGTGGACGTAGACAATAGCACTTGTAAGTGTGTGTGTGTGTGTGTGTGTGTTTGTGATGTTACCCCTTCACTAATACAGGCACCTACAAGATCTTATTAACCCTCAGCGCGCATGCACATGAGCGGTTACAGTAGTCTGTTTGTCACTCATTCATTCTGTATGTCTGTCTGTCTTCAATAGCGTTTCTTGAACTTTACGTTGATTTAAGCAGCGATAGCGATATCAAACTGCAGCACTACACAAAGTAAGTCCCTTTAAAATTTCAAAAATGTTTGTTTGGGCTTAGTTTTTCAGAAAAAGCGAGTGGAACTTGGGACCAATGCTTTTCTCTATGGATGACATCCTTTACCATACAATTTGCACTTGAATGCTAAATACTTAGCAGACAGTACCTTTGCCGTAGCGTAGATGGTTGGAGGAGCCAGGCGGTTGGAAGAGGTCTGCTGCATAAGACTGGAACAGTATGTTATACCTTTGTACATTACAAAGGTCATACTGCTAGCATAGCTATAGCTGCATCGCATATAGTTAATTTGGTCAATTTCACTGAAACAGAGCTGACCTTTAGCATCATCAAGGAAATAATTTGTTAATATGGCATTGCATTTGTTATTCAGTGTGAGTGGATTTTTACTTTCTTTGCCAGAGTGGAGTTTTGTGTTCAGTGATTTAGAACAACTAGACTTCTGAACAACTTGCCAAATCACTTTGGCCAATAATGGTAGCTACTACTAACTAAAGATTGGACTGAAATTAGATCACTAATAGAAAAATAAATCAACAAAATATATTCTGCATTATCTTGATATTCAATTAAATGAAACTGGATACATTCATACAAACAAAAAATATATAAACCAATAAAATAAAATATGATATTTCTATTCATTTTTTTTCTTGTCTCTTTCATTCATTCTGTCTGTCTGTCAATAATGATTCTCGAAGTCGGCGAAAATTCAAGCATTTATTCTATAAAAAGTGTGTGCTGCATATATACATATGCAAGAATTTGGTGCAGTATAATAGCACAAGGTGTGTGTGTGTGTGTGTGTTTGTTCCGAAGAAATGGTGGCAGTGATCCAATGAATTATAATGTTTAGTAGTAGATTTGCCAAGTGATACTACTTTGACATGCACAGCAACCTGTCCATGTTGCCATGCAATGACTTGCATATGTTGCACACACAACGACACTAGACTACACATTCCATTCATGAAATGCATTCACAATTGTCACTAATTTTTTTTTTTTTTTTTTTTGCAGCATTTCACAAGCAGTTGGAGCGGCTGTGTCAACCTGCTAAAAGGGCGTGCTAGTGCCAACCTAGAAGAGCGTGCTAGTGCTTTGGCAGTCACTGCATGCCCCGTCAATACATTGTTTCTCTTAGAAGTATCCTGATACATGTAATTCACTCAAAGACATTGTTCTTCCCATTCTCTTCTGTCTGATGACTTGTCAGTCACCCCAAGTGTTTGTGTTCAGGCCGATCAAATCATTTGCACGTTCATCTCTTTATTATTGATTTCATTCCAAAAAAAAAAAAAGTTCTATTAATAAACTACTGGGCAATGACGTCAGGGTTTATTGCACAACTTGCGCGCAAGATCTAAGAGTAATTTTATTTATGCGAGGCATCGTGTAGCGATTTCCATAACTGCTGGATGGCTGTGAGGGTTCAATTTGAAGGTAATAACGAGGTTGGGGTCTTCTCTAAGCTGACCAATGCCTACTGCCTGGTTGCCATCGGAGGCTCTGCCAACTTCTACAGGTGAGAAAGCGTTGGTAGATATTTCCAATCGTAGTACAGCAATTAGTTGAAAGCAGTAGGCATTCACATGATGAGCAGTTATAATGCAGGAGTTAAAAGTGAACTATTAATTGCATTAGGTTTAATGGCCTAGTTGACGGTGACGATCTTTACCTTTTATTTATCATTTATCATTTACATCATGTTTGAAGGAATCGTTTTGTAGGTAAAGAAAGCTCTTACTAACTTGTGTGAGCAATTTAAATAAACCCTTAAAGCTTTATAATTATACATGAACTGCAGCCCGTGTTCACTAACTCTGGTGTTCACTAACTCTGGTGATCCTTACCACAAAAGCCTTGAAGATTATTCTGACTTATTCCTTCCTAATCATTGCTTGATAATAAGGAGGGTTATGTGATCATCTACATCGTGTGTGAGGTAGTCTAGTAACACAGAGTTGATGTTTGTTCTCTGTCCAGTGTGTTTGAAGGGGAGCTGTCAGATGCCATCCCAGTGGTGCACGCCTCCATAGGGGGCTGTCGTATCATCGGCCGGATGTGTGTGGGCAACAGACACGGCCTCCTGGTCCCCAATACCACCACGGACCAGGAGCTGCAGCACTTGAGGAACTCACTGCCGGACTCTGTCAAGATACAACGAGTAGAAGAGAAGCTGTCAGCACTGGGCAACGTCATTTCCTGCAATGACTACGTGGCTTTGGTGCATCCAGACCTTGATAAGGTGTGTGCGTATGTGTGTGTGTGTGCTGGAGGTCAGTGACTAGTACAGTATTAAGTGATGTCAATATTCTTCTTTCTCAAAGTGCCCTCATCAATTGATTCACGGGTGTTGCGAGTCTAAGTGTACACTCTGTCATTTAGGATGTGAGCGAGCCTGTAAAAGTTGTTAACTGAGAAGTTGAACTTTTACTTCATTTCAAATGCAACAATAATAAATATTATGAGAAATCATCAGTGTGATGGCATTAGGTAAATTGGTACATACTTTCTGTTGTTCTTTCCTAATTAGTGCCAAGCCACTTTATTCTGTGCGTTTGTAGGAAACAGAGGAAATGCTGGCAGACACTCTGCGTATAGAAGTCTTCAAGCAAACTGTGGCATCCAACGTGTTAGTAGGGACTTATTGCAGTTTCAGCAACAGAGGAGGGTTGGTCCATCCCAAGACTAAGATTGAAGAACAAGATGAGCTTTCATCACTGTTGCAAGTTCCACTGGTGGTGAGTCATGCGTGCACGCTTGTGGGTAGCTGTTACTGCTATGAACTTTACATAATGCACCAGCTTTTGATGGCACTCCCCTTGTGATAATATAATTTCTTTGAATAATGGTCGCTGTAAAGTTCTTGTGAAGTTTTGCTCCCATTTTATTTGTTAGTGCTACACACACACTGTAACTCCACTGCTGTCCTATAGGAGGACTGCAAGCATCATGCTAGTATTGTCAGCATCACCACGACATCTGTGGACTGCTAATCACACACACACACACACACAGCCTTTGTTTTGTTTTTGTTTTTTTCCTTTTCCATTTATATCGTCATAACACTAATTGTATGAGGGGAAGTCTCCGTGGATGTATTATTTATGCTGTCAGAAAGAAGTCCTTTGCTTCAGGTTCTGTGTGTGTGCAGGCTGGCACTGTGAATCGCGGCAGTGATGTTATAGGGGCGGGGATGGTCGTCAATGACTGGGCGGCATTCTGTGGCTTGGACACGACCAGCACTGAGCTGTCCGTCATTGAGAGCGTCTTCAAACTCTCCGACCAGCAGCAGTCAGCAATCACATCGGAACTCAGGGCACCCATAGTGGACAGGTAAGGATTGTCAATCTTGTAGGATGCGTTAGTTGATTACTTTGGTTGTGTTTTCTGCAGTTTGACTTGAATCAGAAGTTCTCCGTTATTTAAATAAACAGTATTTCGCATTTAAACCAATTGAGTGATCTTATGTACTACATTTACTAAATTAATGGTAGTTTTTTGTTAAGTGCTTGTGTGCTGGAGAGTGATATTCTCACGCTGAGGGTACTTTACCGGGATCACACTTAATGAAACAGGTTTACGCATGAATTTAAAAATGCCCAGTGTACAGAGTTGGAGGAGGGGAAATGACTAAAAACAATCACAACAACAAATAAAACAAAGTGAAGTATTGGTTCAGTCAAAATAATCTTCTATATCCACACTCGGGTCGAGAAGATTCTCTCCATAAGCTGACAAGTCCATCTGGTTTAATATCAGGTTCTCAAAGGTTTCCTGAAGAAACAAGAAACTAATTATCAATGAATCCTAATCAATTGTTAATGAGTACTGACTTAACACAAACCGAGTCCAACAATCCTCAATTACACATCACAAAATATAGTATTTTCTGTCACATAGATAAAAATAGTTTAATGGCCACATACAAGCTAGTTGTGAATTCTATAGACAGGAGGCAGACATCTTCCACACTACTAGCAGTCTATAGAAACTACTTCTGAAAAATATTCAGGTGCTGTAAGCTGGCGTAATGTAACGTCTGTTCTTTTGAAATTGCCATGTGAGCCAAGGATACAACTCCCGCCAAATTGGCGGCAATCTCTGTATTGTGTGTATGGGATGAGTACACTGTCCAAGCCTGGCTGGTAGCCAGCGACTACACAATGGCGGCACTCAATGAGATTGTGTCATCACTGGGCAAAGTTTACTGGAAGTAGAGAAGCTTCACTTCAATCAAATGGGAATTAGCCTCTGATTCTGCAGTAATCACATGTTTGGGTACCCACAACATACATTACCTCTAAGTCTGTCTCTCCGATAAGAATGGCTCCAACCATCTTTCCTTCTTGCAGGATCACCTTCACATACTCTACACCTGCGTTAAAGAGAGAGGGGGATTTTTTTTTTTTTTTTTTTTAATAATTCAGTGTGAAGTCGCACATACCTAGCAATGCCCTGCTATTTTGATTTATTATCCTATTGATGTGCTAAACAGTTTGTTGTTGTTTTTCCTATCAATGTTACTGAAGAGTTATGGGATACTTGATACTTACTATTAATATGTGCTCGGCAGAATTAATATAGAAACAAACCCACTCACTCGCTTGCTCCCTACCTGACATGCTCAGTCTTCTTCCTCACCTTTGGTACAGCGTAGTAAAATTTCATAATCCTGTGGCCCCAGAGTTTGTGCATTGTACAGTCCGAGGAGTACCACCTTGTAACCAAAGAACTTGGTCACATGAGCAAACATCTCGAAGCAGAAGTCAAGGCTGGTAGTCTCGTTTGCTGTTACAAATATAGAAACGAAGCAACTACTATATAACTAGCTAGAAAGAACAGTTGATGCAAGAAATACACACATCAAATAGCCAATTCAATGAGCTGGAAACAACAGCCTAGTCATCTTGGCATGTGTAAACGCATCAATAAAGTGACGCACCTAAATGAGCAGCCATGCACCTCGCCGAGTACGCTCCCAACTGCCGTGCCTGAGTCCACAGCCTCATCTGACCGGTGGATGGAGGAGAGAGAGAGAGAGAAAGACCAATTTAACCAAATTATACCCAGTTCAAAGCGGTAACCTATACTTAGGGACTGGTGCTACAGCAGTATTTTACTGGTTTATTGGATATTGTGGGACATTTTTCATCTCATGCAAGCAACAAATGATAAAGAGTTCAACAAAGGACATCTGTGCCATGCCTGTAAACATTCATTACTTCATCAGCAAACACACTTCATGGTATTCATGCACAGCAGCGTAAAGCAACTAAGTATTACCTGAAACCACACCCTGCTGTGTTCCTCCCATTTTACAGTGCAGACATCTCCAGCAGCGTACATATCAGGTATGCTTGTCCTCATCTCCCTGTCAACGGCCACACCTCCATCATCCAGCACCACCTCCCCTCCCACTACCTCGACTCCTCCCACATTGGGGGAAACCCCCGTTGCAGACACTACCAAGTCAACGCCAAATACTTTTCCATTTGTCAGTACTACATACAACGGCCAAGTCTTGGATTCCCTGGGAGGAGACGAACACTTATCGGTTCCCTCGTTGGCTGTGGGAAGAGATGAGTTTGGGGCTGGAAATGGAGATGGAAGTATGTTTCTCTTCTCAATGTCTTGGTACGTGAGAAGGTCCTTCACTTCAGTTTGATATTCCACGTGTACGTGGCGATAGCCTGGCTGTTTCTAAGAAATAGTTGGTATTGTATTTTGTTAATGAAACAAGAGAGACCAGCTGGAGTATGCTACATTAATCAGCATTAATCTACATTTATCTTGATCAACTTTGCTTTAACAGCAGCACTGTTACATACCCATTCAGATGCCCATAGACCTAGAGACCCACAGTGACTGTGACCCACAACTGTAATAAAAAAATAAGGGACGATTCTCACCTCTTGCGATTCTTTCCCAGTCATTTCCAATCCAGAGTGCCAGTCAGGACCCAGTGCCACACCCATTGTCTCTGCCTCTGCACCACAGCGTGCGTCCTCGTTAATAAGGTTCTTCACTGGTGATTGTTCTAGAGCGTATTTTGTTCGTTTGAATGGAGAAACTTCCACTACTGCTTCAGCTTTGCCACTGTCAGATGACTTTGCTGTTTCCTTTTCACTTGATGCCAACTGAGGCAAGAAAAACGCAGCTGCTCCCTCATCAAAGAAGGTGTGGCTTATGGCATGATCTTTGATGGCCCAAATAATCTGACAACCTTTTACCTCATAACTATCCACAAATTGACATTAGTAAATTAATTTTGCAAATGGCAAATTTCACACACACACATACATACACAATCTCAGTAGCAATGCCTCCATTGCCCACTACCATGATCCTGTGAGCATGTTTGAGCTTCTCCTTGAAAGTCTGCACACTCTCAATGTCTCTGATGCCCAGTACTAATGGATGCTCCTCAACAATCACCTGACAAAACACACACACGTACACACAATTTAACATTACAAACAGTTTGCTTCATATACAAACTATGACTGTCAGATATCGAGAGTTTGGTCAAACACTTTGTTGCTATTGCTATATCGTCGTCACCACCACCACCACCACCACCATCATCATCATCATCATCATCACTACTATGATAAGACTCTCCTAACCGTTTCTCTTCTCACAATTTATCATAATATGATATTTTTAAACATCAGAACCAATGACACTGTTTCAGTCCAACAAGCAAAGCTCACACCTTGAGCCACCATTAGTGCATCCTTACAGCTGGTGAAGCCCCAGTGCAGAGACATAGCTTCTCAAACTTCAGGACATCTCCAGAGGAAAGTTTGACAGTTTTGCCAGCTACACTAATGGAGACTACTCTAGCAGAATGAATAGTTACATTTGGGCAAATCTGAGTGAGGTAAGAAACTGGCTTTTCTTCCACATCAAAGTGCTCAATGGCTCGGGAAACCTGAGTATTCAACAGATTGCTAAGTCATTTAGTAATAATATAAGGAAAACTGTCTGGGACTGATTACCATCCACACTTACCTTGGTGTAGTTGGTGATTGCCTTGACAAGTAGCGATCCACTGACCAAAGTGATTTTTTCATCTGGAAGTAGTCTAGAAAGCTATAACATCAGATCTCTTCAGCACGCAACTCAATCGCCAGCCTTACCTCTTCTGCGCAAGACACTCCAGCAATTCCCCCACCAACTATCACTACTCTGGCCATTTTTATAAATGACGATCACTTACCATAATGCCAGACGACAGGTTTTCAAGTGATCTTCCATTACCTCACGCTCACAACTCCCCCTCATGAATGGGTTAACTCTAGTGGTGTGCTGCAACACTTTAATCTTGCTTTTATGAGGACCAAGGAGCATTGTTTGTGACTAACGCATTATTGACTGGACTACATTTTATCTAAATATAGAAGATGGAGATTCGACTTTGGTATATCTAGTGGCGAGACAGGTTCAGCTTTGAATTTTTGACTATTGCATTTTGTCATAAGAATAAAGCTTTTGTAGTAGCACATTATTGTCAAAGCAATTTCTAAGATCAACCTATAATTATTAAAATAGTAAGTTTAATTTTACTTGAGTGATGAGTAGCATTGTCTGCATACTGATGCGGAGAGCTATAATGTGACTGGTTGAGATTTCTGATGATACTGAAAGTAGATCTATTCACCATGAGGAGAGAAGTAATGTGAGTTCAGGCCCTACCTATAGCTCCCAGTCCACACATCCTCATGTATATTTCAACTTCACCGACTGAATTAATGACTTTAGTTTTCAATTAGAAATTAGTAAACTTATTCTTTTGTATATGAAAAATAATTCACACAAAATTAAAGTAATCAACTATCAGTTGTGTTAGAATGTTGCCAAACTGGAGTTTGGTTGGGAGGGGCCAGGCAGCTGTGAGGGGTGTGGCACGGCATATAGCAGCAGTAGATGTCTGGATTCAAGCAATACTTATGGTGGATGCATTAGGAGTTGTGTTGGAGGACCAGTTGAGCCAGTAGTAGTCATGGAGATACATCAAGATGGCCACTGGCTGACCCAGGATGATGCTAAGCCACACAATCACATTGCCTATCTGACCACGAGCAAACGGAAGTGCCGTCAGCATCACCATGGGAAGCTGCAAGATGTAATAGGAGAAAGAGAGAGGGGATATTAAATTTAAAAGTCTTTGTATTAACCGGAACATCACCAACAATACAATATAATACAATTTCTATAGTTGAATTGAGGTTTCAAAACTAATGAGGTGCTAAAACAAAACTGTATTCTCTCTCACACAGGCTTTTTGTCTGAAGAAAATTTGGGCTGTCACTAGGATGAAACACAGGACCACTTGGTTCAGGGTTCACTCACAACCACTGGCCTACAGTCCCGCAGTTCTTATCAAAAAACTCATTTCATTGGTTAATCAAATCATGTGACCAATTATAGCGCCGCGCAAGGGCTAGGGCTAGGGCTAGGGGACCAATCAGAAGAATTCTTTGATAAGAACTGCGGGATGGCTCCCACTGGCTACAACAACTTAGCTTGTGCATAAATAAGCTGTCCTGGGTTCGATCCAAGGTGACAGGCAAAATATTATTTTAATTCCTGTAAACAGGACTATATTCAAGGACACTGAAGACTTGTGTCCCATAAACAAAGATCAATCAGAACTGTCATACTGTACAAGAAATATCTACTTACTTGTGAAACCATGGCAACAAATGCCCAGGGGCGAATCATTTGAAGAGGGAAACTGACTAAATACTACATACACACAAAAAAGAATTTGATCACACAAATCAACAAGTATAAGCAACTTACTTCGTGGAAAAACGCAGACAAACCAAACACAGCCAGCTGGCTGACATATTTGCTGTACCCCAAACTGTTCAGAGGAGTATACAAGTGCCTGCACAAGACAAAATGTAATGTAACATGTCACTTCATCTGGAGAGGTTCACAAAAGATCACCAACAATTCAATATGCTACTTCTTTTCCCTGACTAAGGCTCGAATATCAGGTTGAACAGTGGGGGAAATTTTAAGTAACACCGACATTAGAAAACCCAACAATAAACCTAGATGCAATTGATTGAAGTGTGAAGGTTATAGAATGACGTCATCAATAAAACCAGTAGATAATGGCATGTCTTACCTGAAGCTCGTTATCTATTGAAAGCTAAAAAGAAAGAGTAAACAATTATTTCAAAAGGAAAAGTACCACTCTAGATTGACCATTAAACAAAACCTCATCATTAGATAAATCGAATACTCCTTCCCAAATCATTCAAGTTACAATCAAACAGGACTATTTACACGGCATGCAGTAAACATGCATGGACTATGCACATACAAAGCAGGTATAAACAAATGCACACACACATACATACACACACCTGGTGACACACACACACACCTGGAGGCATACACACACACCTGGAGGCACACACACACACACACACACACACACACACCTGGAGGCACACACACACCTGGAGGCACACACACACAAAGGCACACACCTGGAGGCCCAGCGGTGCACTGGGATGTTCCATGACCTCCAGAATTTCCCAATGGTACGTGCATTCCACCAGTCTGTGTAGAACTGGCGATCTCCAAATCGCAGCACCTCACCTACCAGATTCAAGGTGGAGTGGAAGAGCAGATAAAACCCCAGCAACCAAAACAGGTGGTTGGGTAGCTGGAATGACAAGACAGTAAATAATATCACCAATGTAAACAACAACAGCACTTGTAGTATGGTAACTTTCACCCTTGCCCCTGTCGTTATCATTCATTTACACTTACTGCCAGCAGGAAAACCCTCTCTACCATGAGTGCCCAGTCCATGCCCTTGAACGGCTGCAGTGAGTTGAGAGCAGTTGGAATGATCCACTGTTGCATGATAGCCAACTCCACATTCAGGATGAACGCCTGCATCACACACATACAAACACACACACACACACACCACAACACACGGGCTTGGATAAGTGATAAGAAGTGAAGAAGTTCTAAAGTGAGAACCTTGTTCTACTAAATAGTGTCAAGTTTTCTATGTATTCTGTTCAAAGATGAACAAATTCAGCAAGAGAGAGAAAGAGAGAGGGAAAAAAAAAAGAAAAAGAAAAAGAAAAAAAAATAGGTTGTGCAATTAAGTATAACCAAGCGAGCTAGATAATCAAAATTGCATTGTTTTTTTATCCAGTCATAAATATACAATTATATAGACACAATCACTCGACCCTGCAGTGGCTGAGTGTGGAGTGTGCAGGTATAACACTAATCCACAGGACTACTTCATAGACCCACAACTTCCACTCACAACTTCCAGTGACCTCCTGATCATAAACACCTTCCTTCTTCTCACAGTCCTGGGGAAATTGAGCTCATAGCACAGGGTTGGGGCACAGATGAAATATACCATATCTGGAACACACACACACATATGCAGTCAGTTCATCCACCACACACATACAGGCAGTCTAGTCACATTTTTTATAGTGAAACAATAGAGCGCCAAATTTATTAACAAACATGACATTAACAAACACGGTAAGTACGGTACGGTAAGTTTACATTAAAAACAAAACAACAAACAAAAACAATTATCTCAATCATTTGAAGTAACTGGATCCATAAAATTTAAATTTATTACTTTCAATCATAAAACTTACCCATTAAATAAAGGTTGTCAGGATACTGCACCAGCACACTATCAGTATCTATAGGAATATATATATTACATATATATATATAATGTATATATATATACATATATGAGAATACAAAAGCAGCAATACACAATACTTATTGCATGAGTCAGACAATATGGGGAGATATTTCATGAGCATGCTCAAGTATTTTCATGAGCTGAAGGTGAGGTATGAGAGTAAAATGTCATTCCCCATACGGCATGACAAGTGTAACCAATTGTTTGTTTATTGCACATTGGATATTTTCCAATGTTCAGTTCAGAGGTAACTCCGCCATACTTTCAAAAAGTCCAGAACTACGCACGGGCGCGTTGGAGTGTTCAATAAGGGAAAGTATTGAACGCTCGAGTGATTCAGAAATATTCGAGGAAAACATCCAATGTAAAATACAAGTAGCACACAGACACTTGACCAATGCCCAACTGACTCACGTTTCTCAGCTATCTTGGAGTCCCTGCACCACCAGTTCACTTGTGCATACGACATCAGTTTGAGCCAGAGGATAGTGTACCAACACAGAGCAAAAAATGACCCAGCTAAGGACAGACAAGAAAAGAAAAATGGAATAAAAGACCATGCGGCAAGGAGTATAGCCTGGACTAACTTGGTCCAATGTTCATGTAGTAGATGTAATAGGCTGGCAACAGTAAAATCAATGAGAAAAACACAGAGTAGAAACCAACTAGTTTCTGTTTTGAGAAATTTCCCTGAAATAATATACAAACACACATATAAATGTTCCCAATGTAGCATACTGAGTATTAGCTATATGCCCAGTGCTCTGAACTGTCATATGATGCCCTTTCCAGTATAGGCCTAGTTTTCAAGACCATCCACAACAGCCTGCTACAGGATATTTTAAAGTAGTTCAAGTAAAATTATAACTACACAGCATTGTAGAAAGTTGATTTCACTCAAAATCAGCATGATAATGTCACTAACACTGATTATAAGCATCATGCATCATCATCAAACATACCTTGGAGGCTAATTTTTCCACAGCAAATACCAACAGAGGCAAAGGATAGCTCACTAAATACATATATATGAATTACATACAATATATTAGAAAAAAAAACAACAACTAACAACAACAATAACACACCACCTAATTGAACCAATATGAATAGGTTTCCATAAATAAATTCACCAACCTAAGAATAGAAACCACAGAGACCAGTTGAGGCTGATGGCCCTGGAACCCAACTGCATGGGGTTGACCAAAAACCCATACCTATTCAAATACAACAACAAACACAAAATTTAAACAAGCGCATTACACACACCACTGTCCAATGCCAACCACTAGAAGGTAAAGGGACGGCAAAATGGAACAACAAATGACGAGAGCAGCACCTAGTATGTAATATATTCTAAGCAGGTATACTTTTAAAGTGCCTGAGTGACATAGATGTGAACGGTGTATAGGATTCTATGTTTACACACATAACAAGAATCCAGAATACAAATTGTAATGTTAAATTGTTCTTAGGTTTAATAATTGCATAGGGTCAGAGTTTAAACTGGTCCTAGTATAAACATGCAATGATGCAATGCAAATAGGATGATGCAATTAATACAAGCATTTAGTAAGGGGGAAATCGCCACTATTAAAAAATCAGAGTGCTATTATACAATTGGTGAACTACACTGGTGCTGATCACATGCTAAAGATAATACATAAGTTTGTGCCACGAGGAGGGTAATTAAATACTTATCAACTATAAATCACACAGAGATAATCTAATCTAATTATGTTACAGCATTAATTCAAAAGATGCATGCATACCTTGAGTTCCTCAGGGAACCACAGCTAGACCATAACTTTAGCCACTAACCAATAACTTTAGTCACTAACCAATGACTTTAGCCACTAACCAATGACTTTAGCCACTAACCAATGACATAGCCACCAAGCAGCCAAACTAATCAGCAACCTCACCCTCAAAGCAACAACAACATACACACACATACATACACACACACACACACACACAAGTGCTGCACTAGTTCAAGACATTCAAGGGCCGAGTTCAAAGGTGAAGGTCAGTTTAAAAGGTGATGGTTAGAACAAAATACTACACACATACACAAGTGCTGCACTATAGTATGTCCAAGTTGAGTTGGCGCGGTAAAAACCGTTAATAACTTTTGAACGGAAGTAGCTACGCTTCCGGGGTTTGTACCATTCGAAAGCTCGTGCCGAAGCGGTCCAGAAAATTCCCTTTA
>WLWI01000887.1_pt1 | contig 26375 bp, 27 predicted proteins | sample 6701501 | NCBI WGS metagenome assembly WLWI01 (sample SAMN12718690, study PRJNA515312) | sponge metagenome | isolation source: marine sponge | host: Mycale hentscheli | place: New Zealand: South Island, Marlborough, Capsize Point | collected 2014-11-01 | reverse complement strand
ACCTCGTTGTGTTTTGATATTGTTTGGTAACTACATCAAAACGGGTAACTCTCATTAAATCAACCCTCGCTTCGCTCGGATTGATTTAATACGGTGTCAGATTTGGTCTAAACTTCTACAGATTATCACCTTGGTATTTGTCCATCTAACGGAGACGGCACCATTGATTGGCAGTCCGGCGTTGGAACTGCTGGATATGTTTTGAAAGAGAATGATCCAGGTGTACGAACCTTTACTGTGCGTAATCCGAATTATTGGAAAGAAGGCATGGCTCATTTTGATGAGATAGAAACCCTGCAAATCGCTGATCCAAGTGCACGTAGTAACGCACTTCGAACCGGTGAGATTGATTGCATGAATAATGTGGAAGTAAAAACAATTGACCGCATGAAGAAGTTGCCAGGAATCAATATTAAGGCGACAACAGGCAACAAGCAGATCACCTTACCAATGCGAACGGACACAGCACCGTTTGACAACAACCACGTTCGTTTAGCCGTTAAGCACATTATTGATCGTCAGCAGTGGCTGGATAAAGTGGTCTATGGATACGGGGAAATTGGGAATGATAGCCCCATCGGTCCTGCTAATATCTATCGTGCTACCAATGAAGAAATTCCTCAGCGGGAATACGATACCGACAAGGCCAAGTATCACCTAAAACAGGCGGGTCTTGATAGTCTTTCAATTCAATTCCACGCTGCGGATACAGGTTTTGGCGGTGCAGTTGATGCTGGCCAGCTAATGCGTGAATCAGCCAAACCTGCAGGGATTGATATCGAAGTTATTCGAGAGCCTGATGATGGTTACTGGTCAAATGTTTGGATGAATAAAGCGTTTAGTGCGTGTTACTGGAGTGGTCGTCCAACGGAAAACTGGATGTTTTCACAGGTTTATGCTGCGGACGCTAGCTGGAATGATACGTACTGGAAACACGATCGATTTAACGAACTACTGACAAGGCCGTGCCGAGCTTGATACGACTAAACGTAGAGAAATCTATGTTGAGATGCAACGTATCGTGCACGATGAAGGTGGCGTGTGTTTGCCTCTATTCCAGAGTGACGTTATGGCGTACAACGACAAGCTGGCAGTTCCTGAAGTGGTTGGAAACAACTGGGAGCTTGACGGTGGTAAAAATGCGGAGCGATGGTGGTTTAGCTAAATCACCCAAAGCACAGCAATGTGATAAGAAGGCCGGTTTTCCGGCCTTCTTTTTGGCTCAACACAAGTACTTTCGAGACTCGCTTTTCTTCGAAGAAGAATGAAGGTCGGCTGCCTGAGGATGGCAATGTTTGCCAAATAGAATATCGAAAGTAAGGGATATATTGAATTCTTGCGATCAGAGAGCAAGATAGTATATGGTTTGTCTCCATGATTATCCGAGGCGTGTTCAGGCCCTGCCTCTTATTTAAACGTCAACCAAATGAGAAACAACATGAACCCAGAGTTTTCATTACGATGTCGAAAAGAAGGTGGAGGAACGCCGGTACTTCCTAATTGGGGGGCCGATTGTGATTACGGTGTTCTAAAAGATATTCTGCTTGGTCCAGCGGATCATTATCGTTGGTTGAAGACCAGCTCGGTGTCGAAAAAGAGCATTCGTCGAAATTATCAGTTTGATGCCCAAATTGCTCAGGCTCAGCATAAGGAAATGATTAGTGCTTATGAATCAGCAGGAGTTGCGGTCCACTTGCATGACCCAGATCCGGAGTTGCAGTATCAAATTTTTGCGAGAGATTCTTCCGTGATGACCCCTTTTGGAGCGATTATCACCAATATGGCGAACTGGTGGCGTCGGGGTGAAAACTTTCGAGCCATAGAAACCTATGAACGTTTAGGCATTCCGATTTATGACTACGTGACAGCGGGAACATTTGAAGGGGGTGATTTTAATGTTATCGAGCCTGGAACGGTGCTCATTGGCTGGGAAGGAGAAGAAGGGCGAAGTCAGGAACAAGGAGCATTGCAATTACAGCGTTGGTTTGAAGCGGAAGGCTGGGAAGTCAAACTCACTGATTTGGATCCCTTCTACGTGCACATTGACCTGATGGTGGTCATGTTAGCACCGAAGCTCGCCGCGGTTTGTCTGGAATCCACCGATCCAGATGTGGTGAGCTGGCTGAAGTCTAAACAAATTGAAATCATCTCTGTGCCTTTTCAGGACACCCTTGATCTGGGCTGCAATGTCGTTGCATTGGGGAATGATCGAATTCTACTACCGCAAAAAAGTGTGGCGCTAAAAGAAAAGGCTAAAGCCCACGGGCTTGAGGTCTATGATCCTGACGTGTCAATGATTACTCCTGGCGGCGGCGGGGTTCACTGTATGTGCCAAGCCCTAAAAAGGGAGCCGGGTTAGACGTCAGAGTTTACTCAGGTGAGTAAAGTGCTTGTTTGTCGGGGTATTCGAAGTATCATAGAATTAAGAGCCCTTTCACCAATAAATAGCTGGAGAGCATCATGAATTTCCTCGATGGTTTTAAAGAACATAGTTACGCGCTACTTCGTATTTTTAGTGGATATCTCTTTTTGTGGCATGGTACACAAAAATTTATAGATTTTCCTAAACCGGGACCTGAATCAATGAATGCCCTACTAACGATCGGAGGCGGAATCGAAGTCGTGGGCGGTGTGTTGATTGTGATCGGGCTATTTACCCGGGCGGCAGCGTTTGTTTGTAGCGGAACGATGGCAGTTGCTTATTGGGTTTTTCATGCGCCCCATGCCAATCCGCTGTTCCCAATGCTAAATGGTGGTGAGCTTGCAGTGATGTTTACGTTTGTCTTCTTATACATTGCGGCTCAGGGCCCCGGTATCTGGAGTGTGGATTCTTCTCGATCCTAGTCAAAGTTAACATCGGCTTATGTTTTGTTTGCAGAGCTCCTCGGTATTCTTTGATACAGGGGCTCTGCAACACCTGCTAGAGTAATTAGTGCGACCCCAATAACTTCTTTGAGTCCAAAGGGCTCTCCTGCCAATAGGGCTGCGGTGATCGTTCCTACCGAAATCTCGGTCATAAATAAAAGGCCGACTGTTCCAGGGTTGAGCTGTGATGGGCCGTACATCGTTGCAAACGCCGCCGGAATAATGATGATGATACCAAAGGGAATCAACCACACGACAACTCGGCTGAGTTCGGGCCAAATTGGAGTCGGGATTACTCCATAGAGTGTTCCAGCGAAGGATGCAATTATGGAGATAGTGGCGGACCAAAAGAGAAAACCCAGCGTATAGTTTATGGCATCGTCCTGATCAGTTAGCATCAACATGGAGGCAAATGCCCATAAGATACCAGCAGATAGCGCCATCCAGTCGCCGGCGTTCGTCGGTAGCGGAATTCCCTGGTCTACGCCACAGATAGCGACTAGACCGGAGAGTCCGAGAAACATTGATAGTCCTCTAATCTTGGTAATTTTCTCACCGGCAACCACCCTTGCTAGCAAAAAGCCCCAGATAGGTAGCAAGTAAAACAGAACAATAACACGAATAACCTCGGTGTACAGAAAAGCACCAGCATAAAGCACAAAAGCCACTCCCGAGATCAACGTACCAAGGTGTAATTTAGTGCGCCCGGGAATCAACTGGCGCCATCGGTGAGCTAGTAAGGGAAGGATAAGCAACAGACCAATGAGGTTGAAAACACTGACGGACCAAAGCCCGATGAAGCCTGACGACTCCATTTCCCGCAACGGGATCCAGTAGATACCAAATATTAGCCCAGAGAAGATAGCGGCTAACTTAGCCCAGCCCAGTTTGTCGAGTGCCATTGCCGTATTGTGTGTTATTTTCTAGCTAGCATCAGAATGAGCATTGGTTTTCGATTGCACCTGACTGATGAGCAGTGAGGTAACAACTAGAAAAACACCAACCAGCCTCGCGATACTCAAGTGCTCATTCAAAACAAACCAGGCGAGCAATAGGATGATCACCGGCTCCAAATTCAGGAATAAAGCGGTGCCGGCGGCGCCGATTCGGGGTATGGCGAGTACGACAAATAAAAAGGCAACCACAGTGAGCCCGGCGATACACCAAAGGTACGTCCACCCGATTGATTCGGCGGGTGGCGTCAGTTCAACGCCAAGTAACAGGGTAAAACCACACAGTACTAATGTTCCCAAAGAAACCCAGGTTGTCGTGGCAAAGATTTCGATCTCTCTTGGGAAAGATTCGTAGCAGATAAAAAATACCAGCGCTCCTATAGATCCGACAAATGCCATTGCCATTCCCCGCCAATCCACAGTATGAAATTCTGGGCCAAGCGCAATGACTAACCCGATAAAGGCCAGCAGAAAACCAGCGGCTTCCAACCAGCTCACCGATTTCCGGCTTATCCATCGACGATAGGCAATAACCTGCAAGGGATAGGTGTAAAAAATGATGGCGGCTAAACTGACTGGTATATATTTTACGGCGCCTAGGTGGCCAATAGAAATGGTATACATACCGAGCACACAACCGCAAAATAGCCAGGGAGAAACTCGAAGGCGCCATGACTTACGTAAGATCAACATTATCGCAATCATAATGATGCCCACCATGAAATAGCGATAAACCGTCAATGACAACGGATTAGTGCCGGTGTCATAGGCTAATCGCGAAAGCGTTGTATTCGCGCCGTAGGAGATAGCTGGGTAGTGTAATCTGAGGTCTGTAATTTAGCTTTCTATTGCAGCTTCGCTATTGGCTTTGGCGGAGTGAACGTAGAGAGCGAAGCCAAAGCCAATAGCGAAGCTGCAATAGAAAGCTAAATTACAGACCTCAGATTACACTACCCAGCTAGATTGTGCACTACAAAAAGGATTGAATTCGATCGTGAAGGCTCTGAGGTATCGCAATCCCTTCTGTGGCTGTTTTCTCTCTGTTCCGGGTTCTTCGATCCCCGGGAAGTCTCGTGCCATCCATTTCGAGCAACGCAGTAAAAAGCCGCTCGGCGTGAGCATAAGGATCCTCGGTATTGCCAAATCGGCGAGGATCAATGGCAATTAGCACTTCCCCACCCCGGGGAGGGCCGCCATCGTGATTGTCTGCTGCTTCGGCTTCGAAACTGCACCGTTCTCCTATCAACGGTCCAACCAATAGCTCTATCATTAACGCGATTGATGCTCCTTTATAACCACCAAATGGTAAGAGACAGCCGTCTAAGACATCTTGAGGATCATTTGTCGGATTACCCCTTGCATCAATCCCAACGCCAGGCGGCAGAGTGTGCCCATCTCTCGCGGCAATCATAACTTCTCCCCGTGCCTGGGTCGCGGTGGCCTGATCGAAAACCATGGGAGGTTGATTTGCCCTTGGCCAACCAAAAGCCATGGGGTTTGTGCCATAAAAGGGTTTGGTGCCACCTGCTGGTGCAACCGAGGGGGTGTAGGCAGTGAACGCCATGGCGCATAACCCCTTTTCCGTTAGGGATTCTATTTCCACCCATAAAGCGGAGAAATGGTGAATATTAATCAACGACATCGCGGCAATACCGTTTTCTGTTGCACATTGGGCAAGTGGGTCTCTTGCTGTTTTCAAAGCCAATGGTGCGTATCCATTATCTCCATCGACGCGGAGCACCGAAGGGGCCAGTCGCTCCAGCCTCGGTTTAGCGTTGCCGTTAACTTTTCCACTACGTAAAGAAGCGACGTAGCCAGGCAATCGAAACAAACCATGAGAATGGCAGATATCCCGCTCCGCTGCGATCATGGTATCCGCCACTGAGGTTGCATTCTCACTGTTGCATCCATTATGGATTAATACTCGAACCGCCAGATCGTGGGCTTGGGACAATGACAGGTTTATTTCATTCATTTGTTTGCGGTTCCTGAAAAAGAAAGGTTAGAGAGTCTCTAATATAAGCCAAATTGATCGGTCATGATTTGCTCAGAGCTTCCTTTAGGATAATTGAAAGAGGCTACGCTCAGAAGAACGAAAGGAAGTGTATATTGTTTGCTCTTTTAAGTTAAGATCGGCTCGTGGGGGCTAGGCAATATTTCACGCTTTGCCAAGCTTAGAAGCATTTTTTCTAAACATTCTAAACATAATGAGATAAGCACTCTTTTCAAACAAGCCAAGGGTTTAGGCTTTAGCGAGTTTTAGGAAAGGGCGACTTGAGCAAAAAACACAGCATTTTTAACATGACACAATCACATAATTATATCGATGGCCATTGGGTTGCTGGCGAATCCACCGTTGCAAATATTAACCCTTCTGACACCCGGGAAACCATTGGTGAATATGCCCAGGCAAGTGTGAACCAAGTTGAAGAAGCCATCGCCGCTGCGAACCGAGCGCAGAGGCAATGGGCGAACAGTGGATTGGAGCAACGATACAATGCCTTGATGGCGATTGGAAATGCGTTAATGGCTCGATCGGTGGAGCTTGGGGAGTTGTTGTGTCGTGAGGAAGGAAAAACCCGCCCCGAAGGAAAGGGAGAAGTCTATCGTGCAGGCCAATTCTTCACCTATTACGCCGCAGAAGTGCTGCGCCAAATGGGTGAAATATCTGAATCTGTTAGACCTGGCGTCGAGGTCCAAGTCACGAGGGAGCCTGTTGGTGTTGTCGGCATGATTACACCTTGGAACTTTCCGACAGCGCTACCTTGCTGGAAAATCGCCCCCGCTATTGCCTATGGTAATGGTGTTGTCTGGAAACCGGCTAATTTGACCCCAGCAAGCGCGGTAGCATTGATGGAAATCATTGCGGAGCAGAATTTACCCGCGGGTTTGGTGAACATGGTCATGGGTGCAGGGAGCAAAGTGGGTGAAGCAATTATCAACTCACCTGATATTGATGCGATTACGTTCACGGGATCTGTGGCAACCGGAAAACGGATCGCGGGTGCAGCAGCAGCAAACTTGACCAAATTGCAAATGGAAATGGGCAGTAAAAATCCCTTGGTAATACTGGATGATGCCGACATGGCACCCGCCGTGGCCTGCGCAGTAAACGGCGCTTTCGGGAGTACTGGACAGAAATGTACAGCTTCATCAAGGATTATTGTCACGGACGGCGTTCACGACCAGTTCGTTGAAGCCATGCAAGCCTCTATGAAGAGCTTGGTGGTAGGTCATGCGCTTGATGAGAAAACAAATATCGGCCCGGCTGTGGACAGCGGGCAGCTAGACCAAAATCAGCGTTACATGAAAATTGCGGAAGAAGATGGTGCTGAATTAGTGTGTGGCGGTGAACGGCTGGAGCTGGAAACGCCGGGGCACTATATGAATCCGGCGCTGTTTGTAAATACTAACAATGACATGCGTATCAACAAAGATGAAGTCTTTGGTCCGATGGCATGTGTCATTAAAGTAGCAGACTATGACGAAGCGCTGGCGGCTGCTAATGATACCCAGTTTGGTTTGACGTCAAGTGTGATAACTCAGTCTCTCTCAAGGGCGAGCCACTTTAAGAAGCACGCTAAAACAGGCTGTGTGATGGTGAATTTGCCGACCTCTGGTACAGACTACCACGTGCCATTTGGGGGCCGAAAAAGTTCTAGTTTTGGTTCTCGAGAACAGGGTCGCTATGCGGCAGAATTCTATACCCATGTGAAAACGACCTATTTGAAAAGCGAATAAGCTAGACGATCTCTGCCTAATCTCGAAACTACTTAGTCTTTCGGAAGACGAGATAAAATACCAATAAAACTATCTAATACAATAAGGCGATGTTAACGATTGACGGTTTACAGTATTCGAATTGGAGCCGCTCCATTTTTGAACAAATGCGTGAAGGCGGATTAGATTGTGTTCATGTCACAATCGCTTATCACGAAACTTGCCAAGAAACGCTGAGGAATATCGGGCAATGGAACAAGCTGTTCGAACAGCATGGAGATCTGATTTGCCCGGTAGGTAGTGCCTCGGAATTATTGAAAGCAAAACAAGAAGGAAAGACAGGGGTAGTGTTCGGTTTCCAAAACTGCTCACCCATTGAAGATGATTACTCGCTGGTAGAGATTTTTCATACTTTGGGGGTTCGGTTTATGCAGCTTAGCTACAATAACCAAAGTCTGTTGGCCACAGGTTGTTATGAGGCCAAAGACCCCGGTATTACGCGCTTTGGGAAGCAGGTTATTCGCGAAATGAATCGTGTGGGTATGGTGATCGATATGTCACACAGTGCAGAGCTTTCCACTCTTGAAGCCATTGAATTATCAGAAAGACCCATTGCAATCACCCATGCAAACCCAGTTTTCTTTGAGTCAGCGTTACGGAATAAATCCGATACGGTGATTAAAGCGCTTGGTGAGAGCGGAGGTATGCTGGGCTTTAGCTTGTATCCCTTTCACCTGAAAAATGGACCAGACTGTACGCTAGCGGAATTTTGTCAGATGGTGGGAGACGCTGCGGAGATGATGGGGGTGGATCACATCGGAATAGGATCAGATCTTTGTCAGGATCAAGCGAATTCAGTGGTTGAGTGGATGAGAAATGGTCGATGGAGTAAAACCACTGATTTTGGGGAAGGCTCTTCATCTAATGCAGGCTGGCCGAGGCAACCCGATTGGTTTTCGAATTCAACTCACTATGGCAATATCGCAAAAGGACTAACTGACCACGGTTTCAGTGATGATGATGTCGAGAAAGTAATGGGTAAGAACTGGTTGAGATTTTTCGAGTCGTCATTTTCAGCGAGTTAATCTCCCCACTTTTATGAACGAACTCGAGTTGGACCAAGAAGCAATCATTGATCTTCAAATGCGTTTGATGGATCAGGAGCAGTCAATTGAGGTCTTGAGCCAACAGCTACTTCATCAGTCTGGCCTGATAGAAACACTTAGCAAAAGCATCAAAGTTCTGGAAACGAAACTGTCTCAGTTAAACGACACAGGGTCTGATGTTGCAGTTACTGGCGAGGTGGAAGGCCATGAACACAGGCCACCCCATTATTAAAAAGCGCATGCTAGCCAGATGGTTGCTTTAGCGAAATAAATGTTCCTAAATAAGTATTAACTCCGTTCTAAGTATCCCAAATTATGAAATATCTACATACGATGGTCCGGGTCATAGACCTTGAAGCGTCAATCCGTTTCTACTGTGACGTCCTAGGTTTGGTTGAAGTCAGAAGAAACGACTATGAGAAGGGACGATTCACATTGTCCTATCTTGCTGCCCCGGGTGATGTGGAAAGAGCAAATACGGAAGATGCTCCTTTACTAGAGCTAACCCATAACTGGGACCCCGAAGAATATGACGGGGGAAGGAACTTTGGCCACCTAGCCTACCGAGTCGAAAACATTTACGAAATTTGTGAAAATTTGAAAAATGCTGGTGTGATCATTAACCGTCCCCCGAGAGATGGTTACATGGCCTTTGTTCGCTCACCGGATAATATCTCCATTGAACTACTCCAAGAAGGAAAGCCATTGTCGCCCCAGGAGCCCTGGGCGTCCATGGAAAACAGTGGCGAATGGTAGTGATAGATAGGTAATTTTTAAAGCTGCTATTTACCCGAATGATGGTCAAACTAGTCGGTTAGAATAGAACAAGCAGCATAAAATAAGCAGGAAAACTGGAAACAGAGAATGAGACACGCCGATCACGTCTAATCTACAGTGATCGGATGCGGTTTATCAGATCTGTGGTGGAGCGTTGATGTTCAAAGAGAATGGAATGGACTTTCCCACCCCAGCTTCTGACTTCTTTTGCGCCCACAATGTCATCCACAGCCCAGTCGCCACCCTTAACTAGGGAGTCAGGTTTAATTAGGTTAATGAGATCCAGAGGCGTGGGTTGATCAAAACTGATAACTCCATCCACAGCAGCCAAAGCAGCCAATACCCCCATACGATCAGCAAGTGGATTAATTGGTCGGTCATCCCCTTTTTCAAGTAACCGCACAGACTGGTCAGTGTTGACCCCTACCACTAACCCCGCTCCAAGTTGGGCGGCTTCTTGTAGATAGCTCACATGGCCAAGATGGAGAATATCAAAACAACCGTTGGTGAACACCAGTGGTCGGGGTAAAGAGGCAGCCCACCGGGCTATCGCGTCATCCGATGAAATTTTGGAGTCGTTCGTGAAAATATTCACGACTCAATATACTCAAACACCTTATAAATATGGCTCACACCCCGCACCGTCTTTGCAATATTAACGGATCGCTCTGCTTCTGCCCGAGTAACAAGACCCAATAAGTATACTCTTCCCTTTTCAGTCACCACTTTAATATTGGAAGAGGGAATAGCCGGTGCTTTAAACAGCTTAGCCTTAACTTTGCTGGTAATCCACGAATCATTCGCCCGGCTGCGCAAATCGGTAAAGTCGGTAAGTTTAATTTCATCCACGACTTTTCTTGTTTCAGTGTAGTAGTTCGCCAAACCAACCGCTCGTTCCCTTTGGTCTTCATGCCTAATTTCTCCAGTGAGTAAAACAAGACCGTTAATGACGGTAACACTTAGATGGGCGGCTTTGCCAAGCTTTGAATCAGATCGAAAATCTGTCCGTAACTTCAACTCCAACGTATTATCATCGATGTTTCTGCCCATGGTCCGCCGATCCTGTAATAGGTCTATGGCGGTGATAGTTGCTGTGCCCACGGCTAAAGGAATGCAGGCGGATAAGAGACCGCAACAAGCGAAAACCATGGCGAGGGCGGTTAGTTTTTGTTGTTTTTTTGATGTTGGCATTTTGGATTACTTTCTGACAGCGGGGCCTAATATCACATGGAGCGGCTTGAGAGTTCGACTCGGATCTGAAGCCAATTGCTGATTAGCATTTCCTGAGTATGGTGATCACGAAACATATCCAAGGTAAAGTACAATGTGTTTATCCAGATTCGAAATCAACATTATCCAGTAAACCATTTTGACTCAAAGATTATAACAGAGTAAAAGTCACATCAAAATGCGTCGCTAATCCAATTAATTTGAAGGGCTTCTCCCTCGCCTTCAATGGCAAGTACATCGAATCGGCACCCCTTAAACATCAGACTGTCGTTTTTCTGCAGATAGGCTTCAGCAGCTGTCCGTATTTTTCTCTGCTTCTTCGTGCCGATGCTTGCTGCGGCTCCGCCAAATGCATCGTTGCGGCGGTATCTAACTTCAACAAAAACGAGATCCTGATCGTGGAACATAATGAGATCGATTTCCCCACGTCGACAGCTAAAGTTTCGCTCGACTAATGATAGACCCCGAGATTCCAAAAAATCAAGCGCCTTGCCCTCAAACGCTTTTCCTTTCTGAAGATGATCTGGTTCCTGAGATGACTTACTTATCATTCTGATTGATTCGTGGGTCAATTGTCCGAGACAACAATGCGTTCGAGTAGGCCTTGGTTAAATTTAACCCAAGTGGGGTGTTGTTCGACATTTCCATATTGATCCACGCTGATTTTCATTGTCTTCCCTCGATGCCGAATCCAGTCATTTTCCTTCATCAAACTTAATTTGGGGATAATTTGATAACTCTCGAAACCCAAGGCATAAAGTCGATCCATTGCAGAATAAGTATACTGGTGAGGAGCCGTTTTCGAGGTTTCTTCGGGAGCGTGTTGCAGGTTTCCCTGCTGTGTGGCTGCTCCTGAACCCGCTGCAGTAACAGATGAACTATTGGTTGTTTCTGCGGTGGCGATCGTCTCAGAATCATCAGTAGAGGCGTCGTTGTTCTGAGTTAGGGTATCATCTAGCTGAGTCTCATTTTCCTGCTCTTCGCCTGTTTGTGCCTGAGTCACCAACCTTTGTTTTCGAGCAAGCTCAGCCTTATGTTGCTCCACGCCATTAAGCATCCAAGACATCTCTCCCAGTGTGACACCATCCAAGTCCGCATCCACGGAGGCATTGGGCTCGCCACTGTAAATATAAGACGTGGCATACATCGGTAGATTGTGTGCTTGGAAAAAACGTAGCTGTGGCACAATCAACCGGGCCTGTTTCGCGTTGGCAGCGAGAAATAGAAAATCCACATCATCACGACGTCTCGGTGTGAAATGGAGGTCGAATCCCATTTTTGCACTCAACAGTTTCTGTCTGGTGATGCTTTTATCCAAACTGAGTAATTTCTGGATAATTCTCGAGTAATCGGAGATATCCGTTGGAAAAGAATTATTTTTGATGACCTTTCCACCTTTCTTTTCCCATGCAAGGACGAAAGCGTCAGCGACTCTTTGTCCCCATTGTGAATCGACGCGAAAAATGATGGCTTGTCGATGACCGTCGGCATAAGCCTTGTCGGCAATTTTAGCGGCTTCACGTTCCGGGGATAAACTAATACCAAACAGGTTTTCTCGGGACAGGTTTTCGGGAACGTTGGAAATCACCAATGTGGGAATGTCGGTACTTTCATTGGTTAGCCAAGCATTGACCGCCTGCCTCCCCAGAGGTCCCACAATAAAATCAGCGCCTTCGTTGATAGCTGCTTGGTAGTAAAAGGTGCTGAGTTCTGGCTCTTCACCTATGTCGTACAGCACAATGTCTGGTCGATCAAATTCAGGTATTTCGTTGTTGGCAGCAATAAAGCCGTCATAAAATGACCGGGCCGCGGAGCCAAATGGGGAGTTCAGCGGCAGCAGCAGCGCAATTTGCCGATACCTCTCAAGTTCGCCGACATTCATGTACTGCTGCAAGAGCGAAAACTGGACCGGGTGCCCTGGAAAGCCAGCTCGCCATTGTTGGAGGCGAAACGGTAGCTCTTGTTGGTCCGAAGTGCTGAGTAATTGTGTCAATGCAACCCACCCTGATAAGTGAGGTTCCCGAGCATTTTGTGCTAACAAAGATAGATTGGCATCATCCAATGACAGTAACAAAGAAACGATTCGTTGTTGATTTTCTGATTGCTCCTCTGGTTGTAGCAAAGTATCCCTAAGGAGTAGTGCCTGAATAGCGGATTGAACCTGCCCCACCTCTGGCTGGGAATCAGCGAGTAGAGACAGATATTCAGCGCGAAGCGGGGTTACCTCAGGATTTCCCAAATTTAGAATGATTAGCGCATTTACTTCATTCAGTAGCATAATTGAGCGATTATGCTGACCAGTGGCTTGGGTCAGTTTGATGCGGAATAATTGTAAAGCGATTGTCTCCGTATCGATCAGTGGATAGAAAGAGAGCTGATTTGCGAGTATTTGAGCGGCGCCGTATTGTTTGGATTCAATGAAGCCGGAGATGGCGAGCAACAATAAGGGAATGGCTTCTTCTGGAGGGGCATCTCTGGCTTGGTCTACCAGTGTTTGTGGATCATCAGAGGAGATGATAGGCCCATCTTGCTCAATGGCATGAGCAATTGCCACGTCTTCAACTTCCTCAGGGAGTTGAGTTTCAAGTTGTCCTGAAGGGTCAATTGTCTGTACCGTTGGAGAAGGCGTCGGTACCGAAGCGCAGCTGCTGAGAAGTATTGTTATCAAACCACCTCGCAACAAGTCCAAAGAAAGGCGGCTTTTGGGTGTGTTGACCTCGCTGCGATACGTATTAACAAAACCCATAAACGATAGTTTCCTGACTGAGTAGAGGATGGATTGTGGCATAATATTCTACAACATTCCCAAGATAGTCCATCTATCCCTTCCTCCAAAGTATCAAAAATCAGAATGCTGTCGAAAGTGTGATGATACCTCAATCAACAAATCCCGTGGACAATAAAGTTAAGCGATGAATAATGAGACAGGAACGCTATATGTGGTGGCCACTCCCATCGGTAATCTTAAAGATATTGGCCAACGCGGTTTGGACGTGCTCGGCCGCGTTAGTCTGATTCTGGCGGAAGACACTCGACATGCTGGAATTTTGCTCTCCCATTACTCCATTGCTACGTCTACTCGTTCTTTTCATGAACACAATGAACAAGATCAGGTGAATGGCATGATCAAACGACTGGAAAGTGGGCAGGATATCGCGTTGATCAGCGATGCTGGAACTCCGCTTATCAGCGATCCAGGCTATCGCTTGGTGTTCGAAGCCGTGAGTCACGGTATTCCAATTAGCCCGATCCCCGGCCCCTGTGCCATTACCGCGGCTTTGTCTGTCAGTGGTCTGCCAACGGACCGTTTTTGCTTCGAGGGGTTTTTACCAGCAAAGCCCCACGGCCGTGAACAGCGTCTTCTTGAGTTGGATAGGGAGACCCGAACGCTGGTGTTCTATGAATCCAGCCACCGGATTCTTGACTGTGTTGAAGCCATCGGTGCGAATCTAGGTGAAGACCGAAAGCTGTCTGTTGGGCGGGAAATTACCAAACGATTCGAGACCTTTTATTACGGTCACCCTCAAGCCATACTCGAACAGCTTAATGGGGATCCCGTGAATCAGAAAGGAGAGTTTGTCGTTATTGTCAGTGGGGCAACATTTGGTGGAGACGCGGATTTCGCGAAAGCGACCCATTTACTCGGTCAGTTAATTGACCACATGCCGTTGAAAAAGGCCAGCGAAATTGCTGCAGAGATACTCGATTGCAATCGAAACCAACTGTACAAAGCGGGGTTAGCGATGAAGAAGGAAAGGGAATAAGAATCAAGAATATCGATAACCTTTCCCAATGACTCAGTTGACCCAAAATTATTGGCTGAGATATTTGTAATCGCTGAGTGATTAGAGTAGTCTCGCGCCGGGAGTTGGCTAAGCAGTCGCTCTGTGTAACGAAGTCTGACTTCGCTGCATAGGGAGGAAAGTCCGGGCTCCATAGGGCAGGGTGCCAGGTAACGCCTGGGCAGTTAACGCTGACGGAAAGTGCCACAGAAAATATACCGCTCTTTAAATTGCCTTCGGATAATTTTGGAGTAAGGGTGAAATGGTGCGGTAAGAGCGCACCGCGGTGCTGGCAACAGCATTGGCAGGGTAAACCCCACCTGGAGCAAGACCGAATAGGGATCCTTTGCATGGCCCATGTTGGATCCGGGTAGGTTGCTAGAGGTGTTTGGTGACAAACATCCCAGATGAATGACTGTTCTCGACAGAACCCGGCTTATCGGCCAACTCCCACTTTTTCTGCTTTAAACGTGGTTCTCCTGTTTTACTCAATGCCCATCTCGGCGATATCTGGTTCGATAATGCCCAATACATGCTCTGTGCAATGCTTGGGAAAGTAGATCGCAGAATTGATGTATCTCTGTGAGGAGTTTTTTTCTCTTTGTGTCTCTAGGACGACTGACGTCATCATCATTCTTGTGTTAAAACCATGATCTGAATCATTGCTGTTCGGCATCTAAATACAATCGCCAGTGCAAACAATCATGCAAGAGAAATTAGCGGAAGAAGTCACCATGACGCCATTGCGTTCTCCCGAAAAAGTAATGAGATTAGCGCGGATGGGGAGCTTTCATCAGACCCGATTGAGCTTTATGCGCGCCCTATTGCGGTATCTCAAGAAAGAACAATGGCAGTTTAAGCGAACCGAATGGGAAATTGATGATAAAGGCGTGGGCCACGGAATCTATGTCGCAAGTAATGGCCAATATACCTACAGCCTAGTTTGCTTTGCTCATGATTTGCCGCCGGAGAAACGCTCTGATCGAGTGATCGCTGAAGAATGGGACGCTACCTTTGCGCTTTATGATGGCACACCGACCTCCGAGGAAATTGAGCGCCTAAGAGGGAATATTCCAAAACAGGAAGCCGGGTATTGCCAGCAAACAGAATTGGTGCTGGCGCGCGCAAATCGCAGTGTTAGGTTATTTGAACATGTAGTGGATCGACTTTCTAATGGATTGCAGCCCGATCAGGACATGATCGATAGTGTCGGCTATTTGATGCGCACATCTGCCGTTTATGGAAACGGAAAATTTGGTTTGGGGGATCGAGAGCGTGTTTCCGATAGGCCGGAGTTTATTGGTGCATTTCGCACGGAGTTGTTGGCGGTTTGGTTGATCCGTGCATTTACCACGGACATCGTGGAGCATATGGCTTGGGTGGCGAATCCACACAAAGGAGTAAAAATGGATCCGATGCTAAAGCGTCGGCTCGGTGTGGGCAACTCCACTGGGTTAGGTATGGCGCCATTCTTGCTGTTGCATCCGGCACTAATTCACCGCTGGATTACGACGCGGGAGAAGGCTTTGGCACGAGTTTGCGGTTTGTTGTCGGCAACACCTGAAACCGAAAAGCAGTTTAGCGATCTGGTTCGTCGTATGATTATCGGTGTTGATAATTGGAATACCGTGGATCAAACCCAGCAGAATCGAATTATTGAGCTTCGTCAGGATCTTCTCAAGTTGCAACGACATATCGACCCTGAAAACCAACCCAATATTTGGCAGTCTCTTAAACCTTGGAAACAATTGATTGACTGGACCGATAGGGAGCTTTCCCTGGAAGCACAGGAACTGGCCGTGTCTTTGGTCATAGAACCTCATGGTGAGCTGGTAGATGATTTATCGGATGAGATGGGTATTGATGAGGCGCAGTATTTTCCCATTCAAGGTGGACAGACCATTGGGGAGTTGCGTACCAATATTGAAGAACACTACCAATGGGCGCTGAAGCTTGATTACGAAGAAAAGTCTGAATCCGCCCGGTTTTGGTATGTTTCTGAGGAAAAGCTGGAGCCGAGATTGGGCGAACGATTTGATGAGCCCGGTGCTGACAAAGAACAGCCGCTCGCTTTTGGTCGAGACGTTGCAATCTTGTATCGTGAATTGGCTGAGATTGATGCGAATCAGAAAATTGCGGTTTTTCTGCTGCAAAAACCTGAGCATCGTCACTCGGTAAGACGAGTGCAGACGACTGCCAAACTTCCCTATGCGGAAGTGCAAGACAATTTGATTTCATCGATCATGAGACCCATCGACCTGTTGAGGTGCAAATTATCGTTTTTCGGTGCGTCAAGGTTTGATCCACGCTCTGATCGTTGGGTGAGAATCACGATGTATCAACATGCGCCATTTCCGGATGAACTCTATCAGGAAGGCATGGATGTCGATGACTGGGTCTATCCGCCTTTGCCTTGTTGATCCATGCGCGGCTGCTCAGACCTTAACGACACTAATTAGAATAATATCCAATTTTATTATCTTATCGAAAATGTCATCGAACGCACCACTAACTACGTCGAAATACGGGTTTTTTTCGCTAAATCAGATAGACCAAACCTGCCGCAAAGCCGCTAAGGGAGTGGGTTTGCCTTGGGGCGCTGCGGATGATATCGGCAAAGCCGCTAGATGGTTGAGTGCCTATCAGTTAACCAGTGTACCGCAAATCGTGGAGCTGCTTCGCGCCTATAAGCACGATAATTATGAGAATGTGATTCCGCAGAATCTGGTGAGTCCGCTCCAGGCAAAGCAGGGCTCATTGAATCCCCTGATGACTGGCATGGTCTTGAGTGACCTGATCGACCAGATTATCGATGAGCCCATGGCGACAGGAAAGCTCGATTATCCGATCTTTACTGCGGGGTTTTTGGGCCAAACTGCGTTAACTCCCGAGAAAGCAGTTTGTTTAAAGTGGGCGGATGTGGTCTTGGTGTTCCATCGCGACGCATTGATCATTGAAGGCAGCCTAGGGGATCTTGAGCTCACATCCTGCGACTCATTGCATTGTGAACGAATCGATTTCTCCACCAGGCATCATGACGAACCAAACCTTCGCAGACCAATAATGGGCAGCGTCAAAGTAGCGATGGACGTTTGGCAGGAATTAGAGAAACTTGCCCATCACACCTACGTTGAAGCAACGGAACAATCTCGACAGGCAGGGGCCGGGGCGGGGCTGAACGATAACGATTAAGGACGACTCATCTAGCTTTATGCAACTCCTCCCTATGCCAGTGGTCTTGACTATCTTGTAGTTTGAGCCCTGAACATGACGACTACGCTTGACAGTGAGTTGTTAAAATATGAACCAAAAATGTGCATTGTGTGGGTATAAAAGCAATGCTTTTTCACTATGCTTTTACCTATTTTTTCCTCGCTCTCGACGTGATGCTGAGGCCTCGTATGATGAAATCAGCGAAAATATTGACAAGTTGTTCCGCTTGACCGAGAATCTATCTCATGGGGTCGCGACCGCCCCGTGAGGCGACAGCCGAAGTTTCGCATCCATTATTAATTAATCACACTAACTTGTTTAGTGACTTAACTTAAGGAGGATGCTATGCCATCGCCCAACGAAATTACTGTTTCGCAGCTTTCCCGCCTAATCGGTACCCCAGACTCCCCAGTGGTCGTCGATGTTCGTACCGACGAAGACTTCGAAGATGATCCAAGAATGCTCCCTGGATCGATTCGCCACCCTTTTCATCAGATTGAAACTCTCGAAAAAGAATTAGTTGGTAAGCGTATCGTGCTGTATTGCCAAAAGGGCAAAAAAGTCAGCCAAGGCGCCATGGCTCATTTGAGAAACATCGGTATCCCCGCAGAATCTTTGGAGGGCGGTCAATTCGCTTGGCGTGACGCCAATCAGCCCATGATTCCGGCAAATAAACTCCCCCATTTGTCCGATCCAAAACCCATTGGACGTAGTGTTTGGGTGACCCGTCATCGCCCAAAAATTGATCGCATTGCCTGTCCTTGGTTGATTCGTCGATTCATCGATCCGAACGCCAAATTTCTCTATGTTGCTCCCGCCGAAGTCACGGGCGTTGCCGAAAAGTACAATGCCATGCCTTTCGACATTGAAGGCGTATTTTGGACTCACCGTGGTGAACGTTGTACCTTTGATACCATGCTCGAAGAGTTCGAGTTAAACACTAAACCCTTGCTGCATCTGGCGGATGTCGTACGTGGCGCGGACACCGATCGCCATGATCTGACCCCGGAATCTGCAGGACTATTGGCCGCTTCCCTTGGATTGTCGCGGATGTATCGCGACGACTGGGCTCAACTGGATGCCAGTATGATGCTGTATGACGCCTACTATCGATGGTGCAGAGACGCGACCGGCGAAAGTCATGACTGGCCGGTGAATAAGTAACGGATCAGGGAGAGTGAAATGAATCAAGCAGCAACGAACAAAACAACGATGGGCGAAAATCAGGGTGGCAAACCAATTGTAGCCACACCTTCGTTAATGGACGCCACTCGAATCTGGCTAAAGGTCGGGCTACTGTCATTCGGCGGGCCAGCGGCTCAAATTGCCTTAATGCATCGCTTGCTGGTTGAGGAAATGCGCTGGCTCAGTGAAAAACAATACCTCAATGCTTTAAGCTTTTGTATGTTGCTGCCGGGACCCGAGGCCATGCAGCTTGCGACGTATGCCGGTTGGCGGTTGCATGGTGTGGTGGGTGGGCTGATTGCGGGATTGCTGTTTGTCTTGCCTGGTGCCGTGGTGATTCTTAGCCTTGCCCTGGTTTATGCTGTGCTTGGAGATATATCATTGGTCAATGCCCTGTTCTTGGGTATTAAAGCGGCGGTACTGATTATCGTGCTGGAAGCGTTGTTCCGAGTGGCAAGAAAATCCCTAAACGGGCCTATATTCTGGTGGATCGCTGCCTTGGCATTTATTGGTATTTTCTTCTTCGCTCTACCCTATCCGCTAATCGTGGTGCTGGCTGCTGGGGTTGGGTTTATCAAAGGAGCAAAAACAGACGGCGCAAGCACTGACGTCGGACAGCTTCGGGGCACCTTACCAAAAACGTTTTTAACCATCCTTATCTGGCTTGCACTGTGGGCGTTACCCCTGTTTTTGGTTAGTTACTGGGTTGACCATCCCATTCTCAATGATGTTGGCGTCTTTTTCTCCCGATTGGCCGTGGTGACCTTCGGCGGTGCGTATGCGGTATTGGCCTATATGGGACAGGAAGTGGTGAGCCAATTCGGTTGGCTCACCGCCGGAGAAATGATGGATGGTTTGGGTCTTGCCGAAACCACTCCTGGGCCATTGATATTAGTCACCGAGTTCGTGGGTTTTATCGCCGCTTACCGAGAAGGGGGAATGGGGCTGGGCTTAGCGGGCGCTGCCATTACGCTTTGGGTAACGTTTGTACCCTGCTTCCTATGGATCTTCGCTGGGGCGCCATACATCGAATGGATCTGCCATCAGCCCCGGCTAAAAGGCGCGCTATCCGCTATCTCAGCGGCCGTGGTCGGCGTAATTTTAAATCTATCGATCTGGTTCGCTTTACATGTCATTTTCAGCGAGCTCACCTTACAGAAACACGGTCCGCTTCATCTCTGGCGGCCGGATTTCGCTTCCATAGATTGGCGAGTAGTGGGATTATCGCTGATCTGTGGGTTGGCCATTTTCAAATACCATTGGTCTATTCTTAAAACATTGGCTTTATCAGCTGGCATTGGAATAGTGCTCGCCTATTTCATATAGACCCAGATCAGAGCCTAAGTTTTTCCATAGATAGGACAGCTTAAAATCCCCAAGAGGTTTGCAAAACCCCGGTTTAGATATTCTCCCGAGCGTCACTAACGTTCGGGAGAATGCATCATCGGCTTCTGTTGGACTATTGTTGATGGTTACGCCAGAACTAAGCCCGTTCCATATAATCCCCAGTTTCTGTATTCACCTTCACTTTTTCACCCACTGTGACAAACGTCGGGACGGTGACTTTGTGGCCGGTTTCTAAAATAGCGGGCTTACCGCTGCCGGAAGCGGTTTGGCCTTTGACAACGCCTTCGGTTTCAACCACTTCCAAAATTACCCAACCAGGCAGCTCGACGCCGATGGGGGTGTCATTGTGGAAGTTGATCTGGACGTCGGTGTTTGGCAGTAAAAACGGTGCTTGCGCTTCGAGATCTTCAGCATCAATGGATAATTGCTCATAAGTTTGGCTGTCCATGAACACAAAAGCGTCGCCGTCGGCATAAAGGTATTGCATCTGTCTTGGCTCGACATGGGCTTTCTCTACCTTGTCTTCTGATCGAAATCGCTCATTGAGTTTTGTGCCATCACTGATACACTTCATTTCCAGTTGCACAAATGCGCCACCTTTACCGGGTTTTACGTGGTTCTTTTTGAGGACGCGCCAGAGTTTGTTTTGGTATTCGAGTAGATTACCAATGCGAGCGTCGAAGGCGGACATTTTCATAACGATGGGATTCTTTTAATTGGATGTATTAACAGCAGGATTGTATTGACAATGACCAGTAGCAGCAAGGGTCCTACTCTGGCATCTTCAGGCCGTGTTTTTGATGGTTCATCCAGACCGGATGGGTTACCCGTTAACCAGCCAGATTCATGGCCAGCAGACTGGTATGACGAGTCGTGTACTGAGTGCCCCCGATTATCGGGGTTTCTGGCCGAGGTCAAAGTGGAGCACCCTAACTACTTTTGTCGGCCAGTGGCCCCCTTTGGCGACCCTAAAGCACAATTGCTGGTTGTTGGCCTAGCGCCAGGGAAACACGGAGCCAATGCCACAGGTCGCCCCTTTACCGGCGATTATGCCGGAGTTTTGCTGTACACCACACTGCACAAGTTTGGTTTTGCTTCGGCGCCAGAATCGAGCCACATTGGTGATGGCTTGATGCTGCCAAACTGCCGTATTACTAATGCGGTTAAATGCCTGCCGCCGCAAAACAAACCCACTGGTGAGGAAGAAAAATTATGTAATCATTTTCTCGCCAGGGAAATGGCTCAACCTGACCTGAAAGTAATCCTCGCCTTAGGTTCTCTTGCTCATCGTTCAATTCTACGTTGTCTTGGGGTTCGTCTAAATCGCTATGCTTTTGGTCATAACGTCAGCCATCAGCTGGATAACGGTATTATTCTGATCAATAGTTATCACTGCAGCCGCTACAACACTCAGACTCGTCGGCTCACCGAACCCATGTTTCATGACGTCTTCAAACGCATCGAATCGACCTTGTCCACAGAAGAATAGCCTAAGAGATGGAAGCCCCTACTGAAAAAAAAGAGGAGCCTTTTGACTCAGTGACTTTTTTGGCTTCTGTGTCCGAAAAGCCGGGGATCTATATCTTCTATGATCATGAAGGCAAGACTTTGTATGTGGGCAAAGCAAAGAATCTAAAAAATCGATTACAGAGTTATTTTCGTACCACGGGCCTAACACCAAAAACCCGATTGATGGTGTCAAAAATTCGCTCCGCCGAAACCCAGCAAACACGAACGGAAAGCGAAGCTCTGTTGTTAGAAAACAACCTGATCAAGGACAAACGCCCTCGCTATAACATCTCCCTGCGAGATGACAAGAGCTTCCCCTATATCCGGCTAACGAACAAAGATACTTTTCCCCGGTTTTCATTCTACCGAGGACGCCGCTCCCAACCGGGGAAATATTATGGTCCCTACCCCAATGCGGCGGCGGTCAGGGAAATGCTCGGGCATTTGCACAAAATTTTCCGGTTACGACAATGTACAGACGCCTTTTTTCGCAATCGGTCGCGCCCCTGTTTACAACATCAAATTAAACGCTGCAGCGCCCCTTGCGTAGACCTTATCTCTGCCGAAGATTATCGTGAAGATGTGCGTCAGGCCAAAGCGATGCTACAAGGTCAGGATCATTCGCTGCTCGAAGAACTAGGTAGCAAAATGGAAAGTGCAGCGGAAACGTTGGATTTCGAATCCGCGGCAATTTTCCGCGATCGCATTGCATTGCTCCAACGAATTCGTGAAAAACAATATGTGTCCTCAGATGCGTCAGATGCGGACGTGGTTGCGGTGGCTATCGAATCAGGCTCGGTCTGCTTCGGCGTGGTATCCATTCGTCAAGGCCGTAATCTGGGCGGTCGATTTGATATACAAGCTAATCCGTTGGATCTCAATGAGGGGCAGCTACTGGAAGCGTTTCTGCCACAAAACTACTTTGGGAACTTCATCCCGGGAGAAATTTTACTCAGTGATGAAATTGAAAGTAAGGCTTCGTTAGCCCAGATTTTTTCTCTGGAAAACAAAAGTAAAGTAGAGATCAAACAACAATGTCGCGCCCATCGGGCGCGTTGGATCGAGTCTGCCAGAATCAATACCACAGATTATCTACGCCGCCACATGAATGAACGGACCCAGATAAACGCCCAATTTGTCGCCTTGTCGGAGTTGCTGTGTTTAGAAGAAGTGCCTTCGCGTATCGAATGTTTTGATATCAGTCACACTATGGGTGAGCGCACTGTGGGATCTTGCGTGGTTTTCGATCAAAATGGTGCGGTGAAATCGGATTATCGAAGATTCAACGTTGAAGGCATCGAACCGGGCGATGACTATGCGGCGATGTCTCAAGTGTTAATGCGGCGCTATAAACGCGTTCTGGAGAATGATGGAAAGCTTCCTGATTTGGTAATTATCGACGGTGGTAAGGGGCAGCTTGGCGTGGCTAAAACGGTATTTGAGGAGCTACAGATCCTTGGTTCGGTAATTTTGCTCGGCGTCTCTAAAGGCCCCGAACGTAGAGCTGGAGAGGAACAATTTCACCTTATTGATCGAGCTCGCGCTATAATCCCGAAAGGTACTTCTGCGCCATCTCATTTGGTTCAACGAATTCGTGACGAAGCACACCGATTTGCAATTACGGGACACAGACAAAGGCGAGCTAAAGCGAGGACAGACTCCGCGCTTGAGCAGATAGAAGGAGTAGGGGATAAGCGCCGCCGGAGCTTATTGCGATATTTTGGTGGTTTGCAGGAGATCAAGCGAGCAGGGATAGAAGACCTATCAAAAGCGCCGGGTATCAGCCCCGCGCTGGCGGAGAAAATTTATAACCGATTCCATCGCTAAATATGCTGATAAGCATGTGTTTCTATGAATAATCTGAAATCACCCATCAGGAGACAGGGTACGTATGTTAAAGATTCCTAATCTACTGACGTTGTTACGCATCGCGCTGATTCCTGTACTTGTCGTCATGTACTACTGGCCTTCGAGCAACCGCGAGATCGTCATTACCAGTATTTTCGTACTTGCAGCGATTACCGACTGGCTAGATGGTTTTCTGGCGAGAAAAATGAATGCAGTTTCGGCTTTGGGTGCGTTTTTGGATCCTGTTGCCGATAAGCTAATCGTGTCTACTGCATTGGTTTTGCTTGTCTCAGATTCTCTTATTCTTGAACGAGTATTCCATCCAATGCCATTCGCCGTTGCAACCTGTGTCATCATTGGTCGGGAAATCGTCATCTCTGCGCTAAGAGAGTGGATGGCGGAACTGGGAGAACGGGGTGCGGTATCCGTTGGGGCCATAGGAAAAATCAAAACCGTTTTCCAGATGGTTGCTATTAGTCTGTTGTTATACGGCAAAAGTATCCTGGGAGTGCCAGTTTTTCTGATCGGCGAAATCGCCTTCTATGTAGCGGCAATACTCACCCTTTGGTCGATGTGGTTGTACTTGCGGGCGGCGAAACCATTTCTTAGAGAAAAAAGCTAACTTTTTCACTAAAAAGCACATTTTTCTATTGACAGTGAGCGCTCGTTGAATAGAATCTACACCCCTCACGAAGTGAGGTCTGCGGGAATAGCTCAGTGGTAGAGCACAACCTTGCCAAGGTTGGGGTCGCGAGTTCGAATCTCGTTTCCCGCTCCAAATATATGAAGCCCAGTCATGTTATTGACCGGGCTTTTGTTTATCAGCAATTCGCGTTTTGGTCAAAATCGGAACATATTTTGATCAGGAATTAAGTTAGCTGAGTTAGAAGTGATTCGTGATGTGATTCGTAGTGAGTAGTGATAAACTCTCACCACGAAATACAACAGTTATAGGAAGAGCATGGCTGAGTGGCAGAGTGGTTATGCAGCGGCCTGCAAAGCCGTTGACCTCGGTTCGATTCCGGGCTCAGCCTCCATCTCTCAAAATAACGTTGCTCATCGAAAATCGTTGCCGCGCTTTCCAAGAAATTAGCATAAAACGGAAAGCCGCTCAAAGCAACGCGAGGCCTTACCAAGCCTTTGTCGAAGTACCTTGCCCGGGTGGCGGAATTGGTAGACGCAAGGGACTTAAAATCCCTCGATGGCAACATCGTGCCGGTTCAAGTCCGGCCCCGGGTACCATTTCTCCATTTCAGGTTATTTCAAATCGTTTCTAAGTAGCTTGTTTTTAAACGATTTTCTCTCTCTTTTTGTTTCATGCTGCTTCACCCCGTTTCTTGTTCTTTCACGAAAAGTGGCGCTACGTTTGGTGCTACCTCGGTTCAATTCGAATTTGTAGCACCAAAATGCCGCTCACAGCCCTCGAAATAAAGCAATCACAACCAAAAGACAAAGACTATTGGCTTAGTGATGAGAGGGGGTTGAGACTGCTCATCAAACCCAATGGTTCCAAATACTGGCGCCTGAAATATCGCTTTGCTGGCAAGCAAAAAACATTAGCTTTGGGCATTTACCCAGAGACCAGCTTGAAGCAAGCCCGGCTTCAAAGGGAACAAGCCAAAATACAAATCTCTCAAGGAACTGATCCATCAAGGGAACGACAAGAACAAAGGCGTCAACGCCTATTTGAAAATGGCACCCAGTTTTCTGTGTTGGCATTGGAGTGGTGGGAATATCAAAAAGGAACGTGGAGGACTGAAGACCATGCCCAACGCTTGTGGAAACGACTGAAGGATAATGCGTTCAAAGAAATGGACATGCAACCGATGGAAAAAATCCAACCACGGGACATATTAAGGATCGTTCGAGAAATTGAGTCCCGAGATGCGTTAGACGTTGCCTCTCGTGTACTGCAGGATATACGCAGAGTCTTTCGTTACGGGGTTCAGAATGGGAAAGTAGACCACAACCCGGCAGGAGAGCTAACTGGCGTTCTAAAGCCGAGAATTCAGCAACACAGAGCATCATTACCCATAGAAGAACTCGGACAATTCTTAGTTGACCTTAGAAAGTACGAAAGTCAAGGCAGGTTGCTTACCCAGTTAGCTTTGGAAATGCTTATTTTCACTTTCGTGAGGCCCGGAGAAGTACGAGGGGCCAGATGGTCCGAACTTGATCTCGAAAACAAACTCTGGAGAATCCCAGCTCATCGGATGAAGATGAGAAGCGAACACCTCGTTCCTTTATCTACTCAAGTTATAAAAATATTGGATGAAGTAAGACCTATTACCGGGCAACACGAGTTACTTTTCCCATCAGAACGGAATCGAGACGACAGTATTTCCGACAACACAATGCGAAGAGCCATGATCCGAATGGGTTACGACGGAAAAACGGAAGGGAAGTCACACGCTACTCCCCATGGTTTTCGGGCAAACGCTTCTTCCGTACTAAACGAACAAGGCTTCAACCCAGATGCTATTGAACGGCAACTTTCCCATACGGAAAGAAACGGTGTGAGAGCTGCTTACATTCACCACGCTCACTACTTGGAAGAACGTAAAGGAATGATGCAGTGGTGGGCTGATTATTTAGAAAAGAAGAGTGAAACGGGTTCAACTGTGTGAACACTCTCAACTCTTTCAAGGCAAACTGAAAAAGAAAGTTAATTTATTGATCAGGATGCTCAATCATACCGTTTGCATATTTTGACTTGTAGAAGTTCAGACTTGAGCTGACAGTTACCCGTTTATCAGTAGCTGTCTGTCAGATAGAGTTTAGTTTACAAACTTTTCTTTCCAGATCGCTTTACCGTCGATGAGTGTTTCCATCGGCGTTCT
>WLWI01000886.1_pt1 | contig 26392 bp, 14 predicted proteins | sample 6701501 | NCBI WGS metagenome assembly WLWI01 (sample SAMN12718690, study PRJNA515312) | sponge metagenome | isolation source: marine sponge | host: Mycale hentscheli | place: New Zealand: South Island, Marlborough, Capsize Point | collected 2014-11-01 | reverse complement strand
CTTTCTTTAGGTCAGTGATCCGTCTCTTGAGCAGTCGAATATGTCTCCTGCTACGCTCTTCCCTGAGATAAAGAGTGAGGGAAATTAAAAAGAAGAATTTGTGTTAGTAATAAATTACTGTAGCGACTGGCAGTTTGCTTCATGTCTCAAGTCACTCTCCTGCTGCAATTACATCTAATTTCTACCAATTACGTCACCAAGTAAGGTTTAATACATTATCACTATGTAATAATGCTAACATTCTAATGAGGATTTGAATACATCTTCTGAAGCAGAACTCATTAGAAGTAATTGTAGATTCTAGGTGCTACACATGTATTATTGGGGGTGGGGGAGCTGATCTGGATTAAGGTGCTTTGTTATATTGCCTTTCAGCAAAACAAGGCAGCATATTTGATGAAGACTGAAGACCTCAGTCAAACTGTAAGTGTGTGTGTGTGTGTGTTAGCATGCCTACATCATTGTAATTAAAATATTGTATATTAATAAGAAAATACGTGCACAGTTATGCTGTATAAACATTACAGGGCCAGATTAATAATTAGGCAGTTATTGGAAAATGAGTGAGTCTTCCACATGAATTAAAGTAATTATTTCAGACATAGCTCACTTGAGAATGGTTCTCTCCATGTTGAGCTTTTCTTCGTGGTTCCGGGTGATCCAGTCAGAGAGCGTACTGAAGGTTCCCTGGCTGGTCACTTCTGTTATGGTGTCCATCATTAAGTCCTGCAGCTCCTGTCTCTCACGCTGCAGCTTCTGCAGGTTGTCTTGAAGGTTGCGAGCATTCTTGGCCACTGCAAAGAATAAAAGAAGCAGATTCATGTACAGCACATGATTCCTTACATATAGCATAAGTTACATGAGAGTGTTGGTCATTATACTGATATAAACAGCCAAAAAAAAAAAAAAGGAGTTGGGTGCAGGGTTGGGTGAAACGGTAAGTATGATTTAGGCATTATGTCAAGTACACTGAAAACCAACAGCTAACAACTTGCCTCACATAGTGTCCAATGAGGCATTAGGCAATAATACACTACACCAGAAAAACAACAGCTAGCTTTGCTAATTGTCTTGCATATAATATTAGACATGCTTGTTGACAATAGCTATGTGTGTATGTTGGCCCATACTCACCCTGGCTTGAGACACTGACAGCATGTGCCTGATCCTTGAGCTGTTGCTGGCCAGAGCTATCCTGTGTCGTCAGTTTATTAAACTGTTGCTCCAGCTCACTCTGGCCTTCCAAGATTCTCTTGAGCTCCTCTCCCAGTGCCTGAGACACACAAACACACACACACACATACTTAAAGTGGGGGGGGGGGGGGGTGACAGGGAGAGGGGGAAAAGTTTGGCAATTTAGCTCATAAGATAGTATCAATTAAAAACAAACAAACAAATAATTGCGTGTGATATACAAAACTCTACACCACAATACTTACATTACTTTCCACCTTGATATGATTAATCTCCATGTAATAATTTTAGCTTATGATTAATCTCCTTTATGTACAATATGTGTGGTGTGCCACACAGTTGTGTTGAGACTGGGATATTTGGGGATTAGAGCCATGCGTGGGTGGCTGCCTTTGGCTAGCAAATTAGCTACGTAATATACCCCCTGGTCCAGCCCCACAAGCAGGTTTGGACATGGAATAGTACCGGTTCATTCTCCAAACATTATTCATATCGAACATTATCATATCGAACATTTATTTAGTTATGCGCATGTCAAGTTTTCCGTTTTTTGTTTGTGCGTGTGCGTTATTGTAGTTATTACCCGTTGTTGTTATCGTTACCTTTTAGTTGTTTTACTGTCATTCATTCTAAAAACTATCTTTCACAACTCTAATATTATATCATCACTTGATCGTTTATCCGGGATAATTAGCTATTCCCGTCGTTATCACCTCAATCGGATAGTTTAGGTAGTTCCAATTATCCCCAGCGCAGTTGGCTCTATCACCCCCTACTGCCCCCTGGGGGTCATACCGGGGTGAAATCCTGGGGTCTGGTCACGTGACAGAAAAACAGGAGTGGGAGGGTGGGTAAATTAGACAGTTTTAGCAGCTGTGTGATCGTATGTATGATGAGTTATAGTGCAGTGTGAAGAGAGTATCTTCATGAAGACCACTGAATGACTCCCATCTAGATGGAAGTTGAAATACCAATGATGCAAGCGGAACTTTGTGTGACCTGCCATATAACTGTCAATTAACCTTTTTTAACTACCTTAAACATCATACAAGTAGTTCCCACTTGACCCTGCTATTGGAGAAAGCGTACAATAATTAAGTCAAACTTCAAAAGATGTTATATTTATGGCATTGACAATGCTTCACTAACTCCACTCTTCATGCAGGTGCAACATTTTTACTACCTGCTTAGTAGTATTTGTCAAGACATGTTCAAAACATCCTGCACATCGTACTGCTCAGTATACTTGACCATACCAATAACAACTTCAAGCCTAAACTGTTTGCTATAACTTACATTATCTAAGGACGACGGCTTGGCTGAATAATTGGGAATAATTCCTCCCAATATTCCTAGCTGATCTATGCAATCCTGAAATATGGTGCAGACAACATCTCTTTGGACGGGATCTAAAGGAACACCACCGTTAATAGGGACACCGCGAGTCGCATCCACCATTGCGGTTGCTAAGCAGCCGAGACTGAGTAAAGGTCAAGGGTCACAGTTTGAAGGTCACTCTCATGAAAGCGAACCAAAATGGCGTGTGAAGTTGTTTTGTCGTTCCGCTTAGTGATTAATATTAGCCAAATCTGAGCTTGAGCTATGATCATGTAAACAGCGTAGAAGCATTTTTTCTTTTTTCTTTTTTAATAGGTAAGGGCAGTGAAGAAAGTAGCTTTCCCAAAGGTGTGATAGAAAGATGGAACCATCTTTAAAACTGTCACAGTGCTGGTCATTATCTACTTGATCTGAGCCCCTACCCAAGTTTGCATGAATTAAGTCAAGTACTGATTGCAAGGCATGGTGCGGGTGTCACACATGTTCATGCTCAGTCGCTACAAGTCCAAGAAAACAACAAAACCTTAGATTTTGAGTATTATAAGGTAAAGTATCGAAGGTGTTGCAAGTTTGTGCACCATGCCTCCGCCCCCCCGCCGGCGGAGCGAGCTAGCTGCTCTCTCCTCATCATAATCACTCGGTAACTTTTAAACCGGAAGTATTGTTATGAAATAAAATGTGAAATGGCAGAGCAGCGCAAGGACTTCGTCGAACCAAGTCCTCGGTACTGCCCGTATTCAGCTGTTGTGAACGGGGAATTATGCTTGTGGGGAGCAAAACTAGATGCCGTCATGGTTCTGCAAGTATATCACCCCTACTTGGAGTCCTGGAGAGAGCTTAACACTTATGGTGGCTTCCCTACTGGTCTATATTATGGGGCTTCTGCTGGTTCTGAGCAGTGCCTCCATGTTTATGGAGGGTTTGAAGATGCCGACACATTCAGTGGGAGCCTCCATATGCTGAATATCAGCTCTTCTTTGTGGATACGATTACCAGCAGGCTCTGTCGATGTTCCCATGAAGAAAGCTGGCTGCAGGATGGTGATTTACAAGGAGTATGTAATAGTGATGGGAGGATTTGGGATTCGAAATGGTCCGATTCAGAATAGTTCAGAATGGATGAAAGTTGTGGCAAAGGATAATGACAGAGATCCCAACACTGTTGGTTGGACTAACGAAATGCATAAGTATGATTTAAAAGAAGGTGAATACTTTAAATAATAAGGCAATTTTTCAATTGATCAGTTTACTACAAGATATTTCTTGGTTGGTTATCTCATCTTGAACCTAGTCCTTATGCCATTGAGAATTTTTTTTGGATGCAATAATTAAATAATATGATATAACAATTACTTCAGTGTATAAATCCCCATGCTGGAATCTGTAGCCTGTGCAGTCCTTAGGTTACAAAGCATGCTGAACAGTACGTATGCTTATGATAGTTATACCAGTGTGTGCCAATCTCTTCCTAATTTTAAAACTGTGAAATACACTAGCTGACTATGAATTATATTCTAGGCTTTTTCTGTGAGTTAACAGAAGGCTCTCGGTTTCGAAAGAAATATTATAGGTATACTGGTATATGTTTATCCTTTCCTTATTAGCAAAGTGGTCTTCCATCCTTTGCACTGGATCGAGACCTCCTCCATGTTCTGCCTTTTCCTTGACTATGATAGATCATCACAGAGCTGTGTTGTTTGGTGGAGTTCAGGCAGGCCAACATAGTAGTGATGCATTTATTCTGGAGTTAACAACTATGGTAACAGCTGACAATTATTTTATTACTATATTGTAATAAAAAAATTTGCTTCTTGTAGTGTTGGTCAAAGATACCTTATAGCAATAAAGGTTGCCATATTACAAAGCGATTTCTGTATGCTGCAGTTTGCTTAGACTACAATGAAGACAGTCCTAAGTTATTAGTAATAGGAGGAATTGGCAGTGATGATGTAATTCTGAATGATCTATGGATGATGGATGTCAAGTCAGGGAGATGGAATAAAGTAAGTATTTAGGTATACTTTGTAAGTATATGAACCAATTAATATGATTGAGTTGAAATTTTTTTTTTATAATTGGAGCTAAGTTGGTGATTCACTGACAAATATTAGTCCATATTGTTATTTAACTTTTTAAGGTCACAGTTGGACTTAAGCTCATGTAACCATGTCTGGTGTGGTTTTTGCTATCTATGAAACACTGGGTTATATTCTATGGCTTTTTTTTTGTAAATAATTTCATTAAATCTTCTAAAAGTTTCACGTCTCGAGTTTCTTCATTTGTTATACATAAATATATAGAAACACCTTTGGTTAGTGTGGAGTTTTTAGTGTAGAAAACAAAAGTTCCATTTTTTTAACAAAAAAGCAAATTTTTTTAATGCCTAAACTCCAGTTTCTATTTTGAGCCCCCCTCATAGATGCTTTGCTAGTGTTTATTCAGGATTATGATTAATGTGTAGATTGAGGATTCTGGCCTTAAGTCTAGATGTTGTCATTGTGCTGCTGCCTTCAGCCTGAGTCCAGGAGTCCTTGAAGTTACTCTCTTTGGAGGAGCTAGTAGTTATCCACCAAACGAGGACGATTTTATTGCTGACACAAATGTGCTGACTTTTTGTGAGTTTGAATCTCATCATTTACTATGACTGAATCTTTATTGGTGGCTTGGGTGTACTCTGGGATGTGTATTATGTCCTCTAGATCATAGATAAGGCAGAGGAAATATATATAACCATTTGATTATTAGGACCATGTATTTACTCTGATTATTTAGACAAGTCGTTAAAAGTTCCATTTATGCCTGTAATTTTATATTTTATTGTGCTGTATTATATTATAGGTAAGGCTGTGGATGATGTTCAATCAGAGTGGACTCTCACAGATGTGGCTGATAACACCCAGATTGGAATGACAAAGAGGATTAGTGATAAGATGGCCATGTTGAACAGTCCTTCTTATGTGACAAGAGCTCAGCAGAGTACATCTGCTAGACATGTGTATGAAACAAAGCTTCAAGAAGTTAAGAGAAGCAAGTATGAAGCTGCTCTAATGAATCAAGTGGTCGAAAAGAGAATCCAAGGTCTAGAAGAAAAGTTACAAGAAGCTGAACAAAGCAAGGTTGAAGCAAAATTTACAACAGAGGAGTCCAACAGAAAGAGACAAGAAGCGGAAGTTAGATCTCAAGAACTCCAAGCAAGGTTGGAAAGTTTAGAGTTGGAAGATCGAAATTTTGGTGATACCAATCATTGGTTGGTGCAGAGAAGGGAAATACTCATGACCAATCAGAAGCTGGGTGGAGGTGGTTGGGGAGAGGTTATGGTTGCTAATTTTCGAGGACTCCAGGTTGCTGCCAAAGTCCTATATCGGGTTCTTCAGTCGCCTTACTATCACTCTGCTTTTGTTAGAGAAATGAACATGGCCTCAAGAGTGCGCCATCCAAACTTGGTCCAGTTCATAGGAGCCAGTATGGATGAGGAGATGGTGATCTTGATGGAGCTGATGCCCACGAGCCTTCGGGAGTATTTATCAAGTTCTGCTCCTGTTGTTCCGTCTGCTGCATTCCGTGTTTCTGTATCTCTGGACGTGGCCAGGGCACTCAACTATCTCCACCTCATGAAGCCACACCCCATCATCCATCGAGACATCAGCAGTGCCAATGTGCTCCTTGAACCTTTGTCCGATCAAAAATGGAGAGCTAAACTCACAGATTATGGCTCAGTAAACCTCCAGAGTCAAATAAACACAGAAAACCCAGGAAATCCAGTTTACTCAGCTCCAGAAGCTCGAATTCCATCCCAACAAACGGCAAAGATGGACAGCTTTAGTTTTGGTGTTTTACTGATAGAGTTAAATACAGTACAATTTCCTGATGAGGCTATGAGAGTGTCCATGCTGCGTGCTATCAAAGAGACACAGTGGGTTGTCTTAATCCAACAGTGCATTCATAGAGATCAGACCCAAAGACCATCAATGGCTGAAATTATTACTCAACTTTCTTCCTTTTAATCTTAAGTTTCCATTTGTTTTCAAATTATGAATAACTCTAGCTAGAACAATTAATAATGCCTATTTTACTTCACTATAAAAAAGTATGTTCATAAAGCAAGCAAGTGGGTGGTGGCAAACCATCATTTCTTAAACTGTGTCTCATTTTTACATTGCTTACATGATCGAGATTTGGCAAGAGATCGACATCGCGCACGTGATTTCGTCATCAAGCGTAACTAATTAGGGGTGGTGTAATCATAATAATGGCGAGTCCTAAATTGGAAGACATTGTTACTTATTGTGGCTTACTCGACATATCTAATTTGGATGTTGCGATTACTCAGAAGTATTACGACGACATTGCTGCCTGCTTTTCTGAGTGGAAATGTGTTGCTAGAAAATTAGAAATAGACCCTGGAGAAATAGAAGGTCCTAATGAAAAAGAGAAAAAAATACAGTTTCTATCGAAATTGAAGTCGGCAAAAGCAATGAATGCGACCTTCAGATTGCTGGTTACAGTACTTTTGGAGAGTGAGTTAGCTGAAGACGCAAGGAGGCTCTGTTCTGTAGTTCAAAGTAAGTTTATAGCTATTGCGATAGAATAAAAGACACAATACATCAATTTATTAAAATGAAATTGCACCAGTAAGCACTTCATGACCTTATATTGTAATAGCAGGCTTCACATTGTTAACCCTAGAATAGGATTTTCTTGATCCTGATTGTGCTACAGTCTCATCACATATACACACTGTAGTGATGTCACTATAATCTTATTGAATTTTTAATAAAGCTCAATATTGAATTTTTGTGGTCATCTTGTTCCTGTTTAAACTTGGATATTGCTCCAGTTGAGACACTTTTTGAGTAATATGGTGTTATGTCGAGTATGTATAGATTGAGATACTGTTTCAAACATTATATAGAATTGATCGTAGATATGACAAACTGGCGACAAGGTACGGGATAGTACTCAAGCAAAAACGGTGCAAGAGTAGTTCCTCATATTATGCCACTGTATCAGTGTTACAAAAAATTATAACAAGAATAAGTTAGGAGTAAACAACAATGATACTTACAAAATTTCAACCTGAAAGTATTTCTGCTCACCCTCTGGCACCACTACACTTGCGAACTCCAAACATTGTTGTTACAATAATGTAGCTGAAACATGTACTGAAATATCCAATGATTACACTATTGTTGTGTGTAATGTCGGGATATGTGAAAGTTGAGAACAGCTATTCACCTTCATGTTGTATACATGTACATGTGTTATGATTATTAGCTCTCACATGTTTGGCTTCAGATACATAATGTTGGTTATTGTTAATTCTCTATAGTTATTCTACAATGTTGATAAAAGGGACATATACAGTATTAATTGTATATAAGTTCACACATTTTTTATGTGTTGTGTTATACAGAGATTCAAAGCACCAATGAAACCAATGAAGCCATTGAAGCCATTGAAGAAAAGGCTATGAATACACTTCCTGCTGTTGACTCTCACACAGTACAAAGTACAGCAACAGGTTTGTGACTTTATAGTGTATAGGGGGAAGAACTGAAAGTCAGTTGAAATATAAATGAGACCGTTTTTGGGAAAATCGGCCTAAACCTGGTGAACAATTTTTTTCAGTATTCAGTAAAGCCTTGTGGGTCGATTTTTTTTCAAAAAAAAATTTATGGCAGAAATGGATAAACACCGGTTAGCTCTAACTTATGGTGTAGTTGTATGCTCTGGTGAACTCTAGAACTCATGCTACGAGGCTAGAAACACTAGCCGGTTTGACTCAATATTAAACATTTTTTTATGACTTTAAACTGAAACTGTATTGAAAGGTTTATAGCTAGTTTTGTAAATATTTAATTCACCATAAAACTTTTTTTTTTAGTTCTGTGGTATATTAAGTGTATTACTATATTTATTTATAGGTGATGATAAAGAATCAGATTTTTCAGGTGTTTCAAAGATTAAAATAAAACCTGATAGAATTCCTTCTTACCCAGACACCACTGAAAAGACTGAGCACGAGGTGTCAATGATGAAGATTAAATCAGAAAGAGAAACCAAGCAAATTCGCAGAGAATTTTCCCGCCTTGTGTTGAAAGTTGAACAGAGTCTGGAAAAGACTAACCAATTTGAGAAACTAGTGATAGCATTGCAAGAGTTGGACGAGGAAGGATGGTTGGATGAGTGCAAGTCAGTAGCCGACATTTTTAAAAATTCTAGCAAGTTTTGTACCTACTATGATACTGGGACGTTGTGGCTTCTTGTCGAAGAACTGGGAACCAACCAGGATAAAGAAGCATATAAAACCTACAAGGAAAAGTTTAAGAAATATTCCCAAAACAGACTTTTTAAATTTCCCAGTGGTAGTTATTCCGATGAGGAAGAGATTGGCGTTAAAATGGATAAAAATATTGAAAAGCTTGGAGCCGAGTCTCGTGGAGAAGTATTGTACGAAATCAACAGAGTTTTCAAAGATAGCCCTTCGCTTAAATTTCATTCGGATAATTCAGACAATCCAGCTCAGGATAGTGGAGAGAATAGTCAATACAGTGAGTCCTATTTTAGCAGCACTAAGAGCAATGATACAACGGGTGAGGCAGATAATGCCAGTTTGTCTTGTGGCAGTGACATATCTGCAAGAACTGCAGAATGGACTGCAGGAAGTGTTTGTTCTTCCGCTGTTGAAACTGAAGTCACAAAAGATAGAGATGAAAAGAAAAACAGTCGCACTGAAGTGCTTCACACGGCAGCTTTGCCAGAGGGCAAACATTATTCTGAGCATGAAATATTGCCAGTTGAAAGTGAGAATAGACCCTCACTATTGGAGGAGCACGAGGTATATTTTGTTTAGTATTAGTCAAGGTCAGCTTAGTGTAATGCATGGCTTAGTGAAGTACCAAGTGATACTAATATAAAATAATAATTAATAACAATCCTTGTTAGTAATAACTTAGTTTGGGATGGTGGACATAATAAATAAAAACTTTAAAACTATTTTAAGGTAAGATTGTAGAACTGCTTTCACTCACCTGCAGTAGTTCTTGGATAATATCAATGCCTGTTAATGTCACACTTTTGTTTTTTTTCTTAAGCAGGGGCTAGTTATGTTTATCTAAGCCTATTAGCTCTCAATATTTAATAGATTGAGGACCCAAGCAGGTTACTTGTTTTGATTCGGGTTTCCTCCCCCACTTTTCATTTTATCTTTCTTTAGAATGAACCACGAGTATTGCACGACATAAGACTTAATGTAATGGATGAAAGTGAAACCACACAGGGAAGCAATGAATTGAGAGCCGCCATTATGTCCGGAGATGTTGAAGAATTTAAGAAGCTTGTCTGCCAGGGCCACAATCCAATGGCCAAAAATCACCTCCAATACAACATGTTACATGCAGCAGCCATGTATGGTAATCTTGATATTTTACAGTATTGTATAGAGGAAAAAAACTGCCTCCCTAATCCAATAGGCAAGGAAGGTCACACCCCTCTTCATTTAGCAGCTGCATTTAAAAATTTGAACATAGTGAAATATCTTGTGGAACAGCATGGAATGGATCCCTTGTTTTCTGAAGAAAATGAATATTCTGCTCTTCACATAGCTTGTCAAAGTGGTGATTTAGATATAGTGAAGTACTTGATGGATAAAATTGAATATTTGAAGAGTGAAGAAATGCTTACTGATTTGTCAAAGCACAAGTCTACTCCCCTTCATTTGGCAGTTCTAAATGGTCACTTGCACATTTTGAAATACTTTGTGGAAGAATTTAACTGCGACCCAAACGTTAAGGGAGGAGAGAAAGAAGGAACTCCTCTTATTCATGCAGCACAGGAAGGATACTTGCATATAGTTCAATATCTAATTGTGGAGCATGGATGTGACCCATCCAGCACTACCAATGATCAAGCAACACCACTGCATTACGCAGCAAAGAATGGCCATTTAGATGTCGTCAAGTACCTTGTTGAAAATTGCAGCTGCAATCCTCTTTGTAAAGGTAAGAACAACTTCACTCCTCTTCACAATGCAGCATGGAAGGGTCAATTGCCTGTTATTCAGTACTTTGTTTCTGACTTGGGCTGTGATCCAAATGTCAGTACTGACAACAATGAGACACCGCTGTTTGCTGCTGCAGATGAAGGGCACTTTGAGACTTTGAAATATCTCCTCGACCATGGAGCAAAAATTGTACCGAGCAAGACAGTAGGCTCCCTTCATGCTGCTGCTCATAATGGTCATTTAAAAATAGTGCAGCATTTAGTTGAAATTTGCAAGTGTGATCCGATGAGTACGGATGAATTAGGTGAAGGGGATACCCCTCTTCATTATGCTGCTATTGGAGGACATTTGGATGTAGTGAAGTATTACACAACCAAACTAGAGTGCAATCCAAATGTCTTTAACAAATTAGGAAGAACACCGCTACATCTGGCTGCAGAGAACGGGCATTTGGGTACTGTTAAGCACCTTGTGAGTAGTGGCTGCGATCCTTCAAAGAAAGACGAAGAAGGATCCACTGTGCTACATCGTGCAGCTATGAGCGGGAGCAAGCCAGTCATCATGTACTTGACAAAATACTTGAATTGTGATTCGCTTTGCAGGGACAAGCAAGGCACTGCTCCTGTGCATACAGCCGCCTACAAGGGCCATGTCGATGTTGTTGATTACTTCATCTCTGAGTTACACAATAGTCCGACCGTACAGGGGAACAAAGGCCGATCACCGCTGCACTATGCTGCCCAGGAGGGTCGCCTAGAGGTCGTTCAGTACCTCGTTAACAAACATGGGGTTAATCCTTCTGATACAGATGGTGTCATAATGACACCGCTACACATCGCTTCACTTTATGGCCACATGAAGGTTGTCCGGTATCTTATTGAAGATAAGAAATGTGACCCTGCTTGTCTAAATGAAACCATGCGTACTTCAGTCCATTTGGCGGCAATGAATGGACACTTACTTACTTTGAAATATTTGCTAACAAAACACAGAAATGGTCACAAAAGCCGAGATAGTCGTAATGCTTCACCACTCCATTTGGCTACTAAATACGGCCATCTTGATGTGGTTCGCTACTTAGTGCAGGAAAAGCAATGTGATCCAAAATGGCAAGATAAAGATAAAAAAACTTCAATCCACTATGCTGCTTACTTTGGGCATTTGAAGGTTCTTAAATTTTATATTTCTGATGTGAGAACTGGTTATTTAGTGAGAGATTCCAAAGGAGCTACACCACTTCACATAGCTGCTCAGATGAATCAGGTGAATGCATTTAAATACTTGCTGGATGAAGGATGCGATCCTTTGGTCAAAGATAATTTTGGAAATACACCATTACAGGTTGCTGCACAGTATGATCATGTTTCTATAGTGGATTTTTATATATCTGTATTGGGACTCTCTCCAGAACTTAAGAGTGAAGTAGAAGTGCTTCTTACCCATTATGCTGCTAGGGGAAAATTGAATGTCCTGGAATATCTATTAGACAGGCACAACTATGATCCCTCAACAAGAGATAATTGTGGATTAACCCTTTTACATTGTGCTGCTGGAGGTGGCAATATGGCAGCTGTCAACTATTTGATAAAGAGTAAAATGTGTGACCCCATGTGCCTGACAAATGACAACAACACTCCTTTGCATTTAGCAGCTTATGGTGGCCATGTTTCTGTAGTCGACTATCTGGTATCCGAATGTGGGTGTGACCCCACCAAGAAAGATATAAATGGGAATACTCCTTTACATTTGGCTGCACAGGGTGGCAGTGTGCAAGTGATAGCCTCCCTAACTCAGCAGCATAAATGCGAGATTCTTCCAAAAAATAATGCTGGCAATACTCCAGTTCATTTTGCAGCTGTTCATGGGTATTTTGCTATAGTCCAATTTTATGGTGAGGTGTTGAAGTGTGATCTCAATGTGAGTGACAATGACGGCTCAACGCCCCTTCATGATGCATTGAGATACAACAAGCTTGACGTCGTGAACTATTTAATTAAAAAAATTGATAACTTAGAGTGCCAGGACAAGAACTTGATCACCCCATTGCATCTAGCAGCTATGAATGGACATCTGTCTGTAATGGAGTACTTGGTCGGATCCTCTAAGATCACATCTAAGAATCCGTCTGACATTGAAGGAAAAAGTCCACTCCATTACGCCGCTATAGGTGATCACCACAATGTGATTAAGATTTTGGTTGAGAAATATGGTTTAGATATTATGACTCCAGATAAGAGCGGAATATTGCCGATACATTTAGCTGCTGGAAATGGACACCAGAATACTGTTGAGTACCTTGTGAAAGACAGGAAGTGTGATCCCACAAAAGAAGACAATCAACATAAAAATTCCCTTCACTATGCTGTCTGGTCAGGCAATTTGAATGTTGTGAAATGCCTAATTACACATGGTTGCAGTCCGATGATTTGCAGCCCAGGGAATCCAGATACTCCTCTGCATAATGCAGCTATGCTGGGGCATTTGCACGTAGTGCGATATCTGGTAGAAGAATGCAAGTGTGATATCAATCGTCAAGGAATGTATTCGTACACACCGCTACATCTAGCTTCAGAGGGAGGACATTTGAAAATTGTTAAATATTTAATTATGAAAGGGTGTGACCCCGCCATCAAAGACAGTCACCACACCACTCCACTTCACGTTGCTGCTCTCAAGGGGCATTTACATGTTGTGGCAAGTCTTATCAAAGACTTCAAATGTAATCCGTTATGCAAGGACAAAGATGGCGATACTCCTCTACATGAAGCAGCCTTACATGGGCAGGAACTTGTGTTAAAGTACGTTGTATCTGCAATAAAGTGCACTCCTGATGTCCCAGGAGAAAGTGAGAAAACACCACTCCATATGGCTGCCGAGAAGGGTCATATTAATGCTGTATTATTCTTAATAGAAAAGTGCTCATGTGATCCTTACCGGTTGACATCTGATGGTTTGTCGGCACTGAATTTGGCGGCATCAGAAGGTCACCTTCAGATTGTCAAATATCTGACAACTGAGCATCAAAGACGGGGTCAAAATGATGCAACTCTCCATTGTGCTGCTAAACGGGGCCATTTAAGAGTTGTGAAGTTTCTCGTGGAGACTCTCAATTATGACAGCTTTATCAGGGACAAAGATGGATTAACTCCTCTTGAAAGAGCTGCTGAAGGCAATCATTCAGAAGTGGTTGCTTACTTCAGACAATGTCGAAACTTACAGTAACTGTTACCAGTATAGTTCTTGATACTTGTACCTTAAAAAAATAGTTTATGTTGGATTAACTATGTTTAGTCAACAATGGCAGCATATAATTGTAGTAGTTTAGAAAGTTTTGCTTTTTATGAGTACTTATTTTTTTTAACTCTTTTTTTTGTAATTCTAGAATACATTAATTTTGTTTCTGTATAATATTGTTGTTTTTTTTGTTTTTTTTAATATTATAGTCACTAGCTCGTAACAATATTAAGATGAAGTTTAATTTAAAATGTGTAAAGGAAGCCTTATTTGTGCAGTATAATGAAAATCACATGAGGAGGGCATAAAGAAATTAATGGATTTGACTAGCAAATAAATACGAATAATGAATTGGGAAATTCTTTTTATTTATATCTTGTAGCTAATTATCACAGGCTAGTATAAGAAATAAAAGAAGCATCAGGTTGGAGCAAGAATAGGATGCATTCAGATCGTCTATATTCTCTCAGTAGATAGCTAGCTTATATTTTACTTTTATGCTAACATACCATTGGACAAGATCTAAATTTTATATACATATCTTCTGTAATTTAATTGATAAATAGCTAGTGCTAAGTGAAATTTTAAGCATGTATGTTATTGTTTTCAAAACTGAGAACAACATTTGCAAGGATATTTTAGCCTTCATAAGCTTAGAGTAATATTTCCTCACCCTTTTGGGTGTAATTGGTTTGTTTTAAACGGTAGCAATCCATTTGTTGTGATTTTCACTGGGATAGACTTCATAAAATCTCGGTGCATGGACAAAATTATACATTTAGCTATAGGTGTACATTCCCATCAGCTTCAGAGACCAGCTATTTGTAGCTACCACATCACTGTGCAGCTATGTTTCTAATTTTTAATGTGCTTAGCTGACTGTTGTTAAGAATGTCAATGTGCTATAATTTCATCATTTTCAAGACAGAATTACTCAATAGTTAATCACTTCATTCTATAAAGTATCTATAAATCTACGTTTCTTTCGCTTCTTATCATATCTTCTCTCATCTACAGGCATTCCTAAATTACTGTTGCCAACCACATTTGCATTGACCACACCTTTCCTGTTAAAGCCGGCCACATTAGTGTTGACCAAGCCCCTTCTATCAAACCCAAGCTGCTCTTGAGACAACCCTTCCGCATTTTTATATTCCACATCTGATGGAAACTCCAGCATGGTGTCGTAAGATTTTTTCGGCGAATCGAAGCGAAGTTGCCAATATTTGCTAACTTCATTCACGTCATCTCTTCTCGAATATTGCTGCCGATGGAAGAGCCCATTCCTGTATTTATTTGGTGTGGAAGGCTTGGACAAATGGGGATTGCCGTCTGCTGAGGGGAGAGGTATACTACTATAGTCAGGTCCTAGAGGGGAATACCCAGATCCTGGAGGGGAGTACCCAGGTCCTGGAGCTGAATATCCACTGTAGAGAGGCGTAGAGGGCTTGTCCATAGATCTAGGCTGGAGGTCAACCTTCCTCATGGAGAGACCTAGTGGCTGTGGTTGAGCGAAATGGGAGAGTGGTTGCTGGTTTCTGTTGAGGACACGAGGTTCAGTGGCAGTTATATGTTTGGGGAACATTTTGGGAGAGAAATGGTAATGGAGGAGCATGGTGGGTCTTGAATTGTGACGAAGAGGTCTTGGGGTTCTCTTAGCTGGCTTATTGGTAACTGGATTATCTTTTTCCTTTACCACACTTTCTTCCTCCATATGTGCAGTGTTGCTGATGCTGGCTTTGGTCAAAGGTTGATCCTGGCTCATTCTCTTGTAGTCTTTCATGGTAACCCACTCAGCAAGATCTGTATCAGTTCCGCTCTCAATTTCTGTTCCAGGCCTAGTCTCGCTTTGAACAACCACTTCAGTTTTGGCAGATTCCGATGCTGGCTTTGTCCTTGAATTCGACTTATTTGAAATTTCCTTAGTAGGTGTATGTTTTTCTGATTTGATGGACTGGATGGATTTCTTCTTCTTCTTGGGACTCTCTCTGCATGCCAATAAACTAGTTGGTGCAGGAGGTCGATGTTGCATTGATGGTTGGTGCTGCTCAACTCCTGGAGGTACTGGAGGCTCTTCTTCCTTCTTGTCATGGATTATGTACAGTTTCTATAGTAACAAAGATAATTGAGATAGCTATAAAAAAATAGTATTGTATTTCCTGAGTCTTATTGCTTCACTTAGAATTTTGCTTTGCTTTGGCAACATGTATTGTGTGGTACACAGCAGAATAGCTAATCTCATAGTGAAACTTTTTTTCCCATAAAATGAAAATAAGTGATATGCCCATAAACTAGTGTGCACTATTTAGAAATGGGCCAGCTTCCTCTCTTATCCATGCAACACGAGACATAATTCAACTGATTACAAAAGAGACTAACTTGTACCACACACAACAAAAGGCTTTTCACCTTACCTTCTGTAAACTTTCTAATGTGAGTTTAAGACAGAGCTCTCAGCTAGCAAACAAGCAAATGGTAAAGTTTAACTTCCGCCATAGTTTTCTAATTCGGTACTTAAGTTAGCTCTACCAAGGGTCTCATAGTGGTATTATTGAACTTTAATTCTTCACAGGATTCTAAATGAGCTCGATTTTATAGTGGTTACTTTTACTTACACCATCAATGGCGGCAACATCCCTGATCTTTGGTAGAGACAGCCTGTAAAATGTATAGAAAGTTGGTTATTTTATTACATACATTATTTTATATCAGCTCTCTATCTGCACCAAAGATAAGTGCAACGCGTGCTTTAACAAATCGCACTGATAATCAATTTTTAATTACATCAAATTGATGTATTAATTAAGACATGCATATATAATTTATGCATATATTTTACAAATAGTTATTTCAGATAGCAGCTATATAGCCATTGGTTGTCAGTTAAACTGTCTTACCATTAGCTTACTTACCTCGATGGTGTTGACAGTTTCTATAATAAACATAACATGTTTCATTCAATCAATAATGTACTCCTGCAGTGACAAGTGAGCTAGTTCAGATAGTCTTGAATTGCCAGTCACAGTACAAAATGAAATAATTTATATACAGTAGAACCTCCCTTATCCGGACTCCCAAGTTACGGGCACCTCCCTCTACCTGGTTAGGTAAAGTACCCCAACTAGCAAATTTGACAGCTGCTTTTGGATGGGCAGTTCAGCTGGCAGCACTATTTTGAATGCAAAATTGTGTATATTCTGAGATACGGGCAAATCTGAGATACGGGCACCCCTTGAAACCAAGGTGCCCAGATAAGAGAGGTTCTACTGTACAAAATTTTCTAGATAGAACCCTGGGCATGTTAAAGATATAAGAAGACAAACACTGAAGAGAAGAATGTTAAATAAGTAAAATAACAACAAATTTGTTTTTTAATTGAACAAAACTTGCCTTGGGTAGACTATTCATCGATTGCTTTTCCACTATCTAGCAAATAAAAATAAAATATATACATTAAAGTGTATATATATAATATTCCAAGAGTACCTTCATTCTTGAGACCTTTGTTTTTAATTTTCCGTCTGAAATACAAAGAACAAAATTAAGAAATTAGCAAAGGGAAGTTATACGGTCCTACTATCCTGCAACTAGTCTGAGAGCAAAATAGGTGGGTGTGGCTCATATGTTGCAAGGTAAAATTTATTTAGACTAACAATAGAGTATTCTAACTCCTCCTAATCCCCCCCCCCCCCCCCCCCCCCCCCCCCCCCCCCCCTCCCTCCTCCCCCTACCTTCAAGCTATAATATTCATGCTGCTAGCACGTTAAATTACCATTCATTGGAGAGGAATTTGTCGTAGTCTCTGTTTTGCTGGTCATGGGAACCTCTTCTAAATGCTCCGTGACAGTTTCTGCATTACATAAAGGACATGTACAGAATGTCATACAGGTATACTTACACTGAACCTATTATGTATATTGTTTTCAGGCATATGCATGCACTATTTGAGGGTGTGGATTAATTGATTGAGGAAATGCAGCATGTGATAGCTTAGGGGAACTGGATACTCTATCCTTACTTCCATACTTAACTTTATTTCACAGCAGACATTTTTTTCCAACATGAGACTTACGCACTAATAAAATACGCACATGATCAGAGATGTCACACATGGAATGAATATAACCAGAAATTACATGAAATGTGATGCAGAATTAGTGCCATAGACTCCCATGGTCCAGTAGACCCTTAGCACCAGTGTAATTTACTTAGGTTAGATTCAGTACACACATGAAAATACCGCATATATTTCAATTAAACTTATTGCATTCTTTCAAGTAAAAAAAAAAAAACTCATTCTATTTCATATACATGTACACATGTGTTTTTGTTCCTTTTACAAGAAGAGGAGAGTTAACTAAGTGATTGAGTATGCTCTCTTTCTATACAAGTAAATAGTTTATTGGTTCTATCATTCCACCAATTTTGTGGATCAAGTACACACATACACAAAGTATTGTAACCTCTTGGTTTCCAGTCCAGGAAGTGATGAGGAAACACAGAGATATAATAATATCAGGGAGGAACTTACTTGCATGCCAAAGTTATGAATGTGACGACAAGTTTTGGAAAGCCAGCCTGAAGGTGGCATCTAATTTTTTTTCTACTAGTAGGTTGCACGGGGCCTGGGGGGTATCATCATTCAAATTTGGAAGCTGTAGCTCATGCCGTCTTTGCCCTACACACTACAAGTCTCTGCGACATATGAACTAATCAGGCTGTTGAGGGAGCGAATGAAGTCAACCGGGCTTCATTTAAGCCTATTAGAGTAACTATCCTACAAAACCGGTCACGTATATAGGCATGTGTGTATGTATGTATATATAATATAATATTTGTCAGCACTTGAGTGTTAATATATTATACATGTATATGTGCGATTATTTCACAGAATTTCCTTACCAGTCTGAGCGAGATAGCTCTCAGGTGTAGATTTACGATCAAGTACATAGTCCAGAGTTAACAAACTCTCTTTGTTAACAATGGGAGAGTCTTGCTGTTCAAGTCTTGGTGTATTTGGCAACTCCTTCAACACATTTACATTGCCTCTCTCCCTGCTCGGCTTTATGAAGGAAGTGTAATCAGCTGCTACCACTTCTTGAGAAGGCACTTGGACAATTTTATCTCTGGTGGATGGTACTATCCTTTGAATAACCAATGGTGACAATGCCCTTGGAGATGATGCCATTGAGCTTTGAAATGAAGTTGCACTAGAATCCGGCATAGGGTTGCTGTGTATGAGGGACTCCAAATCACTCTTTATTTTTCCAATTTTAAGAACTTGGCCCTGCAAGTGAAAACACACAAAATTTATCACTTCACAATTTCTTTCTCAGCCTTCTTTTACTCAATAGATGTATTCTCTCTCTTTCACAGGCTTTTTTTTTTTAACAATACAGAATTAGAAATATCTGCCTCTTGCTTAATGCACAAGCACTCTGCCACTGGCTGGTTGTTGTAGCAGCTCAGTGGCAGAGCGCCTGTGCGCGTTAAGTAAGCGGTCCTGGGTTTGATTCCCGGTGGCAACCAGATATTTTTAATTCTGTATTATAGAAAGAAAAAAAAAGCCTGTGAAAGAGAGAGAATACACACAAAATTGTTACTTTTTTAAATGTATTTTCCCTATCTGCTGATTAGAATGTCATGTCTCTACTTACCATCAAATTGTCCGCCATACTGTGTACATGAGTGGAGTTATCTTTGTCACCCAAGGTCTTGAGTTTTTCAATTTCAACCTTCAAAGCTGCAATTTCAGCACTTGCTTTCACAAGTCTGCTGTCTCTATCTTGAAGTACATTCAGATATGGATCAGGACCTTTCCCTTTCAAGTCCCTTCTCGACCTTCTAATCCTTGAGGAGCTCCTCTTTCTCTTCCGTTTCTTCTTCGTATCCAGAAAATGTTTCGGAGTTTCATCTTCTGATTGTAACTTGTTACCAGAACTGGAGGTTTGAAGTTCTTCAGCTTCTTCAGCTTCAATCACAACTTGAGGGATCTTTATTTCCTTGAGGAAAAAAAGAAAGAAGATATTGTTTGAACAATGAAATTATTAATTATCATCATATTAAATAGCTAAGCTATAAAACAAATGAATACATACAGGGGTGGCAGAAGTAAATTTGATTCAAATAATAATAATTATCGAGCCAGCGAAGCGAGCGAGATACTATTAGGGGTGGTTAATGCAAAATCGGGTATATGTTATATGTATGTATGTATGGATGGATGGTACGTATGCCCTTTAAAAGCGCGCGCGGGAAACTTTTTCTCCTAAAAACACGACTTTTTAGGCTTGACCCCAGTTTATTCTGAAACAACAGCATTAAGCAAGCCTTACTTTAAACTTAAGCTCCGAAGTGTGAGAAAATTCCGGCGAAAACGCTTATTTTTCAGAACACAAAAAGTTGATTACTATGGCATTGAAGACCCTTTTCCAGATTTAATTTCAAAACTTCGCCGTTTTAGGGGGGATACGAAGTGCCGATTGTTGGTTGTCAAGAGCCATTGGTAGTCAGAATGCCGTAATATTAAAGCTAAGGAGGCTACTATTACTCTAGGGAAGCTGAGGTAAGTACGTAATTCCATATTTGTTAGCTATTAAATTTGATACTACGGAAGTTACCACTGCTCAAGAAAATGAAATAAAAGGTTATTATAGTGTTTGCATGAACTAAGCTAAAACATAGTAACAATACTGTAGTTTTATGTTACCTAACTATCAGGCTCGCTCGATATTTGTGCTCAAGCACACCACTAGTAATAATAATAATAATAATAATAATAATAATAAGGCAACTAACTTATTCATCATATTTATTCAATAATAACATCAATAATAATAATAATAATAATAATAATAATAAATAATTAAATAAATGATAACATCAATAATAATAATAATAATAATAATAATAATAATAATAATAATAATAAATAATTAAATAAATAATAACATCAATAATAATAATAATAATAATAATAATAATAATATAATAGTAATAATAATAATAGTAATAATAATAATAATAATATAATCGCAGCAAAAGCCTTCAGGGAAGACTGAAATTCTTCAGTTCACTCTAAAGTCAAATAATACAAGATGCTTACTTTATTTTGTTTTTTGTCTATAATAATACAATTACACTTGACATAAAAATGTTTCAAAGTAATTTGAATATGGATGCTAATTTTGAAAAGTTACTGTTCACATTCACTTGTCATGAGTGCTCCAAGATAGGCTAGTCACTGAGCATGACAATATGGTGGGAGATATGAGAAAAACAGTGCGAGTTAAAAAAAAGATTGTCTATGGATTTCAGCTTTTTCTCACGATCAGTAAATATAAATTGATTAATCTTGGGCCATATATTTAATTGGCAAGCGAGACACTATCAGGGGTAACACAATAGAAATCGGGTTTGTTTATATATATGTGGACATACGTATGTCATTTTGTACGTTGACCTCGTGTTTTCGAGTTTACTTCGTGGTGGTCTACCCCTTCCCATACCTCCACTTACTAAACAGAATCTTTTGGTCTAGTCATCCTGTATCATTCAAGGATATTAAATTGTGTGCCCCTTTGTATTAGCTAGGTTGTTTCAAGACCACACTTATGTCTTAAATACTTACTGTTAGACTCAACACTGTGCAGTAATTCCTTGAACTGCTTTTTTTAAGTCGCAAAATGCTATGGCAAACGGTTACTATGGTATTGAGACCCTTTACCAGACATAATTTCAAAACTCGGCCTTTTTAAAGTAGCTGTGAGTGCTTGTTGTCAAAAACTACTGGTAACTCAGATAAAGAATGGAGATGGATTCTGAAGTGTTTCGTTTGTGCACAGGCTCACTCATCATTTGTGCTCAAGCACATCACTAGTAATAGTGGAAACAACTGAGTGTTGCCACTAGAATTAGACGAAGGAAGGATACCAGCCATCTTACTTCCTCATAGAAGCCATGTCCTGTGGTGGTCCATTTATTAATCATTTGAACAGCATGTTGGCCATACCTATTCTCCATGGTTACAATAGTGCTCTTGGCCTCTGATAGCTCATCCTCCACTGCTAGTATCATCTGATGGACGTCTCTGTTCTGAGCAGAAAGTTTCTGCAGTGCTTCATTCAATACTTTTACAAACTGGAAGAGAAAAGTATTGATGGTAACAGAATTAAAACAACAACAACAACTAGAGCTTTTCTATAAAATAAAAAAACTAAAGGAAAAACAACTATCAATAACAAATACCTGGGGATTTGTTTATTACAAGGTTCAAAGTTAATTTTTATGGGCAAAATATCACAATAAAAACATAGAATATATTAAGTACATGAATATATATTTTAAATAAAGAAATCTAGAGACAAAATAAGATAACAAATGAAACTGTCAGTAGTGGGTGGAGGGTATATGCAGGGAGGGAAATAATTGCTGCTTACATGCTATGTCTTTACTTTATCAGCAAATGTTTAGTGTGAGTGAAATGTGCATATAAAGTAGCTACAGCACCTTTTTTTGACAAAAACTCTTACCTCATTAATTTTATTGTAGTAGCTGATTGGACCAATCAGATTGCTCACATGTAAATTATTACGTTCTAATAGTTCATATGTGGACTAAAAAAGTAAATCCAATCAGCTACTGACAACAAAATTAGCGAGGAAAGACTTTTTTTTGTGATCATGAATCTATTCAAGTAGAATCATGCTCTGCAGCATTTAGAAATCGAGTTATTAGACGCATGTTGCTACACTCTAGGCTTTACTGTTGCAACTTTTTTGTGTGTGTTTCTCTTAGTTTTAGCCATTGGTACATTCTAAAACTGTTCAATTAGGATATAGTGAATCAACAATGTTTAAAAACCTTGGCTTCACGTAGTGACCTCACTGCACTTGGGCGCCACAACAAGCAGGTTCATGATGGCCTAATCTAATTATTATGCAGTCAACATGATACAATCAGCTGAAAGTTGTAAATGAAAATATTTATGTATGAAACAGCACCAATACGGGGAAACAGCAATAGTTGTACTCCTAAGCTAAAACAAACACTCATCAGATTGAATTTTATATTATAGACAATCCAATCTCTTCTTAAACAACTTGAATGGCTTTATAGCTTCTTCCATCAGATGACACCAGTGGCTGTAATAAGGACTTATACATACACTTTTATTTGACATGGTTCACATGTTTGCATAGGGATCTTTAAGCATAGACTGCATCAACATTCTCACCTTTTCCAGCTGCTTGTAGTCATTTAGTACTTTCTCAAATTGAGAGGTGAGGGTAGAAATGTCCTCGGCCATCTTGTCTATGGTGGTAATAAAGGAGGAGCGGTCATTGTGTTTATCGAGAGCCATCTGCCTGAGAAGCTCATGCAGGTCTGCCACTTTCTTCTTCCAGTCCTTCTTGGAATCAACAGTGTCACTCTTTTCCATGGTGATTGCTAAACATACAGCATGACAAATGATGTTCTCATAGGGGTTACAATTTTAGATACAAATGGGAGTAATTGTTTAGCATTTCTAATTGTACTATAAATAATATTTAAATAGCGTTTAATTTATAGTAGATATTAAAATTGTAGATTATAATTGTAAATAACTGCTTTTATGTTATTTTTTCCTGTGTTTCTTACTATTAAAGTTTCCATCTGCATCAAAGGAAAATATTTCAACTTCTTTTCTGTAATGTATAACAAACTATTAATAGAACTCGATTTAAAACCTAATGATGATATTATTCTCACAAATGATGCAATTACGGTGCTAGTGTAGCAACTAGCAGATAGCACAAATTTATTTTTGTTTCAGCAATCAAAAATTGACTCTCACTTTAATTGGATAATGAGTAAATCTTTTTTAAATCATCTGTATTTTTTTTTTAATCACAGTAAGTTCAATCGACTCTTCAGTTTTGTTTAATAAATCGATTGATTAGATTTAATTGGGAATCATTTGCCTGCTTGTGTCAATTGTTAGCTTATGATTTAGGTGTAGAGCCTCAAGTGCATAACAGAGCAAATGGTTGGGGTCAATCCAGACAGGGATGCACTTTCTTCTTGTTTATCTTCTTCATTTCCACCTGTGGAAGACAGTATTGAGAACAGTGGTAGCAGTACAGCTACAGATAAGCCATACCAGTGTAGTGTGTGTGAGAGAGCATTCAGACGAAAGCAAGATATTGATAGACACAGATGTGTCACCACTTGTCAGAAACATTAATAACTGTTATTTATTCTGTACTTGTGGCAGAGAAGCATCATCCAATGGGTGGCTTCCTTTTAAGGTCAAGGTCAAGGTATACGTGTGTGTGTGTGTACATGTGTGTGTACATATGTGTGTGCATACTTACTGTTCCTGCTGCTTCTTTGAGCCATGTAAAAGCTCTGTAATAGCACTCTGTAATGCCATCTGCACTTCCTTCTGACTCTTTCTTAGTGCTTTTTGTTCCATAAGCCTGGTTAGTTAAATTAGATACAATAAATAATTTATTTTGTAGAAATTCAAGCATTTTTTTTCCAACTCACTCTTGCAGGAAGTATTTCTGAGTAGCCCTCAGGTTGTCTTGTGATCCCTGTCATGATAGGCAAGAGTAAATAGATAAAACAACAACAACAACAACAGGTTAAAATAAAAATCTCAGTTCCATATATCTAGTATCATGTGTTTCTATAGCAAGGGCTGAATAGGGTAGCATGTGTCACCTTCCCCTGAACTCTAATGATACATTTATTCTCAATGATACATCATAGGAAATTAGTTCATGTAAATCTGCATGATGTTCATAAATGTTGCATGTTAACAAAGTGATTTAAACAAAATAGAATTAGATATCAGAATCAGTAATAACAGTTGTTCACCCATATTAAAGCATTTGCCAAAGTTGGTGCGCTTGCAAAAATTTCACACCGTGAAAATTAAAGATCACCCCCCTGTAAATTTTTTCTAGATCAACCACTGGTATGTATATGTAAATTTAAGCCTATGGAAAGCTGTATCTTTTGTAGAACATTTCATTTTAAAATTCTCTTATTTTATGTGATTCCACCTCAGGAAGACCAGCAGTTAATAAATGGCTTGCAGGGTGCTAAAATGTTGTTAAAAAAAGGAAAATAAATTGGTGAAAACAAAATAATTTATTCTAGTCAGTGGTTTGAAAATTTTTAAGTTTATTCTTCTCATCTTGTTAATTTTTTTATTATATGTGGTAAAAATAAAAATCAGCATTTTAACTTATAACGGTTTTATGGCAAGGGATACTTCTTGGTTGTATATATGTAACTATTGTTAGCAATGGACTGACATTATGACTATATACTTAACTGAATCTCGGAGACTTTCTTGAAGCCTCTGCAATTAGTATAGAATAACAATTTGAATAAATGGAGTGTATTAGTGGCAAGGATACTTTTAATTTAAAAAAAAAGCACCATAGCTAAATGCTATAGTACTCGTTTTAAATGTCATCATATTCAATAACTATTCTTATTTTGCAGAGAAAGTATGGACATAGATGTGGATATCTAGATTAAATGAGTTCACCTGTGCAAGAGATCGTAATATGTCATCTCTTTGAAGTATATGGTCATGAAAGTCTGTAATTCTATCATAAATTGCCAGTTTAACCTAAAAATAGAATAGTATAGTAATATTACATTGTGCCTTATATATAATAATTACAAAAACCATAATAGGTGATGTAACAATTATGTATTTAATTAACTTACATCATACAGCTAATCAGCCATTTTGCTAATGGTCAGCTCATTTGTTTTTTAACTTTGGAATAAGTGAATTGTATACAATCGAATTTGAAGCAATAAAGTAGTGAAACATTCAATATAATGATATCCAATTAAAAATGACCAATTAAAATTACAGGTCACAGTAATCAATACGTCATATGTATTATAGCTAAACAATGGGTTTGATGAATTATCGTTGGGATAAGGTGGTTATTTGGAGATAATTCTGGGTTTATGGTTTAGTTATTGTGTACCATAGTTCCCATTGTGAACAGTGTAAAATACCAACTGATGACAGGACATTGTTGTTGAGGGGGAAATGATGTCAGATATTGAAGTAAGGGTCACTGTATATTAATAAAATGACTACTACTATTGTACTTTTTTCCCTATTATGTCATCTTCAAACAGAGCAATGATATCCACTGAGGTTCGCAAGACAAGACATTATACTCCAATGAATAACTCTTTGTTTTGGTCTACTTCAGATGGGGATAGAGTGATTGTTTACCAAGCAAGCTTTGTACAAGTAAAATGAAATGGATATTCCTTTGTAGCTGAAAGGACCATGGCAACTCACTTTATACCATAATAATTATTATTTTTGCATTTCATTCTTTAAAAAAAAAATTATTTTGTGATAAGCAATTTAAATACTCTTTGTGGACTGACACAAAGTTAGCTTTTGGAGAGTGATATCACTTTTATCACATGGCAGTTACTAAGCAACTGTGGTGTATATATATATACTATATATATATATATATATAATACTTATAGCACGAGTCAGAGTACAATATGGGAAAATATTTTACGAGCACGCAAAATATTTTCACGAGCCAAAGGCGAGTGAAAATGTGGCGTGAGAGTAAAATAT
>WLWI01000885.1_pt1 | contig 26393 bp, 27 predicted proteins | sample 6701501 | NCBI WGS metagenome assembly WLWI01 (sample SAMN12718690, study PRJNA515312) | sponge metagenome | isolation source: marine sponge | host: Mycale hentscheli | place: New Zealand: South Island, Marlborough, Capsize Point | collected 2014-11-01 | reverse complement strand
AACCCACAAAGCTATGGCGGCGTTGGAACGGCGATGGGTCCGGTGTCCGGCCTTACCCAAGTGGTTTGTCCACATGGAACCCACGCCGACTTGATGCGGAGTGCTTATTTTTCTGGAAACGCCTTAAGACGACTTTGCCGATATTCTGGTTGCCTTCGAGAATGGCCTGGGCTTGGGCCGCCTGGTCTATGGGCAGGACGGTATCGATGATGGGGGCGATGCTTCCGTCGACGAGCAGGGGCCAGAAGCGCTGCTCGAACTGATCGGCAATGGCGACCTTTTCGGCCAGACTGCGGCTGCGCAGAACCGAGCCGATAAGGCGCAGCCGTTGACGCAATACCAGCCCTAAGTCAATGGGGGCCTCGGCGCCGCCCAACAAGGCGATGAGCACTATGCGGCCCTGGCGGTTGAGCAGGGAGAGATTGCGCGATAAGTAGGCGCCGCCGGAAATATCGAGGATGACATCGACTCCGCCGCAGTGCTTTTTGACGGCGGCGACAAAATCTTCCTGGCGGTAATTGATGGCCAGGGCGGCGCCCAGGGCCAGGCAAGTCTCTAGTTTGGCCGGGGCTGAGGCGGTGATCAGGACCGGGTTGCCGGCGGCCCGGGCCAACTGGATGGCCGCGGTGCCGACGCCGCTGGCGCCGCCGTGTACCAACAGCGTTTCGCCGTCTTGCAGAGCGCCCTCGATAAAGATATTGACGAAGGCGGTATAGAATACTTCGGGCACGGCGCCGGCGGTGACAAAATCCCAACTGTCGGGTATGCGTCTGAGCAGAGGGGCTGGAACGGCTACCTGCTCGGCATAGCCGCCGCCGGCCAGCAGGGCGCAGACCCGGTCGCCGGGGCGCCACTGGTCGACCTGGGCGCCGACGTGGCGCACGACACCGGCCATTTCCAGACCCATATAGGGTGGGGCTCCAGGGGGTGGGGGGTAATTGCCGGATCGCTGCAGCAAATCGGCGCGATTGACCGCGGTGGCGTGGATATCGACGATAACTTCGTCGGGGCCGCAGCTGGGGTCGGGGACTTCCCGCCAGGCCAGGGCCCGGTCGGGAGTTTGCTCGTCGACGACGATGGCTTTCATAAATACCTGGTAATTAGGGGTAACGGGTGGGACAGCCAACGGGTTTATATATATAATCGCAATATGTCCGCCCGGACAACCGGCCGAGCTGCTGTTGGACGCTTGGAGCTTACTTGTATGGGTAAAACCAATATGGTAATATATAATACAATTTGCAGTGTTGATGGCCGGTATCTAACAGTATTTTTCCCGGTGCAACAGCAAAAACTCCGGACAAATTGAAATCAATCTGATACAATTGGATATTGGTCGTTGATTGGGCCCCCGGGAATGCGGGGTAATGGACTGGCCGGCAGGGCGCCTAAGCGATGACCCAGGGCCTTGAAAGGCATTTAATTTAATGGAGAGAGCACTCATGCGGTTGCGGCACGCGCTTTTGTCGGCTTCCTTGCTGGTGGTCGGCGTTACCGAAGGCGCCTGGGGGCAGAGCGGCGATCTGCGTCTATTCGGCTATTTCCAAAATACCTTCCAGCACCAGACCGATATACCCCACCAACCCGAGCAGAATTCCTTCGGTCTGCAGCAACTCAATCTATTCCTGCAAAAGAATTTGGCGCCCCGTTGGACCAGTTTCGTCAATGTAGAAATCGTTAATTCCTATTCCTCGGCCCGTAGCTGGGGCGCCCTCAATCTGGAAGAAGCGTGGGTCAATTACCGCCTCAGCAAGCATTTGCAGCTTAAGTTGGGGCTCCATATACCTCCTTTCAACCACCTCAATACAATCAAGAACCGCACCCCTTTGCTGCCTTACGCGAACCGGCCGCTGATCTACGAATCGTCCTTCAGCGAGGTCATTGATATAGAAGCGCACCTGCCCGCCCGGGCCTTTGTCCAGGTTTCGGGTTTTCTGCCTTTTGGGGGGGCGAAAATGGACTATGCCGCCTATTTGGGAAACAGCCCCAATATCAACGACCGGGCCGACGAGGGCATCACTGGGGCGGATACCACGGCGACGCTGCTGGTTGGAGGGCGTCTTGGGCTGCGTATGGAAGAACTGGACTTGGGGCTGCGTATGGAAGAGGTCAAAGCCGGCTTTTCGGCTACCTACGACCAGACCAACCGCTTTTTGGGAGCCGACGAATTTTTTCAATTACCGCCGACCAATTTGAAGGAGATGCCCCGTTTGCGCTGGGGGGTCGATTTTAAGACTCGTATCGGCAATGCCTATATCGAGGCCGAATCGGCCCGGGTGGAATACGACGACGGTACTGTCCACCTGAGGATAGATCAGGACTTTTATTACTTCACTTTGGGGTATTTCCTGCGCGACGAATTCCAAGTTTTCGCCGGCTATTGGGATACCAAGGAGACGTTCGCGCCCTTTGAGATTGGCGATGTCGATGTGCCCAACGCTGGCTTCAAATTTGATTTGAACGAGCGCGTCAGCCTGAAGGGGCACTACGCCTGGGTCGAAATTGAGGAATTTAGTTTGGCCGTTGGAGCAGACGGGGCTTGGGACACGCCGATGGAGGAGACCAATGGCTTTAGTTTTATCTCCTTGGCTATTTCCGCCATTTTTTGAGTAGACGCAGTCCTATGGAGACTAGCGCGATGGAAAATCAGCCGAAACGGTTCGGCAAACGCCTTTGCCGAACCGTCCGTACAAAAGATATTGGCGCAATCGTCGGCTTGTTGCTGTGGGTCGGTGCGGCCTGGGCCGAAGCAGAGGTAGCCGTCATTGTCCACAAGGAGGTCGCCCTCGATACACTGGACCGCGGCGAGTTGCTCGATCTGTATACTGGCGACGACAAATTCTGGGACGACAAGGCGCCGGTGGTGGTATTGGACCTGAAGCCCAAAGGCGAGGTCAAGGAGGCTTTTTACCGCTTTCTGGGCAAGAGTCCTTCGCGCATGAAAACCATCTGGATGCGAAAAATGCTGTCGGGCGAAGGAGACCCGCCCGCGGCGCTGGAGACGGAGCAGGATATAGTCGATAAAGTCGCCGCCACGCCCGGGGCCATCGGCTTTGTCGGTCGGGCCGAAGTGAACGAAAAGGTGAAGACGTTATTGCTGATCAAATGGCCCGCTAAAAAGGGCCGCTGAACCCGAGCCTGGGGAAATTATGTGGTTCCGCAATTTGAGGTTGAGCGCCAAACAATTGATCGGTTTTGGCTGTATCCTGGCCATAATGGTCGGGGTCCACGGTTATTCCATACGCGAAATGAACCGCATTAAAGGGGCGATTGACCAGGTGGCCCACAATTGGATGCCGCGCTCGGTGGCCATCGCCGATTTGAATCTGAGCACGGCTGGTCTGCGCGGTAACCAACTGGAGCATGCCTTCACTTCTTCGGCGGTGGAGAAGGATGAGCGGGCCCAGAGCATGAACGATCTGATCCTGCGCATTGAGGCCAACCGGGCGGATTACGACACACTGCGCGCCACGGCGCAGGAAATGGGCCTGTATTCCGAGCGCGAGCGCCAGCTCAACGAGCGTTTCGAGGAGAAGTGGGATCGCTACCTCGAGCTTTTCTTCGAATTCTACTCCTTGTCACGGGACCACCAGCAGGAAGAGGCCTTGGCTCTGCTCAAAGGCGAATCGCACGAGGTCTTCAGGGATATCAGCGCCGCTCTCAAAGCATTGGTGGAAGTCAATAAAGAAGAATCCGCCCAGGCGGCGGCCTGGGCGGCGGATACATTTGACCAGACGCGCCGGGTGACCAACATTCTGCTGCTGGCCACTGTGCTATTGTCGGTGGTAATCGCCGGCGGCCTGGTCCGCGTCATCACTGTGCCGGTACAGCATTTGGAACAGGCTGCCGGTCGCGTCGCTGAGGGGCATCTCGATGTCCAGCTGGAGGCCGTCACCCGGGACGAGATTGGCAACCTGGCCAGTTCCTTCAACCGCATGACCACCTTCCTGCGCCAGGCCCGCGACAAAACGCGTCAGCAGGAAGAGGTGCTGCGGGCGCAGCAGGAAGAATTGCGCCAGACCAACGCCGAACTGGCGGAAAACGCGCGTTTTCTCGAGAGCCAGAAGGCCGAGATCGAGGGGAAAAACCGCGAATTGGAAGAGACTATGTACCAGTTGCGCACGGCCCAGGAGCAATTGGTGATGAAGGAGAAAATGGCGGCTTTGGGTGACCTGGTGGCCGGCATCACCCACGAGGTCAACAGTCCCTTGGGGGCGGTGCACAGCGCCACCGATGTCTCCGGGCGCTGCCTGGATAAAATCGACCGGGTCCTGGCCACAGCTTCGGCTTCAATCGGCGAGCAGGTCCAGAGACCCATGCAGGTGTTGCGGACCAATATCAATGTGACGCGACAGGCGGAAAATCGCCTCGCCACCCTGATGAAGAGCCTGAAAAATTTTGCCCGCCTCGACGAGGCCGAATTCCAGGCGGTCGATCTCCACGAGGGCATCGACAGCAGCCTGACGTTGCTCGAAAGCGAATTGAAGGGCCGGGTCGAGGTGGTGCGGCAATACGGCCGGTTGCCGCTGTTGCTCTGTTACCCGGGGCAACTCAACCAGGCTTTTATCAATATCCTGAGAAATGCCTCCCAGGCCATTGACCAGGAGGGCATTATCACGGTGCGGACCGACGTCTTGAGCGGCCGGGTACAGGTGCAAATCATCGATACGGGGCGGGGCATACCCCCGGACCAGCTCGAGCGCATTTTTGAGGTTGGTTTTTCGGCCGGTGGGTCGCGGGTGAAAATGGCCTCGGGTTTGTCTACGGTCTATAATATCGTCCAGCGACACGGCGGCGAGGTCAGCGTTGAAAGCCAACTTGGGCAGGGCACGACGGTGACGGTGCAATTGCCTTTGCAGGCGGCTTAGAAAGGATCTGCTATGTGCTCTTATCTCGATTCGACTGATATCCTCGACGACGGCCCGGCCCTGGCCCAGCGCATGGGGCGCGACGGCTACTTATTTATCCGCGGGCTGTTGCCAGGGGAGGTGCTGGAGGAACTGCGTCTGCAATTCCTCGCCATTGCGCGCCGGGCCGGCTGGGTCCGCGCTGATGCGCCGTTGCAGGAGGCGGTGGCCGATCTCGACGGATTTTGTGTCGAGCCCGAGGCCGATTATATGAACGTGTATCACCATATGTACAAGATCCCGGGTTTCCACGCCCTGCAGCATAGGCCCGAATTGCTCGGCCTACTCGAGCGCATGCTGGGCGGGGATATTTTGCCGCACGCGCGCATTATCGGGCGGACTATTTTTCCGCAAAAAGAGGCCTTTACGACGCCGCCGCACCAGGATTTTATCCCCATCCAGGGCACCGCCCAGACCTATACGGCGTGGTTTCCGCTGCACGCTATGGACGAGGCGATGGGCGGCTTGCAGGTGGCGGCCGGATCGCATAGAAGCGGCGTCTACGATTTTCGCCCGTCGCTGGGGGCCGGCGGGTTGGAAGTGACCCAGGACCTGGGCGATTCCTGGGTCGGCGGCTCCTTTGACCAGGGCGATGTGCTGTTTTTCCACAGCATGGCGGTACACCGGGGCATTCCCAATACTGGGAGCCAATTGCGGATGTCCATCGACAGCCGTTTCCAGCGCGCCGACCAGCCAGTGGCTCCGGGGAGTCTGGAGCCCCACAGTCAGCCGCATACCTGGGAGGAGATCTACCAGGATTGGGCCGACGAGCGTTTCCAGTACTATTGGCGCCAGTGGGATTTAGAGGTAGTGGAATACGACCCAAGCTACCACCAAAAACGCGACGATATGGCGCTGGAGATGGCGGCCCAGGGCAATGCCGATGCGCGTTCGACGCTGCAGCGCATTATCGCCCGCGACGCCGATCCGGCCAAGCGCGCAAAGGCCGAGGAACTCTTGACCGCCCTCGACGGCGGCCAGTGAAAGGGAACGTATGTCATCGACGTTAATCAGCGCCGGGCTGTTGGCCGACGGGCTATCCTCGTCGTCGCAACAAGGCCGCGCCGTATTGGTGCGGGACGGTCGCATTGCCGCGGTCGATCAGGCGGAGGTATTGCTTGGCCAAGCGGATGGAGATACTCAGCAAGTCGATCTGGGATCGGCCTGTCTAGGACCGGGCTTAATCGACGGTCATACCCACTTGAGTTTGGCCGGGGACGGTAGGTCGTATAGCGAGCAGTTCTCCGACAGCGACGAAATGATGGTGCTGATCGGGGCGATGAATTTGCAGCGCCACTTGCGCGCCGGTATTACCACGGTGCGCGAGCACGGGGCCCGCAACCGGGTTGGCTTTGCTCTTAAGGAAGGCTGGGAGCGCGGCTATATTGGCGGTTCGCGGATGCTGGTCAGCGGCCGGCCCATTACCTGTACAGGCGGTCATTTCCACATGTGCAACGAAGTGGCCGACGGCGAGGCGGAGGTGCGGCGTTCGGTGCGGCGGCTGGTGCACGAGGGCGCCGATTATATCAAGATTATGGCTTCGGGCGGCGGTACCGCTGGGACTATCCCGGGGCGGGCGTCGTATTCGGTGGCCGAATTGCACGCCATTGTCCATGAGGCGCACCATTTGGGGCGTTTAACGGCGGCCCATTGCCGGGCCAAGGAATCGATGGTGCGGGCGGTGGAGGCGGGTATAGATTTGATGGAGCACGCCGAATTCCTCGACCCCGACGGGCAATTGCGTTTTGATCCGGCCCTGGCCGAGATGATGGCCGAATCCGATATCTGGATCAGCCCGACGCTGCAGGCCTGGACGGGGTACGGGCGCATAGTTGCATTGCGGCAACAGCGCGACAGTGGGACGGGTGATGCCGCCGCAGAGGCGGAATTGGCGGCGTTGGAGAAACGCGCCGAGGGGCGTTTGGATCTGGTGCGGCGGATGCTTGATTACGGTCTCAAGGAGCGGATTGTGCCGGGCACGGATTCGGGGGTGGGCAACCTGGAATTTGGCCATTTGGACTACGATTTGCAATTGCTGGTGGAGGTGGGTTTTACCCCGGCTGAGGCCTTTGCCTCGGCAACGCGCATTTCGGCCCAGGCCTGCGGTGCCGAGGGCGAGGTGGGTACAATCGAAGTGGGCAAAATCGCCGATTTGACGGCCTTTGACGGCGATCCCAATGAAGATGTGGGGGCTTGCAGCCGAGTGGTAGCGGTGTTTCAGGAGGGGCAGCGGGTGGTGTGAGCCAAGGGCTGTAGATTGCGGATAAATAAAAAGACAAAAGGGGGCTGCCTAAATCGGGCGGCCCCCTTTTGTCTTTTTATGGAGTGTTGCTCAGGCGGCTAGGTAATCGGGCAACTGGTTCGATGCGGTATCTTCCAATTCGTCTACAAAGCCTATCTGGGCAATGGGTTGGCGGAAGTAAGCACGGACCAGGGCTTTGAAGAATGGTTTGCGCAGTGGCGAGGTGATTTCTGCCAGATCGAGGTCGGCAGGTTGGGCCTCGGCGCGATAGCTGTGGGGCGTGCGCTGCGGGTCGTGGGGATCGGCGGCGGGCGGTTCATTCTGGATGAGACCCAGGATGGTGATATGGTAGTGCGGCAGCAAATTCGGACCCCGGGTGGCGGCGCGGCCGATATGGCTTTCCAGGCGCTGACGCCAGAATAATTCGTCGTCCTGGCGCAGGGCCTTTTTCAGTTCTTTCAGGCAAAAGAGGGTGAAGTGACGGACCAGCGAAGAGGCGAAACCGCCGCGGGCCTGGACCACGTATTTGACCAATTTCAGGTACTGCGGGTTGCTGTACAGGGCCCGGCTCAACTCGTCTTCTAATTCCCGTTGCAGGGCCGGAAGCGGGCGGCCGTCGATAAGGCCCAGGGTCTGGCGGGCCCAGTCATTGGCTTGTTGTTGCAGGTGGTAGTGAGCGGTATTGCCCAACTGTACCCAGCCGACGTCTTCGCCGTTGAAGTCGGCCAGGATATGGGCTCCGGGCGGGTCAAAGCGTTCTTGCAAAGACGGCGGCGCGCCCAGAGTTGGTTTGGGTTCAAGGTAGGGGGCGATGCCCTGTTCAAGCATGATTCTGTCGACCGATTGATCGAGCAGATTTTCGACCTGGGTGGTGATGGTCGGCGGCAGCATGGTCGCCGGGGTGGGCAGGTTTGCTACCGATTGGTCAACCAAGGCCTGGGCGTGTAGTTGGGGCCTAGTATCGGCACCCAGCAACGGATTATTGCTTGTGCGGTGGTGGGATTTTTTAAGCGCCAGATAGGTGGCGAAGAGCAGATCCTGGTGCGGCACGACGCGGGCGGCGGCCAGCAGGCGGTGGGAGCCCTGAGAAAAGACGTACAGGTTTTCGTAGAAAATCGCCCGAGTCTGGCGCGTGCCGTTGGCTTGGATAAAGGAAAAGGTATAGGATGGGCGCTGATCCATGGCGAGCCTTCCACAGGGGATAACGTCTGTTTCGGTGAGCCGATATGGAGTTATTGTAGCAAATTTCGCGCCGGTTTTGTGGGGTCTTATAATGGGGTTAAGGAGATAATTGAGTCGGTTTTATGACCAGATTGTTGGCATGGAGAGCATATGGTGGCCATAGAGTAGTCAGTTGAGCTACGTCCGTTCCCTTAATGCTCTTTGATAGATTCGGCTGTCCAAGCCCTTTGGGTGGTTTGGCTGGAAGGCGGCCCGTGTGTCTGAGGCCTCGAAGAGGCCGAGTTTAGGGCCGCCTGGAAGTCGAGCCACCCAAAGGGCGTCCAAGCCGTACTGTTATCATACTAACGGCCAGCCATACCGTTCAGGGTAAGAAGCCGGTCGTAAAAGCTTGTTGCGGATCGACCGCGCCGCTGTCAATCAATTCGGCTTTGATCATCTGTTCCAGTAGAATCTGCCAGCGCTCTAAAGCCATATGTCCCAGGCCGTGCTTTTGGGCGGTTTCGTCCAAGACTAACTCGCGCGAGGTCTGGGCCCCAAAAGCCAGGATATCCAGGCCCATTTCGGGATTGGCTTGGTTGATGCGGCGGTTGGTTTCTTCTGGATCGTCCATATAGCGCTGCCAGCCCTGCAACGAGGCTTTGACCATGGCGGCGACCACTTCGGGGCGTTGGGCGATGGTTTCCTCGGTGGCAATGAGCAGCGAGGCGTAGGGGTTGAAGCCGGTCTCGGCCACCAGCAGCGAGCGGGGTGTGGCGCCCTTGCTTTTGGCGACGAAGGGCTCACTGAAAATATAGCCCTGCTGGGCGTATTGCTCGTTGATCAGGAAGGGGGCGATATTGCCGGAATAGGGCACGATGGTGACGCCTTCAAAGGGGTACTTTTTGCGCAAGTAGTGGGAAAAGGCGGGACGCGCCGACAGGGATAGGGTGATATCACGGATATCGGCGATATTTTCGATGCCCGAGCTTTCGTGCACCATAATGACGCGCGGGCTTATTTGGTACGGGGCCATCAGGGCGACCACCGGAGCCTGTTGGGCGCGGGCGTTGAGGACGCCGTCGGCGTTGGTGACACCAAAGGCGACCTGATCGGTGGCGACGCGCTGGATGACGGGGGCGTCGGGACCCCCGCCGAGGATGTCCACGGTTAGCCCGGCGGCTTCGTAATAACCGTGCACCTGGGCGGCGTAGAAGCCGCCGTGTTCGGCTTCGGGGAACCAGTTGAGGGCTAGTTTTACCGAGGTGGTGGAAGCGGTCTCTTCGGCGGGGGGCTCCCCACCGCAGGCCGATAGGGCCAGGGCGAGGAAGAGAGTCGCGAGGAATTTGGCGGGCATGGGGTGTCCTTGGCGGTTTTGGGCGGTCGGGTAACTCGTTCAGCCGAGCAAGCGGGCGAATTCATCGGTGCTGAGCCCAGCCTGACGCACAATGGCGCGCAACGTCCCCCGGTCGAGTGCGCGATAATCGGGTACGACGACCTGGGCAAAAGGATCATCGCGACGCAGAATCATATGGCTTCCCCGTTGTCGTTTTAAATAAAAACCGGCCCGCTGCAGAGCCTGGACGCAAATCTGGCCGGAGACGACAGGTAATTTGCTCACACGACGACAGTTATTAGTTCAAAGCGGTCTTCCGGGACTGGCAAGTTGTCCTCTTCAAGAGCTTCTACATATCCGTCGATAGCTTCTCGAATGTGCAGAATGGCCTCTTCCCTGGAAGACCCCTGACTGATACAACCGGGCAACGACGGACATTCGGCCACCCAGTATTCGTCTTCGCCGGGATAGATGATCACTTGACGCATGTGTAAGCTCCTTTTTGCAGAAGAAACAGCACGATTAATGTAGCAAACCGACAAGGTCGTTGTCCACTATCCCGGCGATTCGCGCCCATTGAAAATAGGTCTGTGAGGGCTCTGTTTTCTCTCTATGGTTTAGCAATTGGCGGCAAGCGATACGGGCAGGATGCCTGTTGGACCTTATAAGTGGTTTAGTCGATTGTTTCGTTTCGGATCATCGAGTACAGTATATTGTTCCAATACGGAACAGCGCGACAATAATTACGAGTTCTGTTCTTTAATCTAAAATTTTAATAAACAGATAGATGGGTGAGATTTAGAAAATCTGGCATCCTTTTTGTATATTTCCACTCTATTCAACGCCATCTTTGCCAGGACCGCCCGCCTATGAACGCCATTCTCCAAGACGCCCGCATCTTGCTGGTCGACGACCAGCCCACCAACCTCGACGTGCTCTCGGCCCTGCTCGAACGAGAGGGCTGTCGGTTGCATATCGCCCCCAACGGCCGCGTGGCGCTAAAAGTGGTGCATCAGATGCGACCCGATTTGATTTTGCTCGACGTCGTCATGCCCGGCATGGATGGTTTTGAGGTGTGCCGGCAGCTCAAGGCAGAGGCTGAGACGGCTGCTATCCCGGTGGTGTTTATTACGGCGCGGGACTTGACCGAGAATGTGGTTGACGGCTTTGACGTGGGCGGCGTTGACTATATTACCAAGCCTTTCCAGGACAAGGAGGTGCTGGCGCGACTGCGGACCCATTTGAACTTGAGCCGCCTCAACCGCGAATTGCTGGCCAAAAACCGCGCCCTCGAAGAGGAGATCGCCCAGCGCCAAAAGCTGAAAGGGCGGTTGTCGCAAATATCGGCGGCCGAGGCCGACCGCTGGGGCCTGGAGGAATTGATCGGCGATAGCCCGACCATGCAGCAGATCTTCAAGGATATCCGCCTGCTGCGCGAAAACGATACCACGGTGCTGGTCACCGGCGAGAGCGGCACCGGCAAGGAATTGATCGCCCGCGCCCTGCACTACGGCAGCCCGCGCCGCGACGGGCCCTTTGTGCCGGTCAACTGCAGCGCTCTGCCGCGCGAGTTGGCCGAATCGCTGCTGTTTGGGCATCTCAAGGGGTCTTTCACTGGGGCCGACAGCGACCGGGCCGTTATTTTGAGAATGCCCACGAAGGCACGCTTTTCTTGGACGAAGTGGGTGAGTTGCCGCTGGAGTTGCAACCCAAATTGCTGCGTGTGCTCGAAGACGGCCAGGTGCAGCGGCTGGGCGCCACCCAACAACAGCGGGTGGATGTGCGCGTGGTGGCGGCGACCAATGTCGATCTGGCTGCCCGCATCGACGAGGGGACCTTCCGTGCTGATTTGTACTACCGCCTGGCCCGCTTTGCGGTGGTGGCTCCGCCCCTGCGCCAGCGGCGCGAGGATATTCCGCTGCTGGCCCGGCATATGCTGCACCAATTGGCCGAGGAAATGGGCCGCGACGCGCCGGAGTTGACGCCGGGGGCTGTGGATGCGCTGGTGGCCTGCGATTTTCCCGGCAATGTGCGCCAGCTCAAAAATGCCCTTGAGCGTTTGTTGATCGAGAACAAAGGTGCGCCGGTGCAGGCGCGGGATTTGTATTTTCTCAAGGCCGAAAATGGTACCCCGGCGCCCAATGGCGGGTCGGAGGTGCCACTCAAGCTCGACGAGTTGGAGCGCTGGGGTGTGCACCAGGCTATGCTGCGCACCCGCGGCAATGTGTCGGAAGCGGCGCGGGTGCTGGGCGTGAGCCGGAATCGGGTGTATCGCTCGCTGGCGGCCGAGGACTGTGCCCAGGAATAGCCGCGCTTGGTGGGCGCTGCTGGCCTGCTTGGTGCCCGGTCTGGCCGCTGCCCACAACGGCGCGGTGGTCGATATCCCCCCTATAGACGGTATTGTGCTGGACGGTGATTTGGGCGAGTGGCCCGAGTGGCCGCCGATACCCCTGACGTTCACCGAATACGGCGAGGCGCCCACGGGCCCGGAGGATTTGCAGGCGTCTTTCCGGGTGGGCTACAATGCCGCCGAGCAGGCTTTGTACGTGGGGGTGGAAGTGGCCGACGAATCGGTGGTAATCGACTCGACGGCGGAAGTCACTTGGAATTCGCACGACGGCTGCGAAGTGTATATCAGCGAGGGGCACGCCGCAGAGGCGCCACGGGTGTGGCAGCACGTGGCCTGGGGGCACCGGCACTACACCTTAGATAGCGCCTTGGGGGCGGGCGCCAGCTCGCTGGTCGGGGCGCGGTTGGTTGGGGCCCGGGCGGCGGGCCGGCGGGTGTACGAATGGCGCATCGACCTGCCCGAGGGGGTGGGGGCAGAAACGGTGCTGGGGCTGGATATTGGCGTGTATGACCGCGACGCCGACGGCGGTATTTCCTACCAGACCTGGGGCGGGGGCGGGCGCAAACTGCTCGACGGCAACGAGCGCATGGGCGATGCCGTCCTGGGCGGGGGCACGGCGGTAGCCGTGGCGTCCGCTGAATGGGCTGGTGTCGTCGGCCTGCTCGCCACGCCGGTGCCGGCCGGGCCGGGCACGATGGTGACGAGCCGGGGCGGGCAGAGCCAGGGCGCCTGGCAGGTCTATTCCTACGACGACGGTTTGTTGGACCCCTGGATTTCCTCTTTAGCACAAGATAGCACGGGTTATTTATGGATCGGCAGCGCCAGTGGCTTGAGCCGCTTCGACGGCGAGCGCTTCACCCATTTCACCAGCGCCGACGGATTGCCCGAAGGGACGGTGGAGAAACTACTTGCAGACCGCGACGGCTATTTGTGGATCGGTACGCGCCAGGGGCTGGTGCGGTACGACGGCCGGACCTTTCTTCACCTGACTCCGGAGCCGGGCCGTACGCTGCGGGTGACGGCACTCTATGAGGGCGGCGACGGTGCCCTATGGGTCGGCACGACCGAAGGACTGGGGCGCTACGAGGACCAGCGACTGCGGTTGTATACCACGCGGGACGGCTTGCCTTCGCGCTGGATCACCGATCTGACGGAGGACGCCGAAGGCCGCCTGTGGGTGGCCACCACCGGTGGTGTGGGGCGCTTGGACGACGAAGGGTTCACCGCCTTTACCAGCAAAGAGGGCTTGCGCAATAACGATGTGCGCTGGATTGTGGCCGATTCGGAAGGGACAGTGTGGGCGGCTTGCCAGGGGCTGGAGGACAACCCCGGTCTCAGCCGCTTTGGGAACGGACGCTTCGATCCAGTTACAGAGATTGAGTGGCGGCAGTCGGTTTTTTATCCGGTGTTGTTCCGCGCCGGCGGTTTGTGGGCGGGTATGGTTCCCACCCTTTACCGCCGCGAGGCGGGGCAGTCCTTCGAGTGTATCGAAAGCCCTCTCGCGGACGCGCTTTATGCCGTTTTGCAAGACCGAGCGGGGTACGTGTGGTTCGGTTCTACGGGCGGCCTGGCGCGCTTTGGTGGGGCGGTGGTGCAGGCCTTTTCCCCGGAGGAGGCCAAGATACGCGGTGGCGTAAGGGCCCTGGCGGAAAGCGCGGCTGGCCAGGTGTGGGTCGGCTCGAATCCTGGCCTGAGTCGGTACGACGGACGGGGATTTGCCCGGCTCGATACGGTCGAGGGGCTGGCCGATGATGACATCATGGCCCTGGTCGAAGACAGTCGGGGCCGTATGTGGGTGGGGACGGAAAATGGTTTGAGTCGGCACGATGGGGACCGGTTTGCCACCTTCGGCACCGCGGACGGCCTGGCCCACCAGGAGGTCCGTGCCCTGGCAGAGGATCGGCAGGGTACTATCTGGGCGGGTACGTGGGGCGGTTTGAGTCGGTACGACGGGCGTCGTTTTCACACCTACCGCCCTCCAGGGCTGTCGAGACTCATCAACGGTCTGGCCGCCGATGCGGCGGGGGGCTTGTGGATTGGCAGCAATGACGGAATAGGCTACTACGACGGCAGCCAGTTCACTGAATTTGCGCTCGCAGACGGCTTGATCGAGCGGGATGTGCGCGTCCTGGCGTTGGCCGGGCAGGGCGATTTGTGGTGGAGCGCTGAAATACCACCGGATAAATCATATAACATGCAGGGGAAGGCCAGGTTGTTTCGCCTCTCGGGGCAGGAGTTGACCCATTACCAGAAATTGGCCGGCGAGCAAATGGTCGATCAGGTCAGGGATTTGGCGCTCGATGCGGCGGGGCACCTGTGGATCGTTTTTTACGGGCAGAGCGAAATCTGGCGCTACGACGGCCAGGTGCTGCAAAAACTGCTGGGGCGCGACGGTTTGGCCGGCGGGGGTAATATTGCCCTGTTGCACGCCCGCAACGGCGATACCTGGATTGGCTCGCACCTGGGACTCACCCGCTATCGCAATTGGCCCGATCCGCCGGGCATTGTGCTGAGCAATATTATCGCCGACCGCAATTACGGGCCGCGCCAAGCTATTCGTTTGCCTTCCTCTCAGGATTTGCTGGCCTTTGAATTCCACGCCGTCAGCCTCAAGACGTCGCCCGGTCGGACGGTGTATTTGTACCGGCTGCAGGGCTATGAGGACAAGTGGCAGCAGACGCGCCAGCGGCGGGTGGAATACCAGGACTTGCCCTGGGGCGAGTACGTCTTTGAAGTGCTGGCCGTCGACCGCGATTTAGACCGTTCGCCCGAGCCGGTGCGGGTGGCGGTGACGATTCACCTGCCCTACGGCCAGGTGGCCTGGGGCGCGTCGCTGGCGGCGGCTTTGTTGCTGGTGGCCTGGCAGGGCGTGCGCCTGGTGCGGCGCGATCGGGTGTTGGTGCAGACCAATGCCCAATTGGACCAGGCCCGGCAACAGGCCGAAGCCGCCAACCAGGCCAAGTCGGAATTTCTCGCCAATATCAGCCACGAGATCCGCACCCCGATGAACGCCATTCTCGGCTATGCTCAGTTGCTGGGGCGGGCCGAGATGCCCGCCGATCAACGCCGCGCCGTCGACACCATCCGCAAAAGCGGCGACCACTTGCTGGGCTTGATCAACGATGTGCTGGATATTGCCAAAATAGAAGCCGGCCACGCCGAGGTGCGCCTGGCCGATTTCGATTTGCACGGGTTGTTGGCCACCCTCGACGTGATGTTCCATCTGCGCTGTCAGCAGAAGGGGCTGGCCTGGCGCGTCGAGGGTATGGGCGACAGGCCGCTGTGGGTGCACGGCGACGAGGCCAAGCTGTCGCAGGTGCTGATCAATTTGTTGGGCAATGCGGTGAAATTTACCGAGCAGGGGCAGGTGATGTTGCGGCTGGAAGCGGGGGCGGACGACCGCTATACGTTTGCGGTGAGTGATACTGGGCCGGGTATTTCAGCAGAGGATCAGCAGCAACTTTTTCAGCCCTTTCAGCGCGGGGCGGCGGTCGAGCGACAGGAAGGCACGGGGTTGGGACTGGCCATTGCCCGGCGCAATGCCGATTTGTTGGGCGGCGAACTGGCGGTGCAGTCGACCCTGGGGCAGGGGCGGAATTTTCCTTTGCGCTGGCGTTGCCGGCGGGGCGGGAACAGGCAGCGGCGGTGGATGGAGCCCCGCGCCGTCTGGCCGCCGGGGTGAGGGTGCGCACTTTAGTGGCGGACGATGTGGCGGAAAACCGGGATATCCTGGGCAGCTTGCTCGAAGCTATCGGTGCCCAGGTCGAGGTCGCCGTCGATGGGCCAGAGGCGCTGGCTAAGGCCGCGTCTGAGCAGTTCGATATCATTTTTCTCGATATCCGCATGCCGCAGATGGGCGGCGAGGAAGTCTTGCGCCGCTTGCAGGCGAATCGGGCCACGGAGGCCATTCCGGTGGTGGCCGTCACCGCTTCGGTGCTGGAGCACGAGCGGCAGAGTTTCCTAGATATGGGCTTTGCCGATTTTGTCCCCAAGCCGGTGCAGTTCGAGCGGCTGTATGTGGCGCTGGAGATAGCCTTGGACGTCGAGTGGGCGGAGGAAGGCGACGGGGAAGGTAGCGAGGATGAGGAGGAGGATTGGGGCGCGATTGTTGTGCCCGACGAGTTGCGCCAAAGGCTGTTGGCGGCGGCGCAGAGCTACGGCATCACCGAATTGGAGGAGGGCCTGCGCGAGCTGGCTGAGTTGGGCGCGGCGCAGGAACATTTGGTGCGGCATTTGCGCAGTATGAAGGAGCGCTACGATATGGAGGGTATTGGTCGGGTATTGGGGGCGGGTTAGGGCAGAGGCGGAGTTAGAGAAAAACCTTATTGGACAATAGGTTCACGTCCTGTAGATTTAAAAGGATGAGCCTAAAGAAACGCCGAGAAAACGAACGCAAATTTGGCCACTGGCAAAATCTGGCCGACGGCGGGCGGCGCTATTTCTATGAGGTAGAAGGTCGCAAAGGTTGGCGGGCGCGTTACGTCAAGGAAGTTGATATAGCTGAAAATACAGTCTGTTTTTACCAGGATATTTTCGACGACCAGGGAAAGCTGGTCGAACGGCACCAGAAGTATCCCACGGATACAGGACATCAAAAAATAGAGGATACCCAGTGATGGTGACGCGAGAAACAGTGGCCGACCGGCTCAAAGATTATGTCCAGGGCGATCTGCCCCTGGCCGAATTGGTCGCCTGGGCCGAAGCGGAAATGGCCGAAGGCGAGATCGACCCGACCGATGCAGAATTAGTGCGGGATCTAATCGCCCAGTTGGGGCTGGCGGATGTGGCGGCGTTCGGGCTGAGTTGGGACGATATACGCTCGATGTTGGAGCGATTGGGCTATCGGGCCCACGTGGCTTTTGAGGCAGCAGGTTGAAGCAAGAGCTTGTGTCGTTTGACCCAACGAGAAGATCTGCAACATCTTATGGTCATATAGACCATAATGACCTATACGGGCACGCCAAGCGGTGAAAAAGTTTGCGCCTCACGGCTTTCTGCGTATGAGGTTTCAAAGGTCGTGGGGTTTAGGTGGCGAGGATAGTATTTACTGGACAATCGTATCTCGTCCTGTACATTGTGTCCATATCCAACCCCAAACCCCTTATCGATATGACCCAACGAGAAGACTTACAGATCGGCGAAGCAATCGGTCAGACAATTTGCCGCACCGCGGGCCAGCGGCTCCGACGGGTGATTCTGTACGGTTCGAGAGCCACTGGAGTAGCGCGCCCCGACAGCGATTTCGACTTGTTGGTCGTCGAGGCCGATCCGGTGTCCAAACGCCAGGAGCGACAGCGGCTTGCTCGCGCGGTTCAGCCGTTGCCTCACGCTATCGATATATGGGTCATGGGGGAACAGGAGTTTGAAGAGACCAAAAACGTCATTGGCGGTCTGGCCTTTGCGGCGCATAAGTACGGGTTAGTGCTGCATGCGTACCCCTGACCAGGCCAAATGGGATTTTGTCGAGCAATGGCTGGCTAAAGCGGGCAGCGATCTGCGCGTCGCGCAATTACTGCTCGACAGCGACCTCGAAGATTTTGAGAATGTAGGCTTTCACGCCCAGCAAGCCGCTGAAAAGTATATCAAGGCTGTGCTGGTCCGGCACCAGGTGGAATTTCCCAAAACCCATGATATCGGTCGATTGCGGATGCTGGTAGATTCGTTCGATAGCGATCTGGCCGCAGCCTTAGCGCCGGCCGACGATCTGACTCCCTATGGAGTGGAATTTCGCTATCCCGGCGATTTGGAATCTGTATCCCTGGAACAAGGGCAGCAGGTGTGTCAGCTGGCGGAACAAACGCGCGGACTGGTATTGCAGCATCTTAAGTCATACCTCGACGCTGGGCGGCCTTAAAGATTGGGCTTAGCAAAAAACCAAGTCGTTCCGAAACGGCGCAATGGGTAGCAGGATTTGTTCCGTTGCGACACAAGGGCTGATGCAGGCCAATTAGTTCAGTTCTTCCTAAGTATTATTTAATACATCCATTTAAGATATAGTTCAGCCTTTTGGCACACGGCTTGCTTCCGAATAAGCAGCAGTACAAACCAAGCCTTTACCCCTTATTCGGAGGATTTATCATGAAACGCCGTATGCGCCAACTCTTATTCGCCGCTGCCCTCGCCGCTTTGGCTGTAGGTGCCCAGGGATGCCTTTGGGGCGATAATTGGATCTAAAGACAGCGTCGTAGTCGGACAGCTGCATTGTTGTAGAGGCGGCGCCTGGTTGTCGGGCGTCGTCTTTTTTTGTGCTGGGCCGAGGCGATTGCGAACCCGCTCAACGGCTTTGTTCGGCTAGGCGCATATCGGCCAGTATGGGGAGTTCGAGTAAGTCGTCTCTGAGCAAGCGGGTCGAGAAGAACAGAACTTCCAGGTTTTCCACCTCGCCTGTTTCCGGATTGATGCGGACGATGACTTCGTCTTCCAACTCTTCCGATTCCTGCTCGCTGTAGGGCGGTCTTTTGTTGATATACAGAATATCGGCGGCCCGGTCGTATTTAAAGATCAGCTTCAGGCGGCCGTATTCGACCAATTTAGCCACTTCCCAGCAAGATATCACAGAAATTCCAATGGTTTCCGACTGTCTTTCCCGAATTATACGTCTGTGATGGTCCGCTAACCGGTCGCTGTTGTCGGCTAGCCAGATCCATACGTGTGTATCTAAAACGATCAAGACGTGATTTCCCAATCCTTTTCAGCTACTGGTTCAGTAGGATCTATATAGTCTAGCACTTTGCCGTGTAGGTTAGAGGGCTGAACGGGCGGGGAGGTTTTTCGCGGGAAAGGATAATCACTACCACATCTTCGTCCTCCTGAAATGGAAAGGCTTTCAGGGCTAATTCGCCATTGGCAGGTATTTTCTTTTTAATGCGGATAATTTTCATCGTCGTTTCGCCCTATTTCAACGAAGTATGTATAATGGGCCGTGCGACTGATTGGCGTTTAGATCATACTTTAGCGGGTTTGCCCTCGGGCTCAAACTGATTAATGACGACATCCTCGTCGGGAAATTCTGCAACTAATTTTAGTCTGCCTCCCATTGCAGCCAACAGGCGTCGAAGGGTGCTAATGTGCATATCGGACTGATGTTCCATTTTGGACACCGCCGCTTGATTGAGCTTCAAGTTATCCGCTAGTTGCACCTGGGTGATATTGCGGTTTTGGCGGATCTCTTGCAGGGCCATTTCTACGAGCATCTCCTGAACGCGATCTTCGACACGGTCACGGCGTCCCTCTGGCATTTTTTGCAAAAGATTCTTGAACGATTTGGCCATTATAGTAAACCTTCCTCACCTAATTGTTTCATATGATAGTCATAGAGCCTGTCTGCTAAGGGGACAAACTCTTCATACCACCGGTTGTTGCCCGTTTTATTGCCGCCGATGAGCAAGATGGCGGTGCGTCGCGGATCAAAGGCATAGAGGATACGATAGGGTGATCCTTGGTGTTGGACTCGCAATTCACGCATATGTGAATAGTGGGAACTTTCTATCCCTGAGCTGAAAGGAAAGGGGAGTTGAGTGCCTCTCTCTTCCAAGAGTCGGACATAAGTAGCCACGGATTCTTGCTCGTCTCCATTTAGGGTAATCCACCACCCTTCGAACTCATCGGTATATTCTACGTTCCACGCCATATTGCGAATATATCTCTAAAGGAATATAACTTCAAGTTGATATTAACAGAAGAAAATATACCAAATCTTGACTCGGGACAAACCTCCTACGTCATGCTGGCTTGACATTCCAACTCAGTTTTTTATCTTTAAATCAGATTGATCATTCTGGTATTAATTATTCCAACCAAATCGCCCATGCCACGCACTAGAGAATTCGACACCGACCAAGCCTTGGGCCAGGCCATGCACGTCTTTTGGCGCAAAGGCTTTGCCGATACCTCCATTGACGATTTGGTCAAGGCCACCGGCGTTAGCCGCTATGGGCTCTACGGCGAATTTGGCAATAAGCGCGGTCTGTTCCAAGCCGCCCTCAGCTTTTACAACGAGAACATCGTCGGGGAAATCTTCGACCAGGTTGAAGAAGACGACGCCTCGCTGCCGCAGGTACAACAGTATTTTTCCACCTTGGCCGTTTTGTCGCCCACCGCCGCCGGGCGCAACGGCTGCCTTATGTGCAATACCATTACCGAAGAGGCGGCCTGGGATAAAAAGTGCATCGTCCAGATCAAGGGCTTCCAGCGCCGCGTCCGCAGCGGTTTTGAGAAGGCGCTTGGCCGGGCCCGCGACAAAGGCGAAATTGAGGCCCAGGCCAATCCGGCCGAAATGGCCAATTTCCTCCTGGGGATTGCCGTGGCTGTGTCCACTTTAAGCCGGCAACCCGTCGACAAGGATATGGTGGCCAATCTTATTGATAGTGCAATGAAAAGGCTGGCGTAGTTTTTTTCTTGTTTTTCAGAATGATTGTTCTGAAAGCTCCCCTTAACCAGGATTTTCCCTTATGCCTAAGATATTCCCCGCCCTCCTCGTGCTCGTTGTGCTGCTTGCTTCTGGTTGTCTGCGGGCGGATCTGCGCTCGGACGCCCTTAAAAAGAGGTTCATCCGGCATTATAGTGGATAGAGATCGAGGCCGCCGCCAAACTGGCCAAACACTTTCGTGTCCACGGCCGCGCCTATTTCACCTTTATCACGTATCCGCCTATTGAGCCGACCAACAATATCGCCGAATGGGCCCTCCGGTTTGGCGTCATCGACCGGCGTATCACCCAAAGCACGCGCGGACTCAAAGGCCAACAATGGTGTGAGCGCTTCTGGACCATACAGGCCACCTGTCGACAGCAAGGCCGTCGCGTGTGCCACTTTATCCAGCAAGCCGTGATCGACCACTTTGAAGGGCGCCAGCCCACTGGATTGATTCCTACCTAACCTCCACCCTGTGAACGGTTACGAAATAAAAGGGGCGTCCCCAACGACTGGGACGGCCCCTTGTTTACGTTCTGGCGGGCTAGGCAGTTCAGGACAATACTTCGATTCCGTAGCAGCGAAAAACCGGATCGGCAGTCACGACCGGCATAGTGCGCGTTTCGGCTGTCGCGATGATCATGCGGTCGCAGGGATCGGCGTGGATAGCGGGCAATTCCGTGGACCGCAGGCAAGTGGCCAGATCCAGGGGCAATACCGCGATAGCTACCGATTGGTCGACCAGGGCCTGGGCGTGTAACTGGGGGCTGGTATCGGCACCCAGCAACGGATTATTGCTTGTGCGGTGGTGGGATTTTTTCAACGCCAGATAGGTGGCGAAGAGCAGGTCCTGGTGCGGCACGACGCGGGCGGCGGCCAGCAGGCGGTGGGAGCCCTGAGAAAAGACGTACAGGTTTTCGTAGGAAACCGCCCGAGTCTGGCGCGTGCCGTTGGGTTGGATAAAGAAGAAGGTATAGGATGGGCGCTGGTCCAAAGCGAGCCTTCCACAGGGAATAACGTCTGTTTCGGTGGGCCGATATGGAGTTAATTAGCAAATTTTGCGCCGGTTTTGTTGGGCGTTTATCGTCGGGGAAGGGAGAAGATGAGAGTTGAAAATCTTAACATACTCGAAGGCTCCCTTTTTTGCCGCATCTTTGGCGAAGGTATTGTTAATATAGCGACCCGTTTTCTTGTTGCCCGTCTGACCGCTGGGGAACTCTCTGAACACCAGAGGTTATCCCCGCAAAGATCGTCCTGGTCCGGTCCCTGGTCTTCTGGCTGTCCCCATCAATAGACGAATTCCTTGAAGCGCACCCGGAAGAACAGGGCGTACAGCACCGGCACCAGGCCCAAGGTGAGTAAGGTGGCGAAAAGCAGACCGAAAATGATCGCCACCGCCATCGGGGCGAACATGGGGCCGCCGCCGTACCACAAGGGCAGCATGCCGCCGATAGTCGTGCCGGTGGTCAGGACAATGGGGCGCAGGCGTCTCTGGGCCGCCTCGACGACGGCGCGGGCCGGGTCGAGCCCGCGTTCCTCAATTTCTATTTTGATGCGGTCGAGCAGGACAATGGCATTATTGATGACGATGCCGAAGAGGGAGATGATACCGAGAAAAGTCATAAAACCCACTGGCAGACCGGTTACCAGCAGGCCGATCACCACGCCGACCAGCCCCAGGGGAATCGTCATGAAAATAATGGCGGGACGGCGGATGGAATTGAATTGTCCAACCAACAGCAACAGAATGATCAGGCCGGCGATAGGCAATTTGACGGCGATGGATTCGTTGGCCTCTACCGAGGCTTCCCATTCACCGCCGAATTCCCAGTCGTAGCCGGGTGGCCACCCCACCTTTTCCTGTTCCAACCAGGTCTGGATTTGGGCGAAGACTTCCATGGCGGTGATTTCTGCTCCGATGCCGGCAGAAACAGTAACTGTTTTGAGGCGGTTGCGCCGCAGGATTTTAGCCGGTTCCCAAGCCACGTCGATATCGGCGACTTGTTTGAGGGGTACGGTCAGGCCACTGGGTGCGGTGATATTGAGGCTTTCGAGTTGGTCCAAATCCCGGTGACCGGCCCCGGGTGAACGCAGCGTCACCGGGATGATCAGGTCTTCTTCGCGGTATTGGGTAATTTCCAAGCCGCTGAGTACGGTTTGCAAAGAGACGGCTACATCTTGGCTGGTCAGGCCGGCACGCCGAGCCCGCGGTTGGTCAATATGTACCAGCAGTTTTTTGGTCTGGAGCCCCCAATTATCGCTGATATTTTTGGTCCCGGGCAGGCTGGCCAGATGGGCTTTGAGCCGGTCGGCCATGGCGAAGACCTGATCGGCTTTCTCGCCCGAAAGACGTACCTCAATGGGGTTGGTTATAGGGGGGCCGTTGAGCATCCCGCGGACAGTGGGCTTTACGTCGGGGAAGGTTTCCAGGCAAAAGGTTTCCAGGCGCGGGACCAAATCCGCTATAATTTCATAGTCCGTGGTATTGAGCAGTAGCATGGCGTACTCCGGGCTGGCTTGCCGGGGCGAGTACGTCAGTGTATAGCGCGGCGGCCCCTGGCCAATAAAAGCGGCCCAGTTGGTCACCCCGCGAGTCCGCTGGGAAGTAGTCTGCATATGCTCGGCGACGAGGGCTTCGACCTGGTCGACTACCGCCTCGGTGCGTTCTATAGGGGCGCCGATGGGCAATTCTAATTCAACGGTGAAAGTGGCCTGATCTTTGGGGGGGAAGAAGATATTGGGTATAAAGCGGAAACCCTGCATGACCAGCAGGAAGAAGACGACAGCGGCTCCCAAGCTCAACAGCGGACGCTTCAGGCCGGGAAGCAGTAAAGAGCGGTAGAGCCGGTGGAGGCGGCCGTCGAATTCGCTTCCACCGCTGCGGATTTTGATCTTTATAAAGGCGACACAGAGCATGGGAATCATGGTCAGGGCCAGAATCCACGAGCACAGCAGGGTAATAGTCACCACTTTGAACAGTGGCGCGGTGTACTCACCGGTGGCCGATTCGGCCAGGTAAATGGGCAAAAAGGCGGCGGCGGTGGTCAGCGACGAGGTGAGCAGGGGGATGCGCAATTCACGAGCCGATTCTAGCGCCGCCTCCACCCCCTTGCGACCGGCGGCCATGCCGACCATAATCGATTCGGACATGACAATGGCATTGTCGACCAGCAGCCCCAGGGCAATGATGAGGGCCGATAGCGACATCTGGTCGAGGCCGATAGAGAAGAACGACATGACCAACAGGCTCATGACGATGGCCATGGGAATGAGCGAGGAGACCACCAGGCCGGTACGCAGGCCAAGAGTGAGCAGCATCACCACGATGACGATGGCCACGGCTTGGAGCAGGTTGCTGATGAAATCGTCGACTTTTTTTTCGACTATGGCGGGCTGGAAGGCGATAATATCGAATTCTAGGCCGATCGGATAGATGGCTTCCAGCCGTTGTTTAATGGTCTGCACTTCCCGGCCCAAGGTGATGAGGTTGCCGCCCTCGCGCAACGAGATGCCCAGAGCCAGGGAGCGCTCGCCGGAAGAGCGAATTTTTTGCTGCGGCGGGTCGACGTAGCCCCGTTCGACGCGGGCAATATCCTCCAGGTAGACCAATTCCCGGGTGCCGGGGACATTGATAATGGTGCGGCGGATATCCTCGACCGTATCGAAATTGCCCGAGGGTTCCAGGGCGATGCGCTCGAAGCCGGTATTTATATCGCCTCCGGGGAGGACGATATTGCGGCTTTCGAGAATAGCGCCCAGTTGCACCGCCGACAGACCCAATTCGGCCAGGCGGGCGTGGTTGTATTCGATAAAGACGCGCTCTTCCTGGGCGCCGTGGATTTCCACCTTGGCCGCCTCGGGAATTTTTAGCAATTCGTTGCGTACTTGGTCGGCCACTTTTTTCAGTTCGGCGTAGGTGAACCCTTCCCCTGTTATGGTCAGGATGGTGCCGAATACATCGCCGAATTCGTCGTTGACAAAGGGGCCGATAATGCCTTCTGGCAGATCCCGACCCGCCCGTTCTATTTTGCGCCGAAGATCGTCCCAGATGGGCCGCATCTCCTGTTCGCTCTCCTGGATATTGGCAAATACCAGCGAGACGCCGGTGCGCGAGGTGCTGCTGACGAAATCGAGCTGGGGAATCTCCATGATGGCTTTCTCCAGCTTGTCGGAGACCAGCAATTCGACGCGCTCGGGGCTGGCCCCGGGAAAGAATGTCATCACCTGGGCGACGCGGATAATAAAGCCGGGATCCTCGTCTCGGGGCATTTCCTGGTAGGCGGAGTAACCAGCCAGGATCACGACCAGTAGAGCCACTGCGGTGACGCGATTTTTGTCGATGGCAGCGCCGGTTATATTCATGGCTGGGAAGTCCCTAGCAAGCGAACTTGCTGGCCGTCGAGGATACGGCTGACGCCGGCGGTTACGACCTGGTCGCCGGCCTCCAGGCCTTGGAGGATCTCCAGGAGTTCACCGCTGAAATCGCCTGTTTGCACGGATCGCCGGTGGACCGTGCCCAGGTCGTCGCCCGTCTTTTTTACCATGTAGACGAAGCGCCCCTGGCGGTCGGCCCCCACGGCTTCCAGAGGGACGTAGATATGCTGGCTGCCGTCGCCTCCGCCCAGCTCAAATTCGACGGTAGCGGCCATGCCGGGGCGGTAGGCCGAATCGGCGTGATCTAATTGGACCGTAACCGGAAAAGTGGTGGCTGCCCCAGTGGTGGTCACCCCTACTTCGGTGACCCGAGCGGTAAATATCTTGTCCGGGATGGCGTCGAAGGTGACAGTGGTGGCTTCTCCTGCGGCGACTTGGGCGATCCACATTTCGGGCACCGCCACTTCCACTTCCAGGCGCGAGCCCGAGGTAAGCAGCACAATGGGTTGGCCCGGGGATACATTTTCGCCCTCTTCTACCTGGACTGCGGCGATGGAACCGTCAACCGGCGCTACCAGCCGGGTATAGCCCAGGGTGGTGGTGGCGAGTTCTAGCTGTTTTTCGCTGGCGATGACTTCTTCGGCCGAGGCTTGGCTTTGGGTCCGGGCCCCGTCCAATTCACTCTCGGAAATATTGCCGCTTTCGTACAAGGCGCTCAGGCGGGCGTAATTATTGTCGGCGTTGCGGGCCCGAGCCTGGGCGCTGGCCAGACCGGCCTGGATATTTTCTACCTGTAGCCGGTAATCGCGCTCGTCGATGCGGGCAATGAGCTGTCGAGCCGCTACTCGGTCCCCCACGGAAACGGCCAGTTCGTCGAGGGTACCTTGTACTTTAAAACTGAGCCTCGATTCGAGGGCGGCCTGGGCGGTCCCAGAAAAAAGACGCCGTTGCTCGCCGCCGCTAATAAGGACCGACTGGTAGCGCACCGGGCGGATTACCGGTTCGGGTGGGGGCGCTTCGCTGCAGGCAGTCAGACCGAAGAGAAGGCCCAACAGGGCTAGGCGAATAGTCATAATTCCTCCGGATGGTGGGCCATTGGGCGCTGCTAATCGTTAAGGGTTTGCAGTCAGGGTGTGTTGGTAGAAAGCGTCGAGGCGGGCAAACCAGGCCTCGCGTTGCGCCTGGTCGGCGAAAAAGTAGAATTTGCCAATTGCCCGCTCTACAGCCATGAGATCGAGGAGAAAATCATATTCGGCATTGGCCAGCCCTTCCTCGGCGGTGATGGCCGCGTTTTGGGCATCAAGGACATCCAGGATAGAGGTCCGGCCGCGACCGTAGGCTTCATTGAGCAATTGCAGATTCTCTTGGGCCGCGGTATAGGCGTCGCTGCTGAGGCGGATGCTGGCGTAGGTGGCTCCGGCCCGGTGCATGGTGGCGCGAATACTTTGTTCAAGTCGCCGTGCCAGATCTCGGCGCTGCAGCCGCAAGCGCTCTAAGGCGTTTCCAGAAAAATAAGCACTCCGCATCAAGTCGGCGTGGGTTCCATGTGGACAAACCACTTGGGTAAGGCCGGACACCGGACCCATCGCCGTTCCAACGCCGCCATAGCTTTGTGG
>WLWI01000881.1_pt1 | contig 26456 bp, 15 predicted proteins | sample 6701501 | NCBI WGS metagenome assembly WLWI01 (sample SAMN12718690, study PRJNA515312) | sponge metagenome | isolation source: marine sponge | host: Mycale hentscheli | place: New Zealand: South Island, Marlborough, Capsize Point | collected 2014-11-01 | reverse complement strand
CGACGGAGAACCGATGTTTTTTTTTTTTGCCGAGGAAGAAATAAACGCAACTGCTGTGAGGTACTGTCGAAGCAGTCCAGGCTGAAAGCTATTTTAGATGCTTCTCCAATGCATTGGGCACCTGTGTGTGCAATCTGAAGGTTCTAGCTATAAAGTAACTATTTTTAAAAATTCGGAGAAGTCAATCGGTCTTAACCCGCTTTAAAGCGGGATCCGGAACGAAAGGGTTAAGAGACGTTCTGCTGGGTTAGTATCAAAAGGGAGCATTTTTCTACAAAGCAATATAAAATTTTTTATTGAACTTGTATATAAACTAATTCTCGAGTTATAGTCACTTTTGTGAACTCATATGAATCAAAATATGTCATTTCACAAGACCTGGCCTCTCTTGGTACATTTTTTTGCTACATGCTGTGTTAATTCTTACAAGTAACTGATGTAATAATATGCTTGTGTGTCAGTAATGACGACGACAACCACGGACGAAATATGTATTCATGATTAACTCATATGCTTTGGACGGATTAGCAAGGCATCGTCATCTCGTGGTAGGTAAAGTGTTGTCACATTCAGTAGAAATTGCTAGTTAATTCTAAAAAGCGGGTGCAATAGATGATGGAAGGCGATGTTAGTCTAAAAAAGGGAAGTGAAAGTATGAAAGCGAAGGTAAAAGGCGATTAATCGTAACTAAACAGCAAGTGGAATCAGCGATATAAAAAATGGAAGGGAAGAGAAGGCAAAAGGCGAGCGATTAATTCTAACTAAAAGCAGGTGGAATCGACAAGTAAGGCAAGGGTTAGTTTCCAAAAGGAAGGTGAAAGTCCGAAATAGAAGACAAAAGTTTCTCAAATTAAGACCGAAATTCAGAAGCAGGAGAGATAGCAAAAGGGGACTCCATGACTCAAGAAGAAGAGCTGAAAAAAGGAGAGGTGGGGTATAAGAAAAGCTCAGATAGTTCAGAAAAAAGAGAGCAGGAGAGGGAAATTTATGTAACCTTAACCAATGATAGAGAATGGTGACTGAGCAAGATAACTTGTGCTACTGCATTCTTACTTTACTATACATCAAGCACCACTATGTGGTGCGGTACTTGCTATTCTATATGCTTGTGTGTAAGTAACAATGACGATGACCAACCTCCGACAGTGTGTATATTCATGAATAATTCTTGAGCTCAGACAGTTTGGTACAGCATTGCCATTGTTTGAATGGGTAAAGTGTCATCATATTCAGAAGAAAGTGGTTAATTGTAACTAAAAAGAGGGTGGAGTAGATGAGGGAAGGTAGTGTTGGTTTCTAAAAGGAAGGCAAAAGTACAAAAGAGAAGTCAAAAAGGCGACTAAAAAGTAGGTGGAATTGGTGAGGTAAGGCAGTATAGTTAAAATTTCTAGTAATGTTGGCATAAGCTTCAACAAAGAAGGCGAAAGTACGAAAAAGAAGGCAATAGTTGTATGCATGAGAGCAACATATCTTTCTAATGTGGACATTGCAGAGTCTACATCTGAGAGTCAAGGTTATTCCATAAAGGTGTCAGACTCTTTTGGAAACACATTCCATGTTTTCCATGCTATTCTCTTTTAGTCTCACGAGCCAGATCATAAGGAAAGGGTCTGGTCAAGTTCACATGTAAGCTTGGTCTTGCACAATTAACACAAATGTAACCCACAGTTTTGATGACTCGGTTATTATGGTGTAGGCTATCATAAAGCGCTTGAATTCAGGTAATTAGCTAGTTCTATTAATTTTTTGTGTTCATGAACTCCCAAATCCATACTATTAGGTAGCTATGAAAACTTGAGCTTCCTTGATCTTTAACTCACAATTCTTACTGGCTAGGTCTACAACTCTTGCCTCTTCCCATTAATGAGGTGATGTTGTTGCCAAGCATGTTCAGCAATAGCTGAAACATTCTCATCACCTTTCTTGCAAGCATCCTAATGTTCTTTCACTCTCTGCTCAAGGCTTTTAGTTGTTTCACATCATAGCTGCAGGGTATACTATACACTATGGATAACTCGGCGCTATTTGGTAAGATGTGATATTAGTGTCTTACCCGAATTCAGTATTGTTTTGATGTCAAAGTCTCTACACACTCTTTAGAATCAAACCTTTGTTTGCTCAGTATCTGTGTGATTTCTAGATAGTAACTTTTTAGAGCTTTCCCTAACGGTTGTGTGGGCACTAGGTGTAGCTCATAAGCTTATGGTCTGCGGAGAAGTAACTCCTTAGACTAATTCTCCGCAGTGGTAACGCTGCCACCAGATTCTTTCTCCTCCTTTCCTTGTCCTTAGACAAATTAACCCCTTCTCAACAAGTTAAGTTAAGGTTAAGTTATAATTTAAATATCGGAAAGTGAGTTGTATCAAGAATGACCTTACAGGCTTACCGGTGAATATATAGGTCTAGGGAACAATGCAATTGAAACAAAAAGCCGCATGATGAAACATAAATAGGTAAGATGACGTATACAGGAAATAAGATTCTAAAGGGTGTACATGCATAGTATTACAAATTAATTTACAAGTCTATACAATATGAAATGTCCGTTGTCCTATAATGTTCAAGTCTTTGTTTTTTGGTTCTTCTCTTGTAGGCATGTGCCTACAGGTTGCATTGTCGTAACTGTTATTTGGAAGTACTTTGTGTAAGTGTTTCTCTTCTTCCTTCAAGTTTTCACTCACATTAGTTAGTTACTTTACCGTACATACTTAACAAAAAAAACTCAACTGAATTTTTTTAGTAGCTGGCCAGAGTGTTAAAGGTTAAAATTAATCATACAATAGTTCTTAGTCTCATGTAGACTAACTCGGTAGGCTTGCTCGCCATTTGTGTTCAAGCACACGTCTAGTTAATTTAATATTGGCTGTTAGAACAATAAAATTTGCTAATAATACAATTCTTGTCTGGTACAGCATCATTATTTTCATAACATACTAGTTCAATTTTTGCTTTCGTATAATTAGAGAACGTTTTTGTGTGAGTGGTGATTGGAAGTAAGTGAGTAAAATCCACTTGAATCAGGGAGGCAGCCCAACAGCAACAACCAGGCTATTAACTGGTGACTGCAGTAAATTCCTTGGCAGTATTTGCTACATGAACAATTATCTGGGCTTCTAGTGAGCAAGAAGCAAGTCACTGTTTTGACCTGCTTTGCCAGAAAAAAACTGTGCTGACAATTGGCCTTTCTGTAGATATCTTGAATAATTCTCTGCTAAGTAAGACTAACAGCTCTTTCTATGTTTTCAGTCCCCTCACAATAAGTCCTCGCAATTCTTTAGGACATGTTGAGGGTTTCATGCCCGCAATAAATGTACCACCCCAGATCGTTACCCTACCTCACAGTCAGGATTTCACTGCTTCACTCCATGGCAAGTTAAGGGAGTTCATAGGTATGGTGAACTTCTACCATCGGTTCCTGCCTTCTGCATCCATCCTCCAACCTCTGAATGAGCTGTTGACTCATCCCAGGGACAAGTCCACTCCTCTCACTTGGACCGAAGAAGCACACTCAGCCTTCAACAGGACAAAGGAAGTCCTAGCTGTAGCTACTCTCCTTGCTCATCCCAAGCCAGATGCCCCGACCTGTCTCATGACAGACGCGTCCTCCTCTGCTGTTGGTGCAGTTCTTCGGCAATTGGTCAAAAACACATGGCACCCTATTGCATTCTTCTCTAATTACATTACGTTTGACAGGGAGCTATTGGCGGGGTTTACTTAGCTATTAAGCACTTCTGTCACTTCCTGGAAGGATGTTTTTTCCATGTCTTTACCGACCACAAACCTCTCACATATTTTCTCAACACAAACTGCAGTTGTCACTCTCCTCGTCAAGCTTATCACATAGATTACATTGCCCAGTTGACATCATCAATCACACATGTGAAAGGTGTTGCCAACATCCCAGCTGATACCTTATCCAGAATTAAAGCGAACGCTCTCTCTAATGGTTTACCCCTAATCACAGACTTCCAAGCCATGGTAGCTGCACAGGCAACAGATGAGGACATTATATGCCTATGGTCCACACCCTCTTCATCTTCGTTGAAGTTGGAATCCGTCCCCTTGTCCATGTCAGAACACACAATTTTATGTGATGTATCTACCGGGACCCCTCGTCCAGTTGTTCCTCAGCCTTTCCAATGCGCTATTTTCAACTCCCTACACAACCTTTTTCATCCCAGTATCCGTACTACACAGCGTCTCATGACAGCCCGTTTCGTCTGGCCAAGCGTCAAGGCTGATTCATGATCATGGACTTGAGCATGTCTCCAGTGCCAGAAGTCCAAGGTCCATTGACATACTGTCACACCTCTCTATCTTTGTTTGCCACACCTGGTGTCTGATTTGACCACGTTCACATCAATCTCGTTGGTCCTCTTCCGACCTCTCAGGGATTCAGCTGCATGCTCACCTGCATTGATAGGTTCACCCTCTGACCAGAGGTCATTCCCGTCATGAACATCATGGCCGAGACTGTGACCAAGGCCTTTGTGAGTGGATGGATTTCCTAGTTTGGTGTCCTATCTATGATCACCACAGACTACAGACATCAATTTGAATCCACTCTTTAAGAACAACTGACTCACCTTCTCAGAATTCACCGCATTCACACCACGGCATACCATCCTATCGCCAACAGTTTAGTGGAACGTTTCCACCGACAGCTCAAAGCTGCTCTGAAGACCTACCCTGTTCCTGAACTCTGGACTACTTCACTTCCCTTAGTATTACTTGGGATATGGATAGCCCTCAAGGAGGACATTGGTTGTACAGCTGCAGAGCTCGTCTACGGCAATTCTCTCTGGCTCCCAGAGAATTCTTCACGTCCTCTGAAGACTCTGTATAGCCCACTAGTTACGTCTCTACCCTCAAGTCCTCCATGAAAAGTTTGCAACCTACCTCCACCCACCCAGCCCAACACTCCGTTTACATCAGCCCTGCACTATCCAAATGTACTCATGTCTTTATCCATTATGATGCCACTAGAAGACCCCTGCAACAGCCATATAACAGTCCTTACAAGGTTCTCAAGCAGGAAGACAAGCATTTTGTCATTGACATCAACGGTCGTCACGACTCAGTCTCCCTGGACTGGTTAAAGGCCGCTCACTCTAAGTATCGTCTTCCTATTCAAGGTATAGCACCTGATCAATGTATTTCTTCAACTCCTTCATCGCCTCCTCCATCATCACCTCTTCCATGTGATTCTCCCTACGCCTCCTTCTACTGGCTCTTCAAGGACCACGCGCTCAGGATGCCACGTCCACTGGCCCAAACGCCTTTGGAATTTCGTTCCCTAATTAGGTCACTGGGAGGGGAGTTATGTGGCGGTCACATTTCATTCTTACCAAACTCACTCATTTATGCTTTTGTTTTATTCCACATCTTACCACATCATGTGATGTAAATTGTAGTGTCTTGTGGTGATAGTTGTCTGAGCTATGTAAAATGTTTACATCTCTCAATATGACAAGGTGGTTGTTCTAGATTAGCAAGTTCTGTTATTTTCTTGGGAATATCTAGGAAATGCTTTATCATGGCAAATGTTGCAGCATCTTTGGGAAACATAAGTAGCTAGTAGGCTACACATCATTATTTGTGAGCCTGGAGCTGTTTAAGACACGTCATATCAGTTTTTGAATGACTGCTATGCTCACATGCTGCAACCACCTATAAAAAGAAAAAATATATATATGTGACCGTCTACAGGAAAACCGGGCTCAACGCGGCGTGCGTAAATATCGATAAAAGATCGATCGATTTCTTAAAAATGTATTGTTTCAAGCCGACGGAAGGGAACGGTTAGGTCTATTATAGTGGGAACGACTTCAGCTACGACGATAAAACTTGGAGAGCTCAATATCTGGACGCCAACAATTCTGTAAGTGCAAAAAAAATGTTCGAAGGGTGCCGCGTTGTGCCCGGTTTTCCTGTAGACGGTCACATATTATATACAATCAATTTACAATTGCTTGTGGATTCCATACAATATTTTTCCCGACTGTATTCCAAACACATAGAAGGAGCTATGAGTGGACATTTGATCACCATTGGCCTGTCAAGGCTAGGAACAGAGCTGGAAATCTTAGGTTGTGTCACAGGAGGTATCTGTATGTAGAAAGTGGGAAGTCGGGGAAAACTCTTTAGAGATGACACAGTAGTGGGAATCATGAGATTCATCAAACTTCCTGACTGGTTCAATTTTATTGCAACTGGAGTCATTGAAGTGCTGAAAAACAGTAATGCTGGTACCATTAAATGAACTCAAGGCAGTGGTGGCACTAGTGTGGTGGTTGATGTTGTCCACTACACAAAATTATAGTGAAGACTTCTAATTGAGTTAAGGACTCAATATCCATTTTTCCCCCTTTTCATAGCTCATCAAAGTCTACTCATACTATACATTGCAGCCTAGAGCTCTGGTGAAATTAGGCTTTGTGGTGTTCCAGTGTGGCTTCAACCCCACGTCCATCATTCCACCACAAAATATTAAGTATTATAGGCAAACAATTCAGCTCTGCTAAATGCACCGACATCCTCTACAATAGAAGCCTGCATCTATTTTCTCAAAATGAGCAGGGCAAACCTAATTATTCATTCTTGTCTAGCTGCCACAGGTCACATTTCTCTAGAAGTAAGTTGCTGAAGTTTAGACCCTAGTTTAGAAAATGTCCTATTTACACGTGCTATTACTCAAACTAGTTTTGTTTGCATGGCCACTGTACGTTTCCAAGGTAAACGCTCTGCTCGTGCACACTTACCCGTACTGTTTCACTTAACTACCGAGGTATTTCACTTAGTTTCAACTTAGTTACCGAGGTATTTCAATTAGTTACACGCTATTTCACTTTCCCAGTGCAATTTCAATTGAACAGCGATTTTTCCCATACATTCTTGAATGGGCAACTTACGCGCTGTACTATTATACCATATATTTATGTGTGGTTTTGAACACCTTGTCAAACCTCCATGAGATTGAATTGGGGATGGCATTGTAGCTAAATTTGTTACTATTGGTATAATAAATAATATGTGTACCAAGTTCATGCTTTTACCATATATTGTACAATTCATTATAGTTTTTTATTCCCAGTTTAAATGAGTCATTTTTCTTCATGATTAAACTTGGCAATTATAACTATGTTCATCATCAAATATCTTGTAAACTAGTGATGTGCTTGAGCATAAATGGTGAGCGAGCCTGTGCACAAACAAAACACTTCAAAAGAATTTATCAGTCAAAAGTACTTATAAGTACGTAGCTGTTGTGACCACACTTTAGCTAATAAAAGAACTTCTTCCTTACCTCAAAGTCCCATTGTCTGTAGTCTCTAATATCACATTCTGACTATCTGCATTACGAGTAGCTTCTGACAACAAGCACTCACAGTTACTATATAAACGGTCGAGTTTTTGAAATTACATCTGGTAAATGCTTTCAATACAATAGTAACCTTTCCCAGTAACATTTTGCGACTTGGAAAAAAAACAAGATGTTATAAAGAATTACTTCGCAGAGTTGATTCCAACAGTACGTGTTTAAGACCTACGTGTGTCTTGTGGCATTTAGGAACAACCCAGTACAAAGTGGTAAACAATTAGATTTCCTTGTATGGTACGGGATTGCTAAACCGAAAGATTTTGTTTAGTGGAGGTATGGGAAAGGGTAGACTACGTAGCTAACACAAAAATGTGAGGGTCAAAGTACAAAATGACATACGTACGTCCACACATATGTATAAGCAAACAAATATCCCTGATTTTTAATAGTGTCACCGCTGAGAGTGTCTCACTCGCTTCGCTCGCTCGCCAATTACTTTTATTGTTTCTAATTTTTAATAAGTCAGTATTATTTTTTGTTCATTGACCTATTTACGCATCATTTATTATGGACAAAAAATACATTTGTAAATTATACCTTTTGTATTTTTCCCGCCCTGGTAGCAATTTATTCATTTCAGTTCTAGACAGTCACATAATAATGCTTAATATTACATGATTAGCTAAATGAATGGTTATAATATTGTAGCAAATAAAGAAAAGTAGCTATATTTTACTTTTGTTTTATAAAGAGTTCCCCTTTACAAATTCTACTGCCACTTTTGTATCTTGAAGAGTAAACTATCTGTTTATTAGTTAAGATAATACTCTACATAATGTTTTTCATTAATTTTTTAGTCAAAAAGATGAAACCACCTCACCATTGGAATCCTATTTGGCTAGTGTTGGACTGACTGAAGCTAAAAAGTGGCTGATTTTTTTAAAGAAGGAAGGCATTGCTTCACGGGAAGCCCTTGATAATTATGAAAATCGTGACAAATTATATTTCACACTGGTAACAAATACTACATCAGATTTGGAAAAAAAATCTCTTTCAGTACTTCTAAAATTAAATTGTGATGATACAAACAATTATTTCCAAATAATTCACTTGCTTGGCCTTGACAAATTCTATTCTCATAAGCTCCATCTTCGAGATGCTTTGCTTGTCAGACAGAATATTTTAAATTTGATCACAAAAGGAGAAGGCTGTTCTAAATTAACAGACATCCCTTTTTTAGTACTAAACAAGTTAATGTCTTATGATGTAAATTGCAGATCTGACTTAATGCTTGATGACACAGACAGTTCTTGTGATTCTGATGATGATGAAACAAAAGATGAATCAATACATCCTATGGATTGCTTACATGCTTTATTATTATGTTGTGATGATTTTCTTCGCCAGAACTTGTTTTCTAGGCTGGCTAAATGTCAATTATCTGTTCCATTATTAATGCCTGATCCCATAAAAAAGCACTTCATTTTTCCAATTTGGTCCATGCGTGGTATCCTTAAAGAGTGGAAACCAAAAGGTGCTAACCTAGTATCTGAATCTGTAGTCACTTATCGTATGCCAATAGTATCATTCCTTCGCTTTGGACAACACCAAAGAAAAGGAATTTCCAAATCTAAAATAATGAATTCACTTATAAGTGGCTTAGAACAGAGTCCATTTTTTCATCGTGACTGCAGTGGTGGTCACCTACCTCGTGTTTTCAGTGAAGGTCTCGTAGACATGTCGTGGTATACTCCTGCTGGAAAACCAACTGATAAATTTGACGATATTGTTGCCTTTATAAATTTACATGGGGATGCTCATGAGCATGTAACTCAAGCTCAATTTATCTCACAAATATCTTCACTTTGCTTTATTCTGATTGTAAATGATAATTTCACATTTGAAAATCGTGATCTGGCTATATTAAAAGCTCTAAATGAATCTTGTGGAGGCCTAATGATTCTTAATGGAGTTGATACAAAGGTTGATGTTTGCAAGAAGCAAAACTTTAATAATTCACACATTATTAATATTGCTGATATGACAAATCCCAAAATTGTAAATTCCATTTCAAAAAAAATTAAATCAAATCTTCCCAAACTTGAGCGTCTGACTATTGAGAATATTAAAAAATTCAAATTGCCTGAGATACTAATTGATGAAAACCTTCAGGCATGCAGAGATGGATATGAATATGTAGTCAAAATTAAGAAATTTCTGGAGTGTTGCAATGGAGACATTAGTAACTTGAAGAATTCCATTGTCCCTCTTCAAGGAGAAGCATTATGGCAAACTTGGGCAAAACTTGACAAAGAGTTTAATAGACATCTAGAAAGAGGTGCTGAACAATTTTATGAGTACTCTGAAATAATTCAAGAAAAGAAAAAGTTGGTTAGGAAAGAGCAGTTTCAAAAAGTTAGTGAACTATCAAAAATTATGGAAACATTCTTAAATACTTTTCTTGAACTGAATGGAGACTCAAACTATTTTACCAGAAATTATTTTCTGCAATCTTTAAAGCTTGAATTAAATAAGCATTCAAGAGAAAAAATTGGGGAGAAGTATCCTGAATTTCTAAAATTACAAAGAGAACTTGCTTATCCCTCAAATACACCACTTGGAGGTGAGATTGAACAAAAGGCAAGTGAGTTTGAAATATTGCAAACTGAAATTGTAAATTGTTCTTTGGGTTTGGAGCATTTATTGAGAGAAGTGGGACAAATTTATGAAGCTTCTCATTCTAAGGGCTCACATAAGTCTTACTGTGAAAAACTATCACAAGTTGCAGCAGAGGCTATGATAGATGGATATCCTCTAGAATTAATGGATGGTGATGCTTCACATGTTCCCATAGAATGGATAACAGCAGTATTAGATGATTTAATAAAAAAATTAGGTGACCAGAAAGTTTTTGTGCTATCAGTACTTGGTATTCAGAGTACTGGTAAGTCCACTATGCTTAATACTATGTTCGGTCTTCAGTTTAATGTTAGTGCTGGAAGATGTACTCGTGGAGCATTTATGCAATTAATTCCTCTTGATGATACTATAAAGTTGCATACAGGGTGTCACTACATTCTAATAGTAGATACCGAAGGATTGCAAGCTCAAATAATGACGAGAACTGACAAAGAGAAGCATGACAATGAACTGGCCACTTTTGTTATTGGCTTGGCTAACATGACCCTTATTAATGTAATGGGAGAAGTTGGTAACCTGGATGATATTTTGCAAACATCAGTTCATGCATTCTTACGAATGAAACTGGTAGAAATTAAGCCTAGTTGTCAGTTTGTTCACCATCATTCAGGTGTGAGTATACAATCTGATGTTGAGCATGCAATATTTACTCAAAAATTGAATCAGTTCACCAGAGATGCAGCAAAAACTGAAAAGTGTGATGAACAATATAAAAAGTTTGATGATGTTATTAAATTCAATGACACTAAAGATTTTCACCAATTTCCTGGTTTATGGAAAGGTGACCCACCAATGGCTCCTATTAATGAGGGATACAGTGAAAAGACTCAACTCCTCAAACACCATATAATAGGAAAAATAGATTCCAGAGCATCACAGAATTCAGAAAAAATACTAAGTGGTCACAACTTGTCTGGCTTTAAATTATTACTTTCAAGTTTGTGGGAAGCTCTTAAGAAAGAAAATTTTGTTTTTAGCTTCAAAAATACTTTAGAAATCACAGCTTATAGTAGACTGGAAACAGAATTCAGTAAATGGGAATGGATATTCAAAGAAGAAATTATAAATTGGAACCAAAAGAGTGACAATCAGATTAAAGCAGCTAAAGTTACAGCTGTGTCTGACTTGGTAGTAAATCAGAAAATACATTTAGCGCAATGTGTGCATACACTTTATGAAGATTTGAAACAGAAAAAGGACGTGTTTTTTTCTGGTGAACACAGTGAAATATTAATAAAATGGAAAGGTGCTTTTGATATAAGGTTAAAATCTTTGAGTTGTGAGTTACAAAAAGAAGCTGAAGATTATTGTAACAAACTTCTACACACAAAACAAGAATTTTCTAATTTTGAAAAAATAATACAATCATTAGTTGAACAAATTCAGAGAGATGTTCATGAAAATGTTAATATTAAGAAAAAAGAAAAAGTACAATTTCAAAATCGCCTGGAGAGAGGAGTTATTGAAAGTCAAGATTTAAAAAACTTGATCGACAGATGTTTATTTGCTGAAGACAAATTATTGCACTACAAATCATTTCTTGATGATAAAAAATTACAAAAAATTGTGAATCTAAAAAAAAAAAGAAATGACTTACTGTCAGAAGATGATATGAGGAATATTTTAACCAAGAAGCTAAGTTTAGATGAAGTAAAAATGGTTTTGAAACACTGCCCACAGCTTGAAGAACAACTACAGTCAGAATTTGATAAAATTTGGGGGAAATTTATAAGTCAAATTGAATACGTTCGAACAGATAAAACAATGAAAGTTATATACGATATACAACAAGCATTAACTAAATTTATATCTGCTAAAGGATATGGAGGTGAATTGATAAAAAAATTAAATGAGCGACCATTTAAAGAATGGAAAGACTTCTCCTTAGAGCCTAATTCAGAACAGCATTACACGAAACTACTGAATCAAGCTAAAGTATGGGACAGTGGCGTGCACTACTTAGGAAAAGTAAGCAGTAAGATTATGCCAAATGAAGTGACCAAAATATTTCAGAAAGACAATTTTTTTTTGGCAGCTCAGCAAGCTACTGAAAGTATTATTTTCAATGCTTCAGAGGTGATAAATAAAATTAAAAAAAGGCAAATGGATTTCTCATCAAGTTTTGTAGATGAACTGCTCATTCATGTTGCTGACAGTATTCCAAAAGCTTGTCAAGGTATTGGCAATATTATTTCTTTTACAATTGATTATGAAATAGATCTATATATTAAAATTTGCAGTAATGCTGTTCCCGAATTTGAGGAAATAGCTGTAAACTTTGAGGATCGAAACGATCCTATAGTCTACCTAAATAAATATAAAAGAGCACCAATTTACACAAAGTACAAAAATCAATACAAGCAAACAGAAGCAGAAGTGGCCATTGCAGATACTCTATGTGCTTATCTGGAAAATCCAATAGTAAATCAAATTAAACAATCTCTTGGCCCTAAAATTATATCAAAATTGAGAAACTCGGTTTCATACTTGGACAACAAATCTAGATTGAAAGTGCAAATACTCCTTGATTCATTTGATGGGAATGATTATGACTATAAAAAAATTATTGTTTACATTAAAAACATTCAACAAAGTCTTCTTGAGCACATTGACAACTACATTATACAATTTTGTGATCAAAAAGTGAATGAAGAGTTGACTGAATTGCAATTTACAGCAATTGAAGAATTCAATAAAACAATTGGAAATATTATTGATGTAGTTAAACAATTGACCCATACAAATGATAATGTACAAGAATGGCTGAAAACTTTTTGTGAAAAACAGCAACTTCATAGTTTAGTGGGCATTAATATATCAATGGAAGACATTATGGCTGGCTATGAAACTGTTGCATTCTTACACCTTGGAAATTTAAAAGAAAAAATCATTGGACAATTAAATGAAATGAAAGATAGAGCACGTTTATCTCTTGAAACAATCAAGGGCAAAGAAGAAATCAATAACTGGCACCATAAACCACGAGAACTATTGCAAAATTTGATCGGCTGTACTGAATGTTGTCCTTTATGTGGAGAACAGTGTGATTATTTTCAACATGGTAATGAGCGAGATCATAAAACTGCAGTACATCGAATCGACTGCCTCGCAGGATGGCGCATAAAAAAAAGTCAATTAATGCATACTGGATTTTGTCCTGATCTTGTTGCTAGTGATTTACAGTTCTATATATCCGATGATAAATTGCATTCTTATAAAAATTATAAAGAAATTTTTCCTAATTGGTCTATTCCTGCAGATATGACATCCTCAAGTGCTCTATATTGGAGAAAATTTATATACATCAACAAGAATAAGCTTGCTTTTGATTACCATGCTTTACCTGCTAAAGTTCCTTCTCAGTGGCAAAAATATAAAGGAGAAGATATCATAGCAGACTTAAAAAGATTATACAATATATAGTGCACAATATTACAAAGTGCAAAACTTTAGCTTTTTAGAGAGAATACTTCATTATTAGTGACCACGCATTTGATAATTTGTACAAGCATGTTTTAGTTACTATTTAGCTGTCATATTTTACATTATTTTTGATTTTTTTACCGTTAGTCACATAGCTAAGTCTTTATTTGAATGAATAGTAACTGTTACTTATGATTTGAATTATAGTAGTAGAATCCATGTGGACATTCAATGTTAGAGGCCATGTTTATAATTGTTCTCCGCACAATTTTCCTGATGAGGTTATGAGACTGTCAATGCTGCATGTTATCAAAGAGACCCAGTGGGTTGCTTTAATCCAACAGTGCATTCACATAATTATGCAAAATCTGTGGCCTTATTCATATTCTATACTCCCTTTTAGTTACAAAAAGAAAATTGTCTGGTATGAGATTTAACCTTGAGCTCGTATCATTTAGCTGTGCAAAAATAACCCTTAAAGCAGCTCCACTATTATTACCAGATCCATATCTACTTTCAAAAGCATGCTAACAACTTGATCATTTTTACTCTCTCATGTGATATGTAAAAATTAATGAGAGGTTATGCATAGATGATATTTACATATATGTGCATTTAAGAGGGGACTGGTGTCTTGTGTGGAGGATAGTACTGTATTATAAATGTGACTTCTACATTTGAATGGCATAGGCACTGCTCAGTTGTGCTAGAGCTGGTCATGTTCCATTTCACTCAAAGAGCCTCCCATCATCAATCTGTGGCACAGTTATGCCCTGCCTCTGTCATTCAAATGTAGAAGTCACATTAATAATACAGTACTATCTTCCACACATGACACCAGTCCCCTATTTAAAAAAAGTACCTCCATAAGGGATTCAAACGAGTGATACACTTGCCATTAAACAAGCCAAAACTAACAGCTTATTCTTGAAGTGCCTTATTAACCATATCATGTCCTCTTCATTCTTTTTATTTTTCCTAGCTGTCTTGCTCTGTCCATCCCCTTCTCTATAAAAAGTGAACACTGCATACCTATATTCATGAACTGAGTTGGGAAAGAGTGTTCACCTACAGTAGCCAACCATAATCCACCAGGATAGAAAAAAGGCAGAGAAGTGGGAGAACATAAGGGTCAAGTATAATAGAACCAGGTGAGAAAGGCGAACTGATGCAACTACTTCAATAAAGAAAATACACAGAATAAACAAGAACACCTTATGCTATATAGCATTTCAATTTGCTAAACTTAGTACATCGAGTGCCACAGCATGGAGGGATAAAGCGGCATCACAATCAGTACAAGGTGATGAAGCAAAGGCAATTAAAAGGACAGGAATAATGGAGGAGCAGAAGAGATAGACAAAGAAGGGAAAAGGGAATCCATGAGCAAAAGAGGGGAATAAGAAAAATAAGTAGAAGAAGTCAAACATTGAACAAAGTTAATTAAGAAAACTTCAAAATAAGGTTAAGGAGTCATAAAAACAATACATCAGCATTAAATTCTAGAATCTTAAGTTAAACAACTTATAATGTTGACGTCTATTATATCGGGCAGCATAAGTACACCAAATATGTTCACTTTTATTTATAAAAGCATGAAGTTTTGGTACAAATGTAAACAATAATCAATTTCTGAACATTTGGTACTTCCGTTCTGACCTTTAGTGACCTAAAGGTGCTAACCCTGATGTAGCCACCTTGAAGTTATTTGAATTTGTTGAGGCCACAGGCTCTCCACAGGGGATCACGTCCTGAGACACACCCACAAGATAGCCTGGACTTGCTCGGAGTCTTCAGCGAACAACACGAACAACTTATAGTTATTTGTACGCAACTAATGTTGTCGACCATTTACAATCATGTAGCTATCATGATATTCATTTTCTGGTAAACCACTTGTTCTATGACGTTTTGTGGTCGAGCTCTAGATCTCTATTGGAATTCTTGAGGCTATATTTCCAGCTTTTCAGCAGAACCCCGTTGCATAGCACCGTACGTGCCAGCGGTAAGGTCTATTTGCGCTTTGAGAACTGCCGCTTAGAGAGTGAGAGGTCTGGCCCTTGAACAGTTTATTCTTGCCTGGAATTTACGACTCCTGGACAGAATCAATTGCAGCTTCTGTGGGAGTAATGCAGGATGAGCTTGTTCAAGGCCTTGTTAATATCAGTGCACATGTTAGCTATTTCAATCGCTCTATCATCTGCATGGCTTCTTCTGGAATATCTAAAGGTGTATCTGATAGTAAAAGAGCTAGTGCTGCTGAACTGTAGCTGGCATATGGTACTGTTCCATGCTCTGAGTAGATGTGACATTGTATCTGCATTTTATTAGCCATAAGGAAAGGCATGAACTGCCTGAATTCCTAGAGCTCATCATTGCCTCGCTATCAATATCAGATGCACTATTAAATATATTCCACAAGAATTCATGCAGACAAAATAATTTGTCATTCTTATGATGATAGAACTAGCATGCGCACCAATTTTAAAAGGCTAGGGGAAAAACACTTTGCAAATAGATCATCAGTGTTATGAAATCATCCCACCTACCTTTGCTGTGTAGGTGGGGCTGGACAAACACACATGGCTTGTTTGAACCTATTCTGCCCTATTGTGCCCGAGGTTACAAAGCTTGATATAATTATTGTCTTGCAGTTGCATAAAAAAAGCCTCCACAGGTGCAAAAGCAAAAGTGTACCTCTTCCATGTACTGCTCTCCATCAGTGTCAAGGTGACTGTTAATTAATATGAAGCAAGTTGAATTTGATAATTGCTTGGTTGTGCTGATTTTAACCTACACAAAACAAACCATTACTACATTGTACATGACAACAAAGACAGTATTACTTACACAATAGAGAAAGCTATTATTGAAATACACACTTAACATTGTTCCTTACTGTTAGAGCTTTATTTGATACTAAAACATGACACCTATCCACCTGTTATACTTTAGTACCTTATCTCCTAGTACCACTGCATGGTATTGTGGCTATTGTGTTAAGCCTATGCTGCCCCAATAATATTAGGCTGTAGTGTACAATGCACATCCCTTTCGCGGGAGAACAGTGCAAAGATACTGGAACATGACGAAACTATCGACCACAATACAGAAATTCACTGTATAACAACCTTGGTGGTAGGAGTGGTCCAAGTACTAAAAAACTGACTACTGATTTCTTCCCAGTAATACTTACAACAGTTAGAGGTTTAAGATGACAGGTGACAACAATGAATAAATTTTTAAAAAGATATAAAAAAAACAGTTCATAAAAATTGATTGATTCAGGCGAGATGCCAAAAAATGATTTGTGAGCAAATTTGAAGATGACATAGCACTACCTTATCTTGTAAAACCTGCAGTAACTCCATCAGAATGGAAGCAAATAACCTGGCAAAAAATAAAAGAGGATCATTAAATGCTTTCAACTTTGATTGACAAGATTGAATAAAGCTCTTAAGTTCTATACCCATCACAATACTATTTGGTAATGATAATTTTTGTAGCAAAGTAAATATAGCTTGACTCTTGTTACAAATTGTTGCCATTATATCCTGTTCAGGTAGTAGCTATCGGCTATCTATCACACATTCAAATTCTCTTGTTGTCACAAGGTGGTCACATGCACCTGGCAGAGCGAGGATGCCTGTGCACTAAGCAGGCACTGTGAGCCGTGCAAGCAAAGCTCTTGGAGCCGGGCTAGGAACTCACAGGAGAACAGGTCTTTCCTCACAGTAAGTGGTGTGGTGGGCACCCAAAGTCCCACCAGAACCATTGCTGCTTCATGAGAAAATTCCTTGAATTTGCACCCCAGCAAATGCTAGGTACCCAATCACAGCTGCTGGGTGGACTGGTGGGGCTAGTGAAAGGCAGATGAAGGAAAACTAGAAGGAAAGTTGCCAGAGTAGGGCTTGAATCAGGACCTAGAGCAGCCTCTGAGCCACAGTCACAACCACTACACCACACAGCCACTATCACACATACTATTTACACTATGCAATGATCACTACGAGTAAATTATATAGCATTTGCTTCTATACTTTGGTCTTCACTTTAACTTGTGGCCATTATTTAGCATCCATATCTTATGAAATTGTCAATAAAAGACCTTTCCATTCCAAGAAATATGTGGGTTGGGTCGACTTGGTAGAGTGCCACCAGAGGTAGTATAAAATAATTCCTGCCCCTAACTAATCAGCTCCTCCTAACTACTCAGGTGTATAAAGACACCACAGTTGTGACTAACATTTTAGTTATATGGTGTCAGGTAGGTACAGGTGAATACGAAATAAGACTAACTAAGGCAGGGTGAGTGAACTGGCTACACAGTATAATTATAATGACCAGCCTACCCTTAGGTGTTACACAAATAAATGTGATACACTTGCACATGTACTGAGCAAAAAAAGGCCAAGATCCTGCTGCAAGTGCCTTATCAATTTCTTCTGTGAATTTAAAGAACTGACGCTAGTAGGATAATGGAACATAGTTTATTTCTAAGCTTGCCATCTGGTGTATGGTTAAAGTAAACGATTAACACCATAAGCTCTAAGCAATGATGTTAAAACTAGGGCAACATATCCCAGTCGTCAAAAATATGCTAACTGCTCTATTGAATCACTATATGACAAGAAGCTCTGGAGTAGTCCATAATCCTGCTCACAATTGTACATGCATTTAGTAAAGTGTTTCTGAAACTTCAACAGGTTTTTCTCTGGACAGAGTTCCTCTGGGTTTCCACACAAACGAAACTGTTATCATTTCATGTTAGAAGTGGCAGCTCATGTAAGACCAACTTGGTGATTTAAGAACCATAAGTCAAAAAGAGTTTAATAGAGTTAGGATGCCATAAGTCAATCTGCCTAAATATCTTCAAACGCTCACAACACACAGTGACTAATATGTGTCGAATTGATTGTTACTAATTTGATTTAGTTCCCTTCCTTTGATAACCAAAGAGGTACATATATTTGTATTAGAAACACAATAAAAATGTAAAAAAGCCTGGAAAAGAGAAGAAGAAAAGTTATGACTAGACAGTGCATCATTGATTCATTGCAGAGCATACTAAAATATTTACTCCTGCAACTTATGTGAAAATTTGTATATTGACAGAATATATAGTGTCTGTTTGTTCCCTTCTGTCTGTCTAACATAATAACAAAGCTATCCTGAGACAGAACTTTAATCTGAAATTACATCTACATGTATAGTCTCTATGATGAACTCTAGAAAACAAGAATCAAAATAACACCATCAAAATACAAATTATATAACAACCAGTGTGAGACAACTCCATTAGGTGTGAGACGTAAGTGTTGCTTAGTGTAAGAAACCCCACAACTAATCTTCGAAATACCTTGTCGTTGACTGAATAAATAATAACAAGTTGGTGTGCTTCAACATATTTATATAATTCATAAAATAAGAAATTATACCAATTTCCTTTTATTCTGAGACTCCAGTGAGTTGAAATATTAAACTCTTTTTATTTTTAAAGATTATGTATTTAGGAGTGCATGCGAAAAGAGGTTGCACGTACGTACATATATATATATATATCAAAGTTTTGATTGACTACTGTAGCATCATAATTACTATTGTTTTTGTGGTCATATTCATTCTGGTCAAATAACATTGTTTGTACTCCTGTTGATGCTTACCAAAGGATAAAAACTACTACTACAAAAGTATCCCTAGCTTGTGTACATTGAAATGGTCGGATACTTTTGACAGGCATCACCCTAATCCAAGATAGACAAGATAGTACCATTGTCAGTACAATGGCTAGCAGACATTGGGTCATGGTGTACGAGGTAACCATGAATATAGAGTTCTCACGAAAAATCCTATCTGATGACGATGCAGTGTGAAATGTAAACTAACTGGATCTTTGACCTGGACATTTATGCAATCGTATAAAATATGCATAATGCCACCCACTACATGGTACATACTACCACACCAAACACTTGAGTAATTAAATTTCAAGGTTGCCTAGCAACATAACTACACATGTATAATTTTAAATTAGATCTCTCTTACACTGAGCACATTTCTTCTTCTGAAGAAGAAAATTGGTTTTTGTTACAGATATATTTGTAGTAGTAAAAAGCAACTTTCATGACATTTATTTAATGGACAATTGTATCCTTGCTCTAAAATCATGAATGGTATCATTCATTCCCAATTAGTGCACAAGCAAACCATTAATGAAAGATCTAGGTTAAGTAAGATGGAGCAATGAAATTTGACAACCCTATCCATCATATCAATACTTTAAAAATTACCTGAACATTATTTTTCGGTAATACTTGGGAATTGCAGCTACATCTAACTATCTTTACTCATTGAGTATTACACTGTTGCAAGGAGACCATTTATAGAAGGCTTGGACACATTATGAAAAAGAATTGTATCGACACATTAAGAAAGGGAATGAAGCCATTTATGAATACTCTGCAAAAATTAAAATGTGATCAAGATAAAATAAGGAATAGCCAGCTAGAACATGTTCACACTCTAACTTCGCTGATGAAGTTATTTATTACATCTTTAATTGAACTGGGAACTGACGACTCAAAGAATGTACGAAACTATTTTTTGCAATACTTAAAAATGGAATTAAATTTTTTATCAAGACAGAATAGTTCACAAACACAGCATAAGTATCAAAATGTAAGAAAAGAATTATCAAAGCTACAGGCTGAAAGTTACTCGCGAAGACCAGAAGTAAAAACTGAAATAGCTAAATTGAAGAATGAATTGGAAGAACTACAAGAAGAAATTATCAATTTTTCTTTAGGTTTGGAGCATATGTTTCGTGAACTCGGACAAGTTTATGAAGCTGCATTATATGGCGAAATAAGATAAAAAAGTACAGCTTTGCTGCCGAACTGTTGATTGAAGGGTATTTCTTTGAAATAATGGACGGTGATGCTGCTCATGTACCTCTGCAGTGGGTTACAGCTGTTATTAAAGAAGCTGTGACTTTGCTTGATGATCCCAATGTGTTTGTCTTGTCTATTCTTGGATTTCAAAGTACTGGCAAATCCACAATGTTGAATGCTACATTTGGCCTCCAGTTTAATGTAAGTGCTGGAAGATGCACTAGAGGAGCATTCATGCAACTCTTGCCACTCGATGAAGACCTCCGAACCAAAACCAAGTGCAGTTATGTGGTTATTGTTGACACTGAAGGCTTGCGTGCACCAGAATTAGATCCAACAAAAACACAGAATCATGATAATGAACTAGCCACTTTTGTTATTGGCCTAGCAAATATGACTTTAATCAACATATACGGTGAAGTTCCAGGAGATATTGATGACATACTACAAACTTCAGGTCATGCATTCTTGCGGATGTCTCGTGTAAAATACTATCCTAGTTGCCAATTTGTTCATCAGAATGCTGGAGTTAACATAAAAGGAGAAGTCTCTCGTGCAAAGTTTACTCAAAAACTTAACAGATTTACCACAGATGCAGCAAGGGAAGAGCATTTTGATAGTCAATACGAAACATTCAATGATGTGATAAAGTTTGATGATCAAACTGATGTTCATTACTTTCCTGGATTATGGAAAGGAGACCCTCCAATGGCACCTGTTAATGAAGGCTATAGCCATTGTGGTGAACCCACCACATCGACAGGACATGACACAACATCTTAGCTAATGACACACACTAGTAATGTATCGTCACAAACACTAACATCTCATTCAGAACATCATTCCATTCTCACAACCTCATTACTGTATCATCCTTTAGTGAGCATGCTTGGGCTGGTTTGCTATATATGTGGCCAGCTCAGGCTTGTACTTTAGTTACTGTCGTGCTTCTTGATCCTTTATCTGGCCTAACCTAAGAACTGAATTAAGATATCAGGGATTGGGTTGGGAAGAAGCTTCAAACAGCTTGGAAATATAGCAGTAGTAACTCTGGTGGCAGCCTACTTAGTCTGTCTTCCCCTACACCTGGTGACAGCTCTCTGTGACTACACCACACCTGGTGCCAGTGGTGATTCAGTCTTCTGTTGGGAGCCTACAGAGACAACCTACGACATCGAGACTTACCTCTTGCTGACTCCTGTTCTTTTCAGAAATTGATTTTGGCATTCATTCAGTTTCTGCGTTTACTTTGTTTCTTCATTTTTCAAGCAGTGTCTACTGCCAAGTTTTGAGTCAAGCCCAACTATTATTACATTTGTTCTTTTTCTCTCCAGAATTTCGGGATCCAGCTGGTGTACAGGGTTTCCACCAGCATTGTTTCAGTGTCTACTACTTCTTGCAATTCATGTCTCTACCTTGGAGAATTATTGCTTACTTCTAACGTGGCACATTCTTGCTCATGAATAGAAAGTCGTTTGCGGTTCTCTTCTGGTGGAATACAAAGTCTTGAACGCCAGTTGAACTGTGTTACTATTATTATTGTGCCATTGTTGTTGTTGAATTCATTGTTTGTACCGAACGCTGTTGTATTTCCCATTATTATTTACCCTTTGTCAGTCATTTTATCCTCAGACACGTTATGAACACCAGAAGTGGTCGACCCCATGGGAAACCTTTCCCCAAACCTTCACTTGGACAGTCATTAATCACTTTCACCATCATCTGAATCTACTACTTCTTCTACTCTTCCAGCCTCATCATCAGCATATGAGTCATCCACCTCCACTGTCATTTCTACAGGTATTTCATTGGGCACGGATCAGGAGAAGCTTGAGCCTCTGCCTTCCACTCCACCCAAAGCCAAACCCTCTTCTTCTGCTACCATTAGCAATGCCAAGTTGCTAGCTCAGGAACTAAAGGACCCTGTCTACCTCCTTCTGTCTCAACTTATGGAGAGTCAATTAATTGCAACTCCACCTCCTCAACCTGTGTATGCCCCTGCCAACAATCCTGATTCTTTGGCAAAATCCATTGGCTCTTTGGAACAAGGTGAGGACATATTTGTAGTTGCTGCATGGTATTTACAAGGAAGCCTATTTCAAATGTATTAATGAGACAACATCCTATCAGCGTATGCGTACTGTTCTTTTGAATGTTGGTGGATATTCCTTGAATGACTGTTTGGCCTCATTTCCTTTAAAATATAGACACTCTGGTTCTAAATCAGTGCTTCGGAAGGTTGTTGTCCCATACCTTTTGAGGACATTTCTGAGTCTGTCACTGTTACTGATAACACCATTTCTGACGTCCTAGCTACGGAGCATAGCCCCAATGTTAGTAGCACCGGTTCCCAGAACTCACTTACTCCTGTGTCATTGCCTTCACTTTCATTTGATGATGAACAAATACCAATTCAAAGACTTACAATATCAGGACCCTTCTCTAGCTCCCTTGTGGGAACTTGCTCATAACTATGAAAGGAAAATTTTTATTGTTGATGGATTGTTAATGTGTACGTCTCACCACCACTCACAACACAGTTTTTAATGCACTAGTAGTTCCCCAAGACCTAAGGCACAAAGTTTTGATTGCTGCTCATGATGGCCTTGGCCATGGAGGAATTAGTGCCACACGTTCGTTGATAAACAAACACTTTACCTGGCCAAAGATGCTAGATGATATCAGAAACCACATCCTTGCTTGTACCAAATGCCACAAGTTCACCAAGTCCAATAACATCAAAGTCCCACTTGTTGAAGCTGAAATTTCAGAGAGAGGTGAAAAGATAGCCATAGACATAGTTGGGCCTCTGCTTAAAGCAAAGGGTAACTTTAGATTCATTTTTACATGCCTGGAATTGGCATCTGGTTACCCCTTCACGATACCCATCAGGAATTATACCTCTGAATCAACAGCCCAGTGTTTGCTTAACATCATTTCAGTCCTTGGCATACCCTTGCAGATCCTATCAGACTAAGGTGCAAACTTTCTTTCCAGCACTGTTTCACACTTATGGAGGAAATTTGGCATTCACAAGATACAGACCTCACCCTACCATCCCCAGTCAAATGGGAGACTGGAAAGGCTTCATGCAACTTTGAAATGCATGTTGTCAAAAGCACTAGTTGAAAGATCTGATTGGTTATCTATGTTGGATTTGATTTTGTACTATTTTCGGAACATTCCAAGCTCCAGACATGACACCACCCGACAAGATGGATAGAAGACTGTCAGATTTCTATTTTACCATCATCTACATTAAAGGAGAAATGAACGGTGTCGCCGATGCAATGTCCCGCCAAAGCTGGCCCACCCCTGCAGCTATCTCTGCATCTGATGTCTCTCTACCTACTGGAAACTCAGCCTCCATGAGAGGGGGAGATGTGGTGAACCCACCACATCGACAGGACATGACACAACATCTTAGCTAATGACATACACTAGTAATGTATCGTCACAAACACCAACATCTCATTCAGAACATCATTTTATTCCCACAACCTCATTACTGTATCATCCTTTATGAGCATGCTCATGCTGGTTTGCTATATATGTGGCCAGCTCAGGCTTGTACTTTAGTTACTGTCGTGCTTCTTGATCCTTTATCTGGCCTAACCTAAGAACTGAATTAAGATATCAGGGATTGGGTTGGGAAGAAACTTCAAACAGCTTGGAAATATAGCAGTAGTAACTCTGGTGGCAGCCTACTTGGTCTGTCTTCCCCTACACCTGGTGACAGCTCTCTGTGACTACATCACAGCCATACAGCACAGTCCCTGAAAATGCAACTCATACAAAATGTTGCAAACGAGCTAGCTTGCAACCAGCCAGTTCAGAAATGGGAAAACTTGGTGATCTAAGTTTGTCTTCATTTTATGTAAAAGTTGGAGATTTATGGAAAACCTTATTAAAATAAAAGTTTGTTTTTAGTTTCAAGAATACTCTTGAAATAAAAGCATACAATGCATTAGAGACTGCTTATTATACATGGGGCTGGAGATTTAAATCCGCTATGCTTGTATGGGAGCAAAAAGCAGAAAATGAAATTCTTACGGCGCCATATGAATATCTAACTACTAAAGTGGAGCAAAAGTTGAGAGAATTAAGGGAGTATGTTTCAAGTACACAATATGAACCACTACGTGAAGAAATGGAGGAATTCTTCAATGGTACACAAAATGAAATATTAATTCAGTGGAAAGCTAAATTTGAAATTCGATTAGAATCACTCTCAAAAGAATTGCAAACTCATGCTGAAGATCACTGCAACAATCTTTTATAAGACAGGCAAGCAATTTATGGATTTGAAACAGACAGACAAAAAAAAGTTGGTTTTATAAAAAAAAAAGTACAAGAGCATATTGAAGCCGTAAAAATGGAACAACAAAATCTTCAGAAAAGTTTAGAAAGGAAAGCACTGACATCAGAACAACTTAAGCCACTGCTAGCTAGAAATTTGTTTAATCCTGAGCAACTCTCTCAACTAGAAGAAGATCGTACTTTTACAGCCAATCAAGTTATTAATATTAAATCAATAATTAGAGAAAATGGCTTGAATGAGAAAAGCTTAAAGATTTTTTTTGAAAGGGAGCTAGAAATGGTTCAAGTTAAAATTTTGAAGAGGGCAGAGCAAACTGAAGACGAGCTACGATCCAAGTTTGAAAAAATTTGGGAAGAACTAATAAATCAGCTTCCTACAACAAAATCTAATAATCTCTCGGTAACACATGAAGTTGAACAAGCGTTATACTCATTTGTGGAAAGCCATAAAGGGTATCATGGTCAACTGATAGCTAATTAGATATGAAAGATTCAGACATGAACGTAACTTTAGAAAAGAATAGACATTTTCATCCTAAGAATTCAGTAAAAATATTTGTTCGTGATGTATCACGCTATTTGTGGGGAACATGTGACCAGTATGATATAGAAGCCATTGAAATAAACAGAAAAAGTATTTGATAAAGCTAAACAATACTTAGAGACTATGTGAGGGAACTGGGTCAGTCAGGGTTAACTGAAGGCCACAGGATCGAAGCTATCCAGGGTTAACTGAATACTTGAGAGTAGGCTGCCGCCAGAGTTGCTGGGGCTGCCCAATCACCTGGAGGGTTACCTCTTAAGGTGTATAAAGAGTTTAATCTTTAAACAAGGCAGAAAATACAACAACTGAAATGGTATGAGGAAAAACTGGAGTATATAACTAGAGGTAAGGATGAGGGAATGTAATACAAGATGGGAATGCGATTCCAATATTTGAAGTTATGGCTCAACTTTTTCAAGAAAGAAATGATCCAAGAAAATACTTGGAGAAAAATGAGAAAAACCCACTTTTTACGAAGTTTAAAAATCAGTACAAGCAGATAGAATCTGAAGAAGCTATTGCTGACACTCTGTGTCCTTACTTGGAAGAACCAATAAGAGTCCAAGTTGGAAAATTTTTAGGAGTTAAAATGGTTGACAAAATGACTACTTCAGAAAATTACCATTTCGCCAACAAAATGGCTCTTAAAGTAAAAATTCTCAAAGATTTATGGGAAGCAAATGATTTTGAGAGTTATATGCTATATATTCGAGATATTAAGAAATTCTTGGAAGACAAAATTAAGTTTTATACGGTACAGTACTGCAATGAGCTTGTTCCAGATTCACCAAATACTAGGCTTCAACATGTAGCAAACGAAGAAGTGGCAAAACTTGTGGACATTATAGACTCTGTTATATCATATAATAACAAAACAGATGTTGTACGGGCTAGTGGCACCTGCACAGTGTCCTACCTCTAATGAAGGACCAGGATGTCTGATGCCTCTGAGGCTTAGTTAAATTACTACGCAGCCGCTGGCGTGAGCTTGTAGCCTTGTAGCAAAACTAAAAGCGCCTACTCCCTAACTAAAGTAAACACTCTCCGAACAAAATAAGAGAACAAAAAAGCAAGCTGGAGTCATAATTAAGGTTTAAATGAATTGAATTTCCAATTTCTATGTTCATTTTAAAAAATGCAGGAAATTTCTTACATACACTATCCAAATCTACAACAAATTAACAAAACTGTAGGACAATTTCCTTCTTAGTTCCCAGGATATACAAATTACACTGTCAAAATGCAGGAAAGATTCTTC
>WLWI01000880.1_pt1 | contig 26473 bp, 24 predicted proteins | sample 6701501 | NCBI WGS metagenome assembly WLWI01 (sample SAMN12718690, study PRJNA515312) | sponge metagenome | isolation source: marine sponge | host: Mycale hentscheli | place: New Zealand: South Island, Marlborough, Capsize Point | collected 2014-11-01 | reverse complement strand
ATTACTATCATCTCCATTTTTTATCGCTGTCTTCATAAATTTAGTATACCCAAAACTGAGGCATGTGTGTGATACAGAGTGAGCAGGTTTTTTCTCATTGCCAACTCCCGCACATATTATGCCAACTAATTATTTCTATTTGAGTGTTGATCACCACTAAAAGTGCCCTTGTAAAAATTATCGAGTGCCTGATCATCCAGTAATTCTATGAATTTTCGGGTGGCCGGGGATATAAATTTACCCTTCCTGAGCAATAAGCCGTAGCTGCGTTCAGGGAAATATTCGGTTAGTGGGATTCTGGCCAATTTTTCCTTACCTGTCAGACAGATACTGGTAACAATTGATATACCCAAGTCCAGTTCCACGTACTTTTTAATGACCTCCCAACCACCGGCTTCCATACTCACTGTGTAATCAAAATTATGTTGCTGGAAGACGACATCAATATAGTTTCTAGTTGACATGGTATGGGGGGGTAAAATCAGACCATAGGGTGCAATGTCCTGTAATGAAACTTTCTTTTTCTTGCTTAAGGGATGACCTTTCGGCGTGATAAGAACTGGCTCATAAGAGACCAGGGGGCTGTACCAGAATCCTTCTGGAATTTCGGTTATCGGACCAACCGCCAAGTCCACGTCGCCAGTACGTACCAGCGCCATGCCCTGACGTCCTGGCACGTTGTGGAGCTTCACCTGGATTTGCGGATACTCCCGTGTAAAGCGATCCAAAATTGTGGGTAAAAGATAAAGGGTTGTAGATTCTCCGGCAGCGATGTTGAGAGTGCCAGTGACAGTGTTATTGCAGCGATCATGAAAAGTGTCAGTCAGGCTTTCCAGACCCTCTACAAGAGGCAAGGCGAGTTCCAGTAGAATCTTGCCTTCATTGGTCAAATGAATTCTCGGTCCCTGTCTATCAAATAGTCGGCTTTCCAGGTCTTTTTCCAGCGCCTGAATCAACAGCGATATAGAAGGCTGGCTGAGAAACATCTGGACCGCGGCTTTTGACATGCTTTCTGAGCGAGCGGTATTGCAAAAGGCACGTAACTGCTTGAGACGGTTCTGTTTATAGTAAAAACGCTGCATCGCCTCCAATTATGCCAGAATTAAGTATTAATAATACTAATAATTAATATTGACATAATTAACTTGTCAAATGCTGCTATGCAGCGAAAAATTGCCCCTCCACGCTCATGTGAAGCTGAATTTGTATTTAGGCTTGGGTTGGAATTAACGGTCTATTTCGTTGCTGCAGAGCTGTGATGGATCACCATTAGCCACATTATCCTGTGTATAGATTAGGAAATGTGTCTGTAACTGTATTTTTGCTGGAGGAATTATCCATGGCAAATGAATTTGATATCAAAAACCTGGAAAAAGAGTGGGCTGAAAACCCACGTTGGAAAAACGTCAAACGAGATTACTCTGCAGCTGACGTTGTGCGTCTACGGGGCAGCTTCCAAATTGAGCATACACTCGCTCGTCGTGGTGCAGAAAAACTTTGGAAACTGGTTAGCGAAGAAGATTACATTAATTGTCTGGGCGCCGTCACAGGTGGCCAGGCAGTACAACAGGTAAAGGCTGGTGTTCAGGCTATTTATCTTTCTGGTTGGCAGGTAGCTGCGGACGGAAATACTAGTGAGACTATGTATCCCGATCAATCGCTCTACGCAGTTGATTCAGTGCCGACTATGGTACGTCGTATTAATAATGCGTTTAAGCGAGCCGATGAAATCCAATGCTCGAAAGGCAAGGGAGATATTGATTATTTCGCTCCTATTGTAGCTGATGCAGAGGCAGGATTTGGTGGCGTATTAAATGCCTACGAGTTGATGAAGAATATGATCGAAGCAGGTGCTGCTGGTGTTCACTTCGAAGATCAACTGGCCTCGGCTAAAAAGTGTGGACATATGGGAGGTAAAGTTTTGGTACCTACTCAGGATGCTGTGCAGAAGCTGACAGCAGCTCGTCTGGCGGCAGATACTATGGGTGTGCCAACAGTTGTTCTGGCGCGTACCGATGCTAATGCAGCGGCGTTAATGACTTCCGATGTTGATGAGTATGATCGCGAGTTTTTAACTGGTGGGCGCACATCAGAAGGTTTCTTTGAAACTAAGCCCGGTATAGACCAGGCCATTTCACGTGGTCTCGCCTATGCTCCTTATGCCGATCTACTTTGGTGTGAGACAGCAGTACCCGATCTGGAAGAAGCCAGAGTATTCGCTGAAGCTATTAAGAAAGATCATCCGGAACAATTACTATCTTATAACTGTTCGCCTTCGTTCAATTGGAAGAAAAACCTGGACGATGCCACTATCGCCAAATTCCAACGTGAACTTGGTGCCATGGGTTATAAGTACCAGTTTATCACCCTCGCTGGTATTCATAACATGTGGTACAACATGTTTGACCTGGCCCATAACTATATGGAAAAAGGTATGACGGCCTATGTAGAAATGGTTCAGGAACCGGAGTTTGCAGCAGGTGAACGTGGTTATACTTTTGCCAGTCACCAACAGGAAGTTGGTGCAGGTTACTTTGACGATGTCACTACAGTGATTCAAGGTGGTCAATCTTCAGTGACGGCATTGACCGGTTCAACCGAAGAAGAGCAGTTCGACGAAGTCGCCAACAGCTAACAATTTCTCCCAGCTGTACTCTCAAGCCGGATTGCCCTCAGGGCTATCCGGCTTTTTTATGTACACGACTACATGGATGTAGGAGATAGAGCAATGCCGGGACGCATATAGGGATATATGCGGTAGAGTCGCGTCGGGAAAAAAGACCGAGCAATTGCCGAGGATGTACTGTATGCCACGGGCGCATGGAGGACCTCCCATTCTCGTATTAGTATCGGGATGCGCAGGGCGCCTACATGGACGTAGGTGGTAGACAGCGTCTGGAACAAGCTGTCGAGCGGCGCTGTACACGACTACATGGACCATGTGCCATGCCGGTATTAACAACGTTAGGTAGGTGGTAGACAGCGCCTGAACAAAGCTGTCGAACAACATTGTGATTGGAAGATGCTTGTTTCTTCTAATCGTAATCAATGCGTCACAAAAAATTCATTAAAGTATTCCATTATTAACGGATATGACGCATATTTATCGCATGGAGTTTACAACACAATTTCTGAGTCGACTGGAGGCCTTGCCGGATCGGGAGACATTTGAATTTCCTCCAGGGGCTTTACCAGACAATCATAAAACTGCTGCAGTTTTGCTTCCATTTTGGCCGGCTGAGAACGGTGGAGTCGAAGTTGTATTTACCAAGCGTCCAAAGACTATGTCCAGTCATGCCGGGCAGGTGTCTTTCCCAGGAGGAAGGGTCGATCCAGAGGATAGCTCAGTTGCGGCAGCAGCATTGCGCGAAGCACATGAAGAGTTAGATATTGATCCTTCGTTGGTCAAGGTGATGGGCAGACTGGATGATGCATGGAGTATTGCTGGTCATCATGTGATTCCTTACATAGGTTGGCTCGATAAACGACCCGAAATGGTAGCTAACGAAAATGAAGTAGCTGAAATAATGATTGCAGATGTCGAGAGACTAATGCGACCAGAGGCGGAACGCATGCATGAACATACCATGCGTGGTGTAGTCCGTAATACACAGGCGTTTAAATGGGCTGACGGATATGTCTGGGGATTAACGGCTGATCTATTTTATGAATTACTACTCTGGATAAAAAAAGAACCTTCAAATCGAGGGCACTTACGTCTGGACTATTTGCAGCAAATGAAACAGACGCCAGAATTGGAATAAATAAAATTAATTACGCGTATTTGTAAATTAAGGGTAGATAGTACTCGACGATTTCCGGAGGATAACCGATGAGGTCAAGCAGACGATGCTGACATTCCTGCTCTGAGGCACCGCTTTGCTTCCACACGGGTACTCGCTTCACCAATGTTTCAACTCTCTCCCTCGGTGTAATTATCCATGTGTCCTGCGGAGTTTCGCCAAAACAAAAGTCGATAGCGCTTACTTTTTTCGCCGCGGGTTTGGTGTACATAGCAAGCGTCAAAACCTCACGCGCACCGCTTTCGGCAATATATTTCTTCAGAAAATTCATAGTACCACCATAATCAGCGAGATCATCGATGATCAAAACTGTTCTACCGCTAACTGGGATGGAAATGCCATGTTGTACCAGTGGATTTTCATAACGTTCGCCTGGGCCTTTATATAAGGAGACGTCAATCGTGCCAAATTCTATTTTTGGAACGTTGGCATAGCGCCCCTCGACCAGGTGGTCAAACAAAAGCACGCTCGGCAAGAGTCCTCCCATGGTAACCATCAATGCACTAGTGATCTGTTCAGATTCCATTGCATGAGATTTTTGATATTCGTGTACCTGTTTAGCTAATTCGAATACCGCTGCAGCTTCAACGGCGTCGGGGATCAACAGAAAACGGAGGTCATCTCCGGGAATTTTTACTCCCTCTGGTTGACGCCAGAAATCGAGGTCGATACCTCGTTGCAAAGATTGGATTTGTTCTTCGTATTGACCCATATTTAGTTCTACCCAGTTAAGTCGTGATAAGCAAAAATAGAATTTTGAATAATATGTCCTGGCGTCCTATTTTGGATAGAGGCCAGCTAAAACACTTGTGTATATATCTCTCAATGAGTCGAGGTCGGCAATCCTGACACACTCGTTGACCTTATGGATGGTTGCGTTGACAGGTCCAAGTTCTATCACTTCGGCACCGGTAGGTGCAACGAAGCGTCCATCGGAAGTGCCGCCAGCAGTAGATGCTTCAGTCTCGATTCCAGTGATTTGTTTTATAGAGTGCCTGACATTTTCCAATAATTGACCGGAAGACGTCAGAAAGGGTAGGCCGGAGGTACGCCATGCAATATCATATTCAAGCCCATGCCTTTCCAGAATAGTTTCGCTTCGTTGCATCAGCTCTTCCGCTGTTACTTCAGTAGAGAAACGAAAATTGAAAAGTACTTCGACAATTGCCGGGATTACATTGACGGTGCCATCACCCGCATTGATATTGGAAATTTGAAAACTGGTTGGTGGATAAAATTCATTACCCTGATCCCACTCAGTGCTACACAATTCATTGAGTGCCGGGGCTATTTGATGAACAGGGTTACGTGCTAACTGTGGATAAGCTACATGCCCCTGTATTCCCTTAACAGTCAGCTTGGCACCTAATGAACCACGACGACCATTTTTGATAACATCCCCCAATTTCTCATGACAGGAAGGCTCGCCTACCAGGCACCATTTTATATGGATGTTCTCTTCTGCCAAATAATCGAGTGCTTTTACCGTGCCATTAATAGCATCACCTTCTTCGTCACTGGTGAGTAAAAGAGCAACAGTACCAGGATGGTCAGGGTTGTCTCTGACAAATGCCTCCAGCGCAATGACCATCGCTGCAACGCTCCCCTTCATATCAGCTGCACCGCGACCATACAGATAGCCTTCGCGAATCTCAGCCTTGAAAGGGTCGGATTGCCATTCTTCAAGCTGTCCCGCTGGCACAACATCGGTGTGACCTAAAAAGGCAAATACCGGGTCACCATTACCATGGCTTAGCCAGAGGTTATCAACATCTTCGATGCGCAAATGTTTCGCGTTAAAGCCAGCTAATTCCAGCCTGGCAGCGATAAGCGCCTGACAACCAGCATCCTCCGGCGTAATCGATGCGAGGTTAATGAGAGACTTAGCGAGTTCGACGGTCATATGTTTATTCTTAATGGCTTATGAAAGTATTGCCAATAGTTCTTTTACCTTATTTCTGTTGTTGGGGTCGCAACTTATATTTCGTTGTACTTCGAAAGAACATATCTTGGCTTTCCCCTTCCGATACAGTTTTCTAATTTCTTTTGTGTCATGGTTGGATATGACCACTCGCACGCCTTGTTCGGCGAGTGCTACCGCTTTCTGAGCTAACAATATCTGATCATCCCAATTGAAGCCACCAACATGATAATCAGTGAAATAAGAAGTTGCACTGAGTGGCACATAAGGAGGGTCACAATAGACTACATCTCCATTTTGCGCTCTATTCATGGTGTCTTGATAGTCTGCACATTCAAATTTGGCTCGTTGAGAGACATGAATAAAATGTCGCATCTCGTTACGCGGTAATTGAGGTCGTTTGTAGCGACCAAAAGGGGTGTTGAATACACCCTTGCTGTTATAGCGACAAAGCCCGTTGTAACAGTGTCGATTCAAATAGACAAACAAGGCTGCTCTTCGATACTTGTCCCTGCACAAATTGAATTCATCGCGAAAATCATAATACTTATCTTCATTATTATTTTCTTCGACGAATAAAGTTTCTGTGTAATCGATAAACTTCTCTTTTTTCTTGCACAACTGCTCATACAGTGAAATAAGATCCGGGTTACTATCAGCAAGTAAATTTTGTTGATAATTTGCATTCAGGAATACAGCGCCTGAACCAACGAAAGGTTCGATTAAACGATTTCCCTGAGCCAGCGCAGTGAGGACTTTATCCCGTAATCGGTATTTTCCACCTGGCCACTTCAGAAACGGTTTCAGACCTTTGCTGATATGTGTTCTTCCGGGGTTAGAGCTTCAATACTAAGGGCGTGAATTTCATCAGGCATTAAAGTAGCTACTGCAGCATAGACCATACGATGACGGGCAATCGCTGTCTGGTCTGTGAATTGTTCAGAAATTATAGTGACATTGAAATGGCCGGCTCCACTGGCGGCGCCAGCGTGTCCTTTATGCATATAGGACTCATCTATGATATCCAGTTTTGTAGGCGATAAGCTATCACTTAGTAATTGTTTTATTGTTTCGATTCTGTCCATCAGTTTATGCTGGCATAGTTTTTTTGAACGGTTTCACTGTCACTTTTTCATATACACCAGCATGGACAAATGGGTCATCCTTTGCCCAGTTTTCTGCCTCGTGCAGGTTATCAAATTCAGCGATAATAATACTTCCACTGAAACCAGCCGGGCCGGGATCTTCGCTGTCGATCTTTGGATTGGGCCCTGCCAGCAACACCCTGCCTTGCTCCTGCAGTAGCTGTAATCTGGCTATATATTCCGGGCGGGCGCTGAGTCGTTTTTCCAGACTATTTTCACTGTCTTCGCAATAGATGCTGTAGTACATAAACTACTCCTTCTCTTCCTGTTCTATTTCGATCATATAGCGTGACAGGTACATAACCAGGCCAAGAATGAATACAAAATTTATTCCCATTACCCCGAATACCTTAAAGAATGCCCAGGTCTCAGTTGCATAGTTATAGGCTACATAAATATTGATGAGTCCCAGCACGACGAAAAATAAAACGAGGCTTATATTTACGCGCAACCAAACAGTCACTGGTGCTTCAAACATATGACCCATTAATTTCTGCGGAATATTGCTTTCGCCAATGAATTGACTACCAAGGCAAATGAGTGAAAATACCCAAAATACAATTGTCGGTTTCCACTTGATAAAACGTTCATCGTGAAGAAGTAGTGTTGCCGAACCTAGAACCAGGACCACCAGAAATATTAGTACATATTGTTTTTCAATTTTGCGTGTGAAAAACCAGGAAACAATAATTTGTAAAAAAGAAGTTACGATGATGACCTTGGTAGCAAGGTAAATTCCCTCTTCCCGGTTTTCAGGTATGAACATGGCGATCAGAAAGGCAACAGCAGGGAAGAAGTCGAACAAAAATTTCATGTTTTAGCGTAGTATCTGGAAAAAAACCAATCTTAACAGAATATTGTAAAAACAATATGGGTCAATACCTTGAAATTCATAAAGATAATCCGCAAGCGAGGCTAATTACCCAGGCGGCGACAGTACTGCGGCGGGGTGGTGTCATAGTCTACCCAACGGATTCCTGTTATGCCCTGGGTTGTCATATTGGCGATAAAGCCGCTATAGATAAAATAATTCGTTTACGTCAGCTCGGCGAGCGACACAATATGACACTAATCTGTCGGGATTTATCTGAAATTAGTAGCTTCGCCAAGGTCGGTAATGCCGATTTTCGATTGATTAAATCACTGACGCCAGGACCTTATACTTTTTTGTTAAAGGCGACTCGTGATGTACCGAAGCGACTTCAGCATCCCAAACGAAAGACCATAGGCATGCGTATTCCGGACAATATTATCGCGCTAGACCTGCTGGAGAGCCTCGGTGAACCTATGCTCAGTACCAGCCTGATTATGCCAGACGCGGAATTTCCTATGAATGAGCCGGATGAAATTGAAGAACGACTAATTAGTGAGGTTGATTTGATTATCAACGGCGGTCCTGGTGGAATTTCTGCAACGACAGTACTGGATCTGACGATGGACGACCCGCAAATAGTGCGTGAAGGTTTAGGTGAAGTTAGTAATCTGGTGGAGTTAAGATGAACGCCAGATCGTCTTTTTTCGGATTTCTAGTTTCAACACAAGCAATACGACAGAAAAATTCTCATATCTTCCACAGACGATTGATAGTCGACAAGGTATAATCCCCGCTCAATTTCATAGATAGGAGGTTTTTTTGGCAGCCACAGGAAATCAGCGCATTTTATCCGGAATGCGCCCGACCGGACAATTGCACCTGGGTCATTATCATGGTGTCTTAAAGAATTGGATAAAGTTACAGAACGAATACGAGTGTTTTTTTTCTATCGTTGACTGGCATGCCTTGACGACGGAATACGATAATCCGGGCATGATTGCCGATAATGTCTGGGAAATGGCAATCGACTGGCTCGCGGTAGGCATAGATCCCGGTTCAGCCAAAATATTTATCCAGTCTCGCGTACCTGAGCATGCTGAATTGCACCTCTTACTCTCCATGTTTACACCCTTAAGTTGGCTGGAACGGGTGCCAACTTATAAAGATCAGATAGATAAGCTCAAAAGCAAGGATTTGACGACTTACGGCTTTCTTGGCTATCCCCTGTTACAAACTTCGGACATCATTATGTACAAAGCCAGTTTTGTACCAGTAGGTGAAGACCAGGTTGCTCATGTCGAGATGTCCCGCGAAATAGCGAGGCGTTTCAATTTTCTCTATGGACGAGAAACAGGTTTCGAAGAAAAGGCTGAAATGGCTGCGAAAAAAATGGGCAAGAAGAATAAGAAGCTTTACCAGCAGCTACTCACCAGTTATCAGGAACAAGGAGATGGAGAGGCGCTGGAAAAGGCGACGGCCCTGATTGCATCACAGCAAAACATAAGCATTGGCGACAGAGAACGGCTTATTGGTTATCTGGAAGGTGGCGGTCGGATAATTTTCCCAGAGCCGCAGGCACTTTTGACCCCGGCTTCGAAAATGCTCGGCCTGGATGGGCAGAAGATGTCCAAGTCATACGGGAATACGATTTCCTTGCGTGAAAACCCAAATAGTGTTGAAGACAAGATAAAAACAATGCCGACAGATCCGGCACGTGTCAGGCGAACAGATCCAGGAGATCCCAATAAATGCCCGGTTTGGAGTCTGCACCAGGTGTATTCTGATGATGAAGTTCAAAAGTGGGCGCAGGAAGGTTGTCGAAGTGCTTCTATTGGTTGCCTGGACTGCAAGAGACCTATTATTGATGCGGTATTAGAGGAACAACAGCCCATTCGGGAAAGAGCGAAGGAGTTTCAGGAAGATCCGGAAATGGTTCGTGGGATAATTAATGAAGGCTGTGAAGCGGCCCGAGACGTGGCCCGAGAGACTATGGATGAAGTACGCCAGGTAATGGGAATATCCTATCGTTGATCTAAAACAAAATGACGAATGACAAGTAAGCAGCGACAGACGATAATAAACCCAGTGAGCACTGAAACAGAGAATTTGCCCCCCACGACGAGCGAGCAAGCAGAGATGCCCTTCGCTATCGTGCAAGGCTCGCCTATAACGGAAGTACCGCGTGACCTTTATATACCGCCGGATGCCCTGGAAGTCTTTCTTGAAGCATTCGAAGGGCCGCTCGATTTACTCTTATATTTAATCAAGCGGCAAAACCTGGATATTCTCGATATACCCATTGCCCCGGTGACAGCACAGTACATGCGCTACATTGAATTAATGGAAGAACTGCAACTTGAATTAGTAGGAGACTACCTGGTGATGGCGGCAGTATTGGCGGAAGTCAAATCTCGTATGTTGCTCCCGCGACCACAGTCCGATGATGAAGAAGACGATCCTCGCGCAGAACTAATACGCCGTTTACAGGAATATGAGCGTTATAAACAGGCTGCAGAAGATATGGAAGCCTTGCCACGATACGAACGGGATATTTTTGGCACTATTGTTGAATTTCCAGATCGAAGCACTCAGCAAGATCCACCTGAAGTACCACTGGATGTGATCCTGAAAGCCTTTGCCGATGTGTTAACTCGTGCAGAAATGTTTTCACACCATCATATTCAACGTGAAACGCTATCAGTACGAGAACGGATGTCGCTGGTTTTAGAACGTGTTAGAGGCGATGAGTTTACTGAATTTAATGATCTGTTTTCAGTGGACGAAGGTAAGCCTGGAGTGATAGTGGCATTTTTAGCCGTACTCGAATTATTAAAAGAATCACTAATCGAGATGGTACAAAACGAAACTAATGGGCCAATTTATGTTAAGGCAGCAGTATGACATCTGAACAATTAAAAAATATCCTTGAAGCGGCATTAATGACCTCCAATGGGCCGATGAGTTTAAATCGATTTGTATCGCTATTTGAGAAGGACGAAGAAGCACCGGAGCGGGCAGAAATTAAGGAAGCTTTGGCGCAATTACAAGAAGACTATGAAGGTCGCGGTGTCGAATTAAAGGAAGTCGCCAGTGGGTTTCGTTTTCAGGTACGTAATGAATATGCAGAGTGGGTGAATCGTCTTTTTGATGAAAGGCCTCAGCGTTATTCAAGGGCCCTGCTAGAGACATTGGCAATTATCGCTTATAGACAGCCTATCACACGCGGCGAAATTGAGGATATTCGTGGCGTCAGTATCAGCTCTAGCATAATTAAAACGCTACAGGAAAGAGAATGGATTCGAATCGTTGGGCATCGTGATGTACCCGGGAAACCCGAGTTGTTGGCCAGTACAAAACAATTCCTCGATTATTTTAATTTGAAAAAACTGTCAGATTTACCCTCATTAGCGGAGATAAAAGACTTTGATAAGATCAATCCGGATCTATTCGAAGGACTGGAGGAAGTTCCTCAGGAACAACAAGCAGAAACGACAGGGAGCGAAGGTGATGAGGACTTAGTTGCTGAGTCAGCTGAGATACCAACTCCAGATGATAGCGAAAATGATGAGCTGAATTTAGAAGTCACAGCCGAAACAGAAGATGCTGAGAATGCAGACGAAGAAGAGGCCGATGACATGGATATTGCAGCTGGCGACAACGTCGTACCCTTTTCAAACTAAGAAGACCAACTAAGTCAGTAAGCTTCGTTGTAGCAATGAATCCTGATTCAAAGCCCGAGCGTATCCAAAAAGTACTTGCCCGTGCGGGCGTGGGCTCACGTCGACAGATCGAAGCATGGATCAAGGAAGGCCGTATAAAGGTCAACGGTAAACCTGCTGCATTGGGAGATCATATTTCCGCAAAAGATAAAGTCAAAGTGAATAACCGTGTTGTCGATCTTGGTGATTCCAGCGATGACAAAGTGAAAATACTTGCCTATTACAAGCCTAGTGGTGAAATATGCGCGAGATCTGATCCAAAACATAAAAAGACGGTATTTGACAGCTTGCCAAAATTGAAAAGAGGGCGCTGGATCAATATTGGTCGACTGGATATCAATACACTCGGTCTTTTGCTATTTACTAACGATGGTGAGTTGGCCAATCGACTCATGCATCCTTCTAATCAGGTGGAACGAGAATATGCTGTCAGAGTTCTCGGCACCGCTACAGAAACACAATTGAAGAACCTGATCGATGGGGTAAAACTGGAAGATGGCATGGCCAACTTCAGTGATATTGTCGATTCTGGTGGAGAGGGAACTAACCATTGGTATCATGTCGTGATTGCTGAAGGCAGAAACCGAGAAGTAAGACGACTGTGGGAATCGCAGGGGCTAAAAGTCAGTCGATTGATGAGGGTCCGTTTTGGGTCTTATATTCTGCCAAGATCGAAACGTCCGGGACAGTTCTGGGATCTGGATGAAAAAGAAATAAAGGCCTTGAACAAAGACGTGCAATTGTAAGCAAACCAGCTTGTCGTTCTTCACTGTCTTACTGCAAAGGTAAATGATTAGTAAAGATAATTTGTTAGCGCTGTACAGCAGACTCTATGAAAGTTACGGGCCGCAACAGTGGTGGCCTGCAGAATCCCGGTTTGAAGTTATGGTGGGTGCTGTGTTGACGCAAAACACTTCATGGAAGAATGTTGAGAAAGCGATTCAAAATTTGCAAAACGCAAACAGTCTGAACCTGTCTACATTTCATCAACTCGATGTTAATGAGCTGGCCATACTTATTCGTCCATCCGGTTATTTTAATGTTAAAGCTCGCCGCCTGAAAAATCTTTGTGCATGGTTGCAGGAAAAGGGCGGAGTAAACGCAATTTCCAATTGGGAAACCGACGAATTGCGTAATGCTTTATTAGGGGTTAATGGAATTGGACCTGAAACAGCCGATGACATTTTGCTCTATGCCTTTGATCGGCCCATATTTGTAATCGATACTTATACACGACGTCTATTAAAAAGCCTGAACCTGATAGAAGGCAAAGAAAGTTATGAGTCCCTGAGAGCTAATTTCGAGACAGCACTAATGGATGACACTAATCTGTTTAATGAATATCACGCTTTAATTGTCCGCCACGCTAAACAAAAATGTATTGGCGCTGAAACAAGTATTGATGATGATTGTATTCATTGCTATGTAGAGAAAAGGCTTTGAAGCTATATAGTTTGGCATTAAGGAGCTATTAACAAGGAAATACTGGCATAAATTATGCACTTTACTTCTTACTCACTGGTGATTAAGGAGTTAGTAATATGAAGAATATTCAAGTTCATTTAAGGCACTCTGGCAACGATGCCTGGGTCAGGCATATCAGGAAACTAAATCATGGCTGTGAAAATGAAGCGTATCTTCTATCTGAGAAACGCTACAAAAACTCTTCACAGCTGTTATCCAGAAAGATAAAAAAAATCACCTAGCCGCATATTGAGATCAATGCTATTGGTGCTAGCTGTTTCGGGACGACGGTATTAATGTTTATAAATATCATAAAAAGCCTTAATATTCATCGAGTTATAGTTAGTTTTGAGTTCATTCAGATGACTTGTTTTCAATGTTGATAGATCATCGATGAATTTGATCGCGAAATTCCATTAGTTGTGAATAACATACAGCTCGATTTTCCTCTCTTTCCCTTCTAAGATTCTTACATAAGAGTAATAAAACACGTATAGTTTTGCCTATAAACGGTAATGGTATGTATACAACATATAATATGTTCTGAGGAAAAATTATGTCTATCTCAATTTTCAAGTTAAGCAAAATCACTCCTGCACAAGTTCTGATTGCTGTCTTTAGTTTCGCTACATTATCAAGTTCAGTCATGGCGGAAGAAGATCGAAATCCGGTGGAGCAAGCCGCAGGCGTCGTCGGTAGTGTGGTGGAAGGTACCGCTAATGTAGTTGGTAGCATAATTTCGAGTGTATTTAAGGGGATAGAGGAAGTCGTCGTCACCGCGCAAAAACGTTCGGAAGATATTCAGGATGTGCCTATTTCTATATCTGCTTTCTCCGGTGACTTTTTAGAAGAATCCGGAGTCAATACCATACAGGAGCTTGGCGCCTATACCCCCAACTTGAGTCTTACCCAATCGAGCCAGGTTGCAAACAATCGTATTATTATTAGAGGCGTTGGTTCGGTAGGTAACAGTGCCATCGAGCCTAGCGTTGCTGTTTTTATTGACGGTGTGTATTACCCAAGACCCGCCTCCGTTGTCGGTAGTTTGACCGATCTTGAAGCTGTGGAGGTATTGCGTGGGCCTCAAGGCACATTATTCGGACGAAATGCATCCATGGGTGCCCTCAATATTCGAACAGCGAAACCTTCGGGTGAAATGGAAGGACAAATTCGTGGCAGTTATGGCAGTGATAATGCCGTTAGAGTATCAGGTAACGTTAGCGCTCCTTTCAGTGATACTGCAGGAGGGCGATTATCATTCCAGTATTCCGACCGCGATGGCTTTGGTAAAAATACATTCACCGGAGCCGGCAATAGTAGCGAAATTGGTGATTGGGAAGATGTCACAGTGCGAGGTAAATTTTATTTTGAGCCGACAGATAATCTCGATGTCACACTCACCTTTGATTATTCAGAAGTGAATAATGAAGGCCCTGTTGTCGAAGTCATCAGCGATACTGTGTTGCCATCATACGGACCAACTATAAGCGCTATCCTCTCACCGACAGGACCTTTTGCTCCAACTGGGCCAACGCCTGAGTTGGCAAATGGCCTTGACTACGAAGTAAACCAGGACCATCGAGATACAGCAGATGATGAACAGCGAGGTTTCTCTGCAGATTTTAATTGGTCAGTGGGCGAATTTACCATTCGTTCCATCACCGGGGTGAGGGACTGGAACAATGATACTTTTGAATCAGCATTGCGCCTGCCCGCTGATCTGTTCAACCGCGTGACAACCTATGAGGTTGATTCGTTTTCGCAAGAGCTACAAATCATTTCACCGATTGGAGAAAAGATTGAATACGTAGCCGGTCTATATTATTACGATGAAGATTATAAGATTGACCAGAATTTCGATTTGGGTGCTGAATTTTGTGGTCCCGCAGTCAGCAACCTGGTGCAGGCACGTGTTGCTGGATCAGCGATCCCAGCATTAGCCGCAGGTATCGCTCCATTTCTGCCTAACCCGGCACTAGCAGCTACTATTGCTGGCGCCATTGTGACGGGTGCAATCACCGATGGCCCGACTCTCGACGCTGCATTTGGTTTACCTGCAGGTACAGGAGGTGTCTTATTGGCAGCTGCGGCTGGCGCAGGAGCACCAGCGGGTTTGGCTCCCGGACTTGGAGCAGCAGCTTCAGGGTTCTGCGCAGCTGGTCCACAAACCGCAGCAGTAGATACACAGTTTAATCAGGCTGTAGAAAGCCTCGCAATATTCGGACAGGCGACATTCAATGTATCGGATGAATTACGCCTGACCGGCGGTGTACGTTATACGCAAGATGACAAGAAGGGTAGCTTTGTCAGTCTTATTCCCAATTCGATAGTTGCCCCAGCGTCACCGACAAATCCCTTTGGACTAGATTTAAGGGCGGCAGAAAACCGACCCGATTTGCGCTTTGAAGAGAACAAGATCACCTGGATGGTTAATGCCAGTTATGACATTACCGACTATGCAATGGTATTCGGTAGTTACTCAACCGGGTTCAAGTCCGGAGGTTTTAATTCAGATGGTTTCAATTCAATTGGACTCGCCGCCGGTGCACCGCGTGTTTTTGATTCAGAAGAAGTGGATAATTTCGAGTTTGGTGTTAAAAGCACTCTGTTTGACAATAGAGTCAGAGCTAACCTTACCTATTTTCATACCGAGATATCCAGCTATCAGGACAGGCAATTTGACGGTGTAAACTTCCTCGTTCAAAACGCAGGTGAATTGACGCAACAGGGTGTCGAAGTGGATATCCAGGCACAACCGATTGAACAGTTGTTTATGTTATTTGGTCTGAGTTATCTGCACTCAGATTTTGATACGTTTACAAACGCCACAAATCTACCGGCAATCGTCGCTGCAACACAGGCAGCTAACAGTGCACTACTGTCAGCAGGGATGGCACCGACCACTGTGCCCCCGCGAGACCTGACAGGATTTCGCAATCACTTTTCACCGAAATGGCAAGCTTCCCTGGTAGCGGAATGGTCCGATGTTCTCTCAGATTCTAACTTTGGCTGGTTCGTCCGTGGCGAATTTCAATATACCAGCGCTCAAAACATCGGAGCGGAAACCAACCAGAACCCACAATCCGTAGAGAAGGCTTATGAGATATTTAATCTTCGGGGTGGATTCAGGGCTGCTGATGACAAATGGGAACTGTCTGCTTTTGCACGCAACCTCGGTGACGAAGAATATTGTCAAACCATATTCAATCAACCTATTGGTACAACTCTGAGTCTGGTCGATGCGACAACCGGAGGTGGTATGCAGCGTTGTGTTCTGGGAGCACCACGTACCTGGGGTGTTGAAGCTGCCTATCGATTCTAGGGTGATTTAGAGAGAAAGATATTCGGGTTCATAAACTCGTATATCTTTCTTTCATTCTATATCAATATGATGTTTCACCGATGATGTTGAGAGCAATTGAATAAATTTCAGCAGTAAAGTGGACAGGCTTCGCGCTTTGGCAGTATCTATTTCTAAAGTAGAAGGTTCTGACAAGTAGTTATTTTGATTTATTTCAAGTTGTAGTGAATGAATATTATTTTCAGGATCGCCATAGTGTCGAGTTATGTAGCCTCCCTTAAAACGCTCATTTAATACAACGCTATATTTAGAATTATCTCCGGCTATATTCATTAACTCATTCACCAATGACGCATGACATGAATTTCCGTTTGCTGTTCCGAAATTGAGATCGGGTAGCTGACCTTCGAATAATATTGGCACCTCTCCCGGAATTGAATGTGCGTCCCACAAAATAGCATACCCATGAATTTTTTTTATACGCTCTAGTTCGTCCTGAATATGTTTGTGATAAGGTCGCCAATAAGTGTTTATGCGAGATTGTATTTCCTCCTTGTCAGGTTCTTCTTCCTTTAAATAAATTGAATCATTATTGAAATCAGTTAGCGGGCAAATCGCTGTTTCCATCTTCCCGGGATAAAGAAGTTCTCCTGCTGGAGAACGATTCAAATCTACAACATAACGAGAAAAGTACGGTTTGATATGGCTAATATCCATATCATAAATGAAGGTATAAAGTTCGCTAACAAACCAGTCGACATCACGATTACTTTTACCAGTTTCGTTAAGTCTGGCTTTTATATGTGATGGGATCTCGCTGCCATCATGAGGGAAGCTTATGAGTAAGGGGCTGTTTCCCCTGGAATACTCAAAAGTATCAGGCATAACTCGGCAATACCTTTTGAACATCTTCAGAAAATTCTGCTGAAATAACCAGTTTTTTCGCCAGTACAATATCCGGTGAAAAGTAGCGATCTTTTTCGTAAAAGGGGACAGAAGCCCTGAGGCTATCAACTGCCTTCTGCAGTAGTGTGGATGTTGATTGTGGTTTGTGAAAATCGATAGCCTGCACGGCCGCGAGCAGTTCAATAGCAATTATCCCAGCTACATTATCGACCATATCTCCTAATCTTCTTGCTGCGAAGGTAGCCATGGAGACATGGTCCTCCTGGTTTGCAGAGGTTGGCAAGCTATCTACACTGGCCGGATGGGCCAGTGACTTATTTTCCGATGCCAGGGCGGCGGCCGTCACCTGGGCGATCATGAAACCGGAATTTAAACCCGGATCATCTACCAGGAATGCAGGTAGGAGACTAAGCGCAGGGTCCACAAGGTTTGCCATTCTGCGTTCTGCGATTGCGCCTATTTCCGCTAGCGCAATGGCAAGTTGATCCGCGGCAATCGCAACTGGCTCAGCATGGAAATTACCACCGGAGATGGCTTCATTAGTTTCATTAAAGATTAAAGGGTTGTCTGTTACCGCGTTTGCCTCAGTGGTTAGCACGCCACTGACGTAACGCATAGTCTCAAGTACGGCACCCATCACCTGTGGCTGACAGCGAAGAGAATAGGGGTCCTGTACTTTTTCACAATCAACATGAGATTCACGGATGTCACTGCCATTTAAAAGCATTCTATACACTTCAGCCACATCGATTTGCCCCTTGTGTCCGCGCAATTCATGTATACGTGGATCAAAGGGTGCGTCACTTCCTTTCATCGCGTCAACTGCTAACGCGCCCGTTACCATGGCAGCCGAAAAAACACTTTCCATCTCAAAAAAATGGCGAAGCGCAATTGCAGTCGAAGCCTGCGTACCATTAATTAATGCAAGGCCTTCTTTTGGACCGAGTGTCATGGGTTCCAATCCCGCAATGGCCAGGCCTTCTGCCGCTCTCAGGATCTTGTTATCGTGATAAACCTCACCAACCCCAATCAATACAGCACTCATATGTGCAAGTGGAGCAAGATCACCCGAGGCGCCTACAGAGCCCTTGGATGGAATACATGGATAGATCTCGTGATTGACCAGCGCGATCAGTGCATCAACTATATCTCGACGTACGCCAGAGTGACCTTTGGCTAAACTGAGGATCTTTAGGACCAGCATCAAACGCACGATATTACTATCCAGATTCGGGCCGATACCACAACAATGTGACAACAGCAGGTTATGTTGTAATTCAGTTAGCTTGTCGTTGGCGATGCGCGTCTGCGCCATCTTGCCGAAACCAGTGTTGATGCCATAGGTAGCTTCATCTGAAGCGCACAAATTTGAAACGGTCGCATTTGACTTGTCGATCGCTTCGTAGTCCGAATCTTTCAGAGAAATTGCGAGAGGATTAAAAGAAACCTGCCGTAACAATTTCAGGGAAGCATGGCCTGCTTCGAGTTTAATGTTTATCTTATTCATATTTCGCTTCTATCCTATCATCGGTAATGACAAACCATCTTTGTGCTCAGCAGCGCATTCAATGGCAAGTTCATAACCGGCGTCGGCATGACGCATGACTCCGCTTGCAGGATCATTCCAGAGAACGCGACCTATGCGTCTGGCCGCAGCGTCTGTTCCATCACAAACGATGACCACACCGGCATGAATGGAGTAACCCATACCAACACCACCACCGTGGTGCAAAGAAACCCAGGTTGCGCCACTGGCAGTATTCATTAATGCGTTTAGAATCGGCCAGTCGGCGACAGCATCTGATCCATCTTTCATCGCTTCGGTTTCCCTGTTCGGACTGGCGACAGAACCGGAGTCGAGGTGGTCGCGGCCGATAACTACCGGGGCAGATAATTCTCCTGATTTAACCATTTCATTAAACGCCAATCCCAGACGATGACGTTGACCAAGTCCGACCCAGCATATCCGTGCAGGTAGACCCTGAAATTGAATACGCTCCCTGGCCATATCCAACCAATTGTGTAAATGCGGATCATCAGGAATCAATTCCTTTACTTTGGCGTCGGTCTTATAGATATCCTCAGGGTCACCAGATAATGCAACCCAGCGAAAAGGACCGATGCCGCGACAAAATAAAGGGCGTATAAAAGCGGGCACAAAGCCAGGAAAATCAAAGGCGTTTTCCACACCTTCATCCTTGGCAACCTGGCGAATATTATTACCATAATCAAAAGTGGGGATCCCCAGTTTTTGAAATTCCAACATGGCTTTTACATGCACAGCCATAGATTTTTTTGCGGCATTAGCAACACTCTCAGGCTCGTTCGCTCGCTTTGATTCCCACTGCTCTACAGTCCAATCTATAGGTAAGTAGCCGTTAATTGGGTCATGTGCAGATGTTTGATCAGTTACCGCATCTGGTCTAATACCTCGTTCAATCATTTGCGGCAGTAACTCAGCCGCATTGCCAAGCAGCCCTATAGATATTGCCTTATCTTTTTCTTTGGCTTCGTCTAACTGGCTCATGGCTTCATCGATTGTGGTGGCCTTAAGATCAACATAGCCCGTGCGTAAGCGGAAATCGATCCGACTCTCCTGACATTCAATAGCGATCATGGAAGCGCCGGCCATGGTTGCAGCAAGCGGTTGAGCACCACCCATGCCACCGAGTCCGGCTGTCAAGATCCATTTGCCATTCAAGTCGCCGCCGTAGTGTTGCCGACCCAATTCCACAAAAGTTTCGTAGGTACCCTGAACAATGCCCTGGCTTGCTATGTAGATCCAGGAACCCGCAGTCATTTGGCCGAACATCATCAGACCTTTGCGATCAAGCTCATTGAAATTCTCCCAATTAGCCCAGGCGGGTACCAGGTTGGAATTGGCAATAAGAACGCGTGGTGCATCACTATGGGTTTTGACAACGCCGACAGGTTTTCCTGACTGGACAAGCAGAGTTTCATCGTCATTTAACTCTTTCAGTGTCTCAATGATCTTATGATAGCAATCCCAATTCCTGGCGGCTTTGCCAATGCCACCATAGACGACTAAATCTTCGGGTCGTTCGGCAACATCAGGATCGAGGTTATTCATAAGCATGCGTAATGGTGCTTCGGTCAGCCATGATTTTGCACTTAGCTTGCTACCGTGCGCAGCTCTTATCACTGGCTTTGATTCGTGTGTTTGCTCATTCATTATTACTGTTTCACCTCTTGTTATTTATTCTTCTAATGATTATCACTGCATCTATTTACAGTTTGATCAATTCATTAGAGAACTTATTGCGTCGTAGAAATTATTTTTAATGTTGACTTCATCAATATGATTGCCCTGTCTGACTACCCAATTGCCGCCCACCATGACGTCTTTAATGGTATTTGTGTTACCGGCAAAGATAAGTGCATCAAGTACGTACTCATCCTGCTTGCTATAGAGAAGGGGATTGCTGTCATCCAGAACCAGAAAATCTGCACGATTATTGACTTTGATCCCATCAGTCGCGCGACCGCAGGCCTTCGATCCACCGTCGATGACCTTTTCCCATAAATAAGTACCATTATGTGGCTCATCAATTCCAGTGAGTCTATTACGTTTTTGATAGTGCAAACGTTGGCTGTATTCCAACCAGCGTAACTCTTCGATTGGGTTAACCGAGATCTGACTATCGGAGCCGATACCAATGACGCCATTAGCTTCCAGAAAAGATTTCAGAGGAAATACACCGTCACCCAGGTTAGCTTCGGTTGTTGGACACAATCCTACGATGCATTGTCTTTCGGCAAGCAAATTGAGTTCATGTTCATTGATGTGTGTTGCGTGAATTAAACTCCATGAATCGTCTATATCAAAATTGTTACATAACCATTCAAGGGGACGAGAACCATAGTGCTCCACACAATCCAGGACTTCTTTTTCCTGCTCGGCAATGTGAATGTGTAAGGGCACCTCTAAGCCTAAACGATTTCTTAAAGAGTTTAACTCCGACAGAGATTCTGCATTAACTGATCGCAAACTGTGGGCAGCCAGCCCCAATTCGGTTTGAGATGAGCATAGTGGAATTACCTGATCGATCAGACGTGAATATTGCTCAAGGCTGTTTATGAATCTTTGTTGCTCTTTGCGAGGCGCTTGATTATCAAAACTGGATGTTTGATATAGGGTTGGCAAGAGTGTCAATCCAATACCAGATGATGTAGCAGCATCGACTATCACTTCTGATTGAGCGCTCAGGTTCTCAAAAGGGACTCCATTCGTGTCATGATGTAGATAGTGAAATTCAGCGACGCCAGTGTAGCCCGCCTTTAACATCTCGACGTAGAGTTGAGCCGTGATCGCCCATAACTGAGCCGGAGTTATCTCATTGGCACATTGATACATCAATTTTCGCCATGACCAGAAATCATCATCCGCCGAGCTAACAAATTCAGACATACCAATCATCGCGCGTTGAAACGAATGACTATGTAGATTAGGCATACCTGGAATCACGATACCATCAATAATTTCCGCGCCATTTGCATTCGAATCAGCCATGATGGAATCGAAATCACCATTGGCTGAAACAGTAAATCGCACATTGTGTTTCCAGCTGCCTGGCACGCGTAATGTCTTAGCGAAATAATTCATTGATATTGATATGTATATACAAGTCAGTACATGATAGTTAAAATGCATAGCTAAGACAATGCAGATTTTGGATGAAAGCCCCTATGTATAAGCATTCAACATAGATACCGTGTATAAAGGTTTGATAACTATGAGTAAATCGGACAAACAAGATGGAGAACACTGGGATGCCTTGTGGATCAACGCAAATCTCGCGACTTTCAGTGCCTCAAGCTCAGATTACGGTAGTCAGGAGAATGCCGCGTTGGCAGTTAAAAATGGAAGAATTGCCTGGCTTGGTAGCATGGAAGAGGTGGCAGGCTTCGACGCAGTTGAGATTTATGACGCCAGGGGTAAGTGGATTAGCCCTGGATTGATCGATTGCCATACACACCTGGTCTATGGTGGTAATCGCGCCCGAGAATTTGAGATGCGCTTAAAGGGCGCCAGTTATGAGGAATTACAAAAAGCTGGTGGAGGTATTCTCTCGACAGTAAAAGCGACACGCTCGGCCTCAGATACAGAACTCTTACTAGCCTCGCAAAACCGAATGGAGTCGCTGAAGAGCGAGGGCGTGACCACGATAGAGATTAAGTCTGGCTATGGACTGGAGCTGGAAACAGAATTGAAGATGTTGAGGGTAGCACGACAACTAGGAGAAAAGGATCAACAGGTAGATGTTATTACGACCTTCCTTGGAGCACATGCTCTGCCTCCGGAATATGCTGATAAGAGCGATGAATACATCACATCCATAGTTGATGACATGCTACCTGCAGTCAAGGAACAGGGACTGGCCGATGCCGTTGATGGCTTTTGCGAAGGCATAGGGTTTTCACCGGAGCAAATGGAAAGAGTATTTAACAAGGCTCAAGAGCTGGGTCTTCCCGTGAAATTACATGCCGAGCAATTATCAGATCTGGGAGGTGCGAGTCTTGCTGCAAGACACGATGCCCTATCAGCTGATCACCTTGAATACATTTCAGAGTCTGGTGTAAAAGCACTGGCAAATTCAGGTAGTGTCGCGGTGTTGTTGCCAGGCGCGTTCTATATATTACGTGAATCGCAATTACCACCTGTCCAGCTATTTCGCGATCATGCTGTACCCATGGCAATAGCAACAGATGCGAACCCAGGATCTTCACCGATCGTTTCCCTGTTAATTGTTCTGAATATGGCCTGTACCTTATTTTCACTAACACCAGCAGAGGCACTGGCAGGGGTGACGCGTAATGCTGCACTTGCTTTGGGACTTGGTGATGATCGGGGGACCCTGGAAGTTGGTAAGCGTGCAGATTTCGTTCTTTGGGACATTCAGCACCCAGCAGAACTGGTTTACATGATGGGCGCCAATCCTTGTGCCAGCGTGATTAAAAACGGTATCGAAATATAATTATACAAAGAGGAAAAATCAGGCTTTAAAATGGTCGGATAATTCGTAACGATCACCCGGATGATACAAGGTAGCGATTGAGGCTATTTTACCCTGACTCCAGGTACGTCTTAACAGGACCAGGCAAGGTTCATTCTCCTTTAAATGCAAAAGTTTTCTGATACGTGATGTCGGCATACGTGCCTGAACTGTATGTTCAACTTCCTGTAAAGGTGCAACCTTCAGCAAATATTCAGCAGGCGTTGTTTGAGTGAAATCGACGCTACCATAATCAGGGACAACTGAGGGGTTTACGTAACGATCTTCTACTTGTATGGGAATATGATTTTCCATATGCACAATTGTTGAATGAAATACCTCAGTACCCAATGGCAGTTGAAAACGCTTAGAGGTTTCATTATTCAAATTGCTACGATTGTTTAAGATTATATCTGCACTGTACTCATGCCGACGATCCCGCACCTCATCTGCAATATTGTGAATCTCGAGAAAGTGTCCGCTACTCTGCATATCTGCCACAAATGTCCCAACCCCGGGAACACGCTGTAAATAGCCCTCTGCCGCCAATTCTCTAAGAGCTCTATTAACGGTCATTCTGGAAAAATTCAGGTCACGTACAAGCTCGTGTTCCGAGGGTAATTGATGAGTCGGCAACCAGTCACCTTTTTCAATGCGGTTGATGATATAGGACTTTAGTCGCTGATATTTGGGACCGATTTGTTTATCAAGTGTAAAAATCATGTGATGGGAAAAGGCAGAAGTGATTTATACCAATCTTGCTGAATTACTCATGTCCATGGCAGTAGATACTAGCCTATCTATGATTGTATAGACAAGTAGTCAATCTATCAGGTGAATGAGAACTAGCAAGCTAAATCTAATCTGGGTGTGGGAGAGGAATCAAAACTGTACAGAAAGAAGCTGAGAATAAGAAACAAAACATCTGGATATATCAGGCTGGAACCACCTTAGCGTTTAAACCTTAATGATATACAAGCAAACTGGATATGCTGATCTCAGCACCCTGAGATTCCGGGTAAGCTTCGCCACGTACAACCAGACGCAGCGTATGCTCTTTATCCTGCAGTCCAAACTGATGCCAGATTGATTCTTTCGGTTTTGCATTATCCTCGTCTGGATACACATCTATCGTTCGCGAATACTTGCCGTCAAGATAGACATCTGCCAGTCCGCCATTCGCAAGTAAAATACCCGTAATCACCGCACCAGTCCCTTCAAATGTAATGAGTGCCTCTGCGTTTTTAGTGTTACTAAAACTACTGCTGTGTTCATATCGCCATATTTTGATAGTCTTGTGATTCCAGTCACCTCTCCACTGCCAGCGAGAATCATTGAATAATATCTGCTCCTTTACGCTGCCATGATCAGTCCATGATTGCAGTGTTGCGGGAACAACAGCTTGTCTTGCTACATAGGCCATATCATCTTTTAGAAGGCCTCCATTTCTTTTTACAAGCTCAATAGCCCGCGTATATGTACTTTCAACTATTTCGTTAAAGGAATAGTTCGTATAAAGAAATTTTTCATTTGCTATTGCATCAATTCCAGCGGTAAATTCCGACGGAATTTTTGTATAGCCCTTAACTACACCCAAAATTCCCAGTGCGCTTGAAGGGTTGCAGTCTGAATCCTGGCCTGCACGTGAGGCCACAAGCATGGTCTTTTCGAAATTTCCATTACCGTAAAGCAATCCCAGCACAACGAAGGCGCCATTAATTTTTGCATCAATATTAAAAGTCTGTAGTGCTCCTTCCGGGCACATCTCACCATGGTTCCAGTTAACATGGATCTTGTCCCACACAGCTTCCCAATTATCAGGTGATGTTTGCCACCAGTTCAGCACATCACGGATGACCCTGGCATAGTCGCTTTCCTGTGGGAGGGCAGCGAGTCCAAGACGGACAATTTGCTCAACATCCTGATTAAAAAATGCAGCTGCGTACATGGCACTGATAAACATACCACCATAAATACCATCACCATAATTCATCACCCTCCCAGCTCGAAGACTAAGGTCATTGCTCGCCTGTGGCATTCCCGGACTCATTAATCCGATAAAATCAGCTTCTATTTGGAAATCGATATCATTGGCATGCAGGTTATAACGCGGTGTACCACTAAGATGTGCAGGTACACCACGACGCAAGGCGCGACGGGCACTCAGGTTAGCGTGCCAAAGAGGATATTTTGCCTCACGAAACAAGTCAGCAAAATCCTCGGATGTTGCATCCAGTCCCACCTCATCCAATACCTGGGCAAAGGTTATGTCGACATACAGATCATCCTGGTTGAGGGCCTCGCCGACCATCTCCGATTGCCAGGTTGGCAGTTCGTTCTCCGGGATAATACGTTCTCGATATGCGAACTCTGTGGAGAAACCATAACTCACACCGATCATCTGACCTGCCCAGCCACCGCGGATTTTATCTCGTAAGGCCGCGAGTGAAATTTCCGCTGTATAATCTTGCTGCTCTGCCCACAATGTCAGTGGAGCTGTTAGCAGCATTATAAGGAGTAAGTATTTTTTGTTATTTATGGGGACTCTCCAAAACCCGGAACTGCTCCTGTCATTGCCAATTCGCTTTTTCATATTGATAAGACTAATAATTATTTATCTGAGTTCTTAGAAGAAAAAATTATCGAATTTTACAGATATCCAGACTGTTTATACCTGCTTGGTAAAAATATTCAGTAAGTTCTTAAGGATAAATCAGATAAAAAAAGCAACAAATAGCCACAGAGTGTTAACAAGGAGTACCTCGGTGATCTCTGTGTCTTCTGTGGCTATTCGTTTTCAACACTGATTTTGGAAATAATTGCTTAATATCCTACCTATGAAAAGATACTAAGTGCTATTGGTGACTGTCTCTACCAGGCTCTTTTCAAAAGCCGGAAGATCTTTCCAGCCGGTCGCACAATGCACATTACGACCATTAACTTCGTCTATAATAGTATAGCCATCATCACTTACACGTAATGGTAGATCCTCCATTTGCAGAAATTCCTGTGAATGCGCCAGGTGAACGGCGACAGTGTCAAAAAGTGTAGAGCTCATTAGCTTTAGATCGGGTATCGGGTCTAGCCATGTAACTTTGGGCAACCAAATCCTGTAGTTTTCCATCAGTATCTTTGTCCATTTATCACTACTTCGATATACATCTTGATAATCCTCACCCCTGAGTTGCACCAGCCCACATGTATCAAGCGGCGCTATCGTACAATCCCAGGGGGCGGCAAATACCGCCTGTAGTGATTTTGGATCTACCTTTACATTCCATTCTGCTGCCGGTTTGGTTTCACCGTCATAACCGATACGCAGCGAACCATGCATACCGACAAATCGGGCGTTTTCAGCAATCGATGGATCCCGTCTAAGGGCTTCT
>WLWI01000878.1_pt1 | contig 26499 bp, 22 predicted proteins | sample 6701501 | NCBI WGS metagenome assembly WLWI01 (sample SAMN12718690, study PRJNA515312) | sponge metagenome | isolation source: marine sponge | host: Mycale hentscheli | place: New Zealand: South Island, Marlborough, Capsize Point | collected 2014-11-01 | reverse complement strand
TGTGCCGTTTCGATATAGGTAACTTTCTCGGCTTCACTCAGTCCCATGGGCGATTCTCCTGGTTGGGGGAACCCAAGATAACCCAACCGCCCCTATGGAACGACTTTTTTATTGGAAACGCCTTATTCAAATGAGCCGTGAATTAAGTGGCATGCCTATACCGCAGACGTTGGTACACGGCGATTTGAATATGAGTAATGTTGCACAGCAGGAGGGGCATTACCTGTTCTACGATTGGACCGACGCGTGCGTATCCCACCCCTTCTTCGATATGTTCTTGTCGCATGTTAGCGGCGATCTCAACGGAGTATCGATGAGCGAAGTCTATTTTGCTCCATGGCAGGCCTGGACCGACCGAGAGACGATAGATAAAATTTGGACATTATCGATACCTTTATGCTATCTGCACTACGGCGTGAAATATCAGTCTCTGGTCGGAAATCTGCCAGATTTGTCGGAGGAGTCAAAAGGAGAATGGATGGACGATTGGCATACGATTCTCAAATTCTTGGGCAAGTGGTGCCGCGAGAATTGAGCACTTGTCTATCGGGTGAGATAGGGAAGTGCGCGTTTCGTAAAATTTAATTTTCGCAATCACTTTCGTAGAAAAACTCAATTCCTAAGGCTGGGCCGGGTTTTTCTATGGTGCTCGGCCCAGCTGTCGTTCTGCTTCGGCTTCCTTTTTCACCGAGCGCAGCATGAGGCGGCGGATAAAGCCGCTGCCGGGGCGCACTACCAGCCAATAACAACGGAAGCGCCGGCGGCTGCCCTTGTCGGCGCATTGGACGCGGGTTTCGGTGTGCAGGCGGCAGGTGCCGTCGGTCTGGGGAACGATGGAGAAATTCCAAGCTGCCCGAGCTGTGCCTGGACGGCAGGGGGCGGCAAAGGTGGCCGCGTCGACCGGGTGCAGGTCGCCGGTAGGGGTCCAGAAGCGGCCGGCCAGCCCTAAGACCAGTTCGTGCGGCGGCTCTTCGGCCAGCAGCGAGAATTCCATTTCTTCAAAGGCGGCCAGGGTAACGGGTGCCTGAGCCTGGCGCCACCAGGCGCGCAAGCCGCCCGGGCCCAGGGCGGCGGGCAGGCCGCGCAGGGCCAAGAGCAGGCGGACGAGAAAGGCGCCGGCCAAATCGGCGGTGTGGAGAGCGGCGTAGATTGTTTCGGCTGGAGCCCCAACGGCAATGGAATGGCGTTCGACCGCGTCGTATTCGGGCAGATACTGGTCAATTAGCACGTCGGGTTATTTCTTTTTCTCCGGATACCATTCGATCTGCCGCATATTGGTTTTGGGCGGCGGCGGCCAGTGGTCGCCGCGCTGACCGCTCAGGCCGCGGTTGGGGCCGGGCTGGAAAGGGCGGTCGGGCAGACCGACCAATTGACCCTCCTGCATCCATTCTAAATCGCCGTCGTATAATTGGCTAATCAGCAACCCGGTTAGGCGGTCGAGGGTTTCGGCGTGGTCGGGGGCGGCGGCCAGATCGGTCAATTCGCAGGGGTCTTCCTGCAAATCGAATAATTGGCGATGGTTGCCCACCGCGTAGTAGACCAGCTTGTAGCGTTGGTCGCGGATCATGCGGGTGGCGTGGGCGTCCTCGCCGCATTCGCCGTAAAACCAATCCCGTTGTGTTTTGCCTACCATGGATAGCCCTTCGACGCTGGCCGGGATATCGACGCCAGCCACATCCAGCAGCGTCGGCATAACGTCCTGCCAGCCCACTAGGCGGTTGTCGACTGCGCCCACTTCAACGCGCTGGTCGCCGGCGGGCCCCACCAAAATCATGGGGATATTGGCCGAGCTTTCGTAGTACAGGCGCTTGGCCCACATATTGTGGTTGCCCAGCATATCGCCGTGGTCCGAGGTAAAGCAGATGATGGTATTCTCGAGCAGGCCTTCTTCGCGCAAGGTGCCAATGAGGACGCGTAGCTGGTGGTCGATATGGGTGCACAGGGCGTAAAAGGCGCGGCGCGCCGTCTGGGTCTGGAAATGGTCGTGCTTTTCGCCCCGATGCCAGGCCGATTGTAGGCTGAAGGGCAGGTGTTCGGGGTCGACCCAAGAGCCGGTATAGGGTTGGTCGAGGTCGCGGTCGTAGAGATCGAGATAGGGTTGCAGGGGCACCAGGGGCGGGTGCGGATGGCGATACGAGGCGAACCAGAATCCGGGCCGATTCGGGTCGCGGCGTTTAATGGTGCGGGCCATTTGCTGGGTGCCCAATTGGTGGCGTGGGTATCCTCGGGCAAATGCCAGGGGCGGGTGCTGTATTCGTTATTGCTCATGCCGTGGCCAAAGTGCTGACCGGCCAGGCCGCGGTCGCCCAAGAAGAGCTCGTAATCATCGAGAACGCCGTATTGGGTGCGGCCCTCTTCGTCGAGGATTACATCGTCAAAGCCAATGCGATCGCGCTGCGGGTAGACGTGCAATTTGCCGGTGGCGTAGGCCTGGTAGCCGCCCTCGCGAAAGGTCTGAGCCAGGGTCGGCAAGTCGGGCATTTCCAGGGTTTCTTTAAAGACTCGGTCGCCGTGGGTGCGCGGCGGCGTGCCCGTCATTAGGGTGCGGCGGGCAGGGATGCATACGGGACATTCGGCGTAGCAGTTGGCAAAGCGGGTGCCGCTGCGGGCCATATCGTCCAGGGTGGGCGTCTGGATATGCGAATGGCCGGCGCTACCCAGGAGGGCGGCGGGCCAGTGGTCGGTGGAGACGAGCAGGATATTGGGTTGGTCGGACATGGCTGGGCTCCGGTGGAGGATGGGGCTGTTGAGTGCTGGTGTCAGTGGGTGGGATCAGGTTGCTTGCATCAATTTGGCCACTGGTTGTCAATTGGGCAAATACGGCGGGCAAGTTTGTGGACAGTGGCGGGTTGGTCCTAGTTCGGGTGGTTTGCGAGTGGGCGGCCTGTGAGGGGCGACGAGTCTGACGCTCATTCGCTAGCAATGCTGCGCATTGCGCGGCCTTCGGCACTCGGGCTACGCGCTCCGAGGCCACTCCGACCCGCCCGCCTGCGGCGGGCACCCGGGTCGGGTGGAATCCGCTTTCAGTCTCGCCGCCCCCCACAGGCCTTAGCACTATGATTGGTAGAAAAACAAAATGAATAACCCAAGCATCGGGGTATCACAGATTAGCTGCGGTGAAACAAGCGCCGCAAGCAGCGGGGAACTAACCCCGCAGAGATTAGACGGATCTCCAATTATGACCAATGCTCATCTAATCAGGGCCATCCTTTTGGTCTGTATTCCGGCTGTCGATGCCAAGCGGTAAAAATAAACGCCAGTGGCCGCGCTTTTGCCCAACTGGTCCCGACCGTCCCAAACGACTCTATAGAGACCCGCGTTTGCGAAGTCATCTATTAAAACTCGTATTCTCTGGCCGAGGGTATTGTAAATGGCCAGATTCGTCCGTGCTGCTTTAGGCAGGTAAAAATCGATGGTTGTCGTTGGGTTAAAGGGATTCGGGTAATTCTGCCGGAGGTCAAATTTATCAGGACTAACGGAGGCCTCATTGATATTCGTCGCTTTTTTTCCGCCTTCCCACAGTTGGATATGATCGAGATAAACGATGCCGGGAATGAAATCGTCGCCGCTTTTGTCTTTCCAACGAAAGGCGACCCAACCGCTGGTCGAGCCTACAGAGGTGGTGAAATCGACTGTAAATTCGCGGTAGGCAGTCGCTAGCTCGAACGAAGTCTTAGATTCAGCTAGGACTTTTTTGTCGGCATCAAAAAAGCCGTATGAACAATTTAATTCTCCGTCGTTGGGCGAGTCGGATTTAGCCCAGAATGTCAATGAATAGATGGTGTCCGGTTGCAAGCTCATAGGGGCGTCCCAATTGTCTAGGGCGCGATCCCGAAGCGTCGCATCGGCTGGCATATAGGTTATCTTGAGGGCGTTGGCCCCGTCGATGATATCGTCTTGGATGATTTCTGTGCTACTGCCAAGCGGATTGGGAACTTCGAAAAAACGCCAGAAGGCCAAACCCTCTTCAAAACTGCCGTTGGAATCTTTGAGGATTTCAAGGTTAGTATGCAGAACTCTGATATCGTCCAGGCTTGTACCCGCGCCTGTTTGGGCGGCTCTGTGGTGGAAACGGATTATGAATTGTCCATTTAGGTTGAGGCCGGCCGATTTGGCCAACTGGTTTATATCGAGGGAAATTTCGGCGTAGGTATCGGTCGTGGCGCCAAAGTCATGCACTTTAGTGAAAGTAAGGCCGGCGTCGTCGGAGAAGTAAATCCCGTCTTCCGGATGAATTTCAGCGCCGTTGTTTTTAACGGAAACTTGGAGGATAAGATCGGTAGAAATACCGCTGAGATTTAAATGTAGATCAGCGTTATTGGTTTGAGCTGAATCGCCGTCACCGGCCCAGGCCAGATGGTATTGGCCGGTATGGGGACCAAATTCTTCGGTTACCTGTATTTGGCTGGAGTCGTTATCGCTGCTGATAGTCCAATATCTGGCGTCAATCACCCCTTCCTCAAAACTGGTAGAGTAGGGGATGGGCGCGTAGCCGTGGGCTGCGACAAAGGCTTTAAAGGCGACGACCTGGTCGTTCTCGTTGACTTCTACAAAGCGAATGTAGGTACCTTTTTGGCTCTCATTAAAAGAGACAGAACTGATTAATTCGTTGGTGAACAAGTTGGGGTCGCGCACGGTCCCGACCGTCGGGGCGCCATCGGGCACGGTATAAGGGGGGGCGTAAAATACGCGCCTGCCAGGAGCGGGTTCGGTTAAGTCGATCTGATACGACGAGCCGTTGTCGGTGGACGTTATTACGGACTGGAAGTCGGCGTCCACAGCCCTTTGCCTGAATAGTGGGCCCATGGTAAATTCACCCCGCAAAGCGCGTCCGGCTTCACCGGCGAGCCAGAGATAGTGGTCTTGTGGGTCTTTCCCGTAATCGGTGAAATTTAATTCGTCGCTGTAGAAGGGCGGGTTATTGTTGATTTTGAAATATTGGGTGCCTTCGTCTATTTCGTCGAACATGCCCAGGTACAGCATCTTACTGCCCGCTTCGATGGCTGCCCGCGCCATATCCCAAAAGTAATAGCCGCCCTCGCGAAATTGTTCGTAGCCGTTGCCGTGGAGGATTTTCTCCCGGATTCCCGGCGATATGGTGGGGGTATAATCAATACCGTTAGTTTCGCACCAGGCGATATCGTCGCTGACGACGTTTTTGAAAGCGGTCCCCATTTGCGTTCGGCGATATCTGCTGGTATGCCAGGGTTGGATAATATCGACCGTTTTTATCAGTTCGAGCATCTTGGCGTGCTCGCTGCCGCTGATGCAATCGCCGCCGCCGGTGCGCCAACTTCTGGGGACCCCTAACATGATGGAACAACCGCCGTATCCAGGCGCGTTTTGCAGCGAATCTACTAGATCCGCCCAGTATTGGATATCCAGGCCGGTTGCAGTATGGCGGTGGTTGAAGCCTACGCCCCACAAGACGATTAGGGGTTTGCCGTTGTGGTACAAGTAGGGTTGGTCTGCTCCGCCTGTGGTAAGCTGCAGGTCGTCGAGTAGGGCTTTCCAATCGTCGAGGATAAGATTTACTTCCTGTGTTCTTTTGGCGTCATTGGGCACGCCGTTAATACGTATATTGGCGCCTATATCGTACATAAGACTGATCGCCCGGCCTTGTGCCCGGGCGGCGTCCAGGCCGTTTTTCAAGACGGCATTTAAGGTGGGGCGCTTGCCAAAGTCGCTGCGAAAACGCTGCATAAAGGCCCCGTCAATACCGTATTCTTTCATCCATTGAAAATGGCGCATGACTGTTTTGGGGTGGACCGAGCTGAAAACGTAGGCCGGCGCGCCGTCGGCAAAGACAAAATCGGTGCTATATTTTTCGTCCTCGTCTGCTTCGCGCATATCGGGCCAGTATTCTATGGAGGCCGAGCCGGGCCGAAAGCCGTTGCCGCCGTTGTAATGGCGCCAATTATTAGTGACGCCGTCACCGGGGGTGCCAAACCAACCTTGGTAACCGGTCATGATAAGGCCGGTATAGGATGTATGGGCCGAAGTAGGGCTGTGTTTCTGGGCCAGTAGATTGGTGGCTGTTAAAAGTACCAGTGCAATACTGGTAAAAATTGTAGATGCTTTCTTCGTCCAGCTATTAGGCATATTTATTTCCTGAAGATTTGTTAAAGGGTAAAACTATCTGGCCTGTCCCTGCCAGGGCCAATACATAAAGACAGCAAAAAGCCCCCTGCCGCAAATGCGGCAGGGGGCTTGTGTGTTTTTACTGGGCGCTAATTAGCCGCCGCTGGCCTGGGTCAGGGCGCGGCCGGTGTATACCCGGCATAAGTGGCGGCGGTAATCCTCGCCAGCAAAAGTATCGCCGAGCAATTCCTGGCCCTGGGCGGCGTTGGCGGCGGCGGCAGCGATGGTATCGGCGCTGGCAGCTTGGCCTTGCAGGGCCCTTTCGACACCGCTGTCGCGAAAGGCGGCGTTGGCGGCGCCGGTGATGCCGATCCGGACGCGGCTGCAGGTGCCGTTTTCCACCGTCACCTGGGCGGCGACGCCGACTACCGCAAAGCGCGAGGCCGGGTTGTGGAATTTGAGGTAGCAGGAGCCCGTATTGGCCCCCTGTACCGGCACTCGAACTTCGGTGATAATTTCATCGGGCCCCAGGCTGGTGAGGAATAAATCGATAAAATAATCGGCGGCGTCAATAACACGTTCGCCGTCCGAGCCGCGGACGACGATCTGGGCTTCGGTGGCGAGAATGGCGGCCGGATAGTCGGCCGCCGGGTCGGCGTGGGCCAGACTGCCGCCAATGGTGCCCTTATTGCGCACTTGCGGGTCGCCGATAACGGCGGCGGTCTGGGCCAATAACGGCGCTTTTTCGGCCATCAGGTCCGACGACTCGATGGCGTGATGGGTGGTGCCGGCACCCAGGGCGATATGGTCGCCGCCGTCGCGGATATACTGCAACTCTTCCAGGCGGCCAATATCGACCAGGGCGCCCGGAGTGGAAAGGCGCAGCTTCATGGCGGGCAGCAGGCTGTGGCCGCCGGCCAGCAATTTGGCGTCTTCATTCTGCTGAATAAGACTCAGGGCTTCGTCTACCGAAGCGGGACGGTGATAGTCGAATGCTGCTGTCATCGTGTCGGTCTCCTCGTTCCGTTTCGGTGAATTAGGCGGATGCGTCTTGAATGGCCTGCCAGACGCGTTGCGGTGTAAGGGGCATTTGCAAGTCGCGGACCCCCAAGTGCCAGAGGGCGTCGACCACGGCGTTGACAATGGCCGGGGTGGCGGCAATGGTGCCGGCCTCGCCGACGCCCTTTACGCCCAGGGCGTTGTGGGGGCAGGGGGTGACGGTGCGGTCGGTTTCAAAGGACGGCAGTTCGTCGGCCCGGGGCAGGGGGTAGTCCATGAAGGAGCCGTTGAGCAGCTGGCCGTCGTCGTCGTAGATGGCTCCTTCCAACAGTGCCTGGGCAATACCGTGGGTGACGCCACCGTGCACCTGACCGTCGACGATCATGGGGTTGACGATATTGCCGACATCATCAACGGCGACGTAGCGCTCGACCGAGACTTGGCCGGTATCGGGGTCGACTTCGACCACGGCCACGTGGGTGCCAAAGGGGAAGGTGAAATTGGCCGGGTCGTAGAAGCTAGTGAATTCGAGACCGGGTTCCAGGCCTTCGGGGTAGTTGTGCGGTACATAGGCGGTGAGGGCGACATCGGCGAAACCGATGGATTGGTCGGTGCCCTTGACGGTCCATTGGCCATCGGCGAAATCCAGGTCTTCTTCGGCGGCTTCAAGCAGATGGGCGGCGATTTTGGCGCCCTTCTCTTTAACCTTGTCGAGGCTCTTCATAATGGCCATACCGCCTACGGCCAAGGAGCGCGAGCCGTAGGTGCCCATGCCGAAGGGGACTTGTTCAGTATCGCCGTGGATGATTTCAACGTCATCCAAGGGAATCCCCAATTGGTCGCCCACCACTTGGGCGAAGGTGGTGTCGTGCCCTTGGCCCTGGGAGTGGCTGCCGGTGTAGACCGAGACTTTGCCGGTGGGTTGGACGCGGACCCCGGCGCTTTCAAAAAGACCGGCGCGGGCCCCCAGCGAGCCGACCACGGCCGAGGGGGCGATACCGCAAGCTTCGATAAAGGTCGATAGGCCAATGCCCATTAGACGACCTTCCTTGCGGGCGGCTTGTTGTTGCAGGCGCAAGTCGGCGTAATTGGCTTTTTCGAGGCCTTTCTGGAAGTTGGCGGCGTAGTCGCCGCTGTCGTAGACCAGGGCTACCTGGGTCTCGTAGCCGGGTTGCTCGACGCCGTCGAAGGCGGGGATGAAGTTCTTTTGGCGTAATTCGGCCGGGTCTATGCCCAATTCGTGGGCGGCGGTTTCGACGAGGCGCTCGACCAGATAGGTGGCCTCGGGGCGGCCAGCGCCGCGCAGGGCGTCGACGCAAGTGGTATTGGTGAAAACCGCAGTGACATCGACGTGGACGGCCGGGGTGGTGTAGAGGCCCTGTAGTAAGGTGCCGTGCAGATAAGTTGGCACGCAGGGGGCAAAGGTCGACAGGTAGGCGCCCATATTGGCGTAGGTCTTGGCGCGCAGGCCGGTGATATTGCCGTCTGTGTCGAGGGCCAGCTCGGCCTTGGTGATATGGTCGCGGCCGTGGGCGTCGGTGAGGAAGCTCTCCGAGCGCTGCGCCGTCCACTTGACCGGACGCTTGAGCTGCATGGAGCACCATAGGGTGAGTACTTCCTCGGCGTAGTGGAAGATTTTGCTGCCGAAGCCGCCGCCAACATCGGGCGAGACGACGCGTACCTTATGTTCGGGCAATCCCATGACAAAGGCCGACATCAGCAGGCGAATGACGTGGGGGTTTTGGGTCGAGGAATAGAGAGTGTAGTGGTCGCGCGAGGCGTCGTAGTCGCCAATGGCGCAACGCGGCTCAATGGCGTTGGTGACCAGGCGCTGATTGGTGTATTCCAGCGTTGTCACGTGGGACGCTGTGGCAAAGGCTGCATCGGTTTTTTCGGCGTCGCCCAAGGCCCAGTCAAAGGCCGTATTGCTGGGCACGTCGTCAAAAAGCTGCGGCGCCCCGTCCTGGGTGGCGGTGACCGAATTGACCACTGCGTCGAGGACTTCGTAGTCGACATCGACCAATTCGGCCGCGTCGGCGGCCTGATCGCGGGTCTCGGCAATGACAATGGCTACCGGGTCGCCGACGTGGCGCACTTTGCCCAGAGCCAGCACCGGGTGGGGCGGCTCTTTCATGGTGTCGCCGTTTTTGAAATCGACCTGCCAACCGCAGGGCAGGCCGCCAATGCCGGCGGCTTCCAGGTCGGCGCCGGTAAATACACCGACCACACCTGGGGCGTTCTGGGCCGTGCTGCTATCAATGTTTTTGACATGGGCGTGGGCGTGGGGCGAGCGGACCAGGACGGCAAAGGTCATATTGGGCAGGGTGATATCGTCGGTATAGCGCCCCTGCCCGGTGATAAAGCGTTGATCTTCGACGCGCTTGACGGATTGTCCAATGAGATTGGCCATGGCGTATCTCCTAAGCTAATTGCTGGGCGGCGTGCTTGATGGAGCGGACGATATTGTCGTAGCCGGTGCAGCGGCAGTAATTGCCCTCCAGAGAGTGGCGAATTTCGTCGTCGGAGGGGTCGGCGTTGCGTTCCAGCAACTGCCAGGCGGCCATGATCATACCCGGGGTGCAAAAGCCGCATTGGAGGCCGTGTTCCTGGCGGAAGCCCTCTTGCAAGGGGTGCAGTTGGTCGCCGTTGGCCAGGCCTTCGAGGGTGGTGATTTGGCTGCCGTCGGCCTGGACGGCGAGCAGGGTGCAGGATTTGACGGCCTGGCCGTCGACGATAATGGTGCAGGCCCCGCAGCTGCTGGTATCGCAACCGACGTGGGTGCCGGTCAGGCCCAGCGTTTCGCGCAAATACTCGACCAGCAACAGGCGAGGTTCGATCTCGTGTTGGTGGGTCTGGCCGTTGACCGTGATACTTATAGGTATTGGCATGGGGAATACCTCCAGTTAAGGCTGGCTGACCTGGGCTACTTCGCGCTCCAGGGCTTGGAAGAATTGCTTGGTGAGCATGCGGCCGACGCCGCCTAGGACGCGTTGGCCCATGCGGGCCAGCATGCCGGTGAGGCGGGCTTCGGCGTTGAAGACGACTTCGGTGCCGTCGCCGGTTTCGCGCAGCAGGATGGTGCCGGTGGCGGCGACGGTGCCGATTTTGGCATCTACGTTGACGACTAATTTGTAGGTTTCGGGCGCTCTTTTTTCGCTGACTTCCATCTCGCCTTTGAAGAGGCTGTTGATGGGGCCCATTTTAATGTCGGCCAGGGCCTCGTAGCGATCTTGGCCCAGGGGGCGCAGTTCCTTAATCCCGGGCGTGGTACGGGCCAGGACATCTGGGTCGTTGAGCAGGGTCCAGATTGTTTCCTGCGGGGTATTGAAGGTGTGGGTGCCTTCCAATTGCATGGGCTGGTTTTCCAGGTTTGGCCAGGGCTTTGGGGCGTCTTGCCCGGGGTGTTTTTAGTGGGCTTATTATACATAAGTTTGGCTGGGTTTGTCAAAGTATTTGGGTCTTATATAAGGATATAGAAAGAGATCGAGTAGCTATGCGCGATATTTGGGGTCAAATACAGCAATGGCACGGGCGCAGACCTTTTGCCCTGGCCCGGGTGGTGCGGACCTGGGGGTCGTCGCCCCGGCAGGTGGGGGCGGCGATGATCGTCGACGGGGAAATGGCGGTGGCCGGCTCGGTGAGCGGTGGCTGCATTGAAGGGGCCGTGGTAGAGGAGGCGCTGCAGGTATTGGGCGGCGGGGCTCCCAGGCAGGCGGAATACGGGGTAGAGGACGAGACGGCCTGGGCGGTGGGGCTGTCCTGTGGCGGCGAATTGACGGTGCGGGTCGAGGCGATGCCGGGTGAGGGGGAATTATGGGCGGCCCTGGCCGAGGCGGTGGAGGACGGCGAGCCGGTGGTATGGCTGAGTCGGCTGGAGGGGGACGGGCATTTGCTGGTGTATACCGACGGGCGCACGGTGGGCGAGTGGGGGGATGACGTGGATGAGGCCGTGGCGATTGCGTTGGACGCCTATGCCAGTCGCCAGAGCCAGGTAGTGGAATTGGCCGGGGGCGAAACGTTTGCCCACGTGCTGGCCTCGCCAGACCAGGCCGTGATTATTGGCGCCGGGCATATCGCTGTGCCGTTGGTTGGGTATTTGCGGGCACTGGATTTTGCCACTGTAGTTATCGACCCAAGGAAAGTGTTTGCCCGTCCGGCCCGCTTTGCCGAGCCGCCGCACCAGCTGTTTGACCAATGGCCGCAGAAGGTGTTGGAGGGGTGGAATTTGGGCGAGGATTGCTACGGGATATTATTGACCCACGACCCCAAAATAGACGACGAGGCGCTGCATATTTTTCTGCGCTCGCCGATGGTTTATATCGGCGCGTTGGGGAGCCGCAAGACCCACGCCAAACGCTGCCAGCGTTTGCAGGAGGCTGGTTTTTCTGCAGAGGATATCCAGCGTGTCAAAGGGCCGGTGGGGCTGGCCATTGGCGCCCAGAGCCCGGCCGAGATCGCTTTGAGTATTGCCGCCGAGATGGTGGCGGCGCGACGGGGGGACCGGGAATGGGTAAGATAGCGGGTATTGTCCTGGCGGCGGGGCGGTCCAGCCGTATGGAAGGGGCCAATAAGCTGCTCTTGCCCTGGGGTGATAAGCGCATTGTGCAGGTTGTGGTCGAGGTCGTGCTGGCGGGTGAGATGGACGAGGTGGTGGTGGTGACAGGGCATCAGCGGGATGAAGTCGAGGAATTAGTAAGGGAGTATCCGGTGCGGACGGTTCTCAATGTAGACTACGCCGAGGGGTTGTCGACGTCGGTGCGGGCGGGAGTAGTTGCTGCTGCAGAGGCGCAGGGCTATATGTTTGCCTTGGGGGATATGCCGCAGGTGCAGGGTGGGACGGTGCGGCGGGTGGTGGCGGCGCTACGGACCGGCGGCGAGGGGGCAATAGTCGTGCCGACGGTCGAGAGGCGACGCGGCAATCCGGTTGGGGTGGGGGTGGCCTACCGGGACGAATTGCTTGCCCTGGAGGGGGATCGGGGGGCGCGGCCCGTTGTGCAGCGGCACAAAGATAATGTGATGGAAGTGCCTGTGGAGGACGAGGGCATTTTCGCCGATGTGGATACCAGGGAGGCGTACCGTCGGATTGGGGTTTCAAGTTCGTAATGGAGGTAGTATCCCAATACCGTTCGCCATTTTTTCAGTTTATATTGCGGTCGTGGATGGGCCCGCTGCGGTCGCGCAACCGCCCTCCTTCCCGCCCCGCCAGGACCGCCTGTATTTCGGCGATGATCGACAGGGCGATTTCCTCGGCGGTTTCGGCACCCAGGTCCAGGCCCACAGGGCTCGACAGGCGGGCGAGCTGGGCGTCGGTGGGCGCGGTGCCTTCTTTGGCCAATTCGGCTAAAATGCGTTGGGCGCGCTGGCGCGGGCCCAGCAGGCCAATATAGCGGGCGGGAGAAGGTAGCAAGCCTTTGAGCAGGGTTTGGTCCTGCAGGTAATTGTGGGTCATCACCAAGGCGATGGTGCGGGGGGATAGGTCCAATTGCCCAAAGGCCTGCTCGGCGTGGGCGTGGAGGACGCTTTGGGCCTGGGGGAAGCGCTCGGGGCGGGCCAGCACGGGCCGGTGGTCGACCACGGTGATATGCCAGCCCAATTCGCTGGCCAGGCGCACCAGGGGCAGGGCGTCGTAGCCGGCCCCGCAGATCAGCAGAGGCACAGGGGGCAGGATGGGTTCGAGGAGGACTTCGACGGCGCCTGTCGGCATTTCAAAGGTCTGCGGACGGCTCTGCGGCAGAGTAGAGGGGTCTTCCTGGATGCGCTGGTGCAGTTGAGTCATTGCTTTTTCTATTTCAACGCGCAGATCGGTATCGACCAGATCGCCGGCAATGGAGCCGTCGGCCTGCAGCACTAGCCGCTGCCCCGCCTCGATAGTCGCGTTATCTTCCGCGGCGAAAACCGTGGCGGCTACGCCCGCTTGCTGGCCCGTGATGCAGTCGGCCAGATAGGCGGCCAGATCGGGTGCGCCCGGATGCGGCAACTTCTCCAGCAAAATCTGCACAATGCCGTTGCAGCCCAGCCCCGTGCCCAGGAAGAGGTCCTCGTCTGTGGTGGCGTCGTAGGTGAGAAGACGGGTGCGGCCCTCTTGCAGCAATTCGAGGGCCTGCTCCTGGACATCGCGCTCCAGGCAGCCGCCGCTAATGCTGCCCATCGTCTGCCCATCGGCTGTGACCAACATGCGGGCCCCCGGGGCGCGGTAGGCCGAGCCGGCAATGCGCACCACTGTGGCCAGGACGTAGGGTGCGTTTTCGTCTAAGGCATCGACGGTGTCGAGCAGATTGAGCAGATCTTTCACGTAAGCCTTCCCGAAGCGTTGTCGAAGCGTTGCCGCCAGTACTGGCGGTCCCGGGTGGGTTGCGGCGCTGCAGCGGGTTGGGTGGGGGATGGTTGCGCCGCGGTCTGGGCGCTGGTTGCAGGCGCAGCCGCTTTGGGCGCCCGAGTCCAGACGCGGTTGCGCAGGGAGCCCAGGCGGCCGACCAATTGGCGCAGACTGTCGACGTTGTGGGCCGGGGCGAAAATATCGATAAAGGGCAGGGCCGCCTGCATGCCGCGGCAGGTGGGCTCGTAGGTGTCGTTGCCCATCAGCGGGTTGAGCCATACCAGGCAGCGGGCGCGGCGCTGCAATTGGCGCATTTGCTCGGTCAGCAGATCGACCTCGCCGGTGTCCCAGCCGTCGCTGACAATGAGGACAACGGTGCGGCGGTCGACCAAGTGTCCGTGCTGTTCTGTGAATTCCCGCAGCGTTTCGCCAATGCGGGTGCCGCCCGACCATTCGGGCATGGCATGGGGCAGGCGGCGCAAGACCTGGGTCAGGTCGCGCTGGCGCAGCACCGGGGTAATGCGGTGCAGGGCGGTGCTGAAGGCGAAGGTTTCGAGGCGGCGGTAGGCCCGTTGGAAGCCGTAGACGAATTGAATGAGGAAGCGGCTGTACAGGTCCATCGATTTGCTGACATCGCACAGCAGCACCAGATTGAGTTTTTGCCGCCGGCGGCGGCGAAAGGCCAGGTCGATCAGGTCACCGCCGTATTTGAGGCCCCAGCGCATGCTGCGGCGCAAGTCGATGCGGGCGCCTTGTTTGGCCGGCTGGTAGCGGCGGTTGAAGCGGGTCGCCAGGGCTTTGCTCAGGGCGGCGATAAGGCGGCTGACTTCGTCGAGATCGGTGGCGTCGAAGTCGGCGAAGTCGCGCTTGGTGACCACGGCAAAGGGACTGTAGCCGGCGGCTTCGCGGTCTTCCTCCGGGGTTTCGTCGCGCTTGAGCCAGTCGCGGATATCCAAGGGGGTGGTGCCGGTCTGTTTGGGGGCGTTGGCGCTTTGGCTGGTTTTTTCCTGGGGGACGGGTTTGTTGAGTTCACTGGCCCGGTCCCAGACCTGCCAGTAGTGCTCGAAGTACTGATCGAAGAGAGCCTGTTCGCGCGGATTTTTTGCCAAGGTTGTGCGCAGGGCGGCGCGAAAGCGGTCGCGGTTGTCGACCCCCAATTGTTCCAGAGCGTGCAGGGCGTCCAATTCTTCGCCGGGCCCAAGACCCGCTCCCTGGGTGCGCAGCAGGCGGCAAAAGCCAATCAGATTGGTCGACAGGGTCCCGTGCAGGGCCAGGTCGGGGCGCTGGTGGTCACTGTTCATCAGGGACCGGTGGGGCCAGACGCGGGCGGATACCCAGGCGCTCGAGGAAATCGGCCAGCGATTCCTTCACTTGGGTGATATCGGCCCAGTCTTTGAAGACGATCCCCAACGTCGCTTCGATAAGGGCGGGATCTAGGTGGCGTTGGTGCAGGGCGACCAGGGCGCGGGCCCAGTCGAGGGTTTCGGCAACGCCGGGTACTTTTTCCAGTTTTTGCTGCCGGGCCAATTCCATGAAGCGGCAGATCTGCTGGGCCAGGGCTTCGTCTATGCCAGGCACTTTCTGCTGCACAATGGCCTGTTCTTTGTCGAAGTCGGGATAGTCGATCCACAGGTAGAAGCAGCGCCGCCGCACGGCGTCGGATAATTCGCGGGTGCGATTGGAGGTCAATACCACATGAGGCGGATGGACGGCCTTGACCGGCCCCATTTCGGGAATGGTGATTTGCCATTCGGAGAGGATTTCGAGCAGAAAGCTTTCGAATTCCTCGTCGGCCCGGTCCAATTCGTCGATCAGCAGGACCGGCGCTTTGGGGTGCGTGATGGCTTGCAGCAGCGGCCTTTTGAGGAGGAAGGCGTCGCTGAAGATGTCGCGCTCTTTATCCTCGACGCTCTTGTCGCCGCCTTCTGCTAGTTTGATATGGAGCAATTGGCGCTGGTAATTCCACTCGTACAGGGCGGCGTTGGCATCGAGGCCTTCGTAGCATTGCAGGCGGATCAGATCGGTGTCGAGGGCCTGGGCCATGACTTTGGCTATTTCGGTCTTGCCGACGCCGGCGGGGCCTTCCACCAACAGCGGTTTGTTTAGGGTCTGGGCCAGGTACAGGGCGGTGGTGATTTCGGGCTCAGCGATGTAATTTTGTGCCTGCAGCATCTGTTGCAGGACGTCGGTCTGGTCTAGGGACATACGCGCGCTTTTCTAAAAAAGGCCCGGGCGATGGGCATGGACCCAGGAGCCTGTGCGGACCGAGTATCCGTCGGGGTTTCCAGGACTGTGGGCGGCCAAAGCCGGCCCCGGGCATTGGCTCCAGATCGTTTGCAACCGCTCAAAGTACAAAATCTATACAAGTTGAGCAGCGCGAACAAGACAGTTCCCCGGGCGCGAGTCAGCCGGCATTGCCCGGCCTCTATTAATACCTATATTTGTTGCAGCGACCCTCTCGCTGGTTGTAGTGCCTCCTCCCTTCCTGTGACCGCATATCCATGAGTTCCGACCAACTTGCCAAGTCGCATTCCCGCCCGCTGCTGGACCGCCGCGGCCGGCCCCTGGGTAGTCTGCGGGTGTCTGTTATTGACCGCTGCGACCTGCGCTGTAATTACTGTATGCCCGAAGAAGAGTACACCTGGTTGCCCACCGCCGATATTCTCACCTTTGACGAGATTGAACGGCTGGTGGGCGTTTTTGTCGGCCTGGGTGCGGGCAAGGTGCGGCTGACTGGGGGCGAGCCCTTGTTGCGGGGGCGGCTGACCGAATTGGTCGAGCGGCTGGCGGTATTGCCGGGCCTGGAGGATCTGGCGTTGACCACCAATGCCACCCAGTTGGCCCGGTTTGCTCAACCTTTGCAACGGGCCGGTCTGCAACGAGTTACCGTCAGTCTCGATTCGCTGCAGCCCGATCGCTTTAAGGCGTTGACGCGGCGGGATACCCTGGATCGGGTATTGGAAGGCATTCGCGCCGGCGGGGCGGCCGGTTTTGCCGAGGTGAAAATCAATACCGTAGTGATGCGCGGTTTTAATGATGATGAACTGATCGGGCTAATCGAATTTGGCCGCCAGGTGGGGGCCCAGGTCCGTTTTATCGAGTATATGGATGTCGGCGGAGCGACCCAATGGGCGCTGGGGCGGGTCTTCAGCCAGGCCGAAATACTGGACCGTCTGCAGGCTTATTACGGCAAAATCGAGCCCGTAGGCCCACAGGGTAGTGCGCCGGCGCAGCGCTTCCAATTGCCCGACGGCACCCGCTTTGGCATTATCGCCTCGGTATCGGAGCCTTTTTGCCAGGCCTGTGACCGCAGCCGATTGACGGCCGATGGTATGTGGTATTTATGTCTCTACGCCCAGGGCGGTATCGATTTGCGTCAGGCCTTGCGCCAGGGCGCTACCAGCGCCGAACTGGAGGCCCAGATCGCTCAGGTCTGGAGCGGCCGTCTGGATCGCGGCGCCGAGGAACGCTCGGGTAATGCCGACCGCGGCGCCTTGTATCAGGTGGAGGAATTGCAGCAGGACCCGCACCGAGAGATGCATACGCGGGGGGGCTGACGGCGTCGTTGGATGGAAGAGGGCAAAGCAATACGGGGCGGTCCGGGCGGGCCAGCCCTATTTTTGTGGTAGTACGACCAGGTACGGAAAGGCAGATTGATGGATTATAACGGCAGCAAGCGCTTCCTCGACACCTTGCCCGATTGGGAAAGTGGCCCTCCGCCTACCGGTCCGCTGGCGCACTACGGGCCGCGCATGCGGGCTTTGCTCGACCGGCTCGATAACCCACAGCGGCGCTTTACTTCGATTATTGTCGGGGGCACCAACGGCAAGGGCAGTGTCGGCAGCTTGTTGGCGGCGCTGTTGCAGCGGGCCGGCAATCGGGTCGGGTTTTATTCTTCGCCGCATTTGCATACCATACGCGAGCGCTTGCAGGTGGACGGGCAGTTGTGCAGCCGCGACCAGTGGAGCGCTCAGGTTGGTCGGCTCTACGACCGCAGTCGCCAATTTGCCGGTGAAGGCCTGGGTGATTTTAGCAAATTCGAGGCGTTGACTGGGTTGGCGGCGCAGTGGTTTGCCGAGCAGGAGGTGCAATACGGGGTATTTGAAGTGGGGCTGGGCGGTCGCTACGACGCCACCAATGCCTGGGATTCTGAGGTAGCGGTTCTGACTCGCATTGATCTGGACCACACCGAGATTTTGGGCAGCGATATTCTCGGCATTGCCGACGATAAGCTGACCATCGCACGAGAGGGGCGGCCGCTGTTTACTACCGGAGAGCAGAGGCCCGAAGTGTTGGCGCATATCCGCGGTCATTGCCAACAGCGGGCTATTGCCCTGCGGGTAAGTGGGCCGGACGGGGTGGAGGCGGCAGAGGGTTTGCAACCCTATCCCTGGGAGGTCCAGCAGGTGGAAGGCCCGGAGAGCTGGCGGGCTAATGTCCGGCTGGCAACGGCGGTGGCTCATTTTGTCGCCGGGGCTTCCCTCAATGCCGAGCAGATGGCCGATACGGTGGCGCGACACCGGTGGCCCGGCCGCTACGAGCGGGCTCGGCAGGACCCAGAAGTGATTTTGGACGGGGCCCACAATCCGGCGGCGGCGGCGGCCCTGGCCCAGACCTTGGCCAATACGGCGCGGCGCTGGGATTTTGTCGTGGGCATTGGTCGCGGTCACGATGCCGCCGGTATTTTAGCGGCCCTGGCGCCGGTGGCGGGTACGGTTTGGCTGACCGCCGCCGAGCATTCCAAGGCCGTGGCACCCGCCGACCTGGCGGCCTTGGTGCCCCAGGATGTGCGGGTCGAAGTCGAGCCGGTTTGGCAGCGCGCTTTGCAGCGGGCGGTGGCCGGGGCTGGCGCCAACGGCCGTGTCTGCGTGGCCGGCTCGCTGTATCTGGTGGCTCTGGCGCGGACATTCTTTCATTTGCCGTACGAGCGCGAAGGCGTCAGCGAAGATGTTGCCCTGGAGAGTCTGGAATGTATTGAACTGGCCTGCCAGCGGTTGGGGATAGCTTGCCGTCGGGTGGCCGAAAGCGGCAATCTGCTGCGTCTGGAGGGGTTGGGGCGGCCGCTCTATTTTTTGCGCAACAAGCATCCTTTCAACGATTATGTCGGTGGCCGTCTGGCCGAGGATAAGGGCTACCAATACGAATTGTTCACTGCGGCGGGGCTGCCCGTGCCGCTGTCTATGCAAGTGTTCAATCCTCTGGCCGACGATCGTTTTAATCGCTATAAAAAACATCTCTCCATCGATGCCGTGATCGAGGATGTCGAAGCCTGCCTCGACTATCCAGTCGTGGTGAAAAAATATCGCAGTTCGGTGGCCCAGGGGGTTTTCCTCGAAGGCGAGGCTACTGCTTTGCGGCAGCGCTTGGAGATTCTCTTCAGGCACAGCAGTTTCTCCGACAATATCGTCCTGATCCAGACGTATGTGCCGGGGCCCGAATACCGTGTCGTCGCCAGCCAGGACCAGTTACTGCTGGCCTACCGCAAAGAAGGGGTGGCGTCGGGACAGGACCTCAATCCGCTGCATCAGGAGGGGGGGCGGGCGGTGAAGGTGGAGGAGGATGATCTGCTGGAGAGGCTGGCCCAGATCACTCGGCAGGTGGCCCAGGTGGTCGATCTGGGGCTCTACGCCATTGACCTTATCGACAGTGGCGAGGCCTTCTATATTCTCGAGATTAATCCCAATCCATTCTGCTATTTCTACAACCGCGACAACGGCCGGGCCGATTTTATCGGTCTCTACGAATATGTCCTGGGCAAATACCTCAAGCCTGCCCCAGAGGACCGGCTTGACATGGTTGAGGACGGATCTTAGCTTCCCCGAACGCTGGTAAATTTTCTTTTGCTAAGGTTTGTCGTGAAAACAAAAAACTCGTCTACAAACTGGATATACCGCGCGGGACAAACCCATTTTAGTGGGCTTGTTTGCGCTTTTTCTGTACAGACTAGTTCTGTACGCTCCAGTATGGTGGACGGGGTAGGTGGATCTTAGCGGCTAATTGATACACTGATTGCCCTACCCGCCGAAGCCCAGTGCTTCGGCGGGTTTTTTGTTGCCCTTATGAATTGGGATGGCCCCTATGGTGCTCGAATTGTCCGAATGCGACTTCCAGCGCAATGTGCGGCGTTTTATTGTTTTTCGCTTTTTGCGCGGCATGCTTATTATCGCCCCGGTATTGACGCCCTACCTGCTATTGCAGGGGCTGAGTTATGCCCAAATAATGCTATTGCAATCGATATCGGCGGTGGCGGTGGTGGTATTTGAGATACCCACCGGGGCGGTAGCCGATAAATTGTCGCGGCGGTGGGCTTTGGTGCTGGGGACTGCCTGCATGGTCGCCGGGTTATTTATCTATATCCAAGGGCACGATTTTTATACCTTTGCCCTGGCCGAAGTGGTATTCGCCCTGGGGCTTACCCTGGGGAGCGGGGCCGACGGGGCCCTGCTCTACGAGAGTTTGGCGCATTTGCAGCGGCAGGGCGAATACGCTCGCATTGAGGCGCGCGCCTGGTCCTATATGTTTATCGGCCAGGGCGTGGGGGCGGTTTTCAGCAGTTTGGTGTATACGGTGGCGCCGACCCTGCCGTTTTGGATCAGTCTGGCCTGCCTGGCCCTGGCGGGGTTGGCGGCCCTGGGTTTTAGCGAGACGCAGCGGACCAAGAGCCAGGCTCGCTATTACCGGCATATTATCCAGGGGTTGCAATGGACCCTGGGGCGGGCCTCGCTGCAGTGGACCTTATGTCTGGCGGTATGGATGGGTTTTGCCTATCGCACCGCCTTTTGGCTTTACCAGCCTTATTTTGCCCAGGTCGATATAGAGGTGGCCTGGTATGGCGCCATCTTTTGTTTTTACAATATTGTCGCGGCTTTGGCGGCCCGTTATCTGATTCATCAGGTAGACGTTTCGGCGCGGAATCTGTTGGGGTTGGGGGTCTTTATGGGCGTCTCTTATTTATTGCCGGTATTGTGGGTTTTCCCCGGCGGTGTGGCCGTTATTGGCCTGCAACAGATCGTCCGCGGTTTGTATCGGCCCATGCTGGGGGCCTTCGTCAATAGTCAAGCCCAGGACAGTCATCGGGCCACGGTGCTCTCCATTGTCAATTTGGCGGCCAGTTTGGGTTTTGCCCTGCTCTCCCCATTGGTTGGGATAGGCCTGGACCAGCGCGGCGCGGTCGAGACCTATGTCTGGATGGGGCTGGCGACCTTGGGGGGTATGGGGCTGTTGGGCGTTTGGGCCTGGTTGCAGCGGGGCCGGCGGGACGGAGCCCTCGACGTCGGTGCGGGTCAATGAGGCCGCAGTGGTGGGTTCGGTTTATCTTGTGCAGGATAAGCGCAATGTCGTGGCCGCAGGACTCCACTCCAAGACGGCGGAGGGTTGTTTGTTACCAAGTCAGCTTAGAGTTGTGCGGATATTTCGACTTGTTCTGCAGAGCGGCGCGCCAAATAGTAGGACGTCAGTGCTTTATATTATTTGCTTTATAATTATTTTGACACCCTTGCGGGAGTATAGAGAATGCAATCTACTGATCGAGCTATTAGCACCCGGTTGGTCCACGCCGGCGAACCCCAGGAGCGGGTTGAAGGGGCTGTTGTCTTACCCATTTTTCAGAGTGCGACTTTTAGCCTGGGCACGCCCGGTGACGAGGACCCGGTGCACTATCTGCGCTACAGCAATACACCCAATCACCGTGCTTTGCACGCCAAATTAGCGGCAGTCAGCGGCGGTGAGGCGGCCCTGGTCACAGGGTCGGGGATGGCGGCTATCAGCGCCGCGCTGTTGACCCTGTTGCGGTCGGGCGAGCACTTGTTGGTGCAGAGCGGCCTGTATGGGGGGACCCAGGGTTTTTTGCAGTACGATCTGGCTGAATTGAATATTGGCTACAGTCCTATAGACGGCAACCGGCCCGATACCTGGGAAGCGGCGCTGCAGCCCAAGACGCGGGCGGTTTATGTCGAATGCTTGAGCAATCCATTGCTGGAAGTGGCCGATCTGGAAGCGGTAGTAGACTTTTGTCGGCGCTACGAATTGATTTCGGTGATCGACAATACTTTTGCTTCGCCGGTTAATTTTCGGCCCCTGGAATGGGGTTTTGACGTCGAGATCCACAGCGCCACCAAGTACCTCAATGGCCATTCCGATATCGTCGCCGGGTGTATTATGGGCAATCGCGATTTTATCGAGCGGGCGCGGCGCAAATTAAACGCCTTGGGCGGCAGCCTCGACGCGCATACGTGTTTCCTGTTGCAGCGGGGTCTCAAGACATTGGCCCTGCGGATGGGCCAGCAAAACGACAATGCCCTAGCCCTGGCGCGGTTGTTGGCGGAACATCCGGCGGTGGAGAAGGTGAATTATCCGCTGCTGGAGGGGCATCCGCAACAGCAGCGGGCGCAGCGCTTGTTCGAGGGGTGCGGCGGGGTCTTCAGCTTTGAAGTCAAAGGCGATGTCGCCGCCGCCGAGGGGTTGGTCGGGCGGCTTGAATTGGCTATTTACGCCCCCAGTCTGGGCGGGGTGGAAACACTGATTGGTTTTCCCGCCCGCACTTCGCACGTGGGGCTGTCGCCGCAGGAGCGCAGCGCCATGCGGGTCAGCGATAAAATGATCCGGGTGGCGGCAGGAATTGAGGCCACGGCCGATTTGTGCGCCGATTTCACCCAGGCTCTGGACGCGTTGGCATGAGCGGGCGGCAACTATTCCTCGATACGCGGCAAATCACCCGCATGGAGCGTTTGCAGCGTCGCGTGCACCAGCCCCGGCGGCATGCCGACAATCCGGTTTTGCGGGGTGAGAATGACTGGGAGGCGTTGGCTTCGCTCTACGGCACGGTGCTCTACGACGTGGTGCAAAAGCGTTTCCAGATGTGGTATTTGACCGGGCCGGGGCGTCCTGGGATGGTGCAGGTGCGGGGGCGCCAGGCGCTGGGTAATATCACCTTGCTGGGCTATGCCACCTCCACCGATGGGGTGCATTGGGAAAAGCCTGTTTTGAACCAAGTTGATTTTGAGGGCTCGACGGCCAATAACCTCATTGATATCGGGCGCACCAATTGCGAAGGCATGGCGGTATTGTACGACGAGGCCGATCCCGATCCTGGGCGCCGCTATAAGGGTTTTTATTGGGAACACGGCGGCATCGATACGTTTATCACTTGGGAGGACGGGCGGCTGTTGTGGGGCGAGGGGGAGGGCGACGGCATGTGGATGTCGTTTTCGCCCGACGGGGTGCACTGGAGCAACTGCCCGACCAACCCGGTCATTGGTCTGGGCAGCGATACGACCCAGTCGCTGCTGCGTGATCCGGCCACGGGCCAGTACGCGGCGTATGGTCGTTTTGGCGCCGGTGGTCGCAAAGTCGCCCGGGCTACCAGCGCCGATGCAGTGCAGTTCGAGGCGCCCAAATTGGTCTTTGAATGCGATGAGGTAGACGAGGAAGGGACCCAGTTCTACGGCATGCCGCTGGCGCTGTATGAGGGAATATATATCGGCATGCCGTGGATCTACCGCGAAGGGGTGGACGGCACCATCGATACCTCGCTGGCTACCAGTCGCGATGGCGTGCAGTGGGAGCGGGTACTGGATAGGCAGACGTTTTTGTCGTTGGGCGAGGCGGGGTCGTGGGAGGATGGGATGGTGCGGATCACGCAGAATTTCAATATTGTTGGCGACGAGATCTATCTGTATTACGGCGGCGTGCAGGGGCCGCATACGGGGCGCAAATTTAAGACGGTGGAACGGCGTACTTCCAGCATGCTGGGATTGGCCGTTTTGCGGCGCGACGGTTTTGTCTCGGTGGATGCGGGCGATGACGAGGGGTTTATGCTGACTAAGCCGCTGACGGTGGATGGGGCGAGTTTGCACGCCAATGCCGCCCCGCAGACAGGGGGCTGGGTGTGGGCGGTGGTGACGGACGAGGAAGGCGTGCCGCTGGAGGGGTATGCGTCGCAGAAACTAGAGGTGGACAAGGTGGATGCCGAACTGATATTTGCCCGACCCCTGGCGGAACTGGCGGGGCGAACGGTGCGGTTGCGCTGGGAAATGCAACGGGCGGGGCTGTTCTCGTATTGGTTCGTATAAGTCGGCTTTGGCTGAGAACGGACTAGGCGGAGGCGCTGGTCCGATTGTTAGGAGGGCAAAAGTAACGCCGCGATTTCGCCCTGCCAACGGTGCATCACGCCCTCTTCGTCGAAGCCGGCGCGCTGGAAGGACTTGATCATCGGGCTGTTCTGGCTGTCGGTGTCGCAGAAGATGCGCCAGACGCCGACCTTTTGCAGCGTCGCCACCGATTGGGCCAGGAGGTCGTCGATATAGCCGTGACCCCTGTGTTGGGGCAAGACGGCGATGTGGTAGAGGGAGCCTTCTTCGAGGTCGTCCTTTTTGCAATCGGGGAAGACGACCGGCTGGGTGTAGCCGACGGTTTCGCCGCTGTCGTTATAAGCCAATTGAAACCAATTGGGCTGGTAGGAAAAGCCGGCGGAAATTTCGTCCCATTCCTCGCGCACGCATGCGGCCAACGTGCGGCCGCCCATATGGGCCAAATCGTGCTGGGCTGAGCGGTCCAAGGTGCCGGCGTACGCCGCTTCCACGGCGGCCAGGAAGGTTTCCTGGCCGATCTCCGACAGCGGCCGAAAGGTGAGTCGTGCGGGCACGGCGATTGGCGGTTTGGGCTCGTTCCAGGAAAAGGTCCGCTTCTCCTGCAGGATGGGTACGCCAGCCATCTCCATGGCCGCTTTGCGTTCGGCGAAGCCGTCCCATTCGGAGTAGTAGTGCCGGTGGATATGGGTGACGCCCGCACTGCGCAGGCGCTCGAAGTCGGCGCAAAAGCCCTGGGCGCGTTTTAGGGGATCGGACTCGGCGGCAATCTCGACCCAGTGGTCCAGTTCTTCATCGGCAAGAAATTGTTCATTCATATAGATAAGGATAAACCCCTTGATTCAGGCGGCGGTGTCGAGGCGTGAATGGACGGATTGCTTATACCCGGTGGCGGATGCACTACCGCGCCGCCGCAGGTGACCGGTTCGTTGACCGAGGTCGGGTAGCAGCGTCCGGCCGAATCCAGCGGCGAGAAACCGAGGGAGTTACACGCACTCGATGAGCCTTGCGTTGTGAATAAACCGATTGCCAATACAATCGGACAATGACATTGCCGAGAAGCGCAACGCCCCCGAGTTCGTTAGTGGATTCGGGGCGTTTTTGGGGCCTTTCGTTTTGGTACTACAAAATCCCGTACTGATCAAACACATCCCGCGGCGAGCGTCCGGCGGCTAATTCGTCGCGCACTATATTTTCGCCTTCGAGTTTTTCGTTGGCTTTGACGAAGACCTCTTCCTTAATGGCGGCCGGGATTACCGCCACCCCATCGATATCGGCGAGGATGAAATCGCCCGGGTGCACCACCACGCCGCCGCAGGTGACCGGCTCGTTGACCGAGGTCGGGAAACAGCGTCCGGCCGAATCCAGCGGCGAGAAACCGCGGCAGAAGCAGCCAAAGCCCATCCCGTTCATCTGGCGGATATCGCGCACCAGGCCGTCGGTAACCACCGAGTTGACGCCCCGGGCCGCCGCTGCTGTCGAAAGCAATTCGCCCCACAGTCCCGAGCGCAATTCGCCGTTGGTGGCAATAACGATAATATCACCGGGAGATATCTGGTCATACGCCGCAAAGATATGGCCGTAGGGGTCGTCTGTCGGTTCTTCGTTGGCGTAGGCGTCCAGGGTCACGGCCGGCCCGGCGAACCAGGCGTCGGGATGGGTCGGGCGGACGCTGTGGTCCAGGGCTTGGTCGCGGTGGCCCAGTTGGTCCATGATATCGCAGACCAGGGCGGTGTAGATGGGTTTCCATTGTGCGTTATTCATCGTTGTCGATTCCTCTCTTATTATTGTCTGCAAAAGTAACGGAATGCTTGGACGCCCCTTGGGCGGGTCGGCCTCCAGGGGCAGTGATGCCCGCTTGCGGCCGACCCAACCCAACCCGGCTGCGCCGCCCGCCCGGCCTTCAGCATCCCCCTGCCCTGCCCCCACTGTCCCTTCCGGTCGACCCGCCCAAGGGGCTTGGTCAACGGTATTTCATTAGAGAGATGCAATTTTCAATAAATGGCCGTAAAAGCGGAGGTTTGATCTGCTGCCCTGCCCTACGGGCATCTGGCAGCGGTATGCCGCTAAAAGCGGGTCGGCAAAAAAACTCGCCCTGAATATTTCCGCTCCGACCCGGACATAGAGCAAAGGGACCGCAATACCGTAGTTTGTTTTTTCAGTTCCACCGATCATAGAGGCGTTTGGGGACGCCCCCAACCGCCGTTGCTAGCCCATTAAAGAAACACAGCTCTTTCAATTCTGATGCACCCGCGGCATCAACAACCGTCCCTCGCGTGCCAAGGGCAAACCGGCAAAGGCGCAGCGGTTATTCCATTGGTCGACGGTCTCGGCGGTTTTATACTCGTTGATAATGGCGTTGCGGCTCTGCTGGGTATAATTGTGGCCGGCTCGGTGCACCACCAGGACGTGGATGATGGCGACGTCCCCGGGCTCGGCTTTGATAATTACCGGCCGGTCTGGGGCGATCTGTTCGTCGGCGATGGTATGGCCCTTTTGGGTGGGGAATTCACCTTCTTTGTGCGAGCCGGGTACCGCTTCGGTGGCCCCGGCCTCGAAATCGGTGGGGTCCAAGTAGGTGATGGCCGCGGCTAGGTCGGGCGTGGTATGGCGCTCATAGGGCCAGTCTTGATGCCAGCCTTGCTCACAGTGGAAGCCGGGCGGTTTATTGCGGATCTTGCCGTTGTGGAAATCGAGGTTGGCGCCCAAAAGGTCGGCCATGACCGAGACAATGCGCGGCTCGGTGAACTGGTCAAACCAATAGTCGTCGGCCAGGGTCTGGTCCATCATGCCAGCGACGTTTTTGGGGTTGAAATCGTCGGGCTGGTAGCCTTCGGGCGCATCCATAATACTGTAGCTCATATTTTTTGGACGGCCCTCGGTCTGGGTCATGTAAAGCCCTAGAATTGTTGGACACAAATTTAGCGGTCATCCAGCCGCTTGGGCGTACTGGATTGGGCGTTTTTCCTGACGCACTTGCGCCGGGGTTTTATAGCGGTGGCGTTGCAAGATCCACTG
>WLWI01000876.1_pt1 | contig 26521 bp, 26 predicted proteins | sample 6701501 | NCBI WGS metagenome assembly WLWI01 (sample SAMN12718690, study PRJNA515312) | sponge metagenome | isolation source: marine sponge | host: Mycale hentscheli | place: New Zealand: South Island, Marlborough, Capsize Point | collected 2014-11-01 | reverse complement strand
GAACAAAAATGTAAAAAAAGAGAATAGTGGGGGGGGGGGGGCGGGGGGGGGGGGGGGGGGGGAGATTATGCACTAGAAAGTATTTTAAAGTGCTGATGGTATACAAAAAGTAAATAATGAATTTTTTAAATAATATACTTGTTGTTTAAATGAACTAAAAAAAACGTTTTACATATGTGAAGAAGCACTACAAAGAAAATAAAGAACACAAAAGTTTATAGTAGTATTAATACTGATTAAAATGTAGTGAGCTAGTGATACTATAATACATAGTTTCCAACTTCAGATATAGAAAACCGGGAAAAGACAACACCCCAACCAAGTTTCAATGAATATGATTAATTATTGATGAAGTGACTTGTAGGTAGCTCTCTTGCGCTTAACAAGCTCTTCAGTTAGTTCGGTGTCACAACAACAGGTATCACAATTAAATTTAAATGACATTAAGCTACTATGGTTGTGTGATCCAGGTTGGATCTTTGGTTAGTGTGTATTTTCCTCAAGACTGAAAATCCTGTTTCGCTGTCTGCATTAGAGGAAGGAATTGACAGCAACCCAGCCATGAGCTTGAAGAGTAAAGGAAAGCGTTCCTTGTCATCAAGAGTATTCATTTGGCCAACTTTCCACCAGAAGGATCCGGTACAAGCCTTCTCTACCTTCTCAGCAGCATGATGGGGGTTAAAGCTGGGTTCACAGGCTTTGTAAGTGCTGATAAGAGATGCAAGATCTTGGGGAGAAAGAAGGAAGTCTGTAAACTCCTGCTTGAGACAATCAAGACTCTTGGAGTCAGCCAGTTGAAGCTGAGGGAACTTCTTCGCTAACTTCACCACAGTGCTAACTGAGTAGGATGACATCTTCTCTGGTTGAAGGATGCCCAAATCTTTCAAGAGAGTGTCACCAAAAGGTAACTTCTTCAGCAGTTTTTTATGGTGGCCAGATAATAATTTCTTACTGAAGAAAATAATGGTTTTGTATCATGCTCTTCTTCGATTTCAGCTAAGACTGCCCAAGTGCTGTCACCTATCCCTAAGTTCTCATCAGACAGCTGGCTACTCTTACCTAAGTCAAGCTGCTTAAGGTAATCTCCTGCTTTCAAAATAGTGTCATTGGTCAAAACATTACCTGCATACAACCTAACAAGATGACTCATCTCATTAGAGCTCGCAAGTGGTATTTTCTGTGGACTTCTGAAAAAGCCTATTAAATCGATCCATGCATGGAAGAACATAGAGCAAAAAGTGAAGGATTGGTTTAGTGAATGGATTTTCAAGTCTCTATATGATACTGGATATCTTACTGCTTTCTTCATTACAACTCAAGAAGTAAGAGATCAAACCTTGTAATTGCTTCAGGTACCTGTCTACACATCGAAGTAGACTCAACCAGTGTGTGGGAGAGTGCTTCAAGATAGCACCAGGATCAGAAGGAAACAATGATCGCCACAGGTCATCAAACTCCTGATGCCTCTTACTGCTGTGGTAGAAGTGATAATAGATATCTACAAAAAGCTAATCTATGTCAATAAGAAGCTCCTCTACCAGCTTTAATACAGCTGATCTGTTTTAACCTAGAGGCGTTCCCTTCGCTCTGTTGTTTGCTTCTTTCTTTGTATCGCCGTAAGTAGAAACTGTCTGTGTGTAAATGCTAAAGGTTTGAAATAATTTTTAACAGACGTTCGCTTCTACTGCTGATCTCTGCAATTTCAAAACGTTCACATCCAAATAAACTCAAAATGGTTCAATTCTACTTGTAGTAACTTGGAATTGATTAGGTATATAATCAACTACCAGTATGTCGACATGTTTCACCATGCAGCCCTATTGCATTATTTTCTAGCAAGCTACATAGCACTATCATGTGGTTTAATCCTACCCTGTGGCATCTATTTAATTGATTGAGGTTATCTGGTAGACATACACTGAGGGTTTGCACCTCCTGGTGCTACATTATGAGGAGCAATGGTAAAAATCCTGACTCAGCATATCAATAAGTAAAGTTGCGTTCATAACAAGATCACAATAATACTAAGGATGAGGTAAAACAACGACAAATAAAAAGCTCACAATTAGCTATACTTTTATTTCCACTTACCAGTAATAATAAAGTAGCAAAAAAAATGAGTGCTCGTTCTTAAAAAAGGGGGGTTTGTATGACACCGGTCGAGACTCCCCTAAATCCACCCCTGCCCAGGGAACAGAGTGATTATCGTCAACAATTGCTATGATCCCGAGGGCTCGGACAATAATCCCGACATTGCCATGGGTTAACTATTTTCACTACTATTTTCATTAATTTATTAACGGAGATACCAATATCCACCTGCATGCAAATGCAACTTTAGTTCTTATTGCTTCCTCTAGTTCTTCTGCTGTAGTTCCATCTTCCTCATTATCAACTAAAGCAGTGCAGATATTGAGGGAGCAACCAACCATAGTTTGAGAGCTACCTCCGCTACTCAAATGTTTGATGCGGGGTTCCAGAGAAAATAATACAGAAGAGAACAGGGCACAAGTCACTGGAAGCTTTGTGGTAACTACGAAAGACGAAATTAAAAACAACATCAAGAAGTCGCAAACGTTTGGAGCAACCCAAATGACCAGTATAAGATGCAAAATACCAATTTGGCCAGCATTCACAATCGTTAAGCTCTGTTCCTGGTAATATATCTTTCAGAACTTACATAGTTGCACTATCAACATTACCACTATTCCAACTTCTTGTAATACCACGTAATGGAAAAAGAGTTAGAAAACTTTATGAATTGTCCATGAACACTGAATACTAAACACAGCCTTTTTTATTTTTTTTGTGTTATATGTATATACACATAATAATGCCATTATCGTGTGAAACAAAACTAGCCCATTGCCATTTGGAAATGTCAGATTTATAGCTGATAACCATCCCAGTACAAAAGCACAAGCAGCATAGGAAATATATATGCCGGAGGAAAATTAACAGAGGAATAACATTTTTAATCTATGGCCGTTACTGTAGCAACTATGGTATAAATATATATTTATGATTACGATTCTCAATATTATTTTCTTCATTCCTGTATGAATTTATAAAATAAGTACTTAATAGTGTTTTTTGCCATTGTTTTAATCGTATTTCATACTCTTTCATCTTACAAAATTTGATACAATTCTATATAGTAAATTATGCTATGTAAGGTCAGACACCATAAAAATGTGCATGTATCAAATTATACCTGAGGGAAGTAAATGTGCCACAACTAAGGAAAATAATTTCTACAGGGCAGCTCAATTTAATTAATCCTTAATATTTTGGGGGGAATGGGAGGGGGGTACAAAGAAAATGAAGCACCAAAAATGTGAACCCTCAGCACCACTATACACTGGCTAGCTATTACAAAATCATCTCAGACCAAAAGAATAATTTAATTGCTATTCTATTCTAATCAGGTATCAATAAAGCTCAAGCAATGAAAACGGTAGATATCAGCGCTGTCTTCCCAAGAGAAGCTAAACGGGCATGGACACCTACCGGTACACATTTTCAATGTGAACTTCCACTTCCAGCACTCTGTTAAAATCCCCGCATAAAGCAAAACTAACGCAGGCAGCAAGAAATTATTTGCTGAAATGATTACCACCTGATGATAGGGGCATTGCCCACTAAAGCTAGTACCTACATGGAACTGACAACTTCGTGTTTTCTCAAAAATCAGCCCGAAATTTTAAAAAGTAGCACGATAAAAGGTCTTACAATCATTGCTTAGGGCTAGTTCATACCTAATCAGGTTAATTGTTGGTAATCTCCAAAACCAGAGTGTGACAGACAGACAAACAAGATGACTACTATAGCCTTGTCCCGCATGCATACTGAGGGTTAATAAGAAACACAAAGTTGTAGTAGTAGTAATACTGATTAAAATAAAGTGAGCTAGTGATACTATGGTATGTGCACATCGTATATTTCTTACTCACCTTGATATGAATTCAAGGCTAATTTTAAGGAACTAGCCAATGAAGAAAGTTCCATAATATGTAGTAAATTTATTAGACCTTCCCAAGTGGCTGGGTAATCTGATGATCCATTCTGAATCCAGTCACGTAAAACATCTTGGCAACATTAATGGTCATCTCCCAAATTTTTTGCTCTAATAATCTGTAATTGATCACTTCCCATGCCTAAAATTTCCCCTATATCATGCCAGCAAGAACCAAGTTCATCCCTAAGTCTGAGTGCATGAATTTGACCATCTTGATCAGTCCACTTCAACAAGATAAGTGCCTTTAGAGTGAATTGAGGATCTGGAAAACAATCAGAATAAGCAATTTATAACTACTAGGGATGAGCTTGCGCAATAATGAGTGAAATTAATAATCAAGCTTTCAAGGTAAATACAGATACAGATGTAATAATATTGATAGAAATAAACTGGATAAAATAGCTAGCAAACGGATAAAGAATTAGATAAAACTAAAAAGAGTAACTAAGTGATAGAGTTCAATGAAGATCAATAAGAGTGAAGTGCGTGAAGTATGAAGTAGGCATGAAGTGCGGGCATAGCATGCGCAGTGATTAAATAGAAGTTATGAAGCTTGAACAATGGCTAATTTATTTTCACAAGCCATAGGCAAGTGAAAATAAAGCCTGCAGTGAAATATCTTGCCATATCACTCTGATGAGTATCTTCTGCTGTAGTTTGTGCAGGGACTGGTAGTATGGTGTCAAGTAGGCTGTAGGGGCTCCCCACATCCCCAACCTGAAGAAGGTAGCGCGTAACCGCAAATTTACTGTTTTTGCCATGTCTTTATATTTCTTTTTCGTGTGTTCCCGAATAGGAGCTGCCGTGTGAGGGCGCGGCTCAAGTTTAACTACGAGTTGTGACGTAGGACGGACGAATTTGTGACGTCAAAAAAAATGGCGCTTAATGTATGGAATGTCTATGGAGATAGCGTAGTTCTTATACTTATGCTGTTTTATATGACTTAGTTTCGAGTGGATTATCTAACAACACAAAAAAGGTATGGCTAAGCTTATTGTGATTGCAACTAGTCTAAGTTTTGAGATCTGTACTTTCTACTCTTTAAGCTGGACGAACTGTATCATACAAATTTCCCATATTGAACACTGCATACTGAACGCTCAAAAGCACTTGTGCTTCTTTCTGGACAACTGAATTTTTTTTAAGTATGGCAGAGTCACATCGGAATGAAGCACCAACAGTGCGAACTCTCAGTACTATTTCAATATAATCTCAGACCAAAAGAACAAGCAATATCTATTAGCTAATTTAATCAGACATCAAAATAGCTTGAGCAACGAAAATGGTACATGGAAATAGGGTTGGGCGGTATCGCGGTATTTTAGTCACGGTACGATAAAAGAAATTATACCGAGTAATGCGGGAAATACCGCGATAAATTGCGCATGCGCAACGCATAGAGTTCCAGCTGTATTTTACCGTTTTTTAGTGATGGCGTCTGGACAGCAACTTACCGAGAAATGCGGTACAAAATCGGCTGTTTGGAAGTATTTCGGTTTAATCGCGGATGATAGTGGCGGAGGCAGCCAACAGGACAATCCTGTTTGTCGAATTTGCGGCGTGCAAGTTAGGGCGGCTACTGGGAACACTTCGAACTTGCTATCGCACCTAAAGAACAAACACCCCAAGGTTCACAGTAAAGTCAGGCTCCTGATGAAGAGAGAAGGTGAGAAACGGTCTGGAACGACTGACATCAACCAGCCAACACTTTCTTCTGTGCTATACGCAGTCCAGCCGTATGAAAGAGGCTGGAGCTGACGGATTCTTGAATATCAACTTATAACTAAAATACTTGCTGAAAAAAAACTTTTTCTATCATTATTTTGACAATGACAATTCTCTCATTTATACACTTTAATTTAAATTTAAAAAAATAGTTGTTAGTTACTCATACCGCAATTAATTTTATAATATCGTACCGTGATGAGAATAACCCAATATCGCCCAACCCTACTCCAGACCCACCCACCCCTTCTCTCCCTCTCTCCCTCCAGACCCACCCACCCCTTCTCTCCCTCTCTCTCTCCAGACCCACCCACCCCTTCTCTCCCTCTCTCTCCAGACCCACCCACCAGTCAAGTCATGAATATTCTGAGAACTAAAATAACTGCCAAATCACCAGAAATAAGTAGGAATAAGTGGGAGTGGCCATTCTGTAAAAGAGAACATTATCTTGTCATTACACCCCCTCCCTCCCAACACTCCCACACTTAGTAGCAATCAAACAATAGAACTTGTATGGGCTGCATTGCTAGCAGCAATAGCGGGTGTCTGTGGAGGAAACCTCAACACTAACATTGTGACAACTGAAACCACAACAGGTAGTTCATTGTGTGACGACCCTTTACCAACATGGGGGATCCTGAAGGTAGGCTTCTGTATACATAGCTCCCACATTCATCCTCCAGCAAGCCACCAGCCAGGCTGGAAGAGTGCACAATATCACAGAGAGCTCAAAAGGTCCCAGTTACTTCATTTACTGAACAGAATATCCACAGACCGGGACACTAAACGGTGCAACTTATGTACTGGTTATAGGAGAGGATGCAGTAAGTGGGCTGTGTAAGTAGGTGTGGCCTAAACTTGAAGGCATCTTGCCGCACAGCCGCCTGCCTATCCCTGCAATGTAAATTCAGTAGCTACATTTCATTTCCAAAACTTGAGCAAACACAACCTCCTCTATGAAATAAGTAGTACTTCATTGGATTCATCAATTGAACACTGACTGACGGACAAGTGGCACTATCAATGGCGGTCACAACATACAACACACCAATAACAAAGCAGGCAAAGAATACCACAACAGATTCCTAACAGTGAATAGTCTCGCGTAGCCAGACCCTTTACCTAACAGCTACGCTGGGAAAGGGTCTGATGGCATTAGTACATAGTATCAGTTCAAAAGGAATGTAATTAGTCCTTCACCGATGCTCCGCAGTTAAATCCTTATGTAAACGTATATACCGCACACACGAAAGACTTCAATGCCTGGCTAAATGCTTGTACAAAATATCTCTTGCACTGTGAGAAAAGGTGTGATATAAGGCGTGCCATAACTGCCTTATGGTACTCATTGGTAGCTATAAGGTACAACGTACTAGATTAGCTTATAACAGTGTCACAAAATCACCTGACACCTAGTGTGTGTGTGTGTGTGTGTGCGTGTTATATATATATTTTTTTATTGTCATCAAAGAGCAAAGATTTATGATATATCCACCAGATCTGGAGGGTATTGAACTGGTACTATGTACTAATGCCACCAGACCCTTTCCCAGCATATCTGTTAGGTAAAGGGTCTGGCTACGCGAGACTAACAGTGAAAGGAATTGAAACTTCAGCTGGTTCACTGAGATTGTCAGTGAGTCCTTCACTTCTAACAACAAATGGAGTTGGCAAATCTGAGACACTATTAACACCTCAGGAAGCCATATCTCTCACTACTTGTACTCAGAACAATTGTATGCGTCATTTGACACACAAGAAACAAACAGGTCTCAAGTACTTAGTGGTAACAATCACAATTATAATTGGCGAGCGAGCGAGACACTTACAGGGGTAACACAATTGAAAATCGGGGATGTTTGTTTATTGGTGAGCGAGCGAGACAGTATTAGGGGTGGATAATGCAAAATCGGGTATATGTATATATGTATGGATGGTACGTATGCCCTTTAAACGCGCACACGGGTGCCGGTTTTTCCTCCTAAAAACACGACTTTTGAGGCTAGACCCCAGTTTATTCTGATACTACAGCTTTAAGCAAGTCTTACTTGAAACTTGGGCTCCAAATTGTGAGAAAATTCCTGCAAAAACGCTTGTTTTTCAAGTCACAAACAGTTGCTGCGACCGGTTACTAAGGCATTGAAGACCCTTTACCAGACTTAATTTTCAAAACTTCGCCGTTTTGGGAGGCTACGAAGTGCCAATTGTTGGTTGTTAAGACCCACCCGTAGTCAGAATGCCTTAATATTAATGCTAAGGAGGCTACCGGGGGAAGCTGAGGTAACGAGAGTGACTGGTAAATTCAGATAGTCAGAATGGCTTTAATTTGATACTACAGAAGTTACCACTACTCAAGAATGTGTGGGTAAGAAGGTAATTTTGCATTTGACTGCTAAAATTAATGTCTTTTGTTTTTGTAGCTTTGTTGTCAAGAATTACAAGTAATACAGATAGTCAGAATGGCTTCAATTTGATACTACAGAAAGTACTCAGGAAATTTAGGTGTAGTAACTCAATTGTTGTCTGAATCACAAAAATAACACTGACCTATGGCATTGAAACCCTTTACCGCATATACTTAATTTAAAAACTCGACTTTATTTTAGTAGCTTGAGTATTAGTTGTTAAAATTAATCATTTAACAATAGTGTAGTTTAAGGCTCGCTCGCCATTTGTGCTCAAGCACACCACTAGTTTATATATATGTGTGGACGTACGTATGTCATTTTGTACTTTGACCCTCCGTATTTTTGTGTTCGCTCCGCGTTCGACCCCGTCCCAAACTTCACTAAACAGAATCCTCCGGTTTAGCGACCATTACCCGTATCACCTTAGAAATTGAGTTGTTTACCGCTTTGAATTGTTTTGCGGGTGCAGTTAAAACTCAAAAACTTATGGGAGCTCCATTTCTATTCGAGTTAGTGGCGGTGGTAAGTTAATACGCTATTTGTCACAGTTATAAGCCCTACTCAACAGTATTTACTTGAAAATGCATTGTCCACTAGACGAATCACGAAGGTAAGTTTTGCGTAGGTATGTTCAGTTGTGTGAAAGTATTGTGCATTACAACTACTATTAAGAATATCACAAAGAAAAATTTAAATAACGAGACTTGATATTGTTGCTTCTTTTTCAATTTAAATAGTTGCGGGGAGCAGTTACTATGGCATTGAATCCCCTTTACCGCATACGTAATTTAAAAACTCGACTTTATTTTTGTAGCTTGAGTGTTAGTTGTTAAAATCAATCATTTAACAATAGTGTAGTTTAAGGCTTGCTCGCCATTTGTGCTCAAGCACACCACTAGTATATATAAAACAAATATCCCCGATTTTCAACTGTGTTACCCCAAGAGTGTCTTGCTCGCTTGCCAATAATAACAATAACAGCAACAATGACAATATTAACCATAACAATTTTAATAGTAATAATCTATATAATAATATGCTTGTGTGTCAGTAACGACGATGACAGCAACCGACAACGGTGTGTATTCATAAGTAATTCGTTAGCTTAAACAGTTTGGTAAAGCATAGACATACCTGAATGGGTAAGGTGTCATCACATCCAGTAGAATAAGTATATTAGTTGTAACTAAAAAGCAGGTGGAATAGGTGCGGAAAGTGGTGTAGGTTTCAAAACAGAAGGCAAAGATAAGACAAAAGGGCAATTAATTGTTAACCAAGTGGTAGAGAATAATAATAATAATGTGTGGCAGGGTACTTGCTAGTAATAATAGTAGTAGTAATAATGATAATAATAATCATCCTCATATTTCCCCATCTATTCACTCACTCAGTACTCTCTCTATTGCTAGTCTCACTTGTGCAGATGTTCCACCACATTGTTGGTGAGTATCCGAGCTTGCATGGCTAGACCGTGAGAAGGATGGCGCTGCTGTTGCTGCTGCAGTTGCTGGATGGCGTGAATGTTGACAGGTTTCTTCATCTCTCTGAGTCGGGCCAAGAGCTGCTCCCTCTTAGCCTTCAAGTCAGCTCCTCCATCTGGCAGTCTATGAGCCATGTGAGTTATCATGGACTAAAGAAAGAGAGAGAAAGAAGGTGAGGTGTATTTGGAACTACCAGTTCAAAATCAAACTACATTGAATCAATAATTTGAAGTATCAAACTGCATGTGGACATTGGAGAGTGAGCTATATTTCATACACAGTTCAAGCAGGTGCAAGTAGAAACAAATAAAGGTACTAAACAGACTTAGGGGATATAACACTATAACTGATAGGTCCTGAAATATAGAGTTTAACCTGACTGCTTTCTCCAGGTCAGGGGAAAAAAAAAATTCTTCCAAGGATTATATTCCTCCAGATAACAGACTTATTGAACACGCTTAATGCTATGACCACTCGACATCTTGCCAGGAACTTGTGGCAAGTGCATTTCCTTGCTCCTACCATTTGTAAAAGAAGCTATGAAGATGTGACAACACAAGCTGAATGAATGAAAAAATGAAAGAGTAGCTTACTACAGAGGAACTCTCTACCATTGCTAATTCATGAGCCAGCAAATCCCCCTCCCCCCCAATAATTCACAGTTGTACGATAAAATATAAACCTCCCGAGATAACAGTAATACGTACCTGCCACACCCACATTACTTGAGCCCCAACTATGCACATGTCACCTTAGTTACAACGTACATCAATCTCATTCAACTGTTGAATGACTTTCTTGGATTGATACCCAACTTTGAAATGTTCCGACTGCACGGGCTCGTTCACCGGTTCCTTCAAGTCTTGTGACTCCAACTGCTTGTGGGTTTGCTGGGCAGACATCTGCCGAGCAATAGTCTTCTCTTCTTGTGGCTCGCTGAATGCAGCAGCAGCTCGTGGCGCAGGCTCAGAAGAACTAGACGTAGGAGGAGGCTGGGAGGATCTCTGAGAGTTGACTGTAGGAGGATTGTGACTCAAAGTGTGTCGCTGAATGGTTTGAGACGTAGTCATGGGGCGTGACTGTGAGTGCCCACTGGGGTGTGGTTGTGAGTGCCCACTGGGGTGTGGTTGTGAGTGTCCACTGGGGTGTGGCTGTGAGTGCCCACTGGGGTGTGGTTGTGAGTGCCCACTGGGGTGTGGTTGTGAGTGCCCACTGGGGTGTGGTTTTGAGTGCCCACTGGAGTGTGGTTTTGAGTGTCCACTGGGGTGTGGCTGTGAGTGCCCACTGGAGTGTGGTTTTGAGTGTCCACTGGGGTGTGGCTGTGAGTGCCCACTGGGGTGTGGTTTTGAGTGCCCACTGGAGTGTGGTTTTGAGTGTCCACTGGGGTGTGGCTGTGAGTGCCCACTGGGGCGTGGCTCTGAGTGTCCACTGGGGTGTGGCTCCGAGTGCCCACTGGGGCGTGGGTCCGAGAGCCCACTGGGGCGTGGCTGTGAGTGAGCATTGGGGCGTGGCTGTGAGTGAGCATTGGGGTGTGGCTCCGAGTGCCCACTGGGGCGTGGCTGCGCGTGCAGAGGTGTTAGATCTTCCTGGAATCCAAATCTTCCATGTCGGTGATCAGCAGAGAGAGGGTGTGCTGATACAGAGGGGCGTGGCATGGACAGTTGGTCAGATGGAGTTTTGGCCAGAGAAACCTGGTGATCAGAGGACTCGGCCTGAGCCAGAGAAGGCCTATCACACTTTGCTAGAACACACATCCACGGCATGAAACATGGCATCTTAAGTCTTCCTCACACCTCGTTTCTACACTTACCAGTCCCTTCACTTTCAAAGGACATGTCCGCCATTTTTTCTGTGATGCACTCGTAAGACATATCTGCCACACTTTCTTCTTCTCTACTGCTCTGTGGCATTTCTTCTTTCCTTTGCTTTCCGCCACTTCTGTCATCCATTTCACCTTTGTTGGCCTCTACTTCCCTTCCAATGGCAAGTGCAGGGCTAGCTTGACTGTCAGAGACCACATGTGCAATTTTCTGCTGTGTAGAGTTTTGATGCAGCCTACAGTGTCATTTAAACTATACACTTGTACACTATAATAATAATAATAATAATAATAATAATAAATAATAATGATAATAATAATAATAATAATGATAAATAGTAGCAATAATAATAGAAATAAACAAATAATAATAATAGCAATAATAAATAATAGACAATATGAAGCACCAAAGGTGCGACCCCTCAGCACTACTACACACTATTACAAAATCATTCAGACCAAATGAATAATTTATTAGCTCCACTTCCAGCACTTGTTAACTTCCTTGCATATAGCAAACTACTGCGGGCAGCAAAGAAATGACTTACTCATGTGATTACGGTATGACTAAAGGGGTGCTGCTGTGTGACAGAATGACCGACCGACTGACAGACATACTGTGTACTGTAATCCTCACGCACATGTGCACTGAGGGAATAATAAACAAACACACACCATATTCAGGCATATCTCATACCTCTTTACAATAGACCCCATGTTGTCCTGTCTTTCTTGATTAGATGGTGTATTCTCCTTATCAATAGCAATAGTCTAAACGGGTCAAAGTGCACACTGAAACTAAACTACAAACTGGGCAAATAGCATGAACTACAACTAACTCACTTCAGAGGCTGGAGAGTAGCTACCACACCAACCACTCTCAGCCGACTTCTGACACTTGTACTGAATACTGAACAATATACACAACAAAGCAATAGTAATTTTGATTAAATGAAACAACAACAACAACAACAAAACAAAATCAACAGAGCAAGTACCAATTGTCCCGTGTCCACTTCCGTACACTGATCAAGGCTCCATGTTTAGTACAGTCATTCAGAGACAACCTACATGTGAGTGGGGGGTGCAGTTTTCCATTAGATGCAACACACAAAGCACTGGTGCAGTACATACTACTTTACCTTGCATTCATCTTGTCAGAGTAGCCGCACATCTTGACACACATGTAGTAGTGCCTACCATAATTCTTGCCCTCCTTGGTGCCAGTCTTCAACACGCATACTAAGTCTGGAAGAGGAGGAAAAGAAAGTAGTTACATTGACACTCAGTGAGATACACCCATATGACAAATCTGACACACTTTCTTCTCTTCTTTCTATCATTCATTGGTTTACTCAGTCGAGTGAATGTGGAATTAGTTTTTTGCTTATAAATACTAAACTAGAGTATTTGCCGATTAAATTCATTACTTTGCTCGGAGGAAGGGAAAAAATAAAATAAAGAAGCAGATGACTGGGACTTAAAATCTCCAATAGTGCTGTTCTCAGACAGGGTTTTAAAACTGAGCTGGTGTGTATGTGAGTGTGTTGGACATAGATCAAAGGACTATACAATACAGTAGACCCTAGGCCTCACATAATGAGCTCCAGCATTATGCCTGTCCTTATCTCTCTCTTTTCAGGCTGATCTAGCTCTTTTGAGCCATACTTTCATCACTCTATGTATGCCCCTTGCCATGTCAATCTGTCAGTGTGTGTGCTAATAGCTATGAGCTACTGAAAGAGAGTACTAGCTCACTGGAGGTCTAGCCGTTACTAAGAAATATGCAAACCAGTAAAGAAAATTATTCATTTCAAATAACTAGCTATTGCTGTTATTTCTTTTTTTTTCACATACCAACCAGGTTTGGTCCATATAAATTCAAATATGAGAGGGTCTACTGTACTAGCATGAAAATACCATACACTGGACATATGAATAGTGTTAATTATTTCTACATACCTTTATGGTTGGGACAATATCTTTTCTCCATTCTACTGAGTCAGTGTCAGATTAGACCGAGAGCGAGTGAGCAGACGCAAGATGAAGTGCTTGAGCACACTTGTTTTTCGCTTTACCCCGCCAATTTATTTCAATTCTAGAAACCCTTTACCTATTGAAGAATTGAGTAAAGTGTCGTTCCAAACGTAACTTCCCCTTCTTATCCCCCCTCCTCCCTCAAATTGTATATGGCGCGAGGGATTGCAGCGGTATCACTTGCTATAATGAGCCGCCGTAGCAGCTGTGTATTACTATTGTAGCTACGAATAAATGAGGTATTTGGAGTCTTCTTACGGATTTACAATTGGAGTTTATTTGCTAGAAAACAGCTATAATGGTATGTTTACGAGTATGGTTGCCGTAGCAACTAGCTAGCTAATGCTGACAAACTGGTGCAATATTTCGGACTAGCAGGTTCAGAGGGCACATTTTCCTATCATATATAGAATGACATATTTCTAATGGATCCATTTTCTTCAATCACATTTTCCACTCCTTTCTTCCCCTGGAATATCTCTACTGTCTCAACACAGTGGTGCACATTTTGATTGTCAGAGTGACAATTATCAGCTGTGAATGTTTTGTGTCTATTAGAGCAAGTCTGAGACTGTCAGAGTGGTGGTGCGATGCAGACCACTGAGTGAAGATGAACAGAAGGCTAAATACAAAAGGTACCGTAAGTAAAATTATTTACACTTATACGAGGGCCCTTTATACCTCCCTTCTTTCGACTGCTCATTTTGAATTAGCAGGGGCGATGGAAACTGCTTCAAAGTTGGGGGGGAGGGTGGTGGGCACCATGTATCAAGCCAATATACTCTCATGAAAACCACTTATATTTCATGAATAAATATAAATCACCCCCTAATCGGTACATTTTGTGGGCTTTTTCTTTTTTTCTAAAACTATCTGTACCACTTAATCATCTCCTTCCTGCGACACCTACTACTACTACTACTACTACTACTACGAATGTATGTCACTGCTTCAGGATTGTTGAAATGGACCCTCTCAGGGGGTCTGTCCTGCTGTTCAACCCCAAGGTCAGACCAGACGAGGCCAAAAGAGAGTTTACCTATGATGCCGTGTACGACAGGAAGTAAGGAGAACTTTATCACAAACGCAATGACACGAAAATTTATGGCTGCGTTTTGTTATTGTGCCTTTACAGCTCCAAACAACTGGACCTCTATGATGAGACCTTCAGACCTATTGTGGATGCAGTGCTGAAGGGCTTCAATGGTGAGGATATGCTGAGATATTGCAGAAACACCTGCTTTATACATGCAATCTGTACAGGTACAGTGTTTGCCTATGGGCAGACAGGAACTGGGAAGACGTACACCATGGAAGGTGAGCGGACTGGGAGACTAATTGCATGTGATCTTATTAAGGCCTAAAAGACTATTTCTTCACGCAGTGAAATGTTGTGTATATTATTTGGATGCAAATGCAGAAAAACTGTGCTTTAAAAATATTTTAGCTGATAATGACTGAATTGTAGGTCGCTGTATGAAGCTATGATGAGTGATATATTTGAAGTTGTAGTATGAAGTGGCCAAATTGATACTAACACTACTTTCTTTAACTTGCAGGAGACCGAGACAACCCGGACAAGAGAGGAGTCATTCCCAACTCTTTTGAACACATATTCACGCATATATCTCGTAGCAATGATGAGCACTATTTGGTGCGAGCCTCTTACCTGGAGATATACTTGGAAGAAATCAGAGATCTCCTGAGCAAGGACCATACTCGGAGGCTTGATCTCAAGGAGCGGCCGGACACTGGAGTCTATGTCAAGGACTTGTCCTCGTTTGTGGCTAAGAGTGTCAAAGAGATAGAGCATGTCATGACAGTGGGGAATAAGAACAGATCCGTTGGGTGAGAGACTAACTTAAGATGTAAGATGGGATGCCTGAATCGAGTTTATGGGTTATTAAAATAGAATCACATTTTGACAGAAATTTTATATTTCAGAGTTTTAATTTATGTATTGAGGAGCATCACTGAGGCATAGTAAGGTATAAGTACAATATATAGATTATGGATTAATTTCCTTGACACAATTAGAATATTGATATATTGAAGCACATCACTCCATGAAATAATATTTTACTAGACCTCCTTATATTAATATTATGGACGTGTGTGTGTGTGTTTTTTAGTTGCACTGCCATGAATGAACATTCATCTCGGTCCCACGCCATCTTCATCATCACCGTGGAGTGTTCTGCTGTGAGTTTGTCCATTAATCTAGCCACTTCTATAGGCCTCTGTTGTATTGTCGTTGTTGTTGTTGTTGTTGTTATTTAGCTCAGAGAAGATGGCCAGTATCACATACGTGCGGGAAAACTTAATTTGGTGGATCTGGCTGGTAGTGAACGCCAGTCTAAAACCCATGCAACTGTAAGTATTATATAGGTATTCTAGTGTTTGTGATTTGTATTATTTTTATATTAATAATTATTATTATAATTAATATTAATATTATTATAATAATAATTATAATATTAGAATTATTATTTATTATTTTGGTGAGCTGTGAAATTGAGCAAATTACAAAAGTTTAAATAATTGAGATTATTTTTATGATTATAGATATATGTTTTGGCATGTTGCTTTGCACGATGTATAAATTGTATGGTGCTGTAGTGTGCGGCCCAATGATTTTTTTGTTTTAGCTCCAATATGGTTTCACCATTGTGCTGTGTATAATTATCAAATTACAACTTTTACCTAATTGTATGCATGCTTGCTATCTTTTTATTACTGTTACTAGAAGTAGTACTAGTAGTAACAGTCATCATGTTTTACGTTTTTGCTCTTGAAAAGGGTGACCGATTCAAAGAAGCCGCCAAAATCAACCTCTCCCTGTCTTCATTAGGCAATGTGATATCTGCGTTGGTAAGATACCTGAATACTGTTGTTATGATGTCATCTGATGTCATCACCACGTGTGTGCAGGTGGATGGTAAAAGCACTCATATCCCTTACCGAGACTCCAGACTCACACGTCTGCTGCAGGACTCTCTGGGAGGCAATGCCAAGACTGTCATGGTGGCCAACATTGTGAGACAGACTGCATTACATCATCAGCGTCGTGTTATCTCATTACTTTTATAGGGACCAGCAGAGTATAACTATGAAGAAACTTTGTCCACTCTGAGGTAAGTATTTGTTAGTCTTACATAATGAAATATGTACTTCTTAAATCTTCTTATTCCAGCATCTTTTTACAGTAATGTTACATATAGGTTTTTACCTATAGGTATAGTCTTACGATTAACTTGGAGATAATTCAGTCATTCTCAGCTGAAATAATTACAATTAAATATTTTTCTTCCAGCATTTAGAAATGTGCTGTCTGTACAAGTGTACTTCTGTATTTGGCTTCAGACTAAGAGTTGCCTGTCAGCATCAGCCTGACCACCTTATCCTGGCACTTCCTAATAGCCTGACCACCTTATCCTGGCACTTCCTAATAGCCTGGCCCTTTTCCTGCACTTCCTTCCCATTTAATTACTGTTTCTATTCAGATACGCCAGTCGAGCGAAGCACATCACTAACAAACCACGCATTAATGAAGATCCGAAGGATGCCTTGCTCAGGGAGTATCAAGATGAGATTATACGGCTCAAGGAACTGCTGGAGAAGAGAAAGAAGAAAGGGAAAGGGAAGTACCAGGGATCTGGAAGTTCAGGTAATACTATCAGAGGAACTTGTGCAGGCAAAGTTCACAGGAACAATTACTATTTGTGGATCACATTCCTTTTGTTTTCTATTAGTGGGGACTTGTGATGAGACGGAATCTGTCACTGAATCAGATCGAACAAGTCTGGAGTCACAGAGTCTGAAGGAACAGCAGCAGCAGTTAGAAGAACAGAAGATATCTGTTCTTCAAAACAAGGAACTATTGTCAGCAGTGAGTGAGCAACAATGTTAGCTATAAAGCACAACAACTAATATTTGAGATTTGTTTCTGGCTTCATGTATTGGATTTGCAATAGGAAAAAGAAAAACTGCTCGCAGAAGTGCAAAGCAGAGAGAAGCTTCTACTGAAGGAGCAGAGCAAGAGAGACCAACTTGCGGCCAAGATAACAGCCATGGAAAGCAAGCTGCTGGGAGGAAATGTCAAAGACCGGTCCAATGAGGCCAAGAAAGCTCTGGAGAGAAAACACCAGGAGGTTATAGAACAGAAGGTAAGGAAGTCTCATTGAGAGATGGTGACCAGAATGGCAGTTTGATATAAACCTTCAGCGCAAAGAAAGACAGATCAGGCAGGAATTGGAAAAAAAGGAAGAGAGTAACCTAGAACTGAAGGGAACCTACACCTCTCTCCAGGAAGAAATAGACATAAAGACAAAGAAACTTCAAAAAGTATGTCCATAAATGATTAAATTATTGTTAAGTGCTAAATTGTGTGTGTGTGTGTGTGTGTGTGTGTGTGTGTGTGTGTGTGTGTATGCATTACCAGATCAAGTTCAAGCTGAAGAGCGCTCGTGCAGAGATTGCTGATTTTCATAATGAGCAGATGAGAATTAGGGAGGAGCTTGCTCTCACCATATCCAATCTCCAGCAAGAACAAAAACTCAGGTAGGGTACACATTTAATTATTTCTATAAAGTGTGTCAAAGTAAGTGGTATTTTGTAGGTCTGTAATAATAGACAATTTCATTTCTCCTGATGAGGTGAAGAAGGTGAAGGACAGAGTAGTATACAAGGAGGAAGAAGAAGAGTGGGTCCTCAATCAGAGCAAAACACAGGACCCTGGACACTGGTGAGTTGGTAAAGTGTAGTCACCAGTGGAAATTATAACTGGGACAGAATTTTGTATCCCAATTAACAATTATTACACAACACTTTCTCAAACCAAAAAAAAAAGAAAAATCTGCTATGAGTATTATCCTTTGTGCTGTATCATCATAAATTCAATAACTGGTACTTAGAGTATTGTATTATAATATTATGTAATTATTGGCGAGCAAGCAAGGCAAGCTATAGACACTATCAGGGGTAACACAACTGAAAAGGGGATATTTGTATGTGTGGACGTATGTATGTCATTTTGTACTTTAACCCTCGCGATTTCGTGTTTTCATCATGGTCTACCCCTTCCCATACCTCAACTAAACAGAATATTTCCGTTTAGCGATCCCGTATCATTCAGAAACCGTGTTACACTGAATTGAGTGTGCAGAGTCCAGGTTGCTGCCATCCCAAAATGTATTGTTTACCCCTTCGTAAACTGTTAGACTCAGCACCGTGCAGTAATTCTTTAGAACTTCTTGTTTTTTCCAAGTCGCAAAATGTTATATTGAATGGTTACTATGGTGTTGAGATCCTTTACCAGATGTAATTTTAAAAAACTCTGACTACAAAAATTACCAGTACTCTTAAATTAAAATTGAGGTAAGAAAGTAGTTCTGTATTTGTTAGATAAAGTATGGTCACAATGGCTACGTTCTTATACTTTTAGAGTGGACTGATAGATTCTTCTGAAGTATTTCGTTTGTACACAGGCTCGCTCGCCATTTGTGCTCAAGCACATCACTAGTAATGTTACTAAACTGAAACTAACTGCTGATAAATTCTCTGATGTTACTATAAAGCCATTCTTTCAGTTAAATATGTGGTTGTTTACATAAGCCAGGACTCTGGCACTGATACATGTTTACTGTGTGTTGTGTGTTGTGTGTGTGTGTATGTGTTGTGTGTGTGTGTATGTGTTGTGTGTGTGTGTGTGTTTATGTTCAGTAGTACCAGTCAGGTCATCCAGTTTCTAATTAAACTTTTTCCCCATTTTGTTTGTAGGCCTGAGGCTCGTCCAGTGTCCACCATATCCAATCTGTATCCAGTCACCACATATGCCAGGATAGCAGCCAGAGGCGGAGACCCTAGATTTATGGTGAGACATAAGTTTCACTGAGTTATGGGTTTATAAATTTTTTTTTTCAGACTGACAACATTCTGAAGATTGAGTTGGACATGCCCAGTCGAACTACACGAGATTTTGAGTTGACATCCAGTGGTTACAATGCGAAGCCAGAGATGTCTCAAATGAATGAAGAGGAGATTCTCATAGATGCTGGGTAAGGCTGTAATGATAATAATTTACAACCATAACTAAAAATTTAAATGATAGCCATTGTTTTTTTTGTTTTTTTGTTTTTGTTTTTTGTTGTTGTTGTTGTTATTTTTTATCACTGTAATAGCATGCAGGACATACAAGACCATGTATTTGTAATATGTTGTCTTTCACAGTGGTGGAGACTCCAGTGCAAAGACACGCAGCAAAGTGTCCCAGAACAAACCCAAGAAAAGTGACATTCCTTCCAGTAAAACTCAAGGTTCAAATTTTCCGTCCAGTCGTGGCTTAGTGTCTGCACCATTTAGATTTGCCTAGGCATTCAGTATTCTTCATTCCAACATTTTTTATTTAATATTCTTTTTTTAATTTTATTTATATGTACATTAAGTGGTTGTCTATCAAGCACTCCATTTCAACTTAAACTATTGTAATATAAAAATATCTTTAAAAATACATCCAACAAGAGTTGCTCAAGTGTTATGATATAGCAATAATGGTTTCAAAGTCAATGAAATAATGATGCCGAGATCATAAAATGCAATACATCAATATACAAACAAAACAAAACAGAAAAACACAACAGAGCTAGTATGAATTAATTGATTTATTATTATTATTATTTGACAATGGTATGTATCTCTGTCAGGATAACGGGTGGTGCTTGCTCAGTGAGTTCTAATGTGGACATTCATACACGAGTGTTGTCTCTCCACCTGACTTCAGATGAAGGGGCTGCTGCTTGTGATGCTGGATCAATTCCACCACTGAAAAGAATGCCTGCACATGCAAATGCACACACATGTAAACAACAAAGCATGACACAATGCAAGTGTAATCCTGACTGCAGCATTATAACTGTAACTTACATTTTCATCAGATTTTTCTTCACCAAGAACAAACCTCTTGTCTGGCCTCAACCTGATTCTGCAAGGAAAACCCCCCCAAAAACATTGAATACTTGGGGAGAAGGAAGGGGAAGGGGGGATATAGATTGTAATGTGAGGCAAATGGGGTATGAAACACAACAAGATCTTGGCTGGAATGTTATATAAGCCATGAGTACACACCAATAAAAAGTAAAAATAAATTTAAAAAATTGGCACAAATGTATGCATGTGTTGTGTGTGTGTGTGTGTGTGTGTATGTGCGTGAGGGGATATGTTTGTGGGGGAAGCTGAAGCTCTAGTGACATTGTTCTGAACTGACTTTCTGTATACCATACATTTATCTAAAGGTTTCATAAGCCTAAGCCAAAGCCAGCTCCTCACTAAATAGCAAGACCAACGGAGGAAAAGGAAAATCTAACAGAAATTCATACTTGTGTATGCACAATAGATTCACTCTCGATAGAATTGCTCCAACTTACCTTAAATGTCGAATGCCACCTCCAAACCACAAAGAGAGAGAATACTCCCCACTCACTTTAGTGCTGTCTCGAACAATATAAGTACCATCCTACACACAAGACAAGCACACCGTTCACTACTGGTAATATGAACAGGTAATAGATTGCTATGAATGCCACACATAATGAGATGCTGATCGAGTCCTAGTCTGATGACGATTCATCAAACTTTATTTATATCACGTGTTTTACAAGGGAGCAATAGCCATATAAGCTTGTGGTGTCACTGGTAAACTATCTAGTGTCAATAACATTCACTTCCTTGTCCTCTCCATTTCAACAACAACAACAACAACAACAACAGCATTGTTTACCTTGCTATACTTGCGAAGCATGGCTTCAGCTCTCTTGCGGTCCAGGTTGGCATGGTACCAGCTGTGGCTGGCAGGAGATTTCTCACTCCCGGGCTTAACTGGGCGTGCTGGCAATGAAGGTTCTTCAGCAGGTTCTGAGGAAGAGGACACATGGAGACATGGAGATAATTAATGCAACAACAACTTCCAGTCAATTTATAATACACACGTGAGTGAACCACATCTTAACTATATTGTCAGTAGTAGTAGTAACCACACCCACTATATTCATATAGTGTAGAGTAGTATCAACCACACCCACTATATCGATATAGTGTAGAGTAGTATCAACCACACCCACTATATTGGTATATTGTATAGTATAAACCACACCCACTATATCAATGCACACAAACTACCACTTCCTCCGCATTGTTCTGTGATACTGCCACACCCACACAGCATCACAAACAGTTGTTTCTAAACATACTACCCCTTATTTGGCATATCAATCTAATAATTTGGCAGAAGTGCATAGACACACAAAAAACAAATAAAAAAAGCAAACAAACAAAACAAAAAAAACAACAACAACAAAACAAACAAAAACAACAAACAAACCAGGAAGACTAAAAAGGTACAAAGAGGCACAAAGCATGTAAAAACAAAACAAAAACAGCCCTGAGTATTAGGTTGACATATAAGGATGTAAAATAAAGTTGGCGTTGGGCAATCTTTTGTTCAATTAGACTTGCAAGTGTGAAATCTGCACCAGAATACAAATGACTGACTACTCACCTGGAACTCTTCGGGAGATATCTGGAGGTCTGAAGGAGAAAACAAAAAAAAAACGTATACAAATGAATTATTAGATCATGTGATATTATATATAATAGGCAGTCATTACTCACCGTGAAGGAGGTAAGTCAGGAGGCAAGGATCGTCCAGGACTCTACATTTACACAAGACAAAGAAGAACATGACCAAAAGATCCACAAATAAACTATCAAGTAATTCCGTCATAATTTACATTTTGTTTAAAATCTACATAGTTAGCTTTACGTCATAATTTAGGGGGGTTGGTACACAGGATTGCATCCAACCATATCAATGAGTGGTCAGATGCATGGTAGATAGAGTTGTACTCAGCCCGGCACTAATTGACCTCTAAGGTGGACGACGTTTAGATCACGAATCTCAAGATTTTAAGTAGTCAGTTGCACGAGTGCTAGCTGGCTACTAACAATTCCCCTTCAATTTAATGGGATTGTAAATTCTCAAAAATACTTCTTGGCAATTCAGAACATATAGGAACATACTATTACAATAGAAATAAAAATTAATAGAAATTAATTATATGATGATGATAATAATTTAAATCTAATGACAATGTAGATGATGATGTAATAGTAATACTATAGCACAATATTAAACTCTGACAATAAACATTTCACTACACATCCAGTAAATATTGGATGGACTACAACTGACAACAGACTAGATACAGATACCAATGCCCAAGTTTAGTGAATATACAGTCTTCTCTGTATACATGTGCAGTTGTGGGGGAACTAAATCATTTATTTTTCAATGAAACTATTTTTAAGTGAGTAGATAAAATAATGTATGTATATACAAGACACATACACAAGTACAACCTGCCCTGGTGGTGAACCAGAAAAAACTCGCTGGCTGAAGTTACCATGGCAAATCATAAATAATAACACGAAACTTTGGTTTGCAAGGCACATCCTGTAGCGAACCGTAGAAGTCGTACTATATTATGCTCTTCACACGAGCAATATCTTTAACAATTTATTATTATAACTTATTATTGCTACTACTGTCACTGCATGTACAGTCCACCGGTGTGTTTCTGACAGTGGTCAAGTTGTCATAACTGAAAGTGGTGCTACCTTTCCACTGTATGTTGGATGCTTCCTCCAGGACCTGTCTGGTAGTGGTGGCACAGCTTCTGGAGTCTCACTGATCTATAGCAACATCCACAGTATTATGGCAGCTGCTCACCTCAGGGGAAAGGGGGAACAGTCAGACAAGAATGAGGTCAACAGAGCAAGGATTGTATGCCTTGTCTCTATCACTGGATATCACACTGACTCCTACTTCTCTTGGCTGACTTTATCATAGCCAAAACTTATTAAAATACTTGATTCTTTTACTGATCACAAAACCAAACCTTCTGATGATATTTGTGGAACACTCTATGAAGAAGTGATATCCAGTGAACTTAGTGGAAACACGGACTACCTACTCTTCCCAGGAGAATGTCCTTGGCTGAAATGCGGTGGTAAGGTTCTGGATGAGGGCACTTGGGCAATTCTGCTGCACTTTTTGAGCGACGTATTCCAAAATACTTAGCCATTGGCAAGTACCTCAAACAACACTACAAAACTCCTCAATGAACCTGACTTAAACTTAGGCTAGTAGCAACTGACAGCTGAACTACCGAAAAAGGACGGTATTTATAAGCTCAATAGGAAGCTACCGGTTCTGCTTCATGTACTCTCAATGGGGGACGGAGGGCACTTGTAGGTGTTCTGTTTCAATGCGGCCATACTGCTATATAAAATCCAGCAGAAGACCAGCACATTGGTAATTGTGTTGTGTAGTGCAACACAAAGCCTAGTAGATCCATTCACTGGCAGTTGTTTGATACGTACACACACGACACACGTTGCCTGACACAGGCTAGTGTCAGTGTCAACTCAGAAACTAACTCTGATAGTCTAATCTTTGTCGACCAAAACCTCTTCTTATGAAATTCAACGAATATGCTAATTCTAATACAAAAAAAGCAATGGCCTGCATACCAACTGAACATTAACTTAAATTTCTTTTCAGTCACCTCTTGAAGCCAGGATTGTAGTCAATTTACAAGCTACCTAAGTTAACTTACAATAATGAGCAAAACTCATCTCTCTCTCTCACACGCACGCACACAAATGCTGTGTGAGTACATGTACTGAGTGACTTCACCATGGCAACAGAACACACATCAGGTAACTGTGGAACACACAGCTGCTATGGCAGCTCGTCGCCATTTTGAATGTAGTGCTGTTAGTCGACAAGAAGTGCAGCTTAAGATCTTTTGAAACTAGTAGTAGATGGGACTTTAGAAGAACAAAAGAATCAGGAATTACAACTGCTTCAAATAAGAACTTTTAAAGGGATATCGGGAGAGAGAGCGAGTCAAGCGACATTTTCTTAGGCTCAATCTATGCAATTTCTTCCATTTTGCCTTGCTATGTCACTACCCTTTACATAAATATTATATGTATTCCATTTTTTCCCTGAAACTTTTTATAGCTGTCTTCTACATCCCAAGGCTCATTTGATGTTAATGCTCTCAACTTAATTTCTGCATTGGACATGTTTGCCAAAAACGAGAGAAATTGTGTGAAGACTGTGGAATAGACAGCGCGACTTTGTTCAACCAAACTAACTAAAACATGCTTAAAGTATTGTTATAAACCAAACATCTGATGACTCACACTATGGAATGTCACAGTTTCAATTAAAAGACACAGTCTTATCTCTCTAATCTTGCCAGCCAAACTTCCTCACTACTTGGAGTATAATAGCTGGATCAAGTCAATATGCATCCAATCCTATCATGTCACTGTGTGGTGGTGCTGCAAATGTTGTGTATGTGTAAGTGTGACGACGACGATGATGATGACGATGATAATGACGATGATGATGATGTTGATGATGACGATGATGTTGATGACGACGACGACGATGATGATGTTGAATGATGATGAGCAGTAACTGCCAATAAACCATCATAAATGCTTGTGCATGAAAACAAGGTTAGCTTTGAAAACTGGACAAGAAAGCTAATGGATCAGAGCACACGACATCTACTGTACTAGTTAGATGTTAAGCATGGTAGTTGGTTACAGAAGTGATTGTGATGACATCTGCATCAATCTTCCACGAAGTTTGCTTCAAATTTGATCAATTCATAGTTTTTCTATGAAAGACAGATTTTAAATTCCTTTTTTTAAGACTGTGTGGAGCCAAGCCTCACATAAGAAGAATTTGGACACAAATGGAACTAGAAATGAACATATGTAATTGCATTCCTGAGAGAAGAGTGATGTGCGTTGTTGGGACATGGCAATATAAAAGTCAAGGACCAGAATAGATTCTTGTTCTGTAATGTATTTCTTATTTCAGAGGATAGACTACTTTTCTTTTTGAAGGAGAAAGGGAGATGGGAGACATTGTCAGCAGAACCTCCACAGACTGCATAGTAAGAAATTTTATTTTGTACTTTTAGATGTGTGCATGTGTGTGCGTGTGTGTGCATGTGTGTGCATGTGTGTGTGCATGTGTGTGCATGTGTGTGTGTGCATGTGTGTGTAACTAAAATAGCATATCCCATTTAAAAGCTTACTGCAAAGACCAGAGTGAAAAGTAATGAATCGAATGAACCTAATAAGGAAGCTAATAAACAAATAAAACAACAACAACAAAACACAAACAAATAAAAAAAAAAATAAAAAAAATAAAGCATCATAGAATGTAATCCACGTATCCGAATCATAACTATAAACTTACAAATTGTGACGAAGGTTTTGGACCTCCAGATGGAGGATTTCTGCCAGGTAGGCTTGGGGGGCCCAACTCTTCAGGCTCAGGGGGTGGTCTATGGGAAGGAGGATTCCTGGATGGAAGTGAAGGGACTGAACTTTGCACTTCAGGCGGGGGAGGCCGGTTAGAAGGTTGATTTCTTCCCAGAAGGCTAGGTGCCAAATTGTCAGGTTCTGGAGGTGGTCTGTGTGAGGGGGCATTTCTACCCGGCAAACTCGGGGGCAGGCTAGGGGGCAGGCTAGGGGGTGCAGGCTCAGGTTCAGGGGGCAGCTTAGGAGGAGCGTTTCTGTCAGGAAGACTTGGTGCCCCTGAGTTCCTTCCGGGAAGTGAAGGAGGCGTGTCTTCATGATGAGCTGCTGGTCCACGCGATGCTGGAGGAGGATTTCTACCAGGGAGGCTTGGAACTTGACCTTCAGTTGATCTAAAAAAATCAATGTATGTATGGACATTAAATGAAATGACTTTTGGAAAAGAAAAATATAAAGTCAATTTTGCTACTATAAAGTCGTGCATACTAGCACACAGAAGATAACCATAGCATCAGTGCAATGCAATAGTCATGCATGTAAGAGTCAGACTAGGCAAGTGGTGTGCCTGCACAACATAGCACCAGTGCAATGCAATAGTCATGCATGTAAGAGTCAGACTAGGCAAGTGGTG
>WLWI01000872.1_pt1 | contig 26538 bp, 23 predicted proteins | sample 6701501 | NCBI WGS metagenome assembly WLWI01 (sample SAMN12718690, study PRJNA515312) | sponge metagenome | isolation source: marine sponge | host: Mycale hentscheli | place: New Zealand: South Island, Marlborough, Capsize Point | collected 2014-11-01 | reverse complement strand
TTCTTCAACCACCGTGGGAAAGCCGATAATGGCAGGCATGGCATCCAATCCGAGACAGGGGGTGGGGAATGACTACATTTTGCACCAATTAATGCATACTAACCGCGTTTTGCAAAAGTCCAGTAAATAAGGCTGGCGATGAGGACCAGAATGCAATTCCACACGACAAAGGTGCCGAAATTGCCTGCCTTAATATTGCCCACCAGGATAATGCCTTCCAGGGCCGCCCAAAACCAGGGGTTGGGCCAACTGAAAATTGAACTCCCGCGCATAACTCCGCTCCCGCTTATGTGGTAGTGCCGTTTAGGCGATATCGAGGCTGCGGCTCAATTGCTTCTCATGGGCGTATAATACTTCGGGAAACCGGTATACGACCATGCCCGATTCGGTCACTTCGACCTCGACGTAGCCCCCTTCGCTCAATTTCTTCAGGATATCTTCGCACTCTTCCGCCGTCATCCCGGTCTCACCGGCGGTTTCGGTCACAGTGAGGCGGCCGCCCCGCTGTTGGGCCAGGCGCACGACCTGGTTTTGGTGCCGGCGGTAGCGCACCACCAGGGCAGCGGCGTCGAGCTTGCGGGCCAACAGCCACAACAGACTCCCCGAGATGACCAGCGTCACCCCCACGGGGAAAAATTCAACCTGCTGCTTGCCCAATTCGTTGATCAGCCCCCACAACATCAGACCAATGCCCACCGGCACCATGGGCACCGCCCAGAATTTTAGAAATAGCGCCCCCAGGCGCTTTAAGCCGCCTTCCATATAAGTACCCGCCCGTATTTTAAAGTCTTTGGTCTTCGATTTTGGCGCCATAACCAGGCTGCGCCCAAAACACGGGGGCGACGGGTCCCAACGAACCCGTCGCCCCCCGCGCTTTAAGCTTCCTCCTTATTTTCTTTATTGAGCTTGGCTTTGAGTTGGGCCAATTCGTTTTCGACCCCTTCGTCGGATTCGAGTTGCTGCATCTCTTTTTCGATATCGGCCATTTCACCGGCGATTTCGGTATGGGCCTCGGCCTCGGCTTCGGCCGATTCAATGCGGTGTTCAAAGCGCTCGAAACTGGAAAAGGCGTCGGTGCCCAATCCGGAAATGCTCTGGGCCAGTTTTTTGCGCGCCTGGGCGGCTTGGTGGCGAGCCACCAGAGTTCCCTGCCGGGTGCGGGCTTCTTCCAATTTGGTCTTCAATTCGCGCAATTGGCTGCGCAATTGGTCGGCTGTCTGCTTGCTTTCTTCCAGGGCCGGCTGCAAATCTCCGGCGGCCTGGGCCAATACTGCCTTGCGTTCGAGGGCGCGGCGAGCAAGCCCGTCCTCGCCGGCTTCGACAGCCCGTTCGGCCTTGTCCTGCCATTCTTCCACCTGGGCAAGCTTTTCGTTGTATTGGCGCTCCAGGCGTTTTTGGTTGGCCACGGCTGTGCCCACCGAAGCTGTCGCCTTACTGACGGCTTCCTCCATTTCACGCACCATCTGGCGAATCATCTTCTCAGGATCTTCGGCCCGGTCGAGCAATTCGTTGATATTCGACTTGAGAATGTCGGTCATGCGGGAAAGTGATCCTTTTGCCATGTCGAAACTCCTGGTGATGTGGGTATTACTTTTCACTGCCTATCTGTTGGCCTTACTAAAGCAAAGACAGTGCCAGTTATTCAAAGAGTATTTTATTTTTATTATTACTACATTATTATCAATATCTTATATAAAAAATTCCCTTTTCGTTTTATTCTTTACCTTCCCCATTTGGTCGCCACCGCCATCCCATTCAGTGAAATCCGCCAAAATTCCCTACACCCCTACACCCCTACACCTAAACGGCGACGGGCACCCGCCCCGTATCGACCAAGATAAATATAAGAGTGTTCGATCACAATGTATTAACCAGCTCCAGGAATCTTGTCTGGAAAGGGACTCCCTGCTATATTTTTTTGAGCATTCAACGATGCCCTTGGTCTAGTATCTATCCAAGTATCTGTCCATGTTCGGACCGGCCTTTCCATTGGGTCGAAATGCCGGGTCCGATTCCTACCCCAATTAGGAGTCCTAATGGTTTTGCCCTTTTCCCGTTATTGGCTGTTGGTTCTGCTCTTTGCTCTATTAATCCTTTCCAACTGTAGTCCTTCTCCCCAGATAGAAGGCAAAGACGGATCGGTAATGCTACTCATTCCGGCCGGGAAATTTCCCATGGGCGGCAAAATTGAAGAATTGGGCGATCACCCACATAAAGAGTTTCCGGCCTATAGCGCCGAACGCCCGCTGCATACAGTAGCTGCCAGCCCCTTCTACATGGATAAATTCGAGGTCACAAACGCCCGCTACAACCGCTTTCTCGAAGCAGTCAAGGCCGAGGGAGATGGTACCTGGAAACACTCCGACCAAAAGAGCGATCAGAGCCACGCCCCTACTTTTGTCAGCCAGGCTCTCCGCGCCGATGACTTGCCCGCTGTTGGCATGAATTGGTATAGCGCTTATGCCTACTGCAATTGGGCGGAAAAAAGACTGCCCAGCGAAGCCGAATGGGAATATGCGGCCCGCGGACACCGATATCGCGTTTTCCCTTGGGGCGACGAAGATCCGGGTGGAGGGGGCATCTGGCGGACAAATTTTTCGCCCGATGTCGGCAAGGACGCGGACGGATTTAAGCAATCGGCTCCCCCCGGTTCCTATCCCGACGGGGTCAGCCCATTTGGCATTATGGACATGTCCGGCAATGTCGAGGAATGGGTCAACGACTGGCTCGACCGCGGCTATTACGCCAAGACTCAAGGTGCCCAAGATCCGCCGGGGCCCTCTACAGGAACCCGCAAGGTTATCAAAGGAGGGTCCTTCGTCTCCCAATCCTACCAGATCCGCATTGCTACCCGGCTCTACGGTCCGCCGGTGGCCGCTAACCCCCAATTGGGCTTCCGCTGCGCCCAGGATCCTTGAGCTGCCGGGTCCATAGCTAACAGCCGAAGTTATACGCCGTTGTTTTCTGCATTGGCCCCAAGGCCTGCAAACTAGCCTATTCAGCGGCTTGGGCCGCCACCGATAAGTCTTGACAATTGCGCTATCCGTGCGGTATCTATCTTACGCTTGCCGCTCCATGGAAATGGCAAAGACCTGCAGACGAATCTATCCATACTTTACCAGCAGAGGATTGTAACCATGAAAATGTACATCAACGGCGCCTGGGTAGACCGGGACGAAAAGATAGAAGTCATCCGTTCTTACGATGGTTCGGTCGTGGATACAGTCCCCAGGGGCACGGCCGCAGACGTGGATGCCGCCGTCGAGTCGGCCGTGCGCGGGGCCAAGGCGATGGCCCAACTCACCGGCTACCAGCGCTACCAGATCCTGATGAAAGCCGCCCAGCTCATGGAAGAGCGCCTCGAGGATTTGGGCCGCACCGTAACCTTGGAAATGGGCAAGATCCTGGCCGAAGGCATGGGCGAAGCCGAGCGCGCCCTGGAGACCATAGTCCTGTCGGCCGAAGAGGCCAAGCGTCTCTACGGAGAAACCCTGCCATTAGATTCAGCCTCCAACGGGGCCGGCAAATTTGGCCTGACGCTGCGGGTCCCCTGCGGCGTGGTGGCGGCTATTACGCCTTTTAATTTTCCTCTCAATCTGGTTTGCCACAAAGTGGGCCCGGCCCTGGCCGCGGGTAATTCGGTCATTATAAAACCGGCCTCCGACACGCCGCTGTCGGCCCTGAAAATGACAGAAATTCTGCTCGACGCTGGCATCCCCGCCGAAGCCGTTCAATGTGTGACCGGCAGCGGCGGCACTATTGGCGACGCCCTCTCTAGCGATCCCCGGGTGCGCAAGATCAGCTTTACCGGCAGCAAGGAAGTAGGCGAGCATATCTGCAAGACTGCCGGACTGAAAAAAGTGACCATGGAATTGGGCTCCAACGCGCCGCTAATTGTCATGCCCGACGCCGACTTGGACAAAGTGGCCGCCGCCACCGCCATGACTGGTTTTGCCAATGCCGGGCAGGTCTGCATTTCGGCACAACGGGTCCTGGTCAATGGTTCGGTCTACGAGGATTTCATCGATGCCCTCAAACCCAAGGTCGAGGCCCTGACCACAGGTGACCCTCTCGCCGATAATGTCAAAATGGGGGCCCTGATAAGGCAATCCGACGCCGCACGCATCAATGGTTGGGTCAATGAAGCCGTTGATGGGGGTGCCCGCCTTATCACCGGGGGCGGCGTCGAGGGGGCCATGCACGAACCCACCATTCTGGCCGATGTAACCTCCGATATGCGGGTTTCACGGGAAGAAATCTTTGGCCCCGCCGTGGGCGTGCACCGCTTTGAGGACATCGACCAAGCCATTGCCATGGCCAACGATTCCAATTACGGTCTCAGCGCCGGTGTATTCACCCAAAATATCGACTGGGCCCTTAAATTTGCTCAGGAAGTCGACTCGGGCAATGTCCACATTAACTGGGGCCCGCAGTGGCGCGCCGACCTGATGCCCTACGGCGGCTTCAAGGATAGCGGTATGGGCAAAGAAGGCCCCAAATACGCCGTCGAGGAAATGACCGAACTGAAAATGGTGGTTTTCCACTAAATCCGCATACGCCATTGGCCAGGACGAGGTCCATACGGGCCTCATCCTTTTTTCTATATAGAGCTGAACGGCTTGGCTTTCTGCCTGGCCGCTAGTATGTGCCATGCTGCCCCCATTAAAATTATCCGCCGCCTTGTCCGGGTACTACTGCTGATTTTGCCATTGGCCTGCCAGCCCCAACAAGAGGCGACAGCCCCAGCGCCTTGGAGCGTCCGCTTGGTCGATGAAACGACGACCTCAGGGCTCCGCTTTACCCAAGTGTCGGGCAGTGAGCAACAGCGCTTCATTCTCGAATCAGTATCTTCCGGGGCCGCCTTTTTCGACTACGACGGCGACCGCGATCTCGACCTATTCCTGGTCAATAGCACCCGCCTGGAAGGCGACGATGGGGGCGCCACCAACCAGCTATACCGCAATCTGGGCCAGGGTCAATTCGAGGATGTGACTCAGTCGGCAGGCCTGGAAAAAAACGGTTGGGGCATGGGTACTGGTATTGGCGATTACGACAACGATGGGACCCCCGATTTGTACCTGACGTATTGGGGACCCAATATCCTCTACCACAACCAGGGAGACGGCACTTTTACCCCAGCCAGGGCCGGGGTCGCCGATGACCGTTGGGGCACCAGTGCGGCCTTTGGCGATATAAATGGCGACGGCCTGCTCGACCTATTCGTCGCCAATTATTTGCTCTTTGACCCGGATGACCCGCCCGGCGATGGCTTGCCTTGCAACGGTTGGAAGGGGCTGGAAGTCTATTGCGGCCCCCACGGCATGGAATCCCAGGCCAATATCCTCTACCGCAACGACGGCTACGGAACTTTCACCGATATAAGTACAGCCACCCAGATCGACCGCATAAAACGGCCCTCCCTGGGGGTCGTTATGGCCGATTTTGACGACGACGGCGACCAGGATATCTACGTAGCCAACGACGGCTTTGCCAACGAATTGTGGCGCAACGACGGCAGCGGCCTCTGGACCGAAACCGGGGCCGCCTCGGGAACCGCTTTTTCAGAAGACGGCCGGCCTCAGGCGGGCATGGGGGTCGCCGCAGGCGATTACGATAACGACGGCGATACCGACCTCTACGTCACCCATTTCTCCGATGACGTCAATACCCTTTACCAGAACAGGGGCAAGGGCACCTTCGTCGATCATACCGCCCAGGCCGGTTTGAGCGGTATAGTGCGCCCCTATTTGGGCTGGGGCGCGGCCTTTATCGATTTCGACAACGACGGCTGGCTCGATCTATTTGCCGCCAACGGCCATATCTATCCGCAGGTGGATCAACACCCTTCGGGCCCGCGCTATGCCCAGCCCAATCTGCTCTACCGAAACCGCGGCGGCCACTTTGTCGAAGTGGGCTCCCAAACCGGCCCCGGACTGACCGCCGTACAAGTAAGCCGCGGCACGGCGGTGGGCGATTACGATAACGACGGCGATACCGACCTGGTCGTGGTCAACCTCAACGGTCCCCCAACGCTCTTACGCAACCAAGGCACCTCGACCAATAACTGGTTGGGCCTGGAATTGGTCGGCCGCCCGAGCAACCGCGACGCTCTGGGAGCCCGGGTGCGGCTGTGGGCCGGCGATCTGGTGGTCAATCGCCAAGTGCGACGGGCCCACGGCTATCTGTCCCAACACGACAAACGCCTGCTGTTTGGCTTGGGGGCGGTAAGCGCCGTGGAAAAAGTGGAAATTCGCTGGCCCAGCGGCCATATCCAATACCTGATGGATCCCCCCCTGCGGCGCTATCTGGTCGTGGAGGAAGGTAGTGATTCCGTCGCCGCTTACACGGCCCCCAATCAGCCCACCCCCCCCCCCGTTGCGGCCCCCCCACCACAGGGACAGGGGGCTAGGCTCCCAGCCCCGGACCTGACCCCTTTCAAGGGCCCAGGCCTCTACCAGCGCGGCCTCGAATTACATCGCCAGAGCCGCCATCAAGAAAGCCTCCATTTCCTCCGTGCGGCACTGACCGCCCAACCCGAGGATAAGGGCATTTCCTACACCTTGGCCGGGGTTCTCTATTCGGGTCTGGGGCGTTCGGCCGAGGCGGCGGCACTGCTTGAAAAAAGCCTGGTGGCCAACCCGGACCACGCCCCCTTGCATTTGCTGTTGGGTGAGATTTATCTCGATTTGGACCAAGCCGAGCGCGCGGGCCAGACCTTGCGCCAAGGGCTGGAATTGGCCCCCAGCAATTGGGAAGCCCGGCACCGGCTGGGCCTAGCCCTGGCCCGCCAGGACAGCCTACAACAGGCGCTGGCCGCCTTTGCCCAGGCCAGCGCTCAGGCCCCCTGGCAGCCCAATCCCCATTTGCAGGCGGCCCTGCTACATCGACGCCTGGGCAATGAAGAGGCGGCGCAACAGGCCCAGACCCAATTCAATCTTCTGGAACCGACCGCCCAACGGGTGCAAACCTATCGCAAAGTCCTCGACGAATCGCCGCACCACCAACAGGTCCGCTATTTATTGGCATGCACGTATTTTGAACAAGGCCACACCACCGCCTCCAGGACCTGCTTTCAGGACCTCATCGACGCCGATTCAACCTATGCTCCGGCCTTCTACGGGATGGCTGCCTTAGTACATCAGGAAGGCGATCTTGAGCGGGCGATTGGACTCTACGAAAGAGCCTACAATCTGGATACCAGCCAGGTGGAAATACTGGGCGATCTGGGGCAGGCCTATTACCAAAAAGGGCGCTATGCCCATGCGGTGGGCGCTTTTCGGCTATTGCTGGAACAGCACCCAGATTGGGTAGCGCCCTGGGTGAAATTGGGCCTGACCTATGTCGCCCAGCAGCGTCTGGGGGAAGCCGGACAGGCTTTTAGACACGCTCTGGCGGCCGATTCAACGTCCTTTGCCGCCAGGGACGGCCTGGGTCGAGTCTACGCTACCCAGGGACGCTACGACCAGGCCATAGCGCACTGGCAGGCCGCCCTTAAATTGCAGCCGGGCAACACCCAGATTCCGCTCCTAATTCACATGGCCCAAGAGGAGTTGGCCCACCCCGACGGTTAGATCAATCTGCCGCACTGATGCGGATATTTAGCGGTATTTCCCCCGGAGAAACAGTAAAAACATCCGCACATCTTGGACACAATCTGATATTAGTCGGCGGTTAATGTCTGCAGAAACGCCTGGCGAATCCGTTGGGTTACGGGACCGGGCTGCCCGCGGCCGATTTGCCGACCGTCAATCCGCACCACCGGCATGGCCTCGGTGGTGGTGCCGGCGAGAAATACCTCGTCGGCCCGTAAATACTGATCGACACTCAAATGTGCTTCGGCCACCTCAATATCGCATGCCCGGGCCAATTCCAACAAAATGGACCGGGTGATACTGGGCAGAATATGAGGTCCTTCGGGAGCTGTCCAGACCGCCCCGTCGCGGACGCAGAAAGCGCTGGTAGAAGAGCCTTCGGTGACATGCCCCTCACCATTGACCAGGAGGGCCTCGTAGACGCCGGCGGCGGCGGCTTCCTGTTTGGCCAGAATATTGGCCAATAGGGCGATACTTTTGATATCGCAGCGCTGCCAACGCAAATCGGGTTGGGTGATCACTTCAACGCCGTTGCGGTAAAATTCGGCCGGCGGCCGGCGCACCTTTTTTACCGTCACCACGACCGTGGGCTCGGGCTTGGGTACGGGAAATTCGTGGTGCCTAGGCGCCACCCCCCGGGTCACCTGAATATAGACCAGGACATCGGTAAAACCACTGCGCTCAATGCCTTCCAAAACCAGCTCGTGCAAGCCGTAGGCTTTAATATCCAGCTCAATGTGCAGGGCCTCGAGACTGCGCTCAAGCCGCTGGTAATGGGCTTGGGCAGCAAAGAGTTGGCCCCCGTACGTGGCCAGCACTTCGTAGACCCCGTCGGCAAATTGAAAGCCCCGGTCCTCGATCGATACGACCGCTTCTTCCAGGGGCATGAAAGCGCCGTTGACAAAAGCTATTTCGGGCATTTTCACAAGCCCGAATACGCCCGCCAGAGGGCCCGGTAGTAGCGCATGATACGGACGCCATCTTCGTTTTCCGGGATTTCTGCCAGGATAAAGCCCTTGTACTGGGCCTTCTGCAACAGCTGGAAAAGCCGCGGCCATGGATAGTCATTCCACAATTCAGTTATATGCACCAGACCGATGCGCCCTTTGAGCAGGGCGAAATTGGCGTCGATAGAGCCGTCGACCATATCCTGCATATTAGAATTCCAACAGGCGTAGACGTTGTCGTGATCGGCGTGGTCTAATATGGTGCGGATATGGGGCGGTTCGCAGGTCACCCGGCCGTGCACTTCGAGGCGAATTTGGACCCCGTAATCCTGGGCGAACTGGCCGCATTCGCGCAGGCTTAATCCGATCTGTTCGAGGGTCTTTTCAATGGGGACCCCCTTATCGACATGCACCTTATTGGGCCTCACTTTAACACCTGGGGCGCCGACGTGGCTGGCCAATTTCACGTATTCTTTGGTGCCTTCAATCTGCTGCCGCAATTCACCCTGATCGACGGCGTCGTATTCAAAGGCACTGCCCAACCCCACCAGTTCCACCCCCGAATCGGCAAAACGCTCCTTGACCTGGGCCCGTTGCGCTGCCGTCAATTCCACTTCGATCCCATGGGCGTGGCTGGTGCGCGCCTCGACGCCCTCAAAACCAGTTTCCCGGCAATTTTTGATGATGGTTTCAATATCCCAACCCCTGGCCAGATTGTAGCTTACCAAGCCCAGACGCATGCTCAAACTCCTCCTTGTAATCTAGTTCAAACGGGTCTATCTGCCGCCAGACTAATCTTCTGAGCCGCTGAAAAGCTCGGTGCGAAACAGGCTCTTTTGCCGCTTTAAATAAGCCTGGCGGCTAAGAGCCGGTACGCTTTCCTGCAATATCTTAGTACCTTCCCGAGCCCCGTCAGCCAATAAGTCTACCGCCATCATGGCCAGGGCCTTGGCCGGAGCCAGATAGCCCGAATCGGGATCGGCGATATACCAGTTGGGTTCGTGGACGGCCCCGGCGGCCCCCGACATTTGCGGGTGCAGAACCGGCATTACTTGGCTCAAATCGCCGGCGTCGGTCGAACCGCCGCTGTGGGGAAAATCGCAGTAGCTGCCGGCCCCGAAAAGCTGTTCGCCGTTGGCGCGAAACAATTGGCACAGACCCGGGTCGTTGCGCAGGGGCATAAAACCGGGCACCGTCTCTATTTCCACCTGGGCCCCCATCGCCATGGCAGCCCCTTTCAAAGCCCGGTCCACCTTGGCCGCCGCGTCCAATATCGCCTCTTCACTCTTACCCCGGACGTAGGTTTCAAGACGGACCTCGGCCGGGACAATATTGACCAGATCCCCCCCTTTGGTAATAATGGGATGCACCCGGACGCAATCTTCGTCGCGGAAGGTCTCGCGCTGAGCGTTGATGGCGCTTAAGGCCAATTGCGCCGCATTGAGGGCGTTGACGCCGCGGTGCGGGGTGCCTCCGGCGTGGGCGGCACGGCCGATAAAACGGATATTCTTGGCGATAAAGCCGTTGCAGGAAGCTCCTACGCCAAAGGCCCCTTCCTGCCCCTCCCGGCTGCTGGTATGGATCATTACCGCCATATCGATATCATCGAAAAAACCCTGCTGGAGCAATTCGGGCTTACCCGCCAAAAAGGTCGTCTGTCCCTGGCGCACTAGACCCATGCGGTAATCAATTTCAACGTATTCCTCTGCCGGCACGGCAAAAAGGGCCACCGAGCCGCTCAAATGCGGCAGCACCCCGGCATCTACCAGGCCCATGGTGGCCCCCATCAAACCGGCGATCTGGGCGTTGTGGCCACAGGCGTGGGCGGCCCCGGTACTGGGATCGGCGCGGGGGTGGTCGGGCACCAAGAGCGCATCCAACTCGCCCATCAGCGCCAATCTGGGTCCGCTTTGGCCGCCGCGCAGGACGGCTTTGACGCCGGTGAGGGCCAGGCCTTCTTGGTATTCCAGCTGCAAATCGGCAAAAACTTCTTTTACCCGGTCGGCGGTGCGAACTTCTTTAAACCCCAGTTCAGGCTCGTCCATAATGGCCTCGCCCAATTCGACAATGCGGCCACGACGCTGGTCGATGGCCTGGCATACGGCCTTTTTTAGTCCTGCTCTGTCCAACACATCCTCCTAGCGCAGGGGCAGACCATTAATCAAGGCCTCATAGCCCACGTGGTCGAGACCGGAAAAAGGGGTCCCATTGAGATCGGGCCCCGCGACATTTAGCGCGCCTCCAATATAGGATAAGGCGTCCACCCCTTCCACATTGACCAGTTGGGCATTGCCGCTCAAGCGCATATCCCCGTCCACCCGCTGCAGCGATGCCAGCCCGGCCAAATTGAGCAACTGGGGGTTATTTGCAATAACCAGGTTGCCGCCAATGCGAACCACCCCTTCGAGCCCATCCAAAGAAGCCAATTGCGAGTCTTCTATCAACAAATGGCCGGCAATACTGCAGGAAGCCCATCCCACCCGTGCCAGCCAGTCGATATCCTCCTGACGGCCAATCCGATAAGCGGGTTGGGCGATGACCACATGCCCTCCTGCACCAATGCGCTCTTTGAGGGCGTCCAGCGAAGCCAGATCGAGGTGCGGACTGCCTCCCAGGCTGAGCGTATCCCCTAGGCTGGCCAAACTGGCCAGAGCGGTCAAACTGGCCAGCCTGGGGTTGACCGCCAGCACCAGGCCGCCACCGATACGGCGCAAATTTTCCAACCCCTGCAGACTTTGCAAATAGGGGTTGTCTTTGATAACTAGATCGCCGTCGATGGCTTGCAATCCCTTCAGGGCCTGCAAATTAGCCAGCTCGGTCCAGCGAATATCCAAGCGCCCCGTCAAGCTGTATGAGGCACCGCCCAATTGCGCCAGATGGGTCAGATCGTCCGCCTTCTCCACCTGGAAACTGCGGTCCAAAACTATATGCCGCCCCCCCCCTTCAGCTTTTGGCGCCACTGGGCCAGGGCCTCGCCTTCCAGGCCCAACCCCTGGCCCAAAACCAGGGTATCCCCCAGACTCAAACCGTCCTGCCCCAACGGGTCGAGGTGCGTCAATTGGGGATTGTCGCTCAACACCATGCGCCCTTGCACCGATGTTAGCCCCCGCAATCCGGCCAATTCAGCCAATTGCGGGTTGCCGACAATGAATAGGCCGCCTCCCAGACTCTTCACCTCTTGCAGTCCCTGCAGGCTCTGCAGACCTTTATTGCCCACAATAACCAGCGACCCGTCGATCCCTTCCAAGCCCTGTAAATCGGTCAAATTGGCCCACTCCATCCCGGCAATGACCAGGCTTCCACCCAAACGGTAGGCCCCGCCCCCCAATTCGCGGAGACGGGTGATATCGGCTGGGCCGGAAAGGCGGAATTCCGTTTCGGCGACAACGGTGAAAGGGTTCCCCACCTGACGCCGCCATGCCAGGGTGGATTGGCGGTCGAGTTGGGGGTTATTGCCCAATACCATTTCGTTTTTTTTGAGCCGTTTGATCCGGGCCAGCCCATCGATATGTTTCAGACTAGGGTTGCCCTGCAATACCACCGGCCCGCCCAACCCCTTCAAATCCTCCAGGCCATCTAAATTGGCCAGTCTCGAATTCTGCTGCAGATAGAGTCCCCCGCCTATCTTGCGCAACCGCTGCAAACCCGCCAAACTGCGCAACGCCCCGGTGCCCTCTAAGCGCAACGAGCCGCCAATGGCGGTCAGGCCCTCAAGTCCTTTGAGACTGGCCAATTGGTCCCCCCGGACCAGTAAACTGCCCTCCAAGCGGTAGGAAGCGCCCCCTAATTGCGCAAAGCGCTTAATGTCGGCCGGAGAAGCAAGGCGGTACAAGGGGTTCGTTATTACGCCTTCTTCGGGCGTTTGCTCCTGCTCCTGGATCTCAGTCTGCAGCAATGGATTGCCACCCACGATCCACTTGAAGTTCTTCCCTTCCAGGCTTCCCAAGCTGGCCAAGTGGGGATTATTTTTGACGATGGCATTACCCGCCACCTGGCTCAATCCAGCCAGACCGGCCAGACTGGTCAAAACGCTATTGCCCTCAATGCGCAGACTGCCGCCAATGCGGCGCACACCGCTCAAGCCGGACAGGCCGGTAAGGCGGCGACTCTGCTCGACGACCAGATGGCCATCCACCGCCTTCAAACCTTCCAGACCGGCCAGCCCTTCCAACTGATCCCCCGAAACCACCAACGTGCCTGCCAGGCTAAATGCCGCCCCGCCCAACAGCTCCAGCGCCCGCAGTTGGGTGGGGTTATTTATTCGGTACAGGCTGTCGGTCAAAACTATTCTCACCGCCCCGACGCGCTTGCGCAACGCCCCCCAAATGGCGGGATCGATGGCTCCGTTGCCCCCCAGAACCATTTCGCCGCCTATTCTGGCCACCCCCTCCAAACCATTCAGTTGCTGTAATTGGGGATTGTCGCGCAATACCAACCGATCCTCAATCGAGATTAGATTGAGCAGCCCCCCCAGGCTAGCCAAATTTCCATTTTCCTCTATGTACAGCCCGCCGCCGACAAAAAACAGATTCTCCAGCCCTTCGGTCCCCTTGAGCACTTGATTGCCGCGCAAATGGAGGGAGCCCCCGATCTTTTCCAAGCCGCCCAATCCCTGCAGCCGGAGCAGGACGTCGTTGTCTTCGACGATCAGTCCCCCAGCGACCTCTTGCAGGCCTTTTAACCCCTCCAGGCTGGCCAAACGGTTGTTGCCGCGCACAATGATATCACCGCCCACAGCCTGGAGCCCCTCCAAACCGGCGAGATCCTCAAGTTGGGTGCTGTCAATGCGTAAATCGCCGGGGATCTTGTATTGGGGGCCGCCCCAATCGGCCAGACGAGTGATATCCTCCGGGCCGTTTATGGCGTAGAGAGAATCGGCCGTAATGGCCCCATCGACTGGTGTGGTTTGCTGCTCGGCTTCTTCCACCGCGCAGCCCAGGGCCAGGGCGACCAGCCCCAAGCAGCAGAGCAAGATCCGGCCGTTTTCAGGTCTCGATAAGCGCATAAGCCTATCCTGTGGGCAAAACCCCAATTGCTTCACCCCGTTCATAGCTAAGCGCATCAACAATCATGCGCACGATATCGTACTGCGGCTCAAAACCTAGCAGTTCGCGGGCCTTGGAGAGATCAAATTCGTAATAGGTGGGATTGCCCCCCACCTGGACCTCAAGAGGTTCAATGCGGCGTATTTCGGCCAACCGGTATACGGCTTGGTCCCAGGTAAAAGCGGCCGGGCCGGCCAATTGGATTATTTCCCCGGCCGCCCGCTTTTTGCCCAGAGCACAGACGCAACCGGCGACAATATCGCGGACGTCGGCCACGTGTTTCTTATAGCTCCGGCCGTTTTCGTCCTGCAGCACCAAAAGACGCTCTTCGCCCTTCCACAAGGCGGCCAATTCGGGCCGGCTGTCTTTCATTTTACTCAGGTAGAATTGGGGGAAGTGAAGAATTTCTCCGGCTCCCAACACCATGGCAAAACGCAGCGACGTAGTGGCCAGTCCATAACTGCGCCAGTAGGTCTGGCACATTTGTTCGCCCAGGGCCTTGGACAGGGCGTACCAGCCGCCCGGCTTTACCGGTTCCTCTTCGCCGATTGGGTGGTCCATGCCGCCGGGTATATACTTTTGGAATAAAGCGTCGCTGCTGGCAAAGATGAACTGGCCGACGCTTTCCTGGTACCGGGCCGCCTCAAGCATATTGAAGGTGCCGCGGACATTTATCTCGAAATATTCCTCGTCGGTGAACGGCCCGCCTCCCTGGAAGGCGGCCCCCAAGTGATATATCGCATCGACGCCAGCCACCGCCCGCTCCACATCGGCCCTTTCCGTCAGACTGCCCTGTTGTAATTCAACCCCCAGCCCGGCCAATTTCTCCTGCCGTTGGTCGCGGCCCCAAACCAATCCTCGCACCTGATGGCCCAACTCCTGTAGGGAAACAGCGACATTGGCGCCGATACGCCCGGTGATACCCGTTATTAGAATTTTCACATTAACCCCCTATCCCTTTGCTGCGATCCCATGGCCCAAGTCTGTGGGGTCCACTTGCCCCTGCCTGCGGCCGGCCACTCATTGAAATTTTATCCCTTTCCAGCTGCATTGAATCCAGAAAGCTATATCATAATGATTTGGGCCCCTTGTTGGCAATGGCGACCTACGCCCGGTTGGCACGGCCTCCCGGCCTTTTTTGCAACAATCAGCCAATGAACACCTGGTGGCAGCCCCCTAGCCCTTAGAGAGATCACTCCAATACAAAGGAAAACGGCACGGTCACCCATACCGATACCGGCTGGTCATTTTGCACTGCCGGATAAAAACGCCATTGGCGGCAAGCCCGGCGCACTACCTGGTGAAAAGCCCGGTGGCCGTCAATGGCGCCAATATGCCGCACCTTGCCGGCGGAATCGACCAACAGACGCACATAGACCCGCCCCTCCAAGTGCGCCTGCCGCGCCAGGTCGGGATATGCGGGGGCCACCCGGTGGGCAATTTGGGGCGCTTTTTCCACTTGCCACAACTCCACCGCCTCTTCTTCCTCCAGCACGGCCCAGTCATCAACCAGGGCGGCGGCTTGTTGATCAACCAGCAGGACCCTCCGTTGCGGTGCTACTATGCCTCTATCAGAGGCCAATTCGACGCTGGGCGGCGGTGGCGACGCCAGCGTCTGTAGCGTCGGGGGCATATGCTCCAGGATCAGTTCCGTCCGGGGCCGCTCAGGCGGCGACCAGGCGGCAAAATCGAATGCAGGTACCAAGGCCAAGAACGCCGCATGCAGTAAGACTGAGCCCCCCAGCCCAACTACCAACCAGTGGCCGTAGGAGCGTTTGAGATCGGCCTCCGGTGATTTGCCGCGAATCATGGTCAGTCCCCCTTTTGCAATTGCTGCAGATATTCAATCACCTGTTCATTTTCGACCACATCGCCAAATTTGGCGTCGATATCGAACAAATTCCACTCGTGCGCCGCGGCGGCCCGGTCCTGTACCCCCTGGCGCGGCACAATGGCGCGCAGACGGTAGGCTCTGGCGTCGGTAGCCGATGCCCGGACACAGGCACTGGTGGAACAACCGGTGATAATCAGGGTATCGACCCGGTGCTCCACCAGATACGGGGCCAAGTGGGTGCCGAAAAAGGCGCTGGCGTTTTCTTTGTAAATAATGAAATCGCCCGCCTCGGGTTGCAACCGGCTATCGATCTGGCAGGCCCTTTCGTCCCAGGGCCTATACTCTTTGTGGCCGGGACGGGCGAACATCGGGTCGACATCGTCCTGGCGAAAGGGCGAAGTCGTATAAATAACCGGCACGCCCTGCTGCCGGCATGCCGGCAGCAGCTGCAAAATCCCCTCCACCGCCGCGTCGAGGCGTTGCGATCCAGTGGCGTAAGCCGGATCGGTCCAACCATAAGCCATATCAATAACGAGTAGAGCCGGCCGCTGGCCAAAGCCGAACTCCATGCGGAAAATACCGTGCTCTTGGTAATACGACCGGACTGAATCGATGGCTGCATGCACCTGTTCCATATCCATGGTCTTGCTCCCTAGGTATAGAGCCGCAGGGGCTGGGGCAAAGGGCGTTTAAAAGGCGAAATTTATAATCGGTAAAAAGCCGTAAGGTTCACCGCTTTTATTGAAATTGAGCAGGCCAATCTGCAAGCCGTTGAGCTGCTCGGTGAAATTTATTAAGCCCAACTGAAAACCGTTCATATCGCCGGCCGAATTATAGGCTGAAATGCCCTGGAACCCCGTGAAACTGCCGTGGGTAATGGATACGAAACCGTCCTGCCAACCGACAAAATCGCCGCCGACGATATGCACGAGCCCATATTGAATACCGGTGGCATTGCCGTCGACCAAGTTGACCAGACCGTATTGCAACCCGGTTAAATCGCCTGTGAGTTTGTTGACGAGACCAACATCTAGCCCCACCAGATCGCGGTTGATCCCGTAAATAAGATTGAGCCGCAAGCCGTTGATGGATTCATCGGGCGAGACCAACTGGGCTGGGCTGAACAAACTCACCTGGATGGGTTTTCCCTGGCCCCAAACAGCGGCCGGCAGCAATAAGCCCAGCAGAAGGGCGTATCTTTTCATGGGTAGCCTCCATTCTATTTTTAACTGCGAATATCCGCTTAGCGTCGTTCCAAGACAAAGATATAGGGGTAAACCCCTCCGGTCTCTACCGCCCGCATGGCGAGTTGGCGAAATTTGTCTTTATAACCCCGGAAAGCTTTGCTAAATGCGTTCCTTTTGCCCACTAATAATACGACCCGCCCCTGGGCTTCCAACAGGGCATAGGCCTGTTCGAGGAAGCGGCTGTAGAGATGATGAAAATCGATATGTCGTCCCAGCGCTTTGCCAAAGGGCGGGTTGGCGACCAGGGCGTCAAAACGCTGTTGCGGCAATAGGCCGGTCAGCCGGCGGGCGTCCCCTTGGTGTATCTCGATCCGCTGTTGCAGCCCCAAATCGGCAATATTGAGCCGCGCCCCAGCCACTGCATCCGGGTCAAGGTCGACGCCGACCAGGGAAAGATGGGGAAAAACCTGCGCCGCCTCAATGAGGATACTAGCCGAGCCGCAAAACGGATCGAGCAGCGCCCCCTTGGCCCCTTCGTCAAAGCCGGTCCACTGCAACAGGGCATAGGCCATTACCCCTTTGAGGCCGGCGCGGGGCTGGTACACTCGCCAGTAGCGCTTGCTCAGACTGCGTCGGGTTTGTTGCAGGCTGCACACCACCCGCGAATCGAAAACGTCGACCCGTACATTGTACTGGAAGTCCTGCAAAGCTACTTTGGCGCCGTAGCGCTGGGCCAACACGGCGCCGGCCCAGCGCTGCACATCCATACTGGAAAAATCGTGTTGGCCACTGCGACGCGATGTCACCCGAAAAGGTGTCTTGGGGCCCATCCCGGGAATGTCGAGATTGGTCACCATTTCGACAATGCCATGCTGCGGTTGGTCGGCCACCAAATCGGCCACCCCAAGCAAGCGAAAAATATGGTGTATAGAGCGCATCTGCCGCGCTATTGGGGCCCATTCTTCCCAAAGTAGGCTCAGCCCTACGGCCACGTGGCCGCCATAGCCCAAAGGGGTCGGCACATAGAGGCCTTCAAACCCCTCCGCCTGCAGCCGCCGCCTGGCTTCGTTCACGACGATCTCCTCCAACCCCATATTGGTGGTCAAAAGAGCCCAGGATTGTTCTTCCAGGTTTATGTGATCTATAGCCGAGGGGGCCATTGGGTCCCCTGCTGTTGTTTTCTTGCCCATAGGTGGATTAATTGCTATTATGCCCTTGTCAGTGCCATACACCCTGCCACCAGGCTTTGCCAATGAATAAATTCCTCGATCTTTTTGGCTTGCGCAGACGGCGCGAAATCCGCTTGTCCGCTGAGTGGTTCATCGATGTTCAGGTCAAGAGTACGGACCGTTACGTCGGTTTTTTCTCCCGCGATATAAGCCCATCGGGCCTGCGGCTGCACGGACGCAGCTCCGACGATTTTAGCCGTTTGCTCGACGACAACGGCCGGGCCGGCATGCGCCTCCGCGTACCTGGATCGGGTTCCCCGCTCAACCTTGAGGCGCAATTGCGCTGGGGCACCTCTGAAGCAAACGGCTTCCTCACCGGCTGGCTGTTTACCAAAATCGATTCCACCAGCCAGAAGGCCCTGCGTGCCTATATCGACGCCCATCCCCAAGACCATCTCAAAGCCGATTGATCAGCCATGCATCCCGATTGTCTGCAATACCAGCTGTCCCAGACACTGCAAAGCAAATTCGAAGACGAGGGGTATTTGCACCTGGAACAGGTCCTTGCACCCGAGCAAATTGCCCCTTTGGAAACGACAACCGACAGCATCTGGGAGCGTCAAAAAAGCCTGGGCTTAGGCCCCGACGAGAACCTGTTCTACCCCAATTTCGTCGGTTCGCAACAATGCTTCGTCGATTTGCTCGATCACCCCCGGGTGTTCCCCCTGGTCTGGGGGCTGCTGAGCTGGAATATTCAGCTCTACCACTCGCATCTGGGCGTCACCCCCCAGGAAGGAGAAGCGGGCCAACCCCTTCCCGCCCGCCTCGGTTTTCACCAGGACAGCGGCCGGGTCAACCAGGAATTGGAGGGCCATCCCCGCCCCCGCCTTTCGCTCAAGGTATCCTTTTGGCTCAGCGACTGCTCCGAGGAAGGCCGCGGCAATTTCTACATTGTCCCCGGCAGCCATCTCAACGACGATCTGCAGCGCCCCGAACAAGGCCTGCCCGAGGGGGCCATTCCCGTTTTGGCCCGCCCCGGCGACGTCGTATTCTTTGACCGCCGCCTGTGGCACGCCCGCAGCCCCAATCATTCCCCCATTGTCCGCAAGGTGCTGTTTTACGGCTATGCTTACCGCTGGTTGCGCACTAAAGACAATATGACCGTATTGCCCCACCTCTACGAAAGTTGCAGCCCCATTCGCCGCCAGCTGCTGGGTGGGGGCACCAAGGCCAACGGCTTCTTCTCGCCCACCGACGAGGACGTGCCCCTCAAGGTCTGGCTCGAAGAGCACAAGGCGGCCACCCCGGTTTAAAGGCTGCCCAACTCTTGACGCAATGCCTGCCCCACTGCTTCTTCCTCCCCCTCCTGCAGGGTGTGCGGATGGACGCGCAGATGCGCCCCCACATCCCGAGCAAAAGCGTACACCGGCTCGTGGATAAGCTGTACCGCGATGCGCGGTTGCCCTGCTTTAAGACGGACCTGGACCTGTTGGTGACTAGCCTGCCGGACATTTTCATCCCACTGGATGGCCAGGTGCGGGATCAATTGGCCCAGCCCATAGGGCATTTGCCGCCACAGCTGGACATGAGGGACCTCTTGCAGATGCCGTTCTATCGTATTTAGGCGGCCGTCCCAACAGGCCCTATCGGCGTCGTGGTCGCGCTCGCTATACAGTTCCAGAGCCCGCACCAGACCGACGATTTCCTCTTTGCCCGCTTTCATGCCGCGCCCCACCCCCATATTGGGGCTGTCGTGCAACCGGCAGGCCTCAACCATATCGGCCCGGCCCAGGACCAGGCCGCTGGCTTGGGGGCCGCGCAGGGCTTTGCCGCCGCTAAAAGCGACCAAGGCGGCCCCTTCGTCGACAAAGCGGCGCAAATTCTCCAGCGGCGGTATTTCGGCGGCGGCGTCGACAATGACCGGCACTCCGGCTCTGGCCGCCCGTTCTGTGACCTGGGGCAAGGTCGGTACCCCGGCGGGACAGAACCAGGAAAAAGTATAGAATACTCCGGCCAAATCATCCCGTTGTAAAATATCCTCGAGGCCTGCCAGACTATCGTCGACTTCGACGAATTGCCCCCCCGCCAACCGCAACGCCTGGTCAAAGCCGTTACGATGCGCCCGAAAAGCGGCGAACTTGCGCCGCAGCCCTGCCGTATCGGGCAATTGTCTAATCTTGTCGCCCTCGGTACCGGCCATACAGGCCGCCGCCATCAGGGCAATGCCGGCCGTGGCGCAGGCGCAGATATGGGCCGCCTCGACGCCGACCAATTCAGCGGCGCGGCGACCGGCGCCCCGGTGCAATTCCTCCATATCGACAAAGTGGCGACTGGCCGCCTCCATGGCCTCCACCACTTCCGGCAACATCACCGAGCCGCTCATCCGCGTCAGCGTCCCCGCCGCGTTGATCAGGGGTTCCACCCCCAAGGACCGATAGATATCCATCCTCAACCCCGCCAGCAGCTTTGCGGTTGCCCACTGGCCGCCGATTGATTGGCGGCAAGGCATACCGCCGCCGATTTGAGACCTTCGCGATAATCGCACAGAATGGACCCTGGCTGGCCGCTTTGCACTGCTTCGACAAAGGCCGCGTCGATATCCTGCACCTCCTGGGGCAACTCACTCAAATCCAACGCCGCGGCCGGGCTGACGCTGACTTCGGCGGCTACCTCGATGACGGCGTCGCGCAAAACGACGCGGAAATCCGAACGCCCGCCGCCCTGGGTCAGGGCGCAACTGGTCGAAATATACCCTACCGCGCCGCTGGTGAATTCGATATTGACCACTTGGGCGTCGGGGATAGTCATATTGGCAATATCATCGGTGACCTGGCGACCATAGCGGGCATGCACCCGGGCGATATCGCCCACCAGCCAACGCATGGCGTCAATCTGGTGAGTCGCCATCTCCACCAGTTGCCCCCCCGATTTTTCGTACACTCGCCACCAATGGTTGTCGTCTCCGGGGATACCGCCCCAGCGATTGGCCGCCACCAGGGCCACTTGCCGCCCCTGCAAGAGCTGCCGGGCCCCTTGCCAGGGGGGCCGGTATCGCAGCGAATAACCGACGCTGGAGAGAATCCCTGCCTTTTCAACCTCGGCGAGAATTTCCAAGCCCTGGTCCAGATCCATCACCACCGGTTTTTCAACGAATAGATGCACCCCCCTGCGGGCGGCCAAGACTTCGGCCTCTTCGTGGGCAAAGGGGGGCACGCATACGTACAGGGCGTCAATATCGGCCTCGTCCAGGAGCCGGCTGTAATCGGTATAGGGCGTACCGCCAAATTTTTCCACCGCTTCCTGCACCCGTTCTTCGACGACATCGCACAGGGCCGCAATTTGCACCTCTTCCATCTCCTGCAAACGGCCTAGGTGGGCCTGGGCAATACCGCCCGTACCGACAAATCCTATCTTCACCATCTGTAGTCTCCTCCTCTTAAGCTCCGGCAATACGTGGCATAGGCAGCGGTTCTTTGCCCAATTCGGCGTCGAGCATTTTGGCGGTCAATTCGGCTTTCAATTGGGCGTGCAGGGCACTATCCCACAAATTGCTCACTTCGCCCGGATCTTCCTGCAAATCGAATAGTTCGCCGTACGGACGCCGGTAATAAACGGTCAGTTTATAGCGCTGATCGACATACGTTTTGTGGTGGATACTGGTGGGTTCGTGGCGGTTTTCCACCACCGCGTGGTCGCGGCCCGGATCCCCTTGCCCGCACCAGGCCCTACTCTGGTCGACCCCCGCCATGGCTTCTCCACCCGACAGGCCGCAGGCCCCCAAAAAGGTCGGCGCCAGATCGACCAGCGACTGAATCGCCTGGCTCTGGTGCCCGGCGGCTATGCGCCCGGGCCAGCGGCTGATAAAAGGAACCCGGATCAAATCCTCGTAGTGGAAAGCCCCTTTGGCGTTGAGCCCGTGCTGGCCAAAGAAATGGCCGTGGTCCGAGGTGAAGACCACCAGGGTATTATCGGCCAACCCCAGCTCTTCGAGGCGGTCGAGGATGTGGCCGATATAGTGGTCCATCATGGAAATCATGCCGTAGTAAATGGCGATATTTTTGGCCATTTCGTCGCGGTCGTGCAAATGCGAGCTAAACCCGTGCATGCCAAAGCCACTCTGGCGCCAGGCGGAAAAATCGGGTTTGGCCTCTTGGGTCATGGCAAAGTGCGATGGGTTGGCCTCGTGTTCCTCGGGGGTAATCTGGGGTACTTCGATTGTGGCCGGATCGTACATCGTATCCCAGGGCTCGGGCACCAAATAGGGCGGGTGTGGATCGAAAAAGGAGGACCACAGGAAAAAGGATTCATCGCGATCCTTGTACCCTTGGAGAAAATTTCCGCTCTCCTCGGCGATCCAGGTATTGTAGTGGTATTGTTCGGGGATCAGCCATTTGTGCTTCTGGGTGGTATTGGTGCCGGTGGGTGGGCGGTAGTAATCGCGCCAGTTGTGGCAACCCTGCTCCTCCATCCAAATGGCGTAGTGCTGGCCGACGTGGGCCTCGTCGGCGTGGTTTCGGGCCAGGCGGACATCCTCAAAACCGTAAAAGGGCTGGTCAAAGCCACGCCAAAAATCGAGATCCTGCAAAATGGGGTACGATTCAAGCGAGGCATGTTCTGCGGTTTCCTGCAAAGGCTGGAAATGGGCCTTGCCCACCAGGCCGGTGCGGTAGCCGGCGCGGCTAAAATCCTCGCCCACTGTATGCACCTTCTCGTCGAGTTTGGTGCCCAGCGACCAGGCCCCATGCTGCGAAGGGTAGAGCCCGGTGATAATTGACGAGCGCGTCGGGGTGCAGGTTGGATTGGGGCAATAGGCCCGGTTGAATAAGGTCCCCTCCCCGGCCAGCCGGTCGAGGTTGGGCGTTTTCACCTGGGGATTGAGGCGGCCCAGGGTATTCCAGTGCTGCTGGTCGGAGGTGATAAGGAGGATATTGGGGCGGTCGTTGTCCATAGCGTTCCTTTGGGTGGTTATAGGTCTATGCGTTTAGGATAGGGATAGTCGTCTTCTCTGTCTACCGCCGGGCCTGAGTTACCCCGTATTGCCAGGAGTTGCCCTGAAGCCCAATTTCTAGCTGCACACCTTCCCGAATCTAAGGAGCCCTTATGGCCGATCAAATCGACCCGCAACAGCGGCAGGTGCCCAATATCCCCCCCGCCGACCAGCGCCTCAAAGCCATTATCGATAGCGATTGCAAAAACGAAATCGACGACCAGTGGGCCATAGCCCTGGCCCTCTTGGCCCCCGAGCGCTTTGCCATAGAGGGCTTTGTCGCCGCCAATTTCGACAACGACTGGGGCGGCCCCACCGGCATTGAAGCCTCGGCGCGAGAAATTGAGCGGATCCTGGAAAAGGCCGGGATGGCCGGCCGTTGGCCCGTTTTGCAAGGCTCCCATCCCATGCAGTACCGCGCCGAGCCAACCCTTTCGGAAGGCGTCGACTTCATTGTCGAACGGGCCCGGGCGGCCACCCCCGAGGAGCCCCTATGGGTTATTGGTCTGGGGGCGGCCACCAATATGGCATCGGCTTATTTGCTGGCCCCCGATATTGCCGATCGGGTGGTTGCCTTTTGGCATTTGCGCACCCGCTGGCCCGAGCAATGCTGGAATTTCAACGTCTTTGGTGACCCGCGGGCGGCGCGTCTGCTATTCGCCTCGCCGCTGGCCTTTGTCCTTTTTGACACCGGCACTCATCTGACCTGTCCGCTGGAGGAATCGGCCCAGCGGGTGGAGCCCCACGGCGACTTAGGCGCCTATTTGCACCAGTACCGCCACACCAATGCCCATTGGTCCAACCCCGACAAGGGGTTTTTCGATCTGGGCGATATCGCCGCCCTGCTGGCCCCCGAATTGGCCACCTGGGAAGAAGTGGATTGTCCCCGGGTCGATCAGGATCTGTCCTACCGCTTTGAAAACAAACTGGGACGCATCCTGCGCTGCGGCGATATAGATCGCGACGGCACTTTCGATCTGCTCTACGACAGACTGGCAACGCATTTTCCCGCCCGCACCTGAAGGCCGCTTATTACCTGCAAACTGCCATTTACCCGCCCCCTCTGAGGCCAGCCCGATGAATCGATTATTGCCGACCGCCCTACTCTGTCTCACCGCCGCCACGGCTCTTTTTGCCCAGTCGCCCCCCTACGGCCTGAGCCAACGGGTCGCCAACGAATCGTTTTTAGTCACTACGGGAGGGGAATCCCTCGAAGAAATGCAACTGGTCGAGGCGTTTCCTGAGCTCTTTTTCGAGCGCCCCATTTTCCTCACCCACAGCAACGACGGCAGCAACCGTCTGTTCGCCGTCGAGCAGTCGGGGGTTATCCGCGTCTTTAACAACCATCGGGAAACCAGCCAGACGCTCATTTTTCTCGATATCCGCAGCCGCGTCAACGACGGCCCCAATGAAGCCGGCCTGTTGAGCGTGGCCTTTCATCCCAACTACCGCGACAACGGCTTGTTTTTCGTCTACTACAATACCGGCAATCTCAAAACGCGGATCAGCCAATTCAGCGTCTCGGCCAATCCCGACAGCGCCGCCGTAGACAGCGAGCGCATCCTCTTTGAGTTAGAGCAACCGGCCGGCAATCACAACGGAGGACAAATTGCCTTTGGTCCCGACGGTTTTCTCTACATTGGCCTGGGCGACGGCGGCGGCGGCGGCGACCCTTTCCGCACCGGGCAGGATCTGACTTCGCTGTTGGCGACCATTATGCGGATTGACATAGACAGCCAAGATGAAGGGCTGGAATACGCCATTCCCCCCGACAATCCATACGTCGGCAACGACCAGGGGTGGCGCCCAGAGATCTGGGCCTGGGGCCTGCGCAATCCCTGGCGCTTCAGCTTTGACCGGGTCACGGGCCAGTTGTGGGCCGGCGATGTAGGCCAAAATCGCTGGGAGGAAGTCGACCTGATCGAAAAGGGGGGCAATTACGGTTGGAACCGAATGGAGGGGTTTCACTGCTTTAGCGGCGACTGCGAGCCGGAACTCTTCACTCCCCCTGTACTTGAATACGACCACGACGCCGGCCGTTCCATCACCGGGGGCTACGTATACCGGGGCCCCCGTCTGCCGCAATTATACGGAGTTTATCTGTACGCCGATTTCGTCACCCGCCGCGTCTGGGGCTTGCGCTGGGAAGAGGGCCAGCTGGTCGATAATCGCTTGCTGGCCATAGTCCCAGGCAATGTCTCCAGTTTTGGCGAGGACGAATCCGGTGAAGTCTACGTCGTCACCCTCAACGGCGCCATCTACCGCTTTGAGCCGGCCGACCCTGAGGCGCCCCCGGGGACAATCCCCGCCACCTTGGCCCAATCCGGTCTTTTCGCCGATCCCACCACCCAAAGCCCGGCCCCGGGTCTTATTCCCTACCAAGTCAATGCTGAATTGTGGTCGGACGGAGCCGCCAAGACCCGCTTATTGGCTCTGCCGGGGATCAGCCAGATTGACTTTTCGGCGGATGGTCCGTGGGATTTTCCCGCCAATACCGTGGCCGTCAAGAATTTTTACCTGGAGATGGAGGCGGGACAACCCGAGAGTCGCCGTATTGTCGAAACCCGATTGCTGGTCAAGCGCGCACGAGGGCCGCTGTGGGACGGCTTTTCCTATATGTGGAACGACGACGGCAGCGATGCGGTATTGCTGGAAGGGGCCGCGAGCCGGGAGTATACCATTGACGATCCCCAGGCCTCGGGCGGTACCCGCAGCCACCGCCACGATTTCCCCTCACGGCAGCAATGCGCCGCCTGCCACACCCCGGCCGCCGGCTATGTATTGGGGTTGAATACGGCTCAGCTCAACCGCGATTACGACTACGACGGCGTGGCCGATAATCAATTGCGCAGCTATAACCATATTGGCTTGTTCACCGATGATATCGGCGAAGATACGGCGGTCTTGCCGCGCCTGCCCGGGCCTTTTGCTAGAGAAGCCGATTTAGCGCAACGAGCCCGGGCTTATCTGGCCGCTAACTGCAGCCAGTGCCACCGCCCCGGCGGTCCCGTGCGCACCGACCTCGATTTGCGCTTTGGCACCCCATTATCGCAGACCCAGGCGTTGGGCGTGCCCCCGACTCTAGCTGATATGGGGCTTGTCGAACCATTTCTGATTGCCCCCGGACAGCCCGAGCAATCAGCCTTGTATTTGCGCCTGCTCAACCTAGAGCCAGAGCGCATGCCGCCCCTGGCTTCAAATCGCATCGACGAGGCCGGCGCCCAACTGGTTGCCGCTTGGATCGAAAGCCTGGGCGATCCCACCGCCATTGAGAAAGAAAACGACCTACCCCAGACGTTCAGCTTGGAACAGAACGCCCCCAATCCCTTCAATAGCTCCACGCTCATCCCCTTTAGTTTAGCCCGAGCTGGACATATTGACTTAGCCCTGTACAATTTGGCCGGACAACGCGTCGCCACTTTATTGAACGCATATCGGCAGGCAGGCTCTTACAGCTTTATTTGGGTTGGACGGGACGAACAGGGACAGGGGCTGGCTTCGGGGGTCTATTTCTACCATTTACGCTTGGATGGACATCTGCAGAGGCGCAAATTGATGCTGGTGCGTTAAAAGATATAAGAGATTGGTTTTACATAAATCTTAGTTTTCCTATCAAAGCGTGATAATGTATTTTATCGGGCTTTGAGCCCCTATAGCGGCCTAGAGTTATATTGGACAGTGGTTTGGGTTAGTTTATCGCCCAACAATGAGGAGACTGTCTGATGGCTGAGCACAAATCAACGCGAGAAAATGGACGCTTTTCCGTCCAGCGGAAAT
>WLWI01000870.1_pt1 | contig 26561 bp, 24 predicted proteins | sample 6701501 | NCBI WGS metagenome assembly WLWI01 (sample SAMN12718690, study PRJNA515312) | sponge metagenome | isolation source: marine sponge | host: Mycale hentscheli | place: New Zealand: South Island, Marlborough, Capsize Point | collected 2014-11-01 | reverse complement strand
CGGTCAAGAGCTTTGAGGGCGTTAGAAACTCCAGAAGAAAAATTAGTAAGGAGAGAGATAAGAAATGAAAAAGACAGGGTAAGGAGGAGGAGAGCTAAAACGAAACAGAAACAGGTAGCAAAGTAAAAAATCTTTCTTTTTGAAAAGCCATTAAATGCTCTTAGCCACATCAAGCATGCATGGAATAGCTGCAATTATTAAGTAAGTAGTGTCACGATATATTTCGGACGCTAATGTCACCATTTCAGTAAGCCTGTCTCAGCTTGTAGAAGAAGCCTCACGCGCATGCGCACTGAGGCTAGGGGTCTCTAATCATCCCCCCCCATCAAGACAGCATTTCCCCCCCTCAAACAGTAAGTAAGGGGTAGCACTTGCTGTTAGTACTTCTAGCTATCTGGTAACATGTAGCTCTTTCACATGTTTTAGATTCAGTTGTTAATGAATTACAACTGGCACATATAAAGGTATCATAATGGTAATAGAAGTTTTTCAATGTAGGAAGCTGAATGATATTGGAACACAATTAATAATAACAACAATGTTAAGATAACCTCCACATGGTGTAATTAGTAGGAATTAATGCATAACCACTAATGAAAATAGTGATTTCCCTGAGTAGTCACATCAAGTCCTAATTATCTGTTTGTGTAAACATGAAAATTTTAGTGAGAAAAAGCAAACATACCAACATGAAGTGGGAAGTTTAAAAAATTGGTGAGCATATAAACAAATAATAATATAGAAATGCCAGCATCAAATGTTAAGAAAAGAAAGCAAACAAATAAAATGAACTTTTTCTTCCTATTCATTCACGCAGCCCAAGTTGTGAGACCTTCCGTTGAGCATACTGCATCACAATCATGCTACATCCATTGGCCACGAAGCTACGCAAAGTACCTGGCCATATTCCTCGATACAGGCCCAGCACTCCACCTCTCTCACCGGCCACTATCTTGAGCCTGCGCCAGAGTGACAGCTTGGCCTCGTCACTATGCTGACCCTGTACCTGTGACTTCATGTATTCCAGAGGCCATACCACCCACCAAGCAAGTGTGGCAGCAACACCCGACATGAGGAATGGACCGATGAGGGGACGCTTGAACAAGTCCGCACAATGACGTCTGTAGGAGTCCACTAGAATGAAGTATGTACACATAAGTCCCATAGTACGCAGCCAAGTCACCGAGAATCCTGTGTATACATGCCGCAAATGCCACTGCTTTTGTACTTGACCCCTCACCTGTGCGTACATGTGTGCATATTGGAAAGTTGTGAGAGCACTGACTGACATAGTGTATGTGTGTGCATGCGAGTGTAATGCAACTAAATACATCCATCACAATGATACACTTCATCCTCCAGCAACTCAGAAATACACTCAACTAAAAACATATCTTTACTAGACTGTGGAAACAGCTCTTTAGAAAACTAGTACAGGATGATTGACTAACTCCACTGGCACATGGTGACAATAAGGAAAATGCAACAATAAAGAAGATGCAACAATCAAACTAACAAACAAAAAAGATACAGACAAACCATGAAACAAGGTTAGGGTTCCTCTAGGTCTGTGCAGCCCTTCATCTTGACTATGTGTCTTTTCTACTTCTCTTTTGAGTGTGTAATTCTTTCTGCTCCCACTTACGCTTCTACTCCACTAAGAGCTGGTAAACATATTCTGCAAAAATTACTTACTTGGCATCTTGTATTTAGTGTTGTGTTAGTTAAGTAAAACTAAAAAACCAAACTACCTTGGGATATTTTACTTTTGGTAATATATATATATAATAAATAATAAATAAAATAATAATAAGACAAAAAACAACAACAACCAAACAAACTAAACCCAAGCTGTAGAGAGCCTAAAAAAAAACTAAAACGAAATAGTTTTGAAAACAGTAAATCCCAGCCAATTCATCTTGAATCATGCAATTACTATTAAGAATTCACACAACTAATTCAGTTAATACTAAAACTAATTCTTTTACATGGCATTGAAGAAATAGTTAAAACTTACTAAAAGGGAGTATTAGGAAGTAAAAAAAAGGCTTCAAGTCTGTTTTTAAAATTAAATTTAGTATGAGTCTTGGAATCTCTATAATAAAACATCTTCTGGTTATATTACAAATTTGTATGTGGAATAAGTTAAGCAATTATTCATTGTGTCCCTACTAATTAAAAACAACAAAAACCAGGTGAGCACTAGACCTTCGTGCTGCTATCACATTTTTAGCCAAGAATGTAGACTCAATTACCACAGCTCTTGGTCTATAGCACTGTAGCATGTGAGTCCAGTGCACAGTGTGTGGAAAACACCACACACACATACTATACATCTTTCACAAAGTGATGGTAGTTAGCTAAGTTATTTCGAGTGTATAGGAGGACATTAGAGTCAATGAGAGTCCATTTAAAACTACAAATACAAGGCTTAGTCATGTGACCAACCACACCTCCTGAGATGCTTTAGGTGCTAGCATTATGCCATGAATAGACTGAGAGCTACCAAGGTGGAAAATACAGTTTGTTACCTGTGCATACTCATGTAGTTATGGTATCCACTTCACTGGGAGTTATACACTTGTGTATACTGTACTACTTAATTACAACACAATTCTATCTTGCCTTTATGTATTCCAGTGGAGTTTCTATAATAGCTCTGGCAGTGGATGCAGTCACACCCCCAACAAGGACTCTGACCTCCAACCCACCAGTTCCAGGAATAGCTGTGCTTAAATACGTCTTGTCCATTGCAGTATAGCATGCCTCAAATACTGGCAAATAAATACATAAATAGAATGAATGAATGAGTGAATGAATGAACGAATAAATGAACTTGAAAATTGATAATCACCTGCGAATTGAGTGGAGCGAAATATTCCAGATCCCATGAGAGGGGGCAGTGCTCCCCTGTAGAGACCCCTGATTCCCTGGCTCTTGAGGGTCTTGCTAAAAGTTCTGATCATGCTGGAGGACTCATAGCCACTCTGAGCTTGCATCTTCGTCTTGACTGTGTCCAGAGGATGGCCTACAGCCACACTAGTAGTGCCATATAGCACACCAACACCAAGGGCTGTAAACAAAATCATGAACAAACAACAGCAACACAAACAGTAACAACAGCTTGCAGGAAGAAAAAGAAAGAAGAAAACAAAAAGATGATTTGAATAATATAGAATAGCAAATTAAACTCGTCTGGCATATAGCTAGATGATATTATATATTTCATTCATGTAACAAATTTTGGCTGCTTTATGAGGTTACAAAAGCAGCAATATGTCTGAAAAGTTATCTTGGTGTTTTCTTCATATCACCAATACACATCAGTTAATGTTGTTGTGTTTGACTCAAATGGGTTACCCACGTCTAAACGAATACGCTATATAAAAACTTTGACAGTTACTAACCATTTTTACAGAACCATTCACTCACCAATAAACCCTTCTTTCCACCAAGCAGTCCGATTCTCATTGTGAGTCATCTCTACACACACACAATACAATGAAGAAAAGAAGACAAGAAATACTAAGCTCTGAACCTCAGTAATCACAAATCATCTCTGTATCCAAGTACACTTAGAATATAGCTCAAACACAAATTAAATGAAATGGGATTCATATCAATGTAGCTAAACTAAATCTCACACTTAAATTTGCAACGTATCCACAACAATAACACATAGACATTACAATGAATACTTTTGACCTACAACCTGACAGGCAGTAACCAAATCTATTTGATAAAAAGAATGGTGGGTAGGTGTGATCAAACGCTTTTAAAAATTATTCATTGGTATTACATATACTGTTACCCTCCAAATGCATCTATTGATAGTTGTCAATCTGGGTCAACTGTCAATGAATTGCATGTACAATACTATTATATTTATATCATAGTTGCTGCAGTAATTGTTAATTTTCCTCTGGCATTGTATATTTCCCCTGCTGGGACTTGAACTATTTTCATGACAGGTGAGTGAAAATACAAGTGTGAGAGTGAAAATGTCACCCCCATATTGTACGACAAGTGTAAATAAATTGTTTAGGACATCTTTCCATGACAGTCTACAAACTGCTTCAAAGCCTTGTCATTTAGAGGTAACTTGGCCATACTTCTAAAAATGCAGGTGTCCGTAATTACACATGGGTGCCCGTTGAAGTGTTTAATATGAGAAAATAATGGAATGCTAATGTGATGCTGAAATACACAAGGAAAATACACCATGCATAATAAAAATATTGATATACACCTCCCTCCTTAATTAAATTATGTTTGCTGGGATCTCTCACCATCACTGTGCATAATGCCACAAGTAAGTGTAAAGTTATCCTCAGTGTTCATTGTTCACCTTCTTCATACGTGTTTGCAGTATATAAACAACAACAACATTTGCTGCCAAACACTTTACTACCACTGCTGAAATTGTCACAGAATGAAGATAAAACTTCTTCAGTTCTTACTGAATGAATGAATGGAGTAGTGATGAAGTATTATAACACAGTATCATGCATATGCTAGTCAAGCAGTCAACACTAACAAGGTCTGCTGGGCCAGTTTTGAAAAGACAGAGTCTAACATATTGTATCTTAGTTGCCAACTTCACACAACGAGAAAAAAAAGTAGGATAAATTACACCCACTAACAAATTAAACATAAATCTTTGGACCAGTGAAACGAATATTTTAACTTTTAGCAATCTCTGAAGAAAGAACCACGTCCAAAACCGACAGTAATATATATTCTAGCTACGCAGTGGAAATTGTATTGCTATTACCCTGACATGAATAACTGAGCTTATGGTAAAGAATAAAAAACCGGGAAAATTATCGGGAGAAAATCTAAAGAATTCTATAAACCAGGAGAAACTGGGAGAATTCCATATACCAGGAATTGCTGAGAAAGCCAAAAACCAGGCTAACCGGATGGTTGGTAACTGTGATATATGGTAAAGGGTTAGTAATATGATAAGAAATCCTGACAGCAGTGTGGTAATAGTACATCATTTACGAACGTCCAGAAAAAAATTGCTAAATATCTAGTTGTGTCTGAGTGGTACAAATTATTAGCGACCTATTACATTAAAAAAAACCTTAACTGTACCCCACCCAAAACACGAACTCGTACACAACACAAAGTTTGTGAATCTATTTTCTTTCTATTGTCTATTTCACCACTCCACTTTAACCTCTGTGTGTGTGTGTGTGTGTATGTGTGTGTGAATCCACAGGCCTTAGTAAGTAATTACTGATGACTGCATTAACAAAAAAACAAACAGTTCATACCTTCTCACAGAAGCAATCCAACCCAATGCCAGCATTCATTACATCCACATCGTAGCAGCGCCAATGGAGTCAGTCTTTCACTGAAGGTATAGTTATATAGGTGGTAAGGTTAGAAATAGTGAAAGCTGAAGCAGAGCAAACAGGGCGTGTACTTCCGACCAAGCCCTAAAGGACGTCCTCAAAATCACTAATATTGAATTCTTACAGACCACTTCCAGTTCTTGAAATCCCGTCTCCGTGACGTCACCGTCTGGCACATATAACCTAAAAATTCCGGTGGCTAGCAGTCTGTCTCGCTTTTCTGTAGCGTATCGCCCCGAAGTTGAGTGAGCTCCTAGTGTAACGGCTGGGCCTGACATCTTGTCTGTAGTTCCGTCTGAGAAGAGCTGAAAGAGTTTATCGGCAAAAATTACCAGTCACTTTACGGTAGAAAGAGTGATTCTACCTCTAATTACCATCCAGTGGTATTGGAATCATCACCTTTTCTGGCACTTATTCTAAATCCTTCTTTGTATTTATATCCAGTTTACCGGCCAGCAGGTATGTGTGCTAGTTTCATTCCTGGTCTGCCAGCAAAGCAGGCCATGTTTATCATTATCAACACCTGTGCATGGAGTAGTTAGTAGTGTTACCATGATGTGCTGAGTTAGTTGGGGTGGGCAGGTCGCTTGAAGTGGATCAGTGCAGGCCACCCATCTGCCACATAGTAGCTCAAATGGTCTCAGATTGTTGTGCCACAGCTTAGCCTTGTTACCAAGGTGCTCTGGCGTAGAAGGGTGACATATGGCACGAATCCTTGACAAAGGCGACAATTGGTGTAAATAATGCCTCGGTAAGTGTTGACCATGGGTGCTAATAAGTAGCCATTTAAATTATCAAGTCTGCCAAGTGCATCACTAATTACACAATTATATTAATTTTTTTCTTGAGGGCTCGTTGTGAGGTGGGTTATGTCTGTCAGACTGTGAATGTTTAGACCTCTGCTAAGGCCACTAAATGTTACTAATTACATGCGCTTTTCAAACTTTTTTCTTTCTCGTATGCAGAAGTCAGTGATTACTGAAGAGCCTGTTGCTTGCTAATTCCAGTGGCTTCTAATTGTCTCCTTCTGTCTAATTTGAACATGGCACTGCCACTGATGGGTCCTGATTATTCCGGCATGTCCCACATGGGACATCTAGGAGCCATGGGGACTCACATGACCATGCCTCCGGGCATGAACTCTGGTACGCCTGTACAGACGTCCATGGGTGCCACTGTCAACAGCACCTCCATAGACACTTGCAATAGCATAGTGCACTCACTCATGTGCCACAGACAGGGGGGAGAGAGTGAGCAGTTTGCCAAGAGGGCTATTGAGTCTCTTGTGAAGAAACTTAAAGACAAGCGTGATGAGCTGGATAGTTTGGTGAGCGCCATCACCACCAGTGGAGCCAGACCCTCAAAATGTGTCACAATTCAGAGGACCCTGGATGGCCGGCTACAGGTCAGTGAAGTGGAAGGTGTCCAGTAGGCAGATATGTGAGATTGTGTGGAGAAAGAGAGAGAGATCATGCTGTAGATAGAAGGGAGTTGTTGTAGAATTGAGTCTGGGTTGCTTGGTGAAGAGGTAGGGGGTGTTGCTGTTGGGTTACCACATTTTAATTATTGGGCAGATTGTAATCTGAAAATATAGTCAATTGCTGGTGCTATAACCATGCTTACTGACACTCACACATTTATACTATAAATATATAATACAGTCATTGAACCTGCAGCTAAAATTGAATGGTCAGAGGGGTTGGGTTGAAGGAGCCTGTATGTACTAGCAGTTTGTGGGTGGTTTGTGTAGCCTCCCTACCTCTCACCTCCTCCTGTTATCTTAGAGATCAGCGCTGAGGGAGGTAGCTTTGTACTTCTCTCTGGGGGTGTTGGAGTGTAGCAGGTGGTTTGGTGTGAAGTTGTTATATATTATTAATAGTATTTTTATTTGTGAGCAGGTGGTGGTTGGAGGGTGGGGAGGTGGCATAGGAATTTTTGCGTAATTCCAGAGTATTGTATACTTTCAAAGAATATATCATTATGCAAATTGTTATGACTGATCAAATACTGGAAATTAATGATATTTACTGTTCACAGTACATTATTTATCTCTAGAATCAATGTTAGCTGGTCGACATTCTAGATGATACTAAGATCATGATAAAGCATGCACAGTGTGTGAATGACCAGTGAATAGGACCTATTTCTATTGTATCAACCTGGAATGAAGGTTTGCTACTAGCATTATGATATTGCTGATTGCTGGTGGCAAGGCAGTAACTTTATTACTGCAGAGCAGTGATGTAAACACTCAAACAAGGCATTAACTTATTTATCACAATCGTCTAGTTGAAATTAGCTGAGTCGACTTATTTTAAATGGAAAGGAACTTGATGTCTCATTTTTTTCTGAAGGATGGTTTTTGCTTGCTTTTTTTCTTTTTCTTTTAGAGCACATACACAAAAGTGCTGAGGGTTTTGTGCGGATGCTGATCTTTGTTTTCCCAGCAAACCCTTCATCTGTGTTGTCTGTCTGCATAACCTATGGCATTCTGTTGTGCTGTATGACTCTAGCATGGAAGATGATCGGTATGTGTGTGCATGCACAAATGTGTGTGTATGTGTGTGTTCTGGCTCAACCTCACAATAGCCTAGACTGTTTCTGTTTTTTCCTTTTGGCAAAGCTCCCAGTGGCTCCATGTGCCTCTCCTTGACCTCTAGACTTGCTCTGAGGGTACCCATATATAGGTTATTGGGAGCTTGTATTGTTTGTTTGTTTGTTTCTGCATGGCCTCTTTGCACCCACCCTGTGCCCACATCTAGTCACTACTGGCCAAGGCCCTGGAGCCAGACAGCACAGCGCAGGTCTGGCTTCAGAGAAGGGGGTGATATCTTCGACTGCCAATTGAGAAGTCAACAGGTTGATTTTTTTATTTTTATTATTCTTCTTTTGAAACTTTGCCCATTGTTTTGGCTGGCACACTAGGATTAAATGAGTATGAATTAATATGGGTACTCAGGGTAACTTGGCAATTTAATTAGTGGTTGTTGTTGTAAATGTTCCAGTTCTCTTTTGAAAGTGATTAGATATTGAGCTTTATCTTATTTTGCCATCCGTATTTAACAAGTCTAGGCTGTGGAGTGTTACAGTGTTCTTATACTGGCATGGCAGAAATTGTAATGCTGTCTCTGGCCTTCTTCAAGTGCCCCTCCACTGTTAGGTATACTTAGTAATTGTGGGGTGGTCACTTGCAGCAGGTGACCATTGCCTCAGGGTACCTAGTCTTGCCCCTTGTAATGTACACTCATCTTTAGTTTAGATTAGGCTGTCCGTGTAATTGGATCTGCTGTGTTAATTTATGATGTTGAAATCTTCCGTATTTTATGTGTGAAAATGATAATGGCTCAAGTTCATTCCTGTTGAGTTTTAGGTGTGCATGCAGTAATTCTAATGATTTTTAAAAAAGTGTATATTGGGTGGGGGAGGTGTTGCTAGTTGAAGTTTTGAACAGCACCTGTGGTTGGTATGTATGGTCCTTAGGGGCTGCAGTTTAGCTACCACCATATTAGGGCAGGGCTTACTTCAGCAGAAAGAAAGGGATTGTGGTATTTAACTTTGTTTAGAGCTGGCAGCAGCAGCTGTCTGGTGATGTCCAGTTACACACTGTGTCTGTCTGGCTGCATGGATAGACAAGGCTATGTGCTGAGCTAGCACCAATAGGGCTGATGTGCTCCCAGATTTATTGCAGTTTATGGGTGTGGTTACAGGTTGCTGGACGCAAGGGATTTCCTCATGTGATCTACGCTCGCATATGGCGCTGGCCCGACCTCCACAAGAACGAGCTGCGACATGCCAAATTCTGCCAGTATGCATTTGACCTGAAGTGTGACAGTGTCTGTGTGAACCCTTACCATTACGAGAGAGTTGTGTCTCAAGGTGAGTGTCATGGGGAAAATGTTGTATGAATGCTGGAACCTTTAGTTTTAGCTTGTGTGAAGAAAGGGCTACTGATGGTGGAATATAAGGAGTTTGCTATAGAGTATATGGGTAGGTAATTTTTTTTTTTTGTAGATTATGCAACTTCTCCGGTTTATTAAGAAATGTATGTGGTGTGGATTGATAGTGGAGTTTAAGGAGTTTGCTCTGTGAGAATATTGTTAATTCAGTTTGTTTTTATCAGCTATTGCTAATATACTGAATTCAATTGATAAAGCTTGAGAAGGCTATTTTCTGTATCTTGCTCTAGTAAGAAATGTATAGTGTATGGATTTATTAGACTCCTGTTGATAGAGAGGAAAAAACCCAGCAACAACTGTAACTGTATTGCTACATTTTCATGAGGTACTTATGTTTAGCTCAAGCATCACTATTTGATGAAGGGGTCAGTGTGAATTGGAACTACAGCTGTGGAAAGGGTATGTAACACCGGAGTGAAAACAAATTTCTAAGGGGGAAGGTCAAGTACCCAGTTGCCTGGCAACTGTGATAGACCCAGACAATCCATGAGGAGATAGGACTATTGAGTTACTGTGTGGCATGGCGTATGCCTCTTCACTTGGGCCCACTCTCCCCAGATGTGAACGAAGCTTCTGGGTGGTACATCTGATCAAGGTGTGGCTGGCGAGACGTAGTCTCTCGCTGCTCTACGATGCTCCCTATCTTCAGTTGAGTCTATTCATTCTAGGAAGGGTTGGGTGGGCATCACATAATGAGCAGTCTTTTAAAACCAAAGAAGTGGCTGATCTGCCTCGCTGAACTCCATATTGTGTCGTTAGTCTGGTCTGAGTGGAGGTTATGTCATTCTTTTCAATATAATTGTGTGATTGGCACTTGTGTGTGGGTGGAATTGGAATTATAACGTATCAATGTAGCAATTTGTGACTGACACTTGTTGTGACAAGTTATTACACTGACTAGTAGCATTTGGCTTTGTTTAAAGTGGCACAAATTATTCGTGCGAGCTCACGGCAAGCGTGTGGGACCAGTGCAGCGGCTGTTAGGGTATTACTTAATGTTTGGGCTGTGATTTACATAGCTGATGAAAGGTTGCCAACATATCCTGCAAGGCTTCTTGCCTCAAGGCATCAGAAATGACCGAAACTTAATGAAGGCATGTCTGGTCTGCACCGGAACGATGCAACAAGGAAGATTCATCAAGTGTTTGTTAAGTTTTTTTGTTCCAAATATTCCAGAAGTTAAATAGTTTTTGCATTGTACTTGATGGAGCTTGAATTATTTCACTACTGTTAATTGCGCAATTTGCTCAACTCGCTTACAAACACTATTTCCACGGTGACAAATTCTCAAGTTTAAACCCTTTTGTAGTTCCTTATGAACCTTAGCTTGGTTAAGAATTATTCTGCTAGTTTTGGTGAAGCAACATCTTGTTTGACAAGACCTTTAGGAACACAAATGTTTTCATTTACTGAACGAACAACTAAGTACTGATGAATGGTTGTTGTGCCCACACAAATCTAAGAAATAATGCCAGCTAATTGTGGGATCAAGAAGGTATCGGAAGTATAGGCAGAGCTCTTGGAACATGTATTGAGCCGGTTGTCTAGGTTTGTGTACTGTGTGAGACTACGGGGAAATACTTCTTAGAATACACTACCAACATCCTTGGAGGGCAAACCATTACAATGTAGTGTTGCACAAATGAAGGAAAATAAAATAATGATAACTAAATAATAAAAGTAAAGGAATAAGGTTTCTGGTAGCCACTAGGTGGTTCTCCCTCTATACATTGATGTGTATTAGCCAGGCTGCTGGTGACCAGACTAACCTTTTGATGAGGTTGGACAGTCTGCTGAAAGTTAGGAAACTAGAAAGACTATTGATTTCTATCAAGAATCCCCAACTTGGGGGAGGACATGAAGAGACAGTGGTTGATGCTTGTACAGCTCAAAGTGATATTCAGTGCTCTAGCTGCTCCCACAATAGCATGCGGTACTATAGCTTCATGACACTGTACTATAGCTTCATGACACTGTGCTATTATTCGTCAGGTATTTGGAAGTGTTTGCATCCAGCTGGCTGACCTGACAGTGCTATAAGATTTTCAATATTGGCCAACAGGGAGAGAGAGTAAAGATATTGGGAATAAGATAGTATGTAGCTATACAGACCACGACAACGTAGCAACAAGGCAGACAGGGAAGTGGTAGGAACATATGTGTAGATTACCGGCAGAGGTGAGAGTACTACAAGTGTAAGGAGTAGGATATTATTAGGTTTGGAGAAGACTTTCCAATACTGCATATTTTTGGCAGGAAGGCATAATTGCCAAGTGTGCAAAACACAATTCCTTCAGGATATAGTGACCATGAATTTTTTTTTTTTTTTTTGTAATTTGTTTATATTGTTTGTCTGTGGATTGAGTGATTTAGCTCTAACTGGATTGTTGTAATTTGTCAAGTTGTGGTGCGTTGCCTGGGTCATAATAGACTGATGGCGAGCAAGGCAGACATCTTTGGCGGGTGGTATTCAGACAGACAAGAATGTAGCCAGAACCCAGTAGCGTTGCTTGGCTGGATATTTCATCTCATGTAATATCCCTAACATTCAAATCATCCCAGACTGGACTAATATGGATAAGCACTGTAAACCACTGGTGGTCCAAGGATCTGGTGAGGCAGGCCAGGAGAGGAGTTCATAGTTAAGTGCCAAATCTTTCCCATTTGATGTGTGTTTATGTGTGTTGGTTAAAGGAAGTAACAGTTGATGTATGCGGTGAGAGGCTGTATGGTGGCACAGTGAAGTTAAGTTGATAGATCAAACTAATATTTCTTTATTGGTGCACTTGTCATCCTGGCACTTGTTGATTCGGGCTGTTGATGAAGACATATATGGGTTGACACTTTCTTATACATGGGGTGCTAGCTAGCTTAACTTGTTCCATATTGTTGGACTAAATGTCTACGATCCCATGAAAAGGTACTTCACCTCAATGGCTGTCTGTCTTGGATTGCTGGATTTAGACTGTGTGGGCGTAGGGATGGAGGAGGGAGAGAAAGAGAGGGAGAACTGAAGAATGTAGCTGGTTGAGATGGTTTAGACTAGACAGTGTAAGATGCCAGGGCTGGGTGGGGTTATAGGGTGCCAGTAACCACTGACCACACTTCCTGTGACAAACCACAATACCTTGGAAACTCTATCTGATGTGGTACTAAATGGTTGAATCCACTAATTCACTTCTTATTCCTGAATTACATTTAGTGATCTAACTGTGAATGATGTGTCAGAGTGGCAGTGATTTAGCAAGCAACTGGAGGTCTGTGCCAGGCACTGTTAATTAATTAATGTAATTAACTATTTCAACACTCAAACACGAAGGTGGTTGATTTAGAACATGCCTTTTGCTGTGCCATGTTGTTAAATTCCAAGTACTTGTTGGTGCACAGCCACTAGGGCATGTTGCTTGCCGTCTGGGATGGGTGCTTGTAAGTTATGTTGAAATAAATGTAAGGGAAAGTCAAGTATTAGCAGAATTAAACTTATTTTCTGAGTCCTGAGCATATGTAAGATGTTTCATCTATAAACTTAGAAATTTGTATTATAATATATAATAAAAATATTCGCTGAAATAAACCAATTTCATCATAAAACCACTGTCAGTCCACCTCAGTCATGAAATAAAATGTCTTTTTTTCTTCAAAATCTGCTGTAAGACAGACAGACAGACAGTGTATAGTCATCTTTATATGCTTACCATGACTAATAAGAATATCCTTTTTAATGAAGTCACCAGTGTACATGTATAAGCACATACCATGGTGTGTGTGTGCTGATGGATGAATTATCTTTGTGTTGACTGGATGCCCACCTACTCTCTTAGGCACACATGCACACACTCACATACACTGAATGTGGAATTGTTCCAGACAGGACACTCAGCCGTACCCTAAATACTAAACAAGTTCCTGGGCAACTGGTGCCTGCCCAGTGGGGAAGGCTTCTGTTGGTGTGTCTGTCTTTGTGTGCATTGAGTTTGTTTGTTTAAGTAGCCCAGCCTAGAGTAGCTCATCTTTCATAACACTTCTCTATCTCTTTGTCTGTATGCTTGTAGGGCCCAGTGCCACAGATATGGTTGGCAGTAACAATGTGGTGCATCATGTCAGTAAGTTCATCCAATGCATGGAGCACATCGCTTGTTAGCTCTAATTAATGATGGTTGTTCTTACCATCTGTTCTATAGTTCAAGTATGTAAACTTGGCTTGTTTTTATTTACATATTTGTGGGTCTTATATTATGACAACATTTACTTTTTCATCCTCTCTCGTGGTGTAGTCTTAGTCTACATGTATCTTGTGCTGAATTCAATGTGTGTGTGTGTGTTCATGTGTAGCTCATGGTTCTGGAGGTACTATGCTCATGGATGGTAGTCAGGAAGGGAATTCTGGAGTGGATGGCCTCCCTGATATCAGTGGTGAGAGTTTGAGATGTGTGTTTGATTGTGTATTGCATGTAAGTGCATGTATTATACGTGTGTGCATGTGTTTAATCCCCAGTGAGCATGTGCGAGCAGATCTAGAAGAGAACAGTGTTTATAGAGCTTCACGTGGTTGGCGGCCCTTAAAATAGTACCGTGAATGGGATAAAATAATTTGGTTTTTTTCTTGTATGCTGTGAGTGTAAGTTTGATCAGGAGGAGTAATAGGAGAGAGCAAACTTTACCGCTAAGTTTGTTTGTTTTTCACAATTATCCACTGTCAACTCACAATAGTACAAGACTACACTCCTGCCATATTATCTGCATCAGCCTTTTTTATTTAATTTAATTAATTAATTTATTTATTTTATTTTTTTACGGTCTCAATGAAGCTATAAAGCACCAAGGTTAGCACTTCCAGTGCTTTAATTCTTGTAGCACTTTATTTTAGTGATCCATAGAAACAAAGCAACATAGAAATATATCCAAGCAGATTAACTTCATATCTTGGGATGTGTATGTTTGTGTGTGTGTTTGTAGAGCCTCCTAGTGTTGCCAGTACAATGGACAGTGGTCACTATGGCAATATGTCTAGTGTAAATAGCCAGGGGGACTATATGGACACCAGCCAAGCACAGCAGCAGGGAGCCATGGGACCACCCATAACAGGTGGGTGTGGTTACAGCTGCCCGAGTATGTTATGATTTAGTTAGTCTTCAAATCTGACCACAGATACAACATCGTTGTTATATTTGAGTATTGAAAGTTGTAACAAATTTATTTTGAAATTAATGTTGATGCTTTTGCCTTATCTCAAAATAAATGTCTTAATTTTTAGGCATGGCCCCACCCGCTCAGCAATCACTATGGCAACAGCAGCAGTGTGGCACACCTCCTAATTCAATGACATCCTATATGAACAATCTTTCATCCATGCCTCCTCCACCCCCTCATGCCCAGCATCACATGATGCTCATGGACCAGCACAATTCTTATGGTATGTTCAGAAGTGATTCGTTTTATCCTGGTGCACGAGGGGAACTGATGGGCGGGGCTAGAGGTGGCAGAGTACTATAAAGGGGAGGAGAGAGGAGGAAGCATGAAAGATCAGCATTATCGTTAAATTAAAGAATGGTATCTGAAGTGATTTGTGTAGCAGTTCGTGTTGCGGTTCTTCTTAAAACATTAACGTGGCATCGAGACTAAATAGAGTATAATCTTACGTTTCATAGTAAATCTCACAGTGTGTTGATATTCCAGACTTTCCAAGTAATTATTAGAAAAAGTGGATATGTTTCAATATCCTTCAGTGTACTCAGAATTTGTATGTTACGTGCACTTTAGTAACACTGACTGTTTGAAGTATTACTAGGAAGTCTGAGTTGTGTGTTGAATACAAATGTATTATTGTTTTGTCTACCTTCACCTCTAGAGTGTCTGGCTTTTGTAACTATGTCCTAGTTATTTGCATGCATGCATATGTGTGGGTATAGGTTATGTGCAGTATGGCCAGATGCCTGCATCAGTAGCTCCTACTGCCCTACCACCTCCTTCTAGATCTGCTCATGATATTCCTCCTCTTCCGAAACTACCAAGTAAGTTTCGTGTGTGTGTGCATGCATGTGTATGTAAGTGTGCAAGTATTACATGTCAGTGACTTGTATGCTTGATGAAACTACTCCTAGATATACCAAGTCATAAGGCATGTGTGTGTGTGTTTGTTTATGGGTCATGTTGTGATTATACAGGGATGTAAGGCTGACTTAATTGACGGGTAAATTATTATATTTTGGGGTTATGTGAGGTGATGAGCAACGTTATGTTTGGCTCAGTTTTCCTGTGAGTTGACTGCCTCATGTTGATTTGGCAACTCATGTCTCTATAGCTTTTGTGGCTGAAGCAACTGTTGACCCTTTCCCTCCTTTCTCTGTACAGCTCCAGACTTCTGGTGTGTGGTGGCCTACTTTGAGATGGACACTCAGGTAGGTGAGCGCTTCAAAGTTCCATCCAGCCTGCACAATGTGACTGTGGATGGCTACGTGGATCCCAGTGGCGGGGACAGGTTTTGCCTTGGGCGCCTCTCCAATGTACACCGCACAGATGCCAGTGACAAGGCCAGACTTCACATCGGCAAAGGTTGGGGAAGAGGCAAATTTAGGTTTTCTTTTTCTAAATAAAATGTTGCATACTGCAGCACCTTCGTTAGATAGCCAGTATTGTAACTGTACCTGAATTAGTTATTATAAGTTTTGTCCAACCATTATGTTAATTGGCTCAGTAAGTCAAAGGAGTCTGTATAGAAACAGTGGACTAAGCAGTAGAAGACTTCACAATGATTACAATTTTATGACTATTTCTTATCCAGGTGTCATCTTGGAGGAGAAGGACAATGGAGATGTGTGGATAAAGTGCATGAGTGAGCATGCAGTGTTTGTTCAGAGCTACTACTTGGATGCTCAGGCCGGCAGAGATCCTGGAGATGCTGTGCATAAGATCTACCCCAAGGCTTTCATCAAGGTGTTTGACCTGAGCCAATGTTACGAAGAAATGCAGAAGCAAGCGGCTGATGCTTGCGCCAATGTCGCCACACAAACAGCTGCAGTCAGAGGTAAGATTACGCTGCTGACACCTTTAGTAAAACCACTTAATATTTATGGATATAAAATCTCTTTTGCAGGCAATCTAGGAGGCAGTAATATTCGCATTGATCCGAACATGGCTAAAGGCATTGGAGTGGATGATTTGCGTCGCCTGTGCATTCTCAGACTGAGCTTTGTGAAAGGTTGGGGTCCAGACTATCGCAGGCAGAGCATCAAGGAGACTCCATGCTGGATTGAGATTACTCTTCATAGAGCTCTGCAGCTCCTGGACAATGTGCTGCACAACCTGCCTTCTCAGCAGCAGATCCAGGAGAACATAGCAGGTGAGACAGGTGAGCTTCTGGGGTTTAACTAAGGGAGTGGGTGGGATGCTGTAAATTCAATGCTATCTTGTGTTGATCATTCATGATGTTTGTTAAATACAATGCCAAAGTTCTCCTGCTTATGTAATTAATTTTCACTTATTATTATAATTTTTTTTTTTGTGTGTGTGTGTGTGTTTCCAGCCCCTCCTCCCCAGAATCCACCAGTTCCTGCAGCTCCCCAGATAACAATGGGACATCATCCACACTTCCCACTATAATAATAGCAGTCAATACCATTAGCAGCACCTGACACACTACCTTTATCCACAAGATGGCAAAGTATCAAGCAAACAGGAACAACCAAACTGGAAAAAAAAAAAACTTTTTTTTTTTTTAAAAATTACTGCACTTTGCAGGCGAAGGTTTTTTCAGTAGCATATTCATACACATCAATGATTGATCTACTTTTTTTTTTACCATAATCCAATTTATTTCACATGTACATTAGTGTAAGTTGTTGTTTCTAGTTAATCTGTCTCACACTCACAACTTTCTTTCTAAGCTGTACCATTCACATTCTAAACACTTGGTATATACAACTTTCAGTGGATACTTCAAAAAATGTTTTTGATTTTTTTTTTTATAATCACTTTGTATGATCACTGTAAACTTGCTTGTGCCATTTTTTAAAATGAATGATGTAACAACAAAAAAAGACATTTGGTGGCAGAAATATAAAATAAAACGTACAGACTATTAATTGCAGCAACACAAACATCTCGACATTCACAATATTAACGATTCGTTCCATTTATCATAATGACGATTCGTTCCATCTTAGGGGTGTGCGATTCGTAGCAGAGTCGTTCGTTGCTTTGTTATTGTTATTCTGGAGTTGATATTCAATGTCTGTAGTTTCTGGAAGGAGACTGCTTACTGCAATTTCAAGTGAGTTGTTAGGCCTAGTAAATTGATTATATTATCTGCAAGTCGTCGTTTTCTACATCAGAAGTTGAAATGGGTAGAATGTTTGAAAGTTTTAACCAGAGCAATTGGTAATATCTAATGCTTGTTTCACTGAGCTAGTGCCAGTTATTTTATCATCCATTTATCACAATTGATGTCATCACATCATTGTAATTTTACGAGTCGTGCCATGACAAAGTTTCATCTTAGGGTTGAGGGTGAGTAGGCGGAGCATGAGTGGGGGACCAGCAGATCAGTACCAGTATGAGACCCTGGCAGTAAGCCAACCTTCACCTTATATTACCAAGGTGATGATGAATAGACCTCAGAAGAGCAACGCTATGAACACTGCATTCTGGAAGTAAGTTGTCTTGTTCAAGTCTAGCAGTACACAACTCTACAAGCATGCTCTGTTGACCTTTACACCAAGTAGGTATAGCTTACTCTTGATGAGCAATTCTAGCCTACAAGGCAGGGGGCGTGTGTGTAGCTATAGCCTGTGATAGTAGTGAACTAGTACAAGGCAGGGGGCGTGTGTGTAGCTATAGCCTGTGATAGTAGTGAACTAGTACAAGGCAGGGGGCGTGTGTGTAGCTATAGCTTGTGATAGTAGTGAACTAGTACAAGGCAGGGGGCGTGTGTGTAGCTATAGCCTGTGATAGTAGTGAGCTAGTACAAAAATCTAATAATGGCATATTTACTTTCATCCAAAGTCGCCTACCTGAGAATGTTGTAGCAACCACTCTTACATTCTAACTACAATGAATGATATAAACAACTTGTTGTTGTTGTTGTTGTTTTTGCTGAGTTTTAGGTATAAAGTGTCCTACATTTGGCTTAAGAAATCCATACATTTCTCTAGTGATTAGCTCAAATGCTTCAATCTTTCGTATTTGTAGAGAAATAGAGGATTGTTTCAAGAAGTTGGATTCTGATCCTGATTGTCGTGTGGTCATGGTAACAGGAGCAGGCAAAAACTTCACAGCTGGTAAAGTGTGTCTGCATGTATGCTGTATACTACCCATCTGCAGCCCATAGAGGATTCCATGTTATTGAAATAGGGCAGTGTTTGGTGTTAGTCATTTCTTTGCTATGCTTTCAGACAATAGGTTTTGAGGTAGAATGTGAATCAGTGAGGCTATGTGTTCAGACATGCAACTCAACAGAGAGAGGGAGAAAGAGAGTGAGAGAGAGAGAGAGAGAGAAAGAGAGTATTTTTGTCAAGTGTATGTATATATTTGAAGAGAGAGCATACAGTTGAGTGCCATGGAAACAACAATTCAATGTTCATAACATTTTCCTGATTATGTTCAATTTTAAGAGCAAGTTAATATTTATTAAATGGTTTAGGCAGTACAAAAACTAATATAACAACAAAAAAAAGATAAAAAAGTAAACCTTCCTACATCCTTTGTTTTTCACCTTACCAGGTCTGGATCTGATGGACTTTGCCCCCAAGCTAATGAGTATTAGTAGTAGCAATGAGGATGCCAGTCGGAAATTCATGGCATTACGCAGAATAATTGGTTCAACACAAGCCTCCTTTACAGCCATAGAAAAGGTAAATATCGTGAATATCATGAGTTATTTCATGGTCATGTACCTAAAGGTATCATTATGAAGGTATCTAGGGTGGAATAAATATAGATTAATCATTGAATACACAGAGTATAATGAGTCTGTTGGCTAGCATTTACACGAGTGCAGCAGGCAGAGTGTAAATGCCACCGACAGACAAGTGATATTCCCGAGGTATCCAATGATTAACATACTGGTCATGCGCGAATGGCATAGAAACCAAGAGGCTAATGTAATGGATGCTGCCAAGAAGTCTTTTTTTTTTATTCATTGAAAGTCATTGAAAATATTTTCTCTAATATTCAAGGTGGAGTAGAAAGGGAATATTAAAGGCAAGAATTACCGCCATCTTGTTGCATTGAGAGCGAACAATCAGTCTTGACAAAGACGAGGAATTACAGAAGTTTTTAGAAGAGCAAAAAAATAAAAACAAAAAAACCCCTGTAATACTCAAAATAAAATATTACCCGACTTGAGAACGTGGTAGCTATCGTTCGTGCAAAGGGATAAATGAAAAGCGAAAAAATTAAGAATATTTCACCCAAGGAATTAGACAGACTTCTGCGGAGTGCAAGTGGTAGTCTGTACAAACCGAACACTTTCATAGCTATATAGTAATAATAAGTCTCTGCATTCATATGAAGCTATTTTATTTAACCAAATTAATGTAATTGACACAGAATGGTATTATAGAATTAGCAGATCCTCAGGGGACTCAATAAGCGTAAAAATGTAGCTTAGGGGGACGTAATAACCCAACGCAATAACTACGGACTTCCCCTTTACTTTCCAATTCAATACATTTTCCAAGTAAAGGCACTCAATAGGCCGATTCAGTACACAATAAGTAGTACTTATTACATGAGTCAGAGTGTGATATGGCTAATTTATTTTCACAGGCTAATTTATTTTCACAGCCAGAGGCCTAGTGAAAATAAAGCCTGAGAGTGAAATACCTAGCCATATCACTCAGCCAGAATGTAATAAATGGTTTATTCCATGCTAGATATCTTCACTGAAGTAGTTTGTTGGTAACTCTAGGTGTAAAGTTGGCTATAAAACTCTCTCTCTCACTCTAGGCCCTTTGGCACTCCGGGCTGGTGAAGGCTGATTGTTAGTCTGAGTGCCGCTGAAGGCAATATCAGCCTTCTCCCCAGGTGCCTTGGGGCGAGATGGCTAGGGCCTCATCTACCACTTGTAAGGCTCGTCTACATCCCCCAAGACAAGGGTCATGGCCCTTACCCCCAAGGCACTAAAGGTCGGTTTGTGTGGAGTTGTAAGAGCATCCATTGGATAAATATGATCACATATACATGCACATACATAATTTATTGTCTGGCTAACACACGTGACAGTTGCGTCACTGGTTGTGCCTGAGCTCACTGGAACAGTTGGCCTGCTTCTGCACCAGGTATTCCACTATCGAAGCCACCAGAGGCCACCGGGGCAAATCGGCAAATTGATGTCCCAGAATAATATGGGCACCCCTTCCAAACTGATTGCACTTTGCACTTTGAGTATGGTAGAGGTGGATTGTGGATGGGGGGGCTGCCCTGTTATCATTGCTAAATCACCCCACCTGATAGTAGCTGCTGCTGCCCCTTTACCTGCCAGCTCACGGAAAAACCCAAGGAAGACTTTGCAGCACACTGCCCTCAGAAGTTCTTTGTGGGAAGAGCAGATGATGACTAATCTTCCTCAGAGTGTTGCTGCAATTGGCAGGCAGTGCTAGGGTTAGCAATTTTATTGCTGAATACCAGCCTGTATTCCCTGTATTAGCTGAATACCAGCATGTATTGCTGTATACCAGCCTGTATTCGCTTGAGCATGGGAAGTGACGACTGATCCCTGGGCCGGGTCTGGGAAGCCCAAAGAAGTGTTGCTGTAATTGGCAGGCGGAGTGCTAGGGCCAGCCAATTTTATTCGCTGAATACCAGCCTGTATTCCCTGTATTAGCTGAATACCAGCCTGTATTTGCTGAATACCAGCCTGTATTTGCTGAATACCAGCCTGTATTTGCTGAATACCAGCCTGTATTCGCTTGAGCATGGGAAAAGACGACTGATCCCTGGGATCAGTATTCACTTGAGCATGGGAAGTGAGGACTGATCCCTGGGATCTGGGAAGCCCAAAGATATCTGGGTATTACAGACTGCTGAGAGGTCCCCTTGATGGTTTGAGGGGCCAGACCTTGATCTGCTAGGGAAGCTGCAAAGCAGGTGCTCAGTTACTGGAAAGGGAGTGCAAACATTGTAGAGCTTGGAAAATGCCTGGAAGCGTTTCATTGCTGCTCCATAAGTTTCTGTGTGGAGGGGGCAAGACCGTGCTGAAAATAGCGCTGAACTGATGGCGCCACTGCAGAGATATCCAGTCCGCTTGAGGATTTAGCAGCAGGCTGAGTAACTGCGCTGACATGGGAGTTGGCAGTCTGTCGGCCGACGGCACCTTAGAAAGGAAAGAAACAGCATTGTCATGTGACAGATTGTCTGCCAAATGGTTGCTACATGTATCAATGTATTCCCCACTAAGGTGACAATCTAGTTGAGCCTCAACGAATATCAGATACCTCAGCAGGTGCATGACCTTTTCATCTCTATTTGACCTAGTACGTAGTGCTGCCACCACCACCTGGTTGTCACACCTGCAGCACACCTGGCATGCCTGCCAGGACTGGCCCCATATTGCGCAGGCCAATACGATTGGCACCAGCTCCATCGCCGCAATTGACATCTCTTGCCTGGGCATCCCATGCCACCTGAAACCAGCTGCTGATATGCCATGTACCACACCCCCACAACCCTGATGTGTCTGATGTAACTTCCACTGTGGGTAGTGACTGAGGAGGATGCAGAAATGACACCCCATTCCATCTCTCCAAAAACTCCGTCCACCAGGCAATGTCTGCCCGACATGCCCTGTTGAGACGTATCAGACTCTTGCCCTGTGGTCTGTTCTTGGTGTAATGAAGCGTATCTATCAACTTGCGGAGGAAGGAGCGCCCAGGCCGGACCACTTTGCACGCGTGATTCAGGAGACCGATGAGTGACTCCAACTCCTTTCATCGACATGCTTTATTCTCCCCCCATCCCTGAAGTAGCTCCTTTAGCCTCTGTCACTTGTCATCCGGAAGTTTCAACTCGCCAGCCACCGTATCAATAGCAGTGCCCAAGAACGCGAGGGCTGTAGTGGGACCTTCCTTCTTCCCCGGCGCCATGGGAACCCCTAGCCTGGCGCATGTCTCCTCTGCTTGCCGAACTGCCTCCGCACACTCTTCGGAGTTCGACGGGGCCACGATAATATAGTCATCCAGGTAGTGATTGATTTACCGAATGCCCGCCTGTCTGAAACACCAACACAAGGCATCTGCGAGAGCATTAAAATTTTTTGGTGCCAATCGCAAACCGAAAGGCAAGCAGGCGTCCACATAGATTTTCCCTTCCCACTTCACAGCTTGTAACACCCAACTGTGTGGATGCATGGGTATTAGGCGGTATGCTGCCTCAATATCCATCTAGGCTAAAAGGGAGCCCCGGCCTAGCTTAACTACCATCTCTGCCACATCGTCCACTGACATATACGATAATGACACTATGTCTTCATCTACACCATCATTCACACTTGCTCCATGTAGGAACGACAGATCAGTTATAAGCCTGAACTTCCCCGTGCCATGTCCCTTAGGAATCAGACCAAATCAACTGATGTGCAGCAACTGCTCAAATGACTGTGGCAGCGGGCCAAGCATTCTACCCTTCCCAACCTCCTTGTGTATATATTCTGTGATCACTTGTGGGTGCAGTCGAGTTGATGGCATGTTGCTGTTGGCCAATCTCAAGGTTGCCTTCCTCTGAAAACCAATCCTAAACCCTTCGCGTAGGCCCCTAATCAGAAATGCTGCATATGCTCTGTCAGGGTGGTGGCGCAAGGCCTCTTCCCAGAGATTGGCATCCAGGTATCACAATCTGGTCAGTATTTCAATGTTGTGCGGGTGCTCTGGTCTGCACAGGTCCATTGTCAGGAGATCAGCTGTGTATGGGTAGAGCATCTCCCACCCTGCAAAAAGTGAGATATGTCAATTGCCAGCGAGTATTTTACAGGGGCCTCCACTTTGACCCCCCTCCGCTTCCATGCTTACCCCACCTTTATGCCCCTCTCTAGCTCTCCCTCTCTCTACCTATCCAGTTACCCACCCGTAAGCTTCTCTCTCTTTTTTTCCTTCTTTTTTCCAACATGAACCATACACGATTGGCAACAATATCAGTTATCAGATGTTCCTGGTCACAAATGACTAGTTTTCGCTTCTATTTGCGGTGACCCTGAGGCCACCCGCCCTGGTTCTGGTTTTGGTTCTAAGCTCCTGGGGGTCGATGTGGAGACCTGGGTCGCTGTTGGTTTGGGCGACATGACGGTGCTGGATGAGCTCCGCCACAAATTCTACACGTATGGCTATAACGGCAGATTGCCAACCGGCAACGACCCTCATTAAACCTTCTGCACACTTCGTTCGATCATCGACTCTGTCGCCCACTCGGCCACTGGGGTGGATATGGCATCCACCCCAACCATGGTTGGTCCGGATTTTGCGAGAACCTCTGTGCAGTATGGTCCTCCTGTAAGCAGAAGGAACATCTTGGTATTGACTTCGCCTGCCCATTGAACGCCTCACTAAACAGGCGTGGGTCGGGGATCGACCAGTTCAGGTCTTTCCTTGCCAGGGCCTCCCGTCTGAACTGCCTGTCATAAGCCACCCACCGACCAGCTTCGTAGTTCCTCTCTGCCCTTACTATGGTTGCCTGATAGGCGAAGAGCTCCGGAGCTTTGTGCGGGAATCTTGTTGCAATGAAGGCTGCCATCAAAGAGAACTTTTCTACCCTGGGAGATATCAGTCACTGGGGGTCGACCTGGGGGCACCGGTTGCCTGAGTCCCTGGTCCCCTGCACTCTCCACCGACGTGACCTCCGCCATCTGTATGTACTCTAGGGATAAGATCTTCTTGGTCACCTTCGTAGACAGTGATGCTGCTGGGTTGAAGGGGGCCTGGCATGGACAGTGAGGCCTCTGACACTCCCGCCGAAGGGATCACTGGGAGAGCTAACCCCGTGCTGGCTGACTTTAGAGCTGCTGAAGCCAGGAGTTCTAGGCCCGGCGAGGGTGGCAGCGAGCCTAAGACTACGAATCACAGATAGGCAGCGAGCCTGAGACTATGAATCAGAGATAGGCAGTGAGCCTGAGGATACGAATCAGAGATAGGCAGCGAGCCTGAAAATATGAATAAGAGATAGGCAGCGAGCCTGAGAATGCGACTCAGAGATAGGCAGCGAGCCTGAGAATGTGAACCAGAGATAGCAGTGAGCCTGAGAATGCAAGATAGGCAGCGAGCCTGAGAATGTGAATCAGAGATAGGCAGTGAGCCTGAGGATACGAATCAGAGATAGGCAGCGAGCCTGAAAATATGAATAAGAGATAGGCAGCGAGCCTGAGGATACAAATCAGAGATAGGCAGCGAGCCTGAGAATATGAATCAGAGATAGGCAGCGAGCCCAGGAATACTATAGTATGTCCAAGTTGAGTTGGCAGTGTAAAAACCGTTAATAACTTTTAACGAAAGTAGCTATGCTTCCGGGGTTTGTACCATTCGAAAGCTCGTGCCAAAGCGGTCCAGAAAATTCCCTTTAATAACTTCAGAGCCAGTGGGAAAGTGCAGTTTCAAGACTCAATAGAAAAGTCTATGGGAATAAATAAAAAACCACACGTTTCCCGCGCTACACGCGGCGGGATTTAGTCACGCGCTCAAACCGGGCCAACCACGTGTGCAGTACCTCAGAGACAATTGTAAATAAAAGCAGTCATAGTTTGGTGGCGTCGTTTCTACCCTTCTGCTTGACATTCTGGTTCATTTTAGGCTCAGGACTTTGTTGCCTTTCAAGACTACTTACTTAACAAGAGCAAGCTACAATGTGAGGTACGTTTGTAACATGGGTTGTTTGTCCACTCAGATTTTCTTACCAGTTTAAATAGGGCCTATTTATTTAGAAACTCAGCCAATTTACTGTTTGCTGACCAAGATTATAAGATATATAATTCATCATAGACTCTATATGCCACTATTTATGCTTTCGCTGTCCATTACTCCTCATATCTATATAGGTACAGTTCTCTATGGTTATGGGGATGCTATTTACCACCCTCCAAATTCAATTGCTGCTTGTAGCTACCACAATTTCATGTCATCATAAAATTATATAATATATATTGTGTATGTCATCATAAAATTATATTAATATATGTCAATTTTTTGGTACAATTGAAAAAAATTGAAATTTAACAAGTAGATAGAAAATATAGTAAAATCATGAATAAAATGATATGAATGATTTTGTGTGAAGGACAAAGTAATACTGGAATGTGTCACCCTCCGCAACCTTCTGCCAGTTTTAGCGCACAACTAGAAGCTTGTATAAACGATAAACTACGAGTGATTAGTTATAACCGGGCATATATTGAATACAGCCGCGGAAGAAACTGCCATAGCTTCTTTTTCATTTCAACAAGTAAACTTACGGTAATAATGCACACCTTAGACCCGCCCTGTTTTACTGTGGGCGTTGACGTTTTCGTGTGTTTGAGCTACTATCATGTGATCTTAATTGGTTTCCGGTTTCGCCAAGTGCATTCCTCTTTTGCCACATTTGTGGTCGCGCCACTCAACGTGGACTTACTATAGTCCGAGACAGTAGCGTGCCTGAGAACATGAATAAAAGATAGGCAGTGAGCCTGAGAATGCGAAATAGGCGCGACCATGAGAATGTAAGATAGGCCTTGAGCCTGAGAATAAGAGATAGGCAGCGAGCCCAGGAATACTAACAAGCCTGAGAATACGAGATAAGAGATAGGAAGCGAGCCTGATCCCTGAATTCCCATGATTAAAATGCCATTGAGGCCACCCTCCAGTATCTTGCCCTCCCCAACCCCTCACTTCCTACCTGATTTACACATCTCTATCCCTTCCCACCTACTGCCAATCCCTATCTCACCAGCACTAGCCCCAGGAGCTGCTGAATCAAGAGTGACAGGCTCTGTGGTGGGCGCCCCAGGGGGGTCGCTGGTTGACTCAGTGGAGACTGCTGTCTCTGGTGGCCCTAACAGGCTGGAGGCATTGTCAGTCAATCAGGCTAGCTGTTCTCCTGGCTGCCATTCTGACTACAATAACTTCACAATGTTATAACTTGATCGGCTGCTTTCCCACACGTGGTAAAGGCCTTACTGGTGGCTCCACGCATGCTCCATCCACCCCCCCCCCCCCACACCCAAATCAAACTGTTAATCGTCAATATTCTCCAAAATCAGAGCATAACAAACAGACAGACAAGAAGACTA